>Ga0307411_10000528_pt1 | contig 13457 bp, 12 predicted proteins | sample DK1Ometagenome_2_FD_203712 | JGI IMG/M metagenome (GOLD analysis project Ga0307411, IMG submission 203712) | Maize rhizosphere microbial communities from greenhouse at UC Davis, California, United States - DK15-O-1 | ecosystem: Host-associated > Plants > Roots > Rhizosphere > Soil | place: USA...
CCGGGTGGTAACCAGCGGCTCCTTTCCATGCCCGGCCGTCTTGGGGTCGAGCTCGAACAGGGCTGTGTAGCCGCGGTGGCTCTGGGTGCCGAGCACCTGGCCATCGGGCCCGATCCATTCAGGCCTGGCATGCCGGCGGTTGTAGCCGTCGTCCTCGAACCAGGGGTGCCAGCGACCCTGTTCATCGCGCTTGAAGAACTGGCTCTTGCCGCCGCGGAACGTCTCGATGGCGTACGGCTCGCCCCGCCAGTCCAATACCCAGTCCGAGACATAGTCGGGAATGCCCTGATTGAGGTTCTTGGATAGGCCGGTGCGGGTGTCCAGGCGGGCGATCTGCATGCCCATAGCCTCCGGATCGTCCATCCAGCGGCGGCGCACCACGATGACCTCGTTACCGCCATCCGGCGGCACGCCCAGCAAGGTCCAGTTCATCTCGAGCTGGCGGGTCGTCATGTGGCTGCCGGTGTTGGTGACGAACGACCTATAGCTGCTGATGAGCTGGCGGAAGTTGCTGCCGTCCCGGTCCACTGCCCACAAGCCTTCGGCCATCACGCGGGTGCTACCGTCAGGCGAGTTGGAGATCTCGAATACGAGCCGGTCCTCGTTGACCCACTGGTGCTCGGCGATGTCGGCATCCCGAAAGCCGGCAACAACCATCGGTGCGGCCATCGTCTGCAGATCAAGTATGGCCAAGGCCATGCGGTCATTCTTGATCGCCGCCTGGATGGCCAGGTAGCGCCCGCTCGGGCTGAGCTTGGGTTCCCGGACTTGCGGCCGCTTGAAGAACGCGGTGACGGACGGCGGCTCGGCCGCTGCTGCGGTACCGGTCGTACCCCACAGCGCCATAGCGGCCGTCAACAGCGCGGCGCCCAGTCTTGTTCTCATTCGGATCTCCCTGTGAATTGCAGCGCTGCATTCTGGCCACCTATCATGGCCGGTTCGATTGTGAAAACTGCCATGTCGCCCCCTGAGTCGAAATTCATCCGCGTGCGCGGCGCGCGCACGCACAACCTGAAGAACATCGACGTCGACCTGCCGCGGCATGCGCTGGTGGTCATCACGGGCTTGTCGGGTTCCGGCAAGTCCTCGCTGGCCTTCGACACGCTGTATGCCGAGGGCCAGCGGCGTTATGTCGAGAGCCTGTCCAGCTACGCGCGGCAGTTCCTGCAGCTGATGGACAAGCCGGATGTGGATGTCATCGAGGGCCTGTCGCCCGCCATCTCCATCGAGCAGAAGGCCACCAGCCACAACCCGCGTTCCACAGTGGGCACGGTCACCGAGATCCACGACTACCTGCGCCTGCTCTACGCCCGCGCCGGCACGCCGTTCTGCCCCAACCACGACCTGCCGCTGGAGGCGCAGTCGGTCAGCCAGATGGTGGATGCGCTGCTGGCCATGCCCGAAGAGTCCAAGCTGATGCTGCTGGCGCCCGTCGTGCGCGACCGCAAGGGCGAGTTCGTCGAACTGTTCCAGGAGCTGCAGGCCCAGGGCTACGTGCGCTTTCGCGTCGACGGCGCCACGGTGGAGGCGCCGGACATCCCGGCGCTGAAGAAGGCAGAGAAGCACGACATCGATGTCGTCATCGACCGTATCAAGCTGCGCGCGGACTCGGCGGACAGCCTGCGCCAGCGCCTGGCCGAGAGCTTCGAGGCGGCGCTGCGCCTGGCCGACGGCCGCGCGCTCGCGCTGGACATGGAGTCGAACGAGACGACGCTGTTCTCCAGCAAGTTCGCCTGCCCGATCTGCTCCTATTCGCTGCCCGAGCTGGAGCCGCGCCTGTTCTCGTTCAACTCGCCGGTGGGCGCCTGCCCGAGCTGCGAGGGCCTGGGCCAGGTCACCGTCTTCGACCCGGACCGCGTGGTGGCCTTCCCGACGCTGAGCCTGGCCAGCGGTGCGGTCAAGGGCTGGGACCGGCGCAACCCCTACACGTTCTCGCTGCTGGAGTCGGTCGCGGCGCACTACGGCTTCGACGTCGAAGCGCCATGGGAGAGCCTGCCGGCCAAGGCGCAGGAGGTGCTGTTGCGCGGCTCGGGCGAGGAGGACATCAGCTTCGTCTACCAGGCGGAATCCGCCTCGGGCAAGAAGCGCTCGGTCAAGCGCCAGCATCCCTTCGAAGGCATCCTGCCGAACTTGCAGCGGCGCTTCAAGGAGACCGATTCGGCGGCCGTGCGCGAGGACCTGGCGCGCTACATGGCCGCCAAGCCCTGCCCGGCCTGCGAGGGTTCGCGCTTGCGCCGGGAGGCCCGGCATGTCGTGCTGCAACCGGCCGACGCGCCGCCCGGGGTCAAGGGCCGGCCGATCTACGAGGTCGAGCACTCGACGCTGCGCGAATGCCTGGACTACTTCGAGGGCCTGAAACTCAAGGGCAACAAGGCGGAGATCGGCGACAAGGTGGTGCGCGAGATCGCCTCGCGCCTGCGCTTCCTCAACGATGTGGGCCTGAACTACCTCAGCCTGGACCGCAGCGCCGACACGCTCTCCGGCGGCGAGGCGCAGCGCATCCGCCTCGCGTCGCAGATCGGCTCGGGCCTGACCGGCGTGATGTACGTGCTGGACGAGCCCAGCATCGGCCTGCACCAGCGTGACAACGACCGCCTCATCGCCACGCTGCGGCGGCTGCGCGACCTCGGCAACTCGGTGCTCGTGGTGGAGCACGACGAGGACGCCATCCGCGCCGCCGACTGGGTGCTGGACCTCGGCCCGGGCGCCGGCGTGCATGGCGGCCGCATCATGTCCCAGGGCACGCCCGACCAGGTGGCGGCTGATCCGAACTCGCTGACCGGGCGCTACCTCAGCGGCGCGGCGCGCATCGAGGTGCCGGTGCAGCGCCACCGGCCGCTGGAAGGCGCCAAGCTGCGCATCGTCAATGCGCGCGGCAACAACCTCAAGGGCGTGACGGTGGAGATCCCGGTCGGCCTGTTCACCTGCGTGACCGGCGTATCCGGCTCGGGCAAGAGCACGCTGGTCAACGACACGCTGTATGCGGCCGTGGCCAAGAAGCTCTACCAGAGCCATGCGGACCCGGCCGCGCACGACGAGATCGAGGGTCTGGACGCCTTCGACAAGGTCATCAACGTCGACCAGAGCCCCATCGGCCGCACGCCGCGCTCCAACCCGGCCACCTACACGGGGCTGTTCACGCCCATCCGCGAACTGTTCGCCGAGATGAACACCGCGCGCGAACGCGGCTACGGCCCCGGGCGCTTCAGCTTCAACGTCGCCGGCGGCCGCTGTGAGGCCTGCCAGGGCGACGGCGTGCTCAAGGTGGAGATGCACTTTCTTCCCGACGTCTACGTGCCCTGCGACGTCTGCAACGGCAAGCGCTACAACCGCGAGACGCTGGAGGTGCTCTACAAGGGCAAGAACATCACCGATGTGCTGAACATGACGGTGGAGGACGCCTTCCAGCTCTTCAACGCCGTGCCGGCGCTGGCGCGCAAGCTGCAGACGCTGCTGGATGTGGGCTTGGGGTACGTGAAACTGGGCCAGAGCGCCACCACGCTGTCCGGCGGCGAGGCCCAGCGCGTCAAGCTGGCGCTCGAGCTGAGCAAGCGCGACACGGGCCGCACGCTCTACATCCTTGACGAACCCACCACCGGCCTGCACTTCGCCGACATCGCGCTGCTGATGAAGGTGCTGCACCAACTGCGCGACGCCGGCAACACCATCGTCGTCATCGAGCACAACCTGGACGTCATCAAGACGGCCGACTGGCTCATCGACATGGGCCCCGAAGGCGGCTCGGGCGGCGGCAGGCTGCTGCTGGCCGGCACGCCCGAGGACGTGGCGGCCTGCGAGGCCAGCCACACGGGGCGCTACCTGGCGCCCTTGCTCAAGCGTTGATCAGGACGCGCTGATCAACGCGGGCGGCGGCGGTTGGCGCGGTAGCCGATGACCATCAAGCCCGCGGCGATCATGGCCCAGGTGCCCGGCTCGGGCACGGCCGGCGTCACGCCCGGCAGGCCGGGGAGACCCGGCGATTCGGCCGGGCGCACCGTGCCCGGAGGCAGGGCCGGCATGCCCAGGTTGCCCAGCGAAGGCAGCCCGCTGCCGCCGGGGCCCGCACTGCCGCCCGCACTGCCGCCCGGCGTGCCGCCACCCAGGCCGGCGAAGCTGCCGCCGGACGTCGGCGCGGCGCCGCTGCCCAGTGCCGGCACGCCGGATTGCTGGGCGAAGCTGTCCGGCGACGCGGCTGCCATCGGGCCGGCGCCTGGCGCCTCGAATTCCAGCGGCGTCGCCTCCTCGCCTTCACGCGTGGCCGAGGCGACGTTGGTGGCCTGGCTCGGCGCCACGGCCGCCGGCTTGTTCTCCAGCCGGGTGATGCGGCTGACGTTGCGGCAGACGGTCGGCACGAGGATGCACTGGCCGTCCTCGCAATAGACCAGGCCGCGCTCCTGTGTCTTGGCGGTCCACTTGGTGCGCGTCACCGTGCGGCAGACGGCGCCGGGGCCGAAGTGCATGTCGCGGATCTGCGGCGCGTACTCGGCCTTGCCCTGGCCCTTGATGGCGTCGCGCTCGATGACGGCGATGTCGTCATAGCTGCGCGCCTTCATGCGGGCCTTGAGCTTGTCGCGCGTGGCGGCCGGGATGTCCTGGTAGCGGTCGACAGCCGCAACCACGTCGCCCATGAAGGGGTTGACCCCGGGGCGGTCCCAGCTGCATTCGGGCAGCGTGGAGCCGGCGGAGACGGCGAGGGCAAGGGTGGCGATCAGGGACATCGAGCGGCCTGGAAACAGGACACGCCCGAACCAGGGCGCATGGACCTAATGTTAGGGATATGCAGGGTTTGTACGCGTTGAAGACCCCCGAAAGCAGGGGTGCGTCACCGGTGAGATAAATCACGCAATCGGCGCCGAACGATGCGCCGCCGCTTCCCCGGCGCACCGGGGCATTGCTGCTATCGTGACAACGCCTCCTCCCGTCCCCCCGAATCCGCCATGCCCGACCGCGCCGCGCCGCTGGTGCTCTACGTTGAAGACGACCGCATCCACCTGCTCCTGATGGAAGAGGTATTCCGGCTGCTGCCGGGCTGGGAGCTGCGCTGTGCCGAAACCGGCCAGGAGGCCCTGGCGGCGCTGGCCGAGCGCCAGCCCGACCTCGTGCTCGTCGACATGAACCTGCCCGACATGACGGGCCTGGAACTCGCGCTGCGCGTGCGCGCCGACGCCGCCTTGAGCGCGACGTTGGCCGGCACGCGCTGGGTGGCCCTGTCGGCCGACGACCCCAGCGACGTCGTGCGCGCGACGCGCGCTGCGGGCTTTGACGCCTACTGGCTCAAGCCCATCGATGTGCCGCAGCTGCAAGGCAGCCTGCGCAAGCTGCTGGGCCGCGGCGCATAAAAAAAGCCCGGCATCGCCGGGCTTTCGTTGACGAGGCCGCGACTTGCGCGGCGCCGCTTCACTTCAGGTGGCTGTTGATCAGCTTGGTCATCTCGAACATGTCGGCCTTGGCCTTGCCGAAGATTTCCTTCAGCTTGGCGTCGGCGTTGATGACGCGCTTCTGCAGCTCATCCTGCAGCTTGTTCTTCTTGATGTACTCCCAGACCTTCTTGGTCACGTCGGTGCGCGGCAGCGGGGCCGAGCCGACGATGGCGGCCAGAGCCGCGCTGGGGGTCAGTGCCTTCATGAAGGCGGCGTTGGGCGTGCGCTTCTTGGCGGGTGCGGCGGCCTTCTTGGCCGGCGCTGCCTTCTTCGCAGGCGCGGCCTTCTTGGCCGGAGCCGCCGCCTTCTTCGCTGCAGGCGCCTTCGCGGGCGCTGCCGCCTTCTTCGCCGGTGCGGCCTTCTTGGCCGGTGCCGCCTTCTTCGCGGGCGCGGCCTTCTTCGCAGTTGCCATGTCGATTCACTCCATCAAAGGTTGTTGATGTGCCGGGTCCGGGTGAAGGCCGCGTAAGCCTTCAATACTCTCTAGCACCCTGCGGCGGCGATGGTACTGCGCTCCATGGAGGAATAGAAGGCTTTCATAGAGGGGATGACCCGCAGTGGCCCATGAAATCGAGGCTTTGGGCCCTGCTTGTCGCAAGGCCGCATCATTCCTGGGCTCTCGCGGTGCTGGCGTCAGCCGATGTCGCCTGCCCCCGGCGCGCGTTTCGCGCCGCTGAACATTGCGCCCACGAGGTTCTCGCGATGCCGCCGGCTCGTCATCACGACGCCGCCGAGATGGCCGATGAGCAGCACGAGGATGAGCCACGCGAGTGCGCTGTGCAGCTGCTCCAGCCAGGCGTAGCCCCACAGCCATTCGGTGGTGTAGAGCCAGCCGGTGATGCCGAGCGCGGCGGCGGTGAGCCAGAGCATCAGGGCCATCCAGCCCCCCAGCGGGTTGTGGCCGAGGTAGCGCGGCTCGCGGCCGGCGCGCAGTGCGCGTGCGTAGCCGAGCACGGCACTCGGCCCGCGCACGAACTGCGCGAGGCGTGCGTAGCGGCTGCCGACGACGCCCCAGGCCAGGCGCAGCGCGATGGCCGCCAGCGCCGCGTAGCCGGCCCAGTGATGGATGGTGTCGAAGCCGGCCGGCGGCCAGTGGCCGCTGATCCAGGCCGTCGCAACGGCCACGGCCAGGCCCCAGTGCGTTGTGCGCACGATGGCGTCCCAGACGCGGATGCGCGCGGCTCCGGCCATGGCGGCTTTATTTCGCGGCGGCGGGCTGTTCGCCTTCGGCGTAGACGCGCTCGAAGGTCTTGGGATTGAAGAAGGCCTCGGCCTTCTTGCCCTGCGCATCGAAGCCGTAGACCTCGTAGCAGTTGTTGAAGTTCTTCACCTGGCGCACCTTCCAGCCTTCGGCTTCGAGCTTCTTCTGCAGTTCCATCTGGCCTTTCTTCTCTTCCTTTGGAATCGCCGGGCAGGAGACGTTGCCGTGCGCGAACGCGGCGCCGGCGGTGAAGGTCAGGGCGAGGGCGGTGAGGAGGTGTTTCATGTCGGGGTCCTTTCAGGAGAACGGGCGGGCCAGAGCAGCGCCGGGCCGGCGTCGGCGAGGGTCTTGCAGCCTGAGAGCGCCATCGCGATCTCAAGTTCGTCGCGCAGCAGGCGCAGCGCATGGGCCACGCCCAGCGCGCCGCTGGCCGCGAGCGCATGTACATAGGGGCGGCCGAGCAGCACCGCGTTGGCGCCCAGGGCCATCGCCTTGAGGACGTCGGTGCCGCGGCGGATGCCGCCGTCGACGAGCAGCGGTACGTCGGGCCCGAGCGCGGTGCGCAGCGGCGGCAGCAGTTCGGCGGTGGGCGGCAGCGTGTCCAGCGTGCGGCCGCCATGGTTGGAGACGATGAAGCCGTTGACGCCACGCGCCAGGGCTTCACGCGCGTCGTCGGCATGCGTGACGCCCTTGAGCAGCAGCGGCAGGCGGCTCTCGGCGCGCAGCCAGTCGATCTCGCGCCACGTTGCAGCGCGCGGCATCAGGCCGTCGAACAACGCGCTCTGGCCGGGCTGCAGGTTCAGCGGTTTCTTGAGGCCACCGAGGTTCACGGCGCGGATGTCGTCGGGCAGCTTGAAGCCGATGCGGCGCTCGCGGTCGCGGGCGCCGTGCACGGGCGCGTCGACGGTCAGCACCAGGGCCTGGTAGCCGGTGGCTTCGATGCGCTTCAGCAGCGCGCGCATGAAGTCGCGGTCGTCGCGCCAGTAGAGCTGGAACCACAACGGGCCGGCGCTGGGGTCGGCCAGCATGGGTGCGGCCGCGGCCTCCATGTCGACACTGGCCTGGGCGCTGAGCACGAGGCCGGCGCCCTGGGCCGCGGCGGCGTGGGCGACGGCCAGTTCACCGTCGGCGTGGAAGAGGCGCTGGTAGGCGATGGGCGCGAGCAGGACGGGGTGCGGCAGCTCGCGGCCGAGCAGCGTCACGCGCGTGTGGCCGCCGGTCAGGTCGCGCAGCACGCGGGGCTGCAGCTTGATGGCGTCCCAGGCGGCGCGGTTGGCGCGCAGCGTCAACTCATCCGCCGCGCCGCCGTTGAGGTAGGCCCAGGCATTGGCATCGACGCGGGCCTGAGCAGACGCCTCGAAGTCAGCGAGGTTGGCCAGACCTTCGGGCAAGGCCTCGATGGCCGGTGCGCTCACGTGTCCGCCCACATGCGCAGCAGGTTGTGATACGTACCGGTGAGGCGCACCAGCTCGGGCGTTTCGCCCAGCTCGCCGCGCAGCTGCATCAGGCTCATGTCCATCTCGTAGAGCAGGCGGCGCTGCTCATCGGCGCGCACCATGCTCTCGATCCAGAAGAAGCTGGCCAGGCGCTCGCCGCGCATGACCGGCTCGACGCGGTGCACGCTGGTGCCGGGGTAGACGACCAGGTCGCCTGCCGCGAGCTTGATGCGCTGCTCGCCGAAGGTGGTGTCGATGACGAGTTCGCCGCCGTCGTAGTCGGCCGGCTCGCTCAGGAACAGGGTGCAGGAGATGTCGGTGCGCACGCGCTGCGTGCCGCCCGGCAGGTAGCGCACGGCCTGGTCGACATGACTGCCGTAGGCATTGGCGCTGCCGGCATAGCGATTGAACAGCGGCGGCAGCACGCGCTTGGGCAGCGTCGCCGAGAAGAACTGCGGATGCTTCTCCAGCGCCTGCAGCACCAGCCCCTGCAGCTCGCGATGGGCTTCGCTGCCGGGCTGAAGCTGTTCGTTGTTCTTGACCTGCGCGGCCTGGCGGCCGGCGGTGGTGCGGCCATCGGCCCAGGGGGCCGCGGCCAGCAGTTGCCTGGCCCGCGCGACGCCAGCGGTGTCGAGGATCTGGGGGATCTTCAGCAGCATGGCGAGGTGCGGGTTTGGCTCTGACTTAGAACTTGTAGGTGCCCGTCAGCGCGACGATGCGGCCCGTGCCCGGCAGGTAGTGGCCGGAGTAGAGCGTGTCCGCGTAGAGCTTGTTGGCCACATTGTCGACGTTGAGGCGGAACAGCAGCGCGTCTTCGATGACCGTGTATTCAGCCATCAGATTGCCGACGATGAACTTGGGCGCGTAGAAGCCCGGGTTGCGGTTCGGCTGCTGGCCGCTGCGCGCGACAAAGCCGCCGCCGACGCGCCATTGCGGCGTGACCTTGTAGGTCGTCCACAGGCTGCCGGAGTAGCGCGGCGTGAGCGAGGGGCGGGTGCCCTGGCCTTCCGCGCCTTCCGCGCCGATGTCGATCTTGGCGACCGGCATCCACGTGAAGCTGCCGAAGATTTCCCATTGCGGCGTGATGCGGCCCGTGATGTCGACATCGATGCCGGCGGCGTGGCGCTTGCCCGACAGCGTGACCAGGTTGCTCAGCGGATCGGTGTTGCGCTCGTGCAGCTTGGTCGCACGGAAGATGCCGAAGCGCGTCGTCAGCTTGCCGTCGGCGGAGTCGTACTGGCCGCCGAGTTCGAGGTTGACCGACTTCTCTGGCGGAATGTTCTGATTGGCAGCGCTCAGCGAGTAGGTGTCGCCCGAAGTATTGAAGGACGTGGCGCCCATCAGGTGAAAGGACAGGCGCTCGGTCGGCTGGAACAGCACGGCGGCGCGCTTGCTCCACTCCGAAATGTTCATCGAATAGGGCTGCGTCGTCGTCGGCGACTGCGCATTGTTCGGGATGGTGTAGACCTTGTAGTCGCCATCGAGCTTGTCGTAGCGCAGGCCGGCCAGCACCTTCCACATCGGGGCGATCTGGATCATGTCCTGCAGGTAGGCGCCGTAGCCCCTGGAGACGTATTCGTTGTTGGTGCGGAAGCTGCGCAGGCCTTCGTTGATCCAGGCGCCGTCGTTGGGCGTGCCGGCGGTCGTCGTCGGCTTGGGCGGCACGACGCCGCCCTGGTTGGCCGAGTACGCGGCGTAGACCTGCTTCTTCTCTTGCGAGAAATCGATGCCGGTGGTGATGTTGTGGTCCATGCCGCCGGCCTTCAGCCGGGCCTGCAGGTCACTCTGCACCGTGACGGTCTGCATGTCCTGGACCTTGAGCTGTGTGCCGCGGTTGATGACGGTGTTCGGCCCGAACGTGGCCAGCGACACCGCCAGCCCGCCCGGCTGCAGCGCGGCGCCGGCGAAGCGCACCGTGCCGGCGCGCTGGTCGCGCGTGTAGCTGGCATAGCGGGCCTTGGTGTTCAGCTCGACATCGGGGCTGAAGCGATGGATGTGCTGGCCCATCACATACTGCGCCGAGCCCTTGTTGCGGTCGCTGGCCATGCCGTAGTAGGTCGTGGGATCGACCGGCACCAGCGTCGTGTCGCCGACCGGCGACGTCGGCGTCGGGCGGATCCACGGCATGCCGTAGTTCATGCCGTTCTCGTTCTGCAGCGCGTAGGCCGTCAGCGCGAACTCGTCGGTCTCGCCGATGCCGGTGCGCACCGAGCCGGCCAGGCCGACCTTGTTGATCATGTTGCCGGCGCCATCATTGTCGGCGCGGTCGACCATCGTGCCGATGCGCCAGGCGGTGGTTTCGCCGGAGCGGCGGTTGAAGTCGCCCACGGCGCGCAGGCCCGAATGGCTGGACGCGGTGATGTTGATCTCGTTCTGGTCGGCCAGCAGCGCCTGCTTGGTGACCTGGTTGACCGCACCACCGCTGGAGCCGCGGCCGAACATCAGCGCGCCGGAGCCGCGCAGCAGCTCGACCTTGTCGAGGAAGAAGGTGTCGCGGTCGTAGAAGGCCGGGTCGCGCATGCCGTCGATGAAGATGTCACCGGTGCTCTGCAGCGAGATGCCGTGGATGCGGATGTCTTCTTCACCGCCTTCGGCCGCCATGAAGGTGATGCCGGCGGTGTTCTTCAGCACTTCCTTGACGTTGTCGAGGTTGCGGTCGTCGATGAGCTTCTCGGTGACGACGGTCAGTGACTGGGGGATGTCGCGGATGTCTTGCTTGCCCTTGCCGATGCGGGTCTCGGTAGCCTGGTAGGCGTCCTTGCCCTGCGGCTCGGTGGCGGCCTTGACACGGACGGTGGGCAGCGCGGCCTCTTCAGCGGCCGGCTTGGCGGCGGCGGGCTTGGTGGCGGCAGGCTTGGTCGCGGGGGCGACCGAGGTCTGCGCCATGGCGGCCGAGGCCAGGCCGAAGCCGGCTGCGAGGGCGCCGAGAGGCAGCAGGCTCAGCGCCGGACGTGTGGGGCGCGCAGCCTTGCGCGATTGCTTGCGGGACATCGTGAACTCCTCGGGTGCGGGCGGCGGCATGGCGCTGCCCTTGCGGCCTGGCGATGGCTTGGCCGTCTTGCTTGTGGATGAAAGGAAACGGAAACGGGTGCTGCCGCGGGCGCTCAAGCGCTCAGTTGCGCTCGGGCTCGCTAACGAAGCCGACCCGGGTCAGGCCGGCCTTGCTTGCGTCGGCGAGGGTCTCGGCCACGGCGCGGTAGGCGACGTTCTGATCGGCGCGCAGGTGGACTTCTGGCTGCTGGGGCTTCTGACCCTCGGCCTTGAAGCGCTCGACGGCCTCAGCGCGGGTCAGCGGCTCGCCGTTCCAGTAGCGCTGGCCGGCGGCGTCGATGCCGAACTCGATCTTGTCGGGCTTGAGTTCGTTGACCTGGGAGCTGACCTTGGGCAGGTCGAGCTTGACGGCATTGGTCAGCAGCGGCGCGGTGACGATGAAGATGACCAGCAGCACCAGCATCACGTCGATGAGCGGGACCATGTTGATCTCGGCCATCGGCGCGCTGGCGCGCTTGCTGTCGAAGGAGGCGAAGGCCATGGCGTGCGGTCCTTCGTGTCAGGCCGAGGCCGCGGACTTCAGCGGACGTACGTTGCCGGTGGCGCCGGCGCCGGGCGCTTCGCCCAGCGTCAGGAAGCTGTGCAGTTCGTAGGCGAAGGCGTCCAGGCGCGCCGACAGCACGCGGTTGCTGCGGGTGAAAGCGTTGTAGGCCATGACGGCAGGGATGGCGACGGCCAGGCCGATGCCGGTCATGATCAGCGCCTCGCCGACCGGGCCGGCGACCTTGTCCAGCGTGCCGGCGCCGCTCATGCCGATGGCCAGCAGCGCGTGGTACACGCCCCAGACGGTGCCGAACAGCCCGACGAAGGGGGCGGTGGCGCCGATGGTGGCCAGCGTCGTCAGCCCGGATTCGAGGCGGGTGGTTTCCTCGTCGAGCACCTTCTTGATGGTGCGCGTGATGAAGTCGTTCGCGGTGCCGGCCTCGGCCAGCTTGGCCGACCCGTAGCGGGCGTGGTGGGCCTGCGCGTGCATGGCGTGGGCGCTCAGGTGCGAGAACGGGTCATGCGCGCCGTGCGTGTTCAGCTCGGCCTGTACGGCGTCCAGCGAACGGGCATTCCAGAAGAAGTCGAGGAAGGTCGTCGCGCGCTTGTTGCGCAGGAACTGCGCCACGCCCTTGGCGAAGATCAGGCCCCAGGACGCGATGGACATGACGACGAGCACGCCGAGCAGGAACTTGCCGACGGCGTCGGACTGGGCGATGAAGTGGCCGAAGCCGGGGGCCGGCGCGGCGGCGGCGATGACGTTGGCGGTGGCGTCCATGGGGTTCTTCAGTTAGCGATTCAGAGGTCGTAGGCCAGCGGGGCCAGGGTTTGCCATTCGACGGGCTTGCCGTCTTCCATCTGCGGCACGAAGCGGGCGCTGTGGATGTCCTTCAGCGCGGCCTGGTCGATGCGCTCGAAGCCGGAGGACTTGTGCACCCAGGCGTCCTTGAGGCGCCCGTTCACGTCCACGGTGATGCGCAGCACGACGGTGCCCTGCTCGCGGGCGCGCTTGGCCAGCAGAGGGAAGTTCAGCGTCGGTTCCTTGACGTAGCGCACGGCGCTGGGCGCCACCTGCTTGAGCACCGGCGCGAGCGGCTGGGCCACGGGCGCCGGTGGGGTTGGCGGCGCGGGCGCCACATTGACCGGTTGCGGCGGCGCCGGCTCGGGCGGCGGGGCGACGAAGGTGGGCGGCGCGGGCGTCGGTGTCGGCGCGGCGGCGATGAGCGGGGCGGGCGCGGGGGCGAGCTTCTTGGGCTGCGGGGCGGGCGGCGGCGGCTCCGGCTTGGGCGGCTCGGCCGGCGCAATCATGTCGACCATCAGCACCGGCGCCGCCTCGATGACGGCCGTGCGCACGGCGTCGATCTGCAGCAGTGCCCAGCCGCCGACGAGGTGGGCGACGACGACACCGCCGATCAGCGCGCGGCGGCCCTGCGGGCCGAGCTCATCGCCACGCGCCGGCGGCAAGGGCGGCGGCGCCATGGCGCGGGCCGGCGCGGGCGGCGATGCAGATTCGACGAGGACGGGGGTCGCAGTGGTCACGCCTGACAGCAAGGCTAGGAAGAGCGGATGCAAGGCGCCGGACCGGGTGCGCTGGAAAGTGACGCGGCCGGGCAGCCCACATGGGAGTCCGCCATCCTAGCATTGAATGAGAATGATTCCTATTGACAGTCGCGTTTCGCGCCACACGGCCTTGTATGCTGGGTGCCTATGAAGACACTCACTCGTTGGCTGCTGCTGGCCGGCGCGCTGCTGCTGGTGGCCCATCTCTACCCCGGCGTCGTCGTCACGAGCTTCACCTCGGCGCTCATCGCGGCGCTGGTGCTGGGCCTGCTGAACACGCTGCTGCGGCCCATCCTCGTGCTGCTG
>Ga0307411_10000529_pt1 | contig 13456 bp, 13 predicted proteins | sample DK1Ometagenome_2_FD_203712 | JGI IMG/M metagenome (GOLD analysis project Ga0307411, IMG submission 203712) | Maize rhizosphere microbial communities from greenhouse at UC Davis, California, United States - DK15-O-1 | ecosystem: Host-associated > Plants > Roots > Rhizosphere > Soil | place: USA...
AAACGCCCCATTTTCGCCGCCCGATGTGGCGGCGTGGCGTCAATCGCGAAGATCCGGCGGCACCGCCTCCGCGCTGAACGCCGCGATTGCCTCGTCTAGGCTCATTACCTTCTGATGCTCGTCGCTGCCCAGCCGGCGCACGGCGACCGTGCCTTCCTCGGCCTCGCGCTTGCCGACGACGAGCAGCAGCGGAACCTTGGCCAGGCTATGTTCGCGCACCTTGTAATTGATCTTCTCGTTGCGAAGGTCGGCCTCGACGCGCAGCCCCGCGGCCTTCAGCTTCTCGGCCACTTCCTTCGCATAATCGTCGGCGTCGCTGACGATCGTCGCGACGACCGCCTGCACCGGGGCGAGCCAGAGCGGGAATTTGCCGGCATGATGTTCGATCAGAATGCCGATGAAGCGTTCGAAGGTGCCGAGAATCGCCCTGTGAAGCATGACCGGCCGGTGCCGCTCGCCATCCTCGCCGACATAGGTCGCGTCGAGCCGCTCCGGAAGGACGGTGTCGGTCTGCATCGTGCCGACCTGCCAGGTCCGCCCGATCGCATCGGTCAGGTGCCATTCGAGCTTCGGCGCATAAAAGGCGCCTTCACCCGGCAGTTCCTCCCAGCCATATTCCTCGGTGTCGCGGCCGGTGGCGGCGACTGCGTCGCGCAAGCTCTGTTCGGACCAGTCCCACATTTCGTCGGATCCGAAACGCTTGTCCGGGCGAAGCGCCAGCTTGATCGCATATTTGTCGAAGCCGAGGTCCTTGTAGACGCTGTCGAGCAGGTCGCAGAATGCCACGACCTCTTCGACCAGCTGGTCCTCGCGCACGAAAATATGGGCGTCGTCCTGAGTGAACTGGCGCACGCGCATGATGCCGTGCAGCGCGCCGTGCGGCTCGTTGCGGTGGCAGCAGCCGAACTCGGCCATGCGGATCGGCAGGTCGCGGTAGCTGGTGATGCCCTGCTTGAAGATTAGCACATGCGCCGGGCAGTTCATCGGCTTGAGCGCCATCAGCTCGCTTTTGCCCGACAGGACCGGCGCCTCCTCATCGGTGCCCGGGATCTCGTCGGGCACGACGAACATATTCTCGCGATACTTGCCCCAGTGGCCGCTCTTCTCCCACTGGCGGGCGTCCATGAGCTGCGGCGTTTTCACCTCGTCATAGCCGGCCGCGTCGAGCCGGCGGCGCATATAGGCCTCAAGCTGCCGCCACAGGATATAGCCCTTGGGGTGCCAGAAGACGCTGCCATGCGCTTCGGCCTGGAGATGGAACAGGTCCATCTCCTTGCCGATCTTGCGGTGGTCGCGCTTGGCCGCTTCCTCGAGCCGGACGAGATGTTCCTGGAGCTGCTTCTTGTTGAGCCAGGCCGTGCCGTAGATGCGCGACAGCATCGGGTTGTTCTGGTCGCCGCGCCAGTAGGCGCCGGAGACATGGGTCAGCTTGAACGCCTGAGGATCGAGCTTGCCGGTCGAGGCGAGGTGCGGCCCGCGGCACAGGTCCATCCAGGCGTCATCGCCCTTGCCCGAGCGGTACATGGTGATCGGCTCGCCCTCGGGAAGCTCCATCACCCATTCGGCCTTGAAGGCTTCTCCCGACTTTTCGAAGAAATCGCGCACGTCGGCGCGGGTCCACACCTCGCGGACCAGCGGCTCGTCGGCGGCGATGATGCGCCGCATTTCTTCCTCGATCGCGGGCAGGTCTTCGTCGGTGAACGGGCCGCGCTCCGCCGTGGGCGCAAAATCATAATAGAAGCCGTCGTCAGTCGCCGGCCCGAAGGTGATCTGGGTGCCCGGATAAAGGTTCTGGACCGCCTCGGCGAGAACATGGGCGAAGTCGTGCCGGGCCAGTTCCAGTGCGTCCTTCTCGTCCCTCGACGTGACCAGCGCGAGCCTGGAATCGCCCTCGAACGGCCGGTTGAGGTCGCGAAGCTCGCCGTCAACCCGCGCAGCCAGCGCCGCCTTCGCCAGCCCCGGGCCGATCGCCGCCGCGACATCGGCCGGCGTCGACCCCTGCGGCACTTCACGCATGGAACCGTCGGGAAGGCTGATCTTGAACATCTCGGACATGGCAGCAGCACCTAGTGCAGTGCAGCAAGCGCTTCAAGCGGTTCCAATTTCAAGCTTGCCAAACTTTTTGACAAGCTGACTTGACAGAGGTCGAATGCCGAATGTAAAGCTACATTGACTTGTTGATTAGGAGAGTTGACATGCCCCGTTACCGCAGCCCGGCGATGCGCCGATATGTGATCCGCCTCGCGGTCCTGATGACGGCCTACGTCGTGCTGCTATTCGGCTCGATCCGGCTGTTCCAGCAAAGCCATCCGACCGGCGTGGCCGCCTATGCACTCGCCGTCGCGCCAGCCTTGCCGATTATCGGGGTGTTCTGGACCGTGATGCGCTTGCTGGTTGAGGAGCAGGACGAGTTCGTCCGGATGCTTCTGGTCCGCCAAAGCCTGATTGCCACCGGCTTTTGTCTGACCATCGTCACCGTCTGGGAATTCCTCCAGAACTTCGAACTGGTCCCGCCCGGCAATGGCGGGTTCGGCGCGGCCTTCTTCTGGTTCATGGGTCTCGGCGTCGGTGCGCTCTACAACAAACTGACGGTCGGATCGTCGGGAGGCTGCTGATGAAGAACCGCCTCAAGGTCCTCCGCGCCGAACGCGACTGGAGCCAGCAGGATTTGGCAGACCGCCTCCAGGTGTCCCGTCAGAGCGTCAACGCGATCGAAACCGGGAAATATGATCCGTCGCTGCCGCTGGCATTCAAGATCGCCGAACTATTCGCCCTTGCCATCGAAGAAATCTTTGCCTCACCAACGAAGGATTGACCCCATGAACAAGCTGATCATTGCCGCGGCGCTTGCCGCGATCGCCGCCCCTTTGCCCGCTGTCGCAGCTCCCGCTTCGACGTCAGTCGCGAAGACCGAGGCCGAGGTCCGGATGGACCATATCTCGATCGTGAAGCTGGGCAGCGGCTCGCCCCTCTTCCTCATTCCGGGCCTCGCATCGCCGCGAGCCGTATGGGAAGGGATCACGCCCCAGCTCGCGAACGGACACAGCGTCTACCTGGTCCAAGTCAACGGGTTTGCGGGCGACACGCCAGGATCGAACCTCGAGGCGGGAATCCTCGACGGAATAGTCTCCGACCTCGCAGATTACATGGGCCGCGAGGGGATCGGAACGGCTCCCATCATCGGCCATTCGATGGGCGGTTTGGCCGGCCTGATGTTTGCCAGGGCGCATCCGGACAAGGTCGAACGGCTGATGATCGTCGACGCGCTGCCCTTTTTCGCCGTCCTGCTTGCGCGCGGCGGCGAGAAACCGACCGCGGCCTCGATCGAACCGGTCGCGCGGATAATGCGCGACCAGGTCGCGGCGCGTTACGGCAAGCCATTTGACGCCGCATCCGACGTGGCCGGCCTCGCGTTGAAGCCGGAAAGCCGGACCAAGATGGCCGCGTGGGCCGCCAAGGCCGATCCTCGCGTCACCGGCCAGGCGATGTACGAGGACATGACGACCGACCTGCGTCCCTCGCTTGGATCGATCGAGATTCCGCTGACCGTCGTCGTCCCATGGAGTTCGACCCGATTTGGCAAGGAGCAAACGCTGTCTTTCTACGCCCGCCAATATTCCGGCGCTCGAAACATAAGCTTCGTCGATATCGAGGAAGCCGGCCATTTCGCCATGCTCGATCAGCCGGATGCGTTTCGTGCGATCGTCAAGGCCTTCCTGAAATGAAGGGAGGCTTGTCCGCGGCGCTGCTTTTGCGCCAAGGGCACATCATGCAACCACCTAAAATTCCCGCCACCCAGCTTTCCTATTTCGATCCCGGCGACGGCCGCCGGATCGCCTATCGCTACCGCGAGCCCAAATCGGGCGCGCCGACCGTGCTGTTCCTGCCCGGCTATGCCTCCGACATGGAAGGCGCCAAGGCCCAGGCGATCGACGCGTTCTGCGCGACGCGCGAAATTGGCTGCCTTCGGATGGACTATTCGGGCACCGGATCGAGCGGCGGGGATTTCGCCGACGGGACGCTGACCCGCTGGTTGGAAGAATCTGTCGCGGCGATCGACATGCTGACGGAGGGGCCGCTGGTCGTCGCCGGGTCTTCGATGGGCGGCTGGCTCGCGCTTCACGCCGCGATGAAGCGCAAGGATCGCGTCAAGGGATTGCTCGGGATCGCCGCCGCGCCGGACTTCACCGATTGGGGACTCAGCGTCGAAGATAAGGAGACGCTCAACCGCGACGGGAAGGTGGAAAAGCCCAATCCCTATGGGCCCGAGCCATCGGTCACTTACCTGAGCTTCGCCATATCGGGCGAGGCGCACCGGCTGCTCCATTCCCCGATCGACCTCACCATCCCGATCCGGCTGGTCCATGGCGAGCTGGACGAAGAGGTGCCGGTGGGCGTTCCGATCAAGCTGCTCGCCGACCTTCGTTCATCCGATGTCCAGCTACGCCTCATCAAAGGGAGCGGACACCGCCTGAGCGAGCCGCATGAGATCCACGCGATCCTGGTCGAGCTCGTCGGCCTCGTGGAGCGCATCAAATGATCATCTTTCTCGCCGCCGCCCTAGCAGCCGCAACGCCGGCCGCCTCGGCCTGCCCCACTGTCCTGACGCAGGAAGCGCAGTCGTGCCGGGCCCTCGAAGCGAGCAAGGCGGGGAAGTTTGCCGAAGCCGCGGCGACCTTTGAAAGCGCGGCGGACCTGACACCATCGGAAGACCCGGCCCATGATCGGGCACTCGCGGCGGCGGGCAATATGTGGATCGCGGCCGGGCAGCCGGGGAAGGCCGCACTGGCGCTCGACAAGGCGCTTGCGGGCAAGGGCCTGCAGGCCGAGCAGCATGGTCTCGCCCTTCTCGACCGCGCCCGGGCGGCCGAGGCGCAGCAGGACCTGAAAACCGCGCGCGCCAAGGTCAATGAAGCGGCCCAGACCATCGGCGAAGACCCCTATCTCTGGTATTTCTCCGCCGCGCTCGCCATCCGCGAGGAAGATATTCCGACCGCCAAGTCATCGATCAACCGCGCGCTGGCAATGGTGCCCGATTCGCCCGAGGTGATGTTCGAGGCCGGCCATGTCTTCCAGGCCGCCGGCGAGGATGCCAAGGCGCGCGAATTTTGGGGGAAGGCAGTCGCAGCCGACCCCAACGGCCCAACCGGAAAGGCCGCGCGGGAGGCGCTGGCCATGACCGATGCGCCGCTCACCGTCACCAACCAGGTCGCGACGCGGCCCGAAGGCGACGGCGAGGGCAGCGACAAACCGAGAGACTGATCGGCTCCCGGGTCGACTTGCAATCGGCCGGCCGCGAAACAATCTCTCGACTGGTCGCCAAGGTCACGCGGCGACAGGCCAAGAGGGATCGTAGCGCTCATGAAATTCCTGCATTCCATGCTCCGCGTCTCCGATCCCGAGGCGACCGTGGCCTTTTTCCAGTTGCTCGGGCTTGAGGAGCGGCGGCGCAAGGAAGTGCTCGAAGGCAAGTTCACGCTGATCTTCCTTGGCGTGCCGGGCGACGATGCCGAGGTTGAGCTGACCCATAATTGGGACGAAGCCGGCTATGACGGCGGCCGCAACTTCGGCCACCTGGCCTTCGCGGTCGACGATATTTACTCGACTTGCCGCCGGCTCGCCGACAATGGCGTCACCATCAACCGGCCGCCGCGCGACGGCCATATGGCATTCGTCAAAAGCCCCGACGGAATTTCGGTCGAGCTGCTGCAGAACGGCGATCGCCTGCAGCCGGCCGAGCCCTGGGCCTCCATGTCCAACACGGGAAGCTGGTGATGGCGCAGCTCGAGATCGTCGCCGTCCCGGCCTTCGCCGACAATTATCTCTGGCTGGTCCACGATCCTGCCAGCGGGGAAACGGCGGTGGTCGATCCCGGCGATCCGGCACCGGTGCTGGGCGAGGCCAAGCGGCGCCGCTGGACGATCGGCAAGATCATCAACACGCACTGGCACCCGGATCACACCGGAGGAAACCTGGCCATCCAGGAAGCGACCGGCGCAGAAATCTGGGGGCCGGCGGGAGAAAATGGGCGCGTTCCCGGCCTCGACCATCCGCTGTCCGAGGGCGACCGCATCTCCATCGGCGACCATGAAGCCGAGGTTTGGGAGGTGCCTGGGCACACGCTCGGCCATATCGCCTACATCTTCCGAGACGACGACGTCGCTTTCGTGGGCGATACGCTGTTCGCCATGGGTTGCGGCCGCCTGTTCGAGGGCAGTCCGAAGCAGATGTTCGATTCCCTTTCACGATTAGCGTCCTTGCCGGACGCAACGAAGCTCTATTGCGCTCACGAATATACGCTCGCCAACGCGCGCTTCGCGGCGCATGCCTTTCCGGACAACGATGCGATCGCCGAGCGGCTTGCGGGGGTGGAGAAGGCGCGTGCCGCCGGCGAAGCCACCGTCCCCACCAACGCCGGCGTCGAACGCGCCACCAATCCATTCCTGCTGGCGCGCGATGTCGATGAGTTCGCGACCCTCCGCTCCGCCAAGGATAATTTCCGTTAGGCCAAATCCGGCTTCGTGCGTTTCAGTGCCGTAAGGATAGCGAGGAAAACATCATGGGCATCAAAACTTCGATCCTCCTGCTCGTTGGCGGCACGCTCATCGCATCCTGCTCGACCCCGGCCGCCCAGGACGCCCGTCGCGATCGGGCGGCCCAGGAACTGGCCTCCGCCCTGGCAGGCCGAACCGCGGGTGAGCCGGTCAACTGCGTCCCCAATTTCCGGGTCGACCAGATGCAGGTGATCGACGACGAGACCCTGCTGTTCCGGGACGGGAGCACCATCTACCTGCAGAAGACGAAGGGAAGCTGCCCGGGTCTCGCCAGCGGTGCCAATACGCTGGTCACGCGCAGCTTTGGCATCAACCAGCTCTGCAACGGCGACATACAACGGATGGTGAACCTGTCGTCGGGCATCGGTGGGGGAAGCTGCGTGTTCGGCCCGTTCGTGCCCTACACCAAGCGCTGAGCCTATCGCGCGTAAAGGGCGCCCAGGCGCTCGTCATAGGCCTTGCCGATGACATGGCGGCGGATCTTCATCGACGGGGTCAATTGCTCGTTCTCGACCGAGAAGGGCTCGTCCGCGAGGATGAAGCGCCTCACCTTTTCGACCACCGAAAGCTCCGCGTTCACCCGGTCGACGGCCTTCGATAGCGCCTTCTGCATACCTTCCGGATCGTCCTTGTAGCGGCGCATCTCTTCCGGATCGGGCACCAGCAATCCGACCAAATGGGGTCTTCGGTCGCCATAGACCATCGCCTGCAAAATTTCGGGCTGGAGCGTCAGCATGCCCTCGACACGCTGCGGCGAAACATTGTCGCCCTTGTCGTTGACGATCAGGTCCTTCTTGCGGTCGGTGATGACGATTCGGCCCTTCCCGTCGAGATGGCCGACGTCGCCGGTGGCGAGCCAGCCGTCCTGGAGGACACGGGCGCTTTCTTCTGCGTTGTGCCAATAGCCGCGCATCACCAGTTCGCCGCGGACCATGATCTCCCCGTCGTCGGCAATCCGCACCTCGGTGTTCATCAGCGGCGGACCGACCGTGTCCATGCGGATGCCAGCCTTGGGCCGGTTGCAGCTGATCACCGGTCCGGCCTCGGTCTGGCCGTAGCCCTGCAGCATGGGCAGGCCCATCGCCTGGAAGAACAGCCCGACGTCAGGGTTGAGCGGCGCCCCGCCCGACACCATCGCCTTCATCCGGCCGCCGAACTTGCGCCGCACCTTCTTGCGCAAGGTCAGCGATAGCAAGCCATCCATCGGCAGGTCCCACGGTCGCGACCTTTTCTGGTTGCGCTTGGCTTCGATCGAAAGGGCGCGGCTCATCAGATATTGGGGAAGGCCACCGTCCTTCTCGACCTGCTTCATGATCTTGGCGCGAAGCATTTCGAAGAGGCGCGGGACGACGACCATGATCGTCGGCCTCACCTCCTCGATGTTGGCAGCGAGCTTTTCGAGGCTTTCGGCGTAATAAATCTGTCCGCCAAGCGCGATCGGGAAATGCTGGCCGCCGCTATGCTCATAGGCGTGGCTGGCCGGCAGGAACGACAGGAATACTTCGTCGTCCCAGCCGAAGTCGGTGGAGATTACGTCGATGCAGCCTTCGACATTGTGCAGGATCATCCCGTGATGCTGCATCACGCCGCGCGGCGCGCCCCCCGTCCCGCTCGTGTAGATGAGGCAGGCAAGGTCGTCGCGCTTGACCTCGGCCATGCGCTGCTCGAGCGCACCGACATCCGACGATCCCGACACGAGTTCCGCCCAATTGTGGAACTGTGCGATGTCCGGCGACTGGCCTGTGATGACGTCGTCGATCGAGATCACATGCTTGCAATCCGACGAGAAAATCACGGCCGGGAGCAGGGCGCGCCCGAGCTTCTGGCTCGAGACGATCACCGCGCTCGCGCCCGAGTTGGCCAGGATATGCTGATGATCGCGCGTAGTGTTGGTCGTATAGGTCGGCACGGTCACACAACCCGCGGCCATGATCCCGAGGTCGGCAATCAGCCATTCGGGCCGATTTTCGCTGACCAGCATCACCCGATCGCCGGGCTGCAGGCCAAGCCGCTTCAAGCTGTCCGCAAGCGCCGCCACCAGTCGCGCCGTTTCCGAATAGCTGAGGGACCGCCACTGGCCGTCGCTCTTGGCCCAAAGGAACGGCGCGTCGCCCTTCGCCTTCGCCCGCGCCAGGAACATGGCGACGAGGTTGGGGAAATGTTCGAGCTGTCGAGGCGTGCTCATTGGCTGACCGCCGCTCCCTCGCTGCGCGGATCGGCCGCGCCCTGCCAGCGGCCGTCGCGCCACTCGATCGCATTGGCCTTGAACATGCCGGGCGGGACGAAGCCGAGCGAATGCCCTAGCTGCGCCAGCTGCGGCGCCATCCCTTCGAGGAAGGTGCCGCGTTCCAGATAGACCTTGTCGCCGGCGGGCGCGTAGAGCATCGGCAAGGCCAGGGCGTCCTGGGCCGGGAGGTTCCAGTCGATGACGCCGATGATCGCCTTGGCGACCTGCGCGATGATCGTCGATCCGCCGGCGGCGCCGACCGCCAGCCGCACCCGTCCGTCGGGCCCGTAGACGATCGTCGGCGCCATCGAGCTGCGCGGCCGCTTGCCGCCCTTGACCCGGTTGGCGACCGGGCAGCCGTCCTTCTCCGGAAGGAAGCTGAAATCGGTGAGCTCGTTGTTGAGGTAATAGCCGCTCACCATCAGGCCGGAGCCGAACGCGCTCTCGATCGTCGAGGTTTCCGAGGCCACGCCGCCCCATTGGTCGACCGCCACGAAATGCGACGTCCCGCGTTCCGGGGTATCGGCGCGGCAGGCGATGGACGGGGCGCCCGGCGGGGTTCCAGCCGACAGATTCGTGATGGTGGCGGTGGGCGAGATCAGGGCGGATCGCCCAGCCAGATAAGCAGGGTTGGTTAAACCGGCGACCGGCACGGAAACGAAATCGGCGTCCGCCAGATATTTGTCGCGATCGGCGTAGGCCAGCCGCATGGATTCGGCGATCAGGTGCCAGCTAGCGGGATCGTTCGGACCGAGCTTGCCGAGGTCGAACCGCTCGAGCTGGTTCAGGATGGCATAGACGGTGATGGCGCCGGACGACGGCGGACCCATCCCGCAGATGCGATATTCGCGATAGATGCCGCATATGGGCGGCCGTTCCTTGGCGTCGTAGGAGGCGATGTCTCCAACGGTCATTGGCGCGGGATTGTGAGGCGCCCTGCTGACCGACGCCGCGATCGCTTCCGCGTTGGGGCCGACGTAGAAAATGTCCGGGCCAAGTTCCGCGAGCCGCGTGAGGAAATCCGCCAGCGCCGGATTGCGGATGGTCGTGCCCACCGGCAGCGGCTTGCCGTCGGCGCCGAAATAGAGCGCTCGGCCCGCCGCCGTCAGCCCGGCGATGCTCGACCCTTCATCGTCGCCGCGGGCCAGCGCGAAATTGAGCCGATTGGTCACCGCGAAACCGTCGCGGGCAAGGCGGATCGCTGGCTGGAACAAGGCTTTCCACGCCAGCTTGCCATGCTGCCGGTGCGCCAGCGCCATCAGGCGGATGTTGCCCGGAACACCGACGCTCTTGCCGCCCGGCTGCGCCTGGTCGAACGGCATTGGCTTGCCGTCGACCAAAAACCAGTCGCCCGTCGCGGCCATCGGCGCCGTTTCCCGCCCGTCGTAGGTCTGCGTCTTGCCGTGCCCGTCGTCGTAGACCAGGAACCCGCCGCCGCCGATCCCGCTCGACTGGGGCTCGACCACCGTCAGGGCGAGCAATGTCGCGAAAGCCGCGTCGGCGGCCGATCCTCCCTGGCGAAGCATCTCGACCCCCGCTTCGGCGGCGCGCGGGTCGGCGGCGCTGACCATTCCCGTCCCAAGCGAAGCCGAGGGGCCCGTCGCGCCGGTGGCCGGCGAAGCGGTATCGATTTGGGGAGTGGCGCAGGCGCCCAGCGCCGAAGCTGCGAGCAGGATCCAGGAGCGGCTCAACATTGCGACGGGCTAGCGGCTTCCCACGGCCTCGGCAATGCTCGCTATTCCTTCACGGTGGAGGCGTTCGGCAAGTCCCCCGGCAATGCGCCGGGCGAGGCTGGGGCCTTCATAGACCATCGCCGAATAGATCTGGATGAGGCTGGCGCCGGCTCGAATGCGGTCCCAGGCATCATCCGCGGAAGCGATGCCGCCAGCCGCGATAAGGGGAATGGAACCGCCGCCGGCCGAGCGGAAGCGGCGCAAGGCGTCGAGTGCAAGCGCCCTCAATGGCTCCCCCGACAAGCCGCCCGTTTCGCCTGCGTGGCGCGACTGGAGATGCGGCCTTGAGATCGTGGTGTTGGCGACGATGATGGCGTCGATCTGGTGCTGAACCGCGACGCGGACGATCTGGTCAGGTTCGCCTTCGCCCAAGTCCGGCGCGACCTTCAGGAAGATCGGTGGTCCGCCGGCCGTCCGGACCTCCTGTACCGCCGACAGCAAAGCTCGAAGGGCGCCTTCGTCCTGCAACTGGCGAAGGCCGGGAGTGTTGGGCGAGCTGATGTTGATGGTCAGATAGTCGGCGGCGGGCGACATGGTCCGAACGCCCTGGACATAGTCGGCGATCCGATCCGCACTGTCCTTGTTCGCCCCAATGTTGACGCCGACGATGCCCCGCGACCGGTCACGCCTGGCAAGGCGCTGTAGCGCATCGGCCTGCCCGCGATTGTTGAAACCCATGCAGTTGATGACCGCGCGGTCCTCGCTCAGCCGGAACAGCCTCGGCCTCGGATTGCCCTCCTGCGGCTGCGGGGTCAGCGTCCCGACCTCGACGAAGCCGAACCCCAGGCCAAGCGCCGCGTCGGCAATCTCCGCATCCTTGTCGAAGCCTGCGGCTAGCCCGACGGGCGACGGAAACCCGATTCCGGCAACGCTGGTCGTCAGCGAACCGGGAAAGCTCGGCGATCCTGCGGGGCGCATCTTCAGCGCCGATATGGCGAGGCGGTGCGCGCGCTCGGCGTCTAGCCGGAAGATGAGCGGACGAAGGAGGCGGTAGAGGGCCACTGCGCCCGCCTAGCACGGTTGAGTTTTCGTGCCACCTCGCCTAAATAGGAGCGGAAAGCTCCGAATAAGATGCGACTCACTCACCTTGCCGACTATGCGGTCGTGATGATGACCGCGGCCGCCCGCCGCGAAGAATGCGCGCGCTTGTCCGCGACCGAGCTGGCCGACGAGACCGGCGTTCCCCTCCCCACCGCGCAGAAGATCATGCAGCAGCTCGCCGCGCACGGCCTGCTGGTCGGGCAACGTGGTGCTGGCGGCGGCTATGCGCTCGCGCGGCCGGTGGGCGAGATCAGCCTGGCCGATATCGTCGAGGCAATGGAGGGGCCGATTGTGCTCACCCAATGCGCTGACGGCGTGAATCACGACTGCCTGCTCGACCAGCATTGCCGGGTGAAGCCGCACATGGGGATTGTTGGCGATGCGGTTCGCGGCGCGCTGGGCGCGGTGTCGCTGTCAGACCTAGCAAACCCGGTTGGGGTAGCCTCATGAACGAGGAAACTATCACCAACCGCGAAGCCCGCGAGGCGATCGCCAAGGAATATGAGTGGGGCTTCTCCACCGATATCGAGCAGGAATTCGCGCCCAAGGGCCTCAATGAGGACACGGTCCGCTTCATCTCGGCCAAGAAGGGTGAGCCGGAGTGGATGCTCGACTGGCGGCTGAAGGCCTATCGCGCCTGGCTGGAGATGGAGGAGGTCGACTGGGCCAAGCTCGACATCCCTACGATCGACTACCAGGACGCTTTTTATTACGCCGCGCCCAAGCCGAAGGCGAAGCTCGCCAGCCTGGAGGAGGTCGATCCGGAGATCCTGCGCGTCTATGAGAAGCTCGGCATCCCGATCGAGGAGCAGAAGGTGCTCGCCGGGGTTGAGGGCGCGCGAAAGGTCGCCGTCGACGCGGTGTTCGACAGCGTCTCGGTGGCGACCACTTTCCGCGAGGAATTGAAGGCGGCGGGCGTCATCTTCCTGTCGATTTCCGAAGCGATCAAGGAGCATCCCGAGCTCGTCCGCAAATATCTCGGCAGCGTGGTGCCCCAGCGCGACAATTACTTCTCGTGCTTGAACGCCGCGGTCTTTTCCGACGGCACCTTCGTCTATGTGCCCGAGGGCGTGCGCTGCCCGATGGAGCTCAGCACCTATTTCCGCATCAATGCCGAGAACACCGGCCAGTTCGAACGCACCCTGATCGTCGCCGACAAGGGCAGTTACGTTTCCTACCTCGAAGGCTGCACCGCGCCGATGCGCGACGAGAATCAGCTCCACGCCGCGGTGGTCGAGATTTTCGCGCATGAGGACGCGGAGGTGAAATACTCGACCGTCCAGAACTGGTATCCGGGCGACGCCGAGGGCAAGGGCGGCATCTTCAACTTCGTCACCAAGCGCGCGCTGTGCAGCGGCGACCGGTCGAAGGTGTCGTGGACGCAGGTCGAGACCGGAAGCGCGATCACCTGGAAATATCCGAGCTGCATTTTGAAGGGCGAGGGCAGCGTCGGCGAATTCTATTCGGTCGCGCTGACCAACAACCGGCAGCAGGCCGACACCGGCACCAAGATGGTGCACATCGGCGCCAACACGCGCTCGACCATCGTGTCGAAGGGCATCAGCGCGGGGCGCAGCGACAATACCTATCGGGGGCTGGTGCGCGTGCTTCCGGGCGCGGAGAATGTGCGCAACTTCACCCAGTGCGATTCACTGCTGCTGGGCGCGGACTGCGGCGCTCACACCGTGCCCTATATCGAGGTCAAGAACCCGACCGCGACCATCGAGCATGAGGCGACCACTTCGAAGATCAGCGAGGACCAGCTGTTCTATGCCCAGATGCGCGGCCTCGACGCCGAAAGCGCTGTCGCCCTCATCGTCAACGGCTTCGCCCGCGAGGTGCTGAAGCAGCTTCCGATGGAATTCGCCGTCGAGGCGCAGAAGCTGCTGGGGATAAGCCTT
>Ga0307411_10000530_pt1 | contig 13454 bp, 6 predicted proteins | sample DK1Ometagenome_2_FD_203712 | JGI IMG/M metagenome (GOLD analysis project Ga0307411, IMG submission 203712) | Maize rhizosphere microbial communities from greenhouse at UC Davis, California, United States - DK15-O-1 | ecosystem: Host-associated > Plants > Roots > Rhizosphere > Soil | place: USA...
CCTGGACCTCGACAACTTCAAGGCGTTCGCCGACACCTTCGGCTTCGCCGTCGCCGACCAGGTGATCAAGGAGATGGGCGGGGCGCTGCGCGAGGCGGTGGAGGCGACGGGGACGCAGGAGGACTTCGTCGGCCACATCGGCGGCGACGACTTCCTCGTCGTCACCACGTCGGACCACGCCGAGGCGATCGCCGAGGAGAGCGCGCGCCGGCTGCGCGAGGTGGTGGGGCGGATCGTCGGCCCCGAGGCGCTGGCGCTCGGCACCTTCTCGGGGCTCGACCGCAACGGCGCGGTGCGCCGCTTCCCGATCGCCCGCGTGTCCACGGCGGTGCTCGCGGTGGACCCCGAGTCGTTCGTCTCCATGAACCACCTGGGGCTGGTGGCCGCGGAAGTGAAGCGCAGGGCGAAGAAGCAGGGCGCCGGCACCATCCTCGTCACGTCGGTGTAGCACCGCGGGCGGCGGCTCGCCACGCCGGCCCGCCCGCCCCGCGCTCACCGCTCCCCTCCACCGCAGGCAGCAGCCAACCCAGATGCCGGACGACCAGCAGCGGGGCCGCGAGCGCGCGGCCGCGGAGTACTACTACCGCCGCCCGCTCGCCGGGCGGGACCTCGTCCCCGCGCTCGGCGCGGCGGTCGCGGCGGGGCTCGCCACCTTCTACGTCGTGCGCGTGCTCACGCAGCGCACGCCGCTCGTCATCCGCACCCCCGGGCGCCTCGAGGCGCCCGGGCGCGGCGCGACGCGGCGGCGCCGGCGGACGCGCGACCAGGGGTGACCGCGGCGCCCGCCGGCCGGCGCATGCGCTGGCGCGCGGCGGCGCTGCTCGCCTGCGCCCTGTTCGCCTGCGCCCTGCTCGCCCCCGCGGCCGCGCGCGCGCAGGAGGTCAACTGCGACGCCGGCGACGTCGAGGTGCGGTCACTCGAGTTCCGCGGGAACGAGACCTTCTCCGACGCCGAGCTCGCCAACGCCGTCGTCGCCACCCCGTCCAACCGCTTCCAGCGCCTGTGGGGGCTGCGCCGCCTGTTCGGCGTGCGCCGCTGCATCGCCCGCAGCGAGGTGCTCCTCGACCGCGCGCGCCTGGTGGTGTACTACCGCAAGCGCGGCTTCCCCCGCGTGGCGGTCGACACGCTCGTGCGGGACGTGGACGGCGGCGCGGCCGGCGACAGCGCCGCGCGCGCGGCGCGCGACGTCTCGCGCGACCCGGTGGCCGCGCGCGTGGACGTGACGTTCACCATCGACGAGGGGCCGCCGACGCTCATCGACTCGCTCGCCGTGACCGGCCTGGACGACGTGCCGGAGGCGCCGCGCGTGACGCGCCAGCTCCCGGTGCGCGTGGGCGGGCTCTACGACCAGTACGCCATCGAGCTGGCGCGCGACAGCATCCGCCGCCGGCTCACCAACGTCGGCCGGCCCTACGCCGACGTGCTCGTGCAGCGCGACGTGCGGGCGAGCGCGCTCGACACCGCGCGCACCGTGGCGAAGCTCACCTTCGAGGTCATCCCCGGGGTGCCGGCGCGGCTGGGCGAGATCACCGTGGACGTGACGCCGCGCGAGGGCTCCACGCAGCAGGTGCCCGACGGCGTGGTGCGCGACATCCTCGGGCTGCGCGAGGGGCGGCTCTACCGGCAGAGCGAGCTTGAGCGCGGGACGCGCAACCTCTACCAGACCGAGGCCTTCCAGTCGGTGAAGCTCGAGTACACGGCGGACAGCGCCCGCCCGGAGCTCGACTCGACGGTGGACGTGCGCGTCCTCCTCACCGAGCGCTTCATGCACAGCGCCCGCGTCTCCGCCGGCTACGGCACGCTGGACTGCGTGCGCACCCAGGGCGAGTACGTCAACCGCAACTTCCTGCACGGCGCGCGCCGGCTGGAGCTCACCGGCCGGCTGTCGAAGATCGGCGTCGGCGAGCCGCTCGCCTTCGGCGGCGCCAAGGGGTTCTGCGGGCAGGCGCTGCGCGACCCGTACAGCGACACGCTCAACTACTTCGCCGGCGCCACCCTGCGGCAGCCGTCGCTGTTCGGCCTGCGCACCATCCCCGACCTGACCCTCTTCTCCGAGCTGCGCTCGGAGTACAAGGCGTACCGCCGGCGCACCAACTTCGGCGCCGTGGCCTCCCTCACCCGCGAGCGCTTCTTCCGCGCCCCCATCACCTACGCCTACGAGCTGGCGTACGGGAGCACGGTGGCGCAGCCGGCGGTGTTCTGCGCGGTGCTCCAGCGGTGCAACCCGGAGGACCAGCGGGCGTTCACCGATCCGCGGCTGCTCGGCGTGGTGAGCTTCTCGGCGACGCGCGACCGCACCGACAACTCGCTCAACCCGACGCGCGGCTCGCTCGCGCGCCTGACCTTCCGCCACGCGTCGCCGGCCGTGCTCTCCGACACGGCGCTCCAGTTCAACCGCTTCATCGGTGACGTCGCGCGCTACTGGCGCGTCGGCTCCGGGGCGGTCTTCGCCGCCCGGCTCCAGATCGGGGGCGCCCTCGGCGCGCTCGACCGGACGCTGCCGCCCCAGGAGCGGTTCTACGCCGGCGGGCCGACCACCGTGCGCGGCTTCCGCCAGAACGAGCTGGGGCCCACCGTGTACGTGGTGGACGGCTACGACACGGTCACCACGAACGGCGTGCTCCACTTCGAGGCCGACTCGACCGTGCGGCCGGAGCGCTTCGTCCCCACGGGGGGGAACACCGTGATCGTCGGCAACGCCGAGCTCCGCTTCCGGAGCCCGCTGTTCCCCGACCTCGCGCAGCTCACGCTCTTCACGGACGTGGGCGAGGTCTGGAACCGGCGGGCCAACCAGGGCAACCTGGGCTTCGAGCAGCTGCGCGTGACGCCCGGCTTCGGGGTGCGCGTCTTCTCCCCGATCGGGGCCATTCGCGTGGACTTCGGGTACAACGGGTACCGGCCGTCGAGCGGCGCCGCGTACTACAACGTGCCCACCTCGGCGGACCCGGACGCGCCGCTGCTCTGCGTCAGCCCGGGCAACACGATCCCCGTGCGCGCGGTGGACGGCGCGCTCGTGCAGGACAGCTACGACTCGTGCGACGGCGCGCTCCGGCCGAAGCAGGAGTCCAACTTCATCCGGCGGTTCGCCTTCTTCTTCGCCATCGGCCAGGCGTTCTGAGGCGGGGGACGAGGCACGAGGTGAGGGGGACAGGGTGCCTGCCCGGGCGGCACCCGTCGCCGCGCTCGCCTATGTTCTTCTCGTTCCTCTGATCTCGTCCCTCGTCCCTCGCCCTTCATGACTCGCCGCCGCTTCGTCGTCACCGTGAGCGCCATCGCGATCCTCGCGATGATGCTCATCGTGCTCGGCGTGGCCGTGGGCGTCACGCAGACCGCCTACGGGCGCGCCTGGGTGCGGCGGGCGCTGGTCGCCCAGCTCACGCCGGCGGTGAAGGGGGGGAAGCTCTACGTCGGCAACATCAGCGGCGGGCTGATCACCGGGGCGACGATCGACTCGCTCGAGATCCGCGACGCCGACGACTCGGTGTTCGTGGCCACCGGGCGCGTGACGGTGGCCTGGGACCCGCGCGACCTGCTCGACCGGCGCGTGCTCCTGAGCGCGGTGCGCGTGGAGCACCCCTTCGTCCACGTCCGGAAGGGGGAGGACGGCGTCTGGAACTTCCGGCGCATCTTCCCCTCCGGCCCCCCCAAGCCCCCGCGCACGCAGCCGGGCTTCGGCGACTTCATCGTCGCCGACACGGCGACGATCTACCGCGGCGCCTTCTACCTGACGATGCCCTGGCACCCGGCGGACTCGCTGGGCTCGGGCGCGCGGCGCGACAGCGCCATCGCCTACAACCTCGCCCGGCGCGACGTCGAGATCCGCGAGGTGCCTCCGCCGCGCGGCGCCGGCCCGCGGGCGCCGCGGCGCTTCGTGAAGAGCTGGCGGTGGACGCGCGCGGAGATCGCCGCGTCGCACGTCCGCCTGGCCGACCCGGACAGCGCCGGGCGCGCGTTCGTGCTGAGCCGGCTGAGCGTGGCCGAGAGCGACCCGCCGTTCCGCTTCTCGAACGTCCGCGGCACGGTGCGCATGCTCAAGGACTCGCTCTGGCTCGACGTGCCGCACTGGGACGCGCCCGCCTCCACCGGGAGCGCGACGGGCAAGGTGGTGTGGGGGAGCGACCTCCCCACGCGCTACGACATTCGCGTGGTGGGCGACTCGGTGTCGCTCAACGACGTGGCGTGGGTGTACCCGACGCTGCCGCGCGCCGGCGGCGGCCGCATGCTGCTCCACATCAAGAACCAGCCGGCCAACCTGAACGTCCTGGAGTACGCGATCTCGCGGATGGACGTGCGGACGACCGCGTCGCGCCTCACCGGGCAGATGACCTTCGGCGTCGGCGGGCCGGTGCTCGTCGTGAAGGACGTGGCGATGCAGGCCGCGCCGCTCGACTTCGCGCTCATCCGCACGCTGAACGGCAAGCCGTTCCCGTACGACTGGCGCGGGCAGATCACCGGCAGCGTGCGCGCCCGCGGCGGCCCGCTCAACCGCTTCCAGGTGGACCAGGCGGACTTCGTGTTCCGCGACGCGAACGTGCCCGGCGCGGTCACGCGCGGCGCGGGGCGCGGCGGGCTCGACATCCTCTTCCCGGCGTTCACCGCCTTCCGCGGCTTCGACGTGGCGGTGGAGCAGCTCGACCTGCGCACGCTGCAGTTCCTGAACCCCGACTTCCCGCGCCTCGGCGGCACGGTGCGCGGGCGCGCGGTGCTCGACTCGAGCTGGCTGGACGTGCGCTTCCGCGACGCCGACCTCACGCACCGCGACGGGCCGGACGCGCCGTCGCGCTTCACCGGGAGCGGGCGCGTGACGTGGGGCGACGAGTTCATGCGCTACGACCTCGCGCTCCAGGCGCAGCCGCTCTCGCTCACGACGCTCGCGCGCTCGTACGCGGCGCTGCCGGCGCGGGGGAGCTACCAGGGGCCGCTGCGCGTGATCGGCACGATCGCGGACCTCGACCTCACCTCGACGCTCACCGGCCCCGCCGGCACGATGTCGGTGGACGGGCACTTCGACCTCTTCCCCGCCGGCTACGCGGCGCGCGGGCGCGGGAGCGTGGCCGGGCTCGACCTGCGCACGCTGCTCCCCGGCCTGGCGGCGGCGCCGGCCACGAGCCTGTCGACGCAGTTCGAGATGGACCTCGCCGGCGACTCCCTCGCCAACCTCACCGGCGCGCTCGCGCTCGACCTCGAGCGGTCGCGGGTGGAGGCGGTGCAGCTCAACGGCGGCCGCACGCGCCTGCGCTTCGAGGGCGGCGTGGTGCGCGCCGACACGATCGCCGTGGAGAGCGAGGTGGCCACCCTCGCCGGCGCCGGGGCGATCGGCCTCTCGCGCGCGCACAGCGACTCGCTGCGCTTCACCGTCGGCGTCGGCTCGCTCGACGCGCTCCGCCGCGTGCTCGGCGCCGCCGAGGGCGACACGCTGGCGGGCGAGCTCACGGTGCGCGGCGTGGCGGTGGGCTCCGTGGACAGCCTGGGCGTCACGGGCAGCATCGCCGGCCGCGGGCTCTACGCGTCCGGGGTGAGCGCGGCCGACCTGACCGGCCGCTTCAACCTGTTCGGGCTCCCGGCGGCGGCCGCGGGACACGTGGGTGTGCGCTTCGACAGCGTGAGCGCCGGCGGGCGCCGGCTCCAGTACCTCGTCGCCGACGCGACGCTGGAGGGGCCGGGGCTCGGCCGCTTCGCGGTGGACGCCGCCGACGCGCGCGGCACGCGCCTCTCGGCGGGCGGCAGCGCGCGCGTGGCCGGCGACAGCGCGGACGTGGCGGTGGACAGCCTGACGCTCGCGCTGGGCGAGCACGTCTGGCGCCTCGAGGGCGCGGCCGCCGTCCGGCGGACGCCCTTCGAGCTGGCCGTGGACACGATGGTGCTGCGCGGCAGCGCCGGCGGGCGCGTCATCCTCGGCGGCGTGCTGCCCGCGACCGCGCCGGTGCGCTTCGCGGTGCGCGCGGACGGCGTCCCCCTGGCCGACTTCGCGACGCTCGCCGGGAGCGGCGGGACGCTGGACGGCGCGGCCACCCTCGCGATGACGGTGGGGGGGACGCGCGAGCGGCCGACCATCGACGCGCAGGCGTCGGTGGCCGACGGGCGGTTCGGCGACGTGCGCGTGGAGCGGCTGACCGCGACCGGGCGCTACGCCGACCGGCGGCTGGAGACGGCGCTCGGCCTGCGCACCGGCGGCGAGGACCTCGTGCGCGCCAACCTGTCGCTCCCCCTCGACCTCGCGCTCGTGCCGGTGGAGCGGCGCCTGCTCGACGAGCCGCTGCGCGGCACGGTGCGCGCCGACAGCGTGAACCTCGGCCTGCTCGAGGCGATGACGAGCGCCGTGCAGCGGGCGAGCGGGAACCTGCGCCTGCTCGTGGACGTGGGCGGCACCTGGGAGAGCCCGACGCTCGACGGGTCGGTGCTCGTCACCGACGGCGCCATGACGCTGCCCGGCCTCGGCGTGCGGTTGGAGCGGGTGAGCGCCGACGTGGCGCTGGCGCGCGACAGCGTGGACATCCGCCGCATCGCCGCCTCCACCACCGGCCGCAAGACGGGGTCGATCACGCTGCGCGGCGGGCTCGGGCTCGCCGACCGCGACGACCCGAGCTTCGACCTCACGCTCAACGCCAACTACTTCCACGCGATCAACAAGGCGCGCGTGGCGGACCTCTACCTCTCGACCACCGGGCCGCAGGGGCTCCACCTGGCGGGCTCGGTGCGCCGCTCCCGGCTCACCGGCGGCGTGTTCGTCCCGTCCGGGCAGATCTACATCCCCGACATCGCGCGCAAGAACGTCGTCAGCCTGGACGACCCCGAGTTCTACCAGATCGTGGACACGACGCTCACGACGAACCGCACGCTGCTGCCGAACGCGCCGCCGGCGGTGGTGCGCAACCTCACGGTGGAGGACGTGCGCATCGCCATGGGGGAGGACGTGTGGCTGCGCTCGAGCGAGGCGAACATCAACCTCGGCGGGGACGTGGCCGTCACGGTCGGGCGCGACGAGCGCGACCGGCGGGACAGCAGCGACGTGCTGTTCGCGCTGAGCGGGCAGCTGCTCGCCGAGCGCGGCACCTACCGCCTGAACCTCGGCCTGGCGCTGCAGCGCACCTTCGAGGTGGAGAGCGGGACGCTGCGCTTCTACGGCGACCCGGACCTCAATCCCAACCTCGACATCTCCGCCGTCCACACGGTGCGGCAGGCGAACCAGAGCGACCGCGACGTGCCGATCCGCGTGCGCATCGGCGGAACGCTCGCCCAGCCGACGCTCACCCTCTCGAGCGCCGACCCCAACCTGCAGCTCTCCGAGAGCGACGCGATCAGCTATCTCATCACCGGGCAGCCGAGCTTCGTGATCGCCGGCAACAACCAGCAGTACACGTCGCAGGCGGCGGGGGTGATCCTCCCCTCGATCGGCAGCTACTTCGGCGACAAGGTGGCGAACTCCCTCGGCCTCGACGTGGTGCAGATCGAGACCTCGGGGAGCACGGCCGCGGGCACCGGCGACCTGTTCTCGTCCACGCTGGCGAACACGCGCTTCGGCGGCGGGGTGCAGATCGGCAGCCGGACCTTCATCCGCGCCAACCTCGGCCTCTGCCCGTTCGCGCAGGAGCTCGGCATCGGCAGCACGAGCGGCGGCGGCGGGAGCGACCGGCCGCTCTACTCGAACGTGCTCACCTCGATCGGCGCGAAGCTGGAGTACCGGCTGAGCGACAGCTACTCCGCGTCGCTCGGCCTCGACCCGCCGACGAAGGAGGTGCTGTCGTGCGCGTCGCGCGGCGCGACGCCGAGCAACTTCGTCACCACCCCGCAGCAGTTCGGTCTCGACTTCACGCGCAAGTGGGAGTTCTAGCGCGGCCGGGCGCGCAGCCCGTGCGGCGCGCCCTGCTCGTCGTGAACCCGGCGGCCCGGCGCGCCCGGCGCGTGCACGCGGCGGCGCGCGAGGCGTTCGCCCGCGCCGGCGTGGAGTGCGACGAGGTGGTCACCGCCGCGCCCGGCGACGGCGCGGCGGCGTGCGCCGGGCGCCACGGCGCCTACGACGCCGTGTTCACCCTGGGCGGCGACGGCACGGCCATGGAGGTGGTGGGGGCGCTCGCCGGCACCGGGCGCGCGGTGGGGGTGCTCGCCGGCGGGACGGGCAACCTCATCGCCCGCACCCTCGGCATCCCGCTCGACGTGCGGCGCGCGGTGCCGGCGCTCGTCGCCGGCGACGTGGCGCGCATCGACCTCGGGCTGCTCGACAGCGGCCGCCGCTTCGCGTTCGCCGCCGGCGTCGGCATCGACGCGCGCATGATCGAGGGGACGCCGGCCGCGCTCAAGCGGCGCCTGGGCGTGCTCGCGTACGTCATCACCGCCGCCCGCGCCGTGCTGCGGCGGGAGCGGTTCATGGTGCGCGTGACCGTGGACGGGGAGGTCCACGAGCGCGAGGCGGCGGCCGTCATGGTGGCCAACTTCGGCGCCGTGCTCAACGAGCTCATTTGGCTGGGCCCCGGCATCCGCCAGGACGACGGCCTGCTCGACCTGTGCGTCTTCTCCCCCCGGACGCACCGCGACGCGGCGCGCATCATCTGGCGCCTCCTCCGCAAGCGGTTCGACGAGCAGGACGCCTGCCTCCTCTACCGGCCCGGCCGCCGCTTCCGCGTCGAGACGACGCCGTCCTGCCCCGCGCAGGCCGACGGCGAGCTGCTGGGCGCCACCCCCTTCGAAGTGGTCGTCGAGCCGGGCGCCGCCACGCTGCTCGTGCCGCGCAGTTAGGCCCGGTCGTCCGTCCATTGCTGCCGCGTGCAGAATGGATACATTGGACCGCCGCGCCCGCCGCCCCGGCGTGCTCCCCGCCGCTTCATCCCCGCATGGCCGACATCCGCGCCCGCGCCGCCGCGTCCGCGCTCACCGACGACGACGTCACCTCGCTGCTCGCCGCGCTCGCGCCCGAGCAGGCGGACGCGCTCGGCCGGCTGCTGGAGGAGCGCGACCACCTGGCGCTCCTGCACGGCGCGCTGCGTCAGGCGGAGGCGGCGGGCTCGCTCGAGGAGCGGGTGCGGGTGTTCGTGGAGGCGCTGCGGCGCGCGGGCTTCGCCTGGGCGGAGGTCACGCTGTACGACGACGAGCTGCGCCCCACGCAGGTGGTCGGCGCGCGGGCCGACCGCGGCGCCCGCGCCGCGGGGCCCGACGTCTGGCGCGACGCCGCGGCCCTCGAGCCGTTCCGCCTCGGGCGCTCGTACCTGCTGCACGCCGACGCCGAGCGGGGCCCGCGCCTGCTCGTGCCCCTCCGGGCGCGCGACGGGCGGGCGCTGGCGGCGCTCGCGCTGGGCGGCGCCGAGGGCGAGGCGCGCTTCACCGCGGCGGCGGTGCGCACGGCGGAGCTGTTCGGCCGGCAGATCGCCGACGCGGTGGAGCAGGCGGCGCTGGCGACGGTCGCGGAGCGCCGCGCCGAGCGGCTGCAGCGGCTGCAGGCGGCGGGGGCGTCGCTGGCCCGCTCGCTGGACGAGCGGGAGCTGGTGCACGAGCTGGCGCGGCAGGTGGCGCGCATCGTTCCCTGCCGCGGGGTGGTGGTCGCGCGCCCCGACCTCGAGCGCGGCGAGACGGTCACCCTGCTGCACCTGGTGGACGGCGAGGAGCGGGCGCGGCCGCCGGCGCCCACGGCCGGAGTGCTCGCCGAGGTGGCGCGGTCCGGGAGACCGGTGCGCGTGGACGACTATCGTCCCGGGCCTCCCCGGCACGCGGGCGCGGACCCCCTCACGGGGGGCGCGGACGAGGGGGGGAGCGTGCTCGCGGTGCCCATGCTCGCCGGCATCCGGCTCACCGGCGTCCTCGCCGTGCACCACCCGGCGCGCGGCGTGTACACCGCCGAGGAGGAGGAGGTGCTCGCCATCGTCGGCGCGCAGGCGGCGATCGCGTTCGCCAACGCGCGCCTGTTCGGCGAGAGCGAGCGCGAGCGCCGGCAGAGCGAGGCGCTCGCCGAGATCGCGCGCGCCGTGGGCGAGTCGCTGCGGCTGGGCGAGGTGCTGCACCTCATCCTGCGGCACGCCATGGCGCTCACGCACACCGACGGCGCGAGCCTGTCGCTGCTCGAGGGCGACTACCTGAACATCGTGGCCGCCGTCGGCTGCGGCGACCTGCTCTCCGGCATGCACGTCCCGCTGGACGGGAGCATGAGCGGCCTCGCGGTCCGCACCCGCGCCTACGTCATCGAGAACGACGTGGCGTCCAGCCCGCTCACGTACCGCCCCACGCAGCGGCTCGCGAACATCGAGAAGGCGCTCGTCGTGCCGCTCATCACCGCGCGCGGCGCCATCGGGTGCATCTCGGTGTTCAACCGCCGCGCGCCGTTCGCGGGCGAGGACGCGCGCGTGCTGCAGCGCCTCGCGGACCTGGTGGGCGTCGCGATCGTGAACGCGCGGCTGTACGGCGCGGTGGCGGAGGCGACGCGCGAGTGGGCGGTCGCCTTCGACGCGATGGCGAGCGGCCTCGCGGTGCTCGACGAGGAGGGGCGCGTGGTGCGCTGCAACGCGCGGGCCGCGCAGCTCGCCGCGGCGGGCGCGCCGACGCTGCTCGAGGGGCGCGAGTTCCACGCCGCGCTGCTGCACCACGCGGCCGGCCCGGAGAGCCCGGTGTCGCGGGCGCTCGGCGAGCGCGCCATGGCGCGCGGCGCGCTGCGCTCGACGGCCCGCGGGATGGTGTTCGACGCCGTCGCGGCGCCGCACCCGAACGGGGGCGCGATCGTGACCTTCGACGACGTGACGGAGCACCACCGGCTCGCGGAGCGCTACCGGCTGGTCGTCGAGACGGCGAGCGACGCGATCGTGATCACCGACGAGCACTGGCGCATCGTCTTCGCGAACCCGGCGGCGATGCGCCTGCTCGCCGACGGCGCCGACGTGGTCGGGCTGCCGTCGGACACCTTCGTGCCGGCGGACCTGCGCGACGAGGTGCGCTCGCGCGAGGAGCGCGCGATGGCCGGCGAGCCGCAGCGCTACGAGGCGGAGCTGCTCCGGCTCGACGGCGAGCGGCGGACGGTGTCGATCACCACCGCGCCGCTGCGCGAGGGCGAGGGGGTCACGGGGGTCGTGGCCTCGCTGCGCGACGTGACCGAGCAGCGCCTGCTCGCCAGCCAGCTGCTGCAGCAGGAGAAGCTCGCGGCCATCGGGCAGCTCGTCTCGGGCGTCGCGCACGAGCTGAACAACCCGCTCGCCGGCGTGTCGGCGTTCGCGCAGATCCTGCTCGCCGCGCCCGGGCTCGCGGACGAGGAGCGCCAGGCCGTGGAGACGATCCACCACGAGGCGCGGCGCGCGGCGAAGATCGTCTCGAACCTGCTCACCTTCGCGCGGCGCCACCAGCCGGCGCGCACCGCGGCCGACGTCAACCAGCTCGTGCTCGACACGCTCGAGCTGCGGCGCTACGCGATCCGCATGGCCCAGATCGACCTGGCCGTGGAGCTCGACGAGGAGCTGCCGCTCACCTGGGCGGACCCGTTCCAGCTCCAGCAGGTGGTGCTCAACCTGATCACCAACGCCGAGCAGTCGCTCGCCGACTGGGGCGGCGCGCGCCGCATGGAGATCCGCTCGCGCCGCGACGGCGAGACGATCGTCGTCTCCGTCGCCGACACCGGCGGCGGCATCGCCGCGGCGGACCTTTCCCGCGTCTTCAACCCGTTCTTCACCACGAAGCCGGTGGGGCAGGGGACCGGCCTCGGGCTCTCGATCTCCGACGGGATCGTGCGCGAGCACGGCGGGAGGCTGCGCGTGGAGAGCGCGCCGGGGCTCGGCGCCACCTTCATCATCGAGCTGCCCTGGCAGGACCCGCTCGCGATGATGGCGCCGCCCGCGGCCGGCGGGGCGCACTGATGCCGACCGTGCTCGTGGTGGGCGACGACGCGGCGGCACGCGCGGCGGCGGCGCTGCTGGAGCAGGCCGGCGGGCGCACCGTGGTGCGCGCGCTCACGCCCGACGAGGCGCTGCGCCACGCCGCCGGGTGGCGTCCCGAGGTGGCGCTGGTGCCGGCGCACCGCCACGACGCGCGCGGCGACGGCAACGGCGGCAACGGAATCGCCGCGGCGCTGCGCGCGCTCGACGTGGTCGTGATCGGCCTCGACTCGCCGGGCGGCGCGGCGCCCGGCGGCGACGAGCGCGAGGACCACGGCGTGGAGTGGTGGCTCCCCGCGGGCTTCGAGCCGCCCGCCCTGCTCGCCCTCGCCGAGCGGGGCGTGCGCCGCGCCCGCGGGTGGCGCGCCGCGCGCACGGCGGCGCTGCGGCAGGGCGCGCCGGTGCGCACGCTCGCCGGCGGCTCCGCCGGGATGCGCGACCTGCGCGAGCAGGTGGACCGCCTCGCGGAGGGCGAGGCGACGGTGCTGCTCGTCGGCGAGACCGGGACGGGGAAGGGGCGCATCGCCGAGTACATCCACGCGCACGGCGCGCGGCGCGACTGCACCTTCCTCGCCGTCCGCTGTGCGGGACGCGGCGCGGGCGCGCTCGACGCCGCCCTGTTCGGGGAGGCGGGGGTGGGCGCGGAGCCTCCCCCCGGCGCGCTGCAGCTCGCCGACGGCGGCACGCTCTTCCTCGACGAGATCGCCGCCCTCCCCGAGGCGCTGCAGCGCCGGCTGCTGGAGGCGCTAAGGGGGCGGCGCGTCTCCGCCGCCGGCGGGCGCGAGGTGCCCGTGGACGTGCGGCTCGTCGCCTCCACCTCGCGCGACCTGGTGACCGAGGTGACCGAGGGTCGCTTCCTGGAGGAGCTGTACTACCTGCTCAGCGTGCGCCCGCTGCACGTCCCGCCGCTGCGCGCGCGCGCCGGCGACGACGTCGCGGCGCTGGTCGGCGCGCTCGCCGAGGAGCTGGCGGCGGAGATCGCGGACGCGCCGCCGGGCGTGTCGCGCGCGGCGCTCGACCGGCTGCTCGCGCACCCGTGGCCGGGGAACGCCCGCGAGCTGCGCAGCGTGCTGGAGCGGTCGCTGCTCGCGGCGCGCGGCGCCGACGCCGTGCGGGAGGAGCACCTGCCCGGCGAGCTGCGCGGCGTCGCCCCGCGCGCGTCCGGCGCGGCCGCGGAGGCGGGCGCGGGGAGCAGGGCGACGCTCGACGACGTGGAGCGCGCGCACATCGACCGCACGCTGCGCGCGCACGGCGGCAACCGCACGCACGCCGCCCGCGCGCTCGGCATCTCGCGCGCGACGCTGATCAAGAAGATCCGGGAATACGCGCTGTGAGCGACGGCCGCCCGGTGGACCTGACCCACTTCGGCCTCGCCGTCGGACACGCGACCGACGAGCCGGGCGCGACGGGCCTCACCGTCGTGCGCGGGCTGGAGGGGCCGCTGCGCGGCGCGGCCGCGGTGGTGGGGCGCGCGACGGGCACGCGCGAGCTGGCCACGCTCGCGCCGCGCCACCTCGCCGGCCGCGTGGACGCGCTCCTCCTCACCGGCGGCTCCTCCTACGGGCTCGACGCGGCCGCCGGGGCGATGCGCTGGCTGGAGGAGCGTGGGCGCGG
>Ga0307411_10000532_pt1 | contig 13437 bp, 9 predicted proteins | sample DK1Ometagenome_2_FD_203712 | JGI IMG/M metagenome (GOLD analysis project Ga0307411, IMG submission 203712) | Maize rhizosphere microbial communities from greenhouse at UC Davis, California, United States - DK15-O-1 | ecosystem: Host-associated > Plants > Roots > Rhizosphere > Soil | place: USA...
GCACATCGTCTGTGCAACGAGCTTGCGCTTGACTACCTCTCGGAAGCAGCAATCGGCGAGTACCTGACAGTGAGATTTCCCAATCACGACCTGCCTGCTCGATTGCGAAAGACTATTTATCGACGTACCGAGGGGAATCCGCTCTTCATGTTCAATCTCATTGAGCACTTGGTGGATCAAAACGTAATCGCAGATGAGCAGGGCAAGTGGAAGCTACGCGTTGGCGTATCCGAAGTGGAAAAGGGAGTTCCTTCCAGTCTTAGGGAATTGATTGAGAGCCAGATCGAACGGCTCAGCCCTGGAGAGCGCAAGGTACTAGAAGGAGCCAGTGTCGCCGGAATGGAATGTTCTGCGGCGGCGATCGCCGCCGGGCTTGATATGCCGGTCGAATGGGTTGAGACGCATTGCGAGGAGTTAGCGCGACGCTACAAGTTTTTGTCTCCGCCTTGGCTTGTAGAGCTACCCGACGGGACGATTACCCCCAGGCACAAGTTCAACCACGTTCTTTATCTAGAAGTGGCTTACCGTCTGATACCACCGATGCTGCGGGCCCAGATTCATAATCGGACTGCGCAATCCGGCGTTGCAATCTATGGCGATCGCGTGGGCGAGATCGCCTCTGAATTGGCCATGCACTTCGAACAGAGTCGAGATTGGCCATCTGCAGCCAAGTATCTACTCCAGGCCGCGGAGAAAGCCATCGCCTGTTCGGCCCACCACGAAGCGTCCGATTTCGCGAGGCGGGGTTTGGAGGTGATCAGCTCTCTTCCCGATACCGCCGAGCGAAGGCGTCAAGAGATCAAGTTGCGTTTGATCCGGGGCGTGTCACTGATGGCGATGACAGGATTCGCTTCGATGGGAGTCATGGAGGTCTTTGCGCGCAATCGTGAGGACCTCTGGCAGCAAGGCCCTTCTCCTGAGTTGTTCCAGATGTTGTCGTTATCGAATCTGCACTGCCAATTCAGGGGAGATATTCAGAGTTCGTTTGAGATCGCAGGTGAGCTCCTGGAACTTTCGGAGGGGCTGAAGGATGATTCGCTGATTATGGAAGCACACCGCTCGATGGGAGCGGTCCTGGTCATTATGGGTCGGTGTAGGGAAGCTCTGACCCACCTGGAGCAAGCCTCGTCGCTATATGAGAGGCATCATGACCATTCCTACGGCGCTTTCATGGACCTCGACTGCAAGGTAATGTGTGAGTGCTTCGCGGGAAAAGGACTCTGGGTCCTTGGGCATCCCGACCAGGCGTCGGCGAGAACGTCGGCCGCACTGGCGTTGGCCCGAGACCTCGGTCACCCGCAGACTCTGGTGGTCGCCGGAATCTGTGCAGCACAGCTTCATCAACTCATGGGCGAGGTTTCACTCGTTCACGAGCGCGCAGAAGTGGTGGTGGAACTGGCAAACGAGTATGGACTGGAGCTTTGGCTGGCCTACGCGACGATTGTACTGGGATGGGCACAGGCCGAAATGGGCAATTTGGAAGCGGGAATCGTCACAATGCAGCGCGCCATAGCGGGATATGAAGCAAGTGGCGCAAAACTTTGGTCCTCTTACTATCTTCAGTTGCTCGCTGACCAACTCGGTAAAGCCGGACGAGCAGAGGAAGCCCTTGCAACCATTACTAAGGCTCTGAAATATGCCGAGGATAGTAGCGAAGGATACTCGCTAGCGGAGTTGTATCGGCTGAAAGGTGAACTAATCATCAAGGCCGAGGAGGAAGCGCAGGCCAGAAATGGCTTAAGAAACAGAGGTCGGGCCGCGATTCAGAACGATTCGGTCCTGGAACAGGCGCAAGGTTGCTTTGCAGAAGCCATTAGGGTGGCCAGACAGCAGCAGGCGAAAACATGGGAGCTGAGGGCCAAGACGAGTATGGAACGCATTACAAAAGTTATGAAACATCAAGTGACTTAGGATCGATTTCCGGTCTTCGTCTCTCCAAAAGAGCATTCTCGGAGAGAACGCGGTACTAATTTTGAGGGCACTACGGCACAAATTTGTAGCCCACTCCGTAGACCGTCAGGAAATGGACGGGCTCCGAAGGTTTCAGTTCTAGTTTCTGACGCAGCTTCAGGATCCGGTTATCGACGGTTCGAGTGGTTGGGTAATTCTCATATCCCCACACTTGATTCAGCAGTTCTTCCCGCGAAATCACCTCTTCCGGCCTCGAGAAGAAGTATTTTAAGACCTTGAACTCATGCGCAGTCGCCGGGACTCGAATGCCGCAGCGCCGCAACTCCATCCTGCGGAAATCAACGTCAACATCGCCGAATCGCACGGCTTCCGCGTTTGCATTGTCATTGTCGCAGGTGCTGCGCCTTAACCCTTCCACCAGCGATACAGACAATGCTTTAGTAACCTTGGTGAAAAGATCATCTACCGACGAGGAGGGCGATGCCTCATGGCCCGATGATACAGGCAATTGTATTTCCGTTGCCTGACCGGCAACCTGAACTCGAAGGCTAAGATCAACGCGAAATTGCTTTTCGGCAGTGAGCAAGGAGATCAGTTCCTCCATCGGAAACTCCCTATGTCTGCGGTCCCGAGGAAGACCAGGATCATTCTGCATCAAGACGAATGCGCCTTGATGATTCGGTATCGCGACCACAGTCTCCTGTTGGCCAATAAGTCCAGGACTGACTTTCATATTGTTCCCCCTTCGCCCCTCATCTAGGGAGCTAACCTGAGACCTTTTAAAAACTCATGAGGATCCGAACCGATTGTTCGCATCAAATTACGCGGCACACGAAGCGCAAAGACTTCACCTCATGGACAGTTCAGGTAAAACCAGACCCCGAACCTTCGGATTCTGCAGGCCCACTGTCGGGAACCGAAGATAGATTGCAGTCCTTTGCCAGTCATAACGTAATCGTGATGTTCAGGTGGTGTTTCAAAAGTGGATCCTGCGCGGAGAACTGAAGGAAGGAACGCTACCTTCGGTGTGGGACTTACGAAGCTCACCCTACCCACGACCATTCTGTCACTCTAACTCAACCAGATACGGAGAGAATTGCATCTGTGGGGGAGTTCCGGTGCGTGAATGGTTTGCACTGAAGCGACTCTACCCGGTCTCGCAATCGCACCTCAGTTACTCTGTACTCATGGAATGTTGAAGTTCAATGCACTGGTGCAAAGACAAGACCTGCAACATGTTTCGAACGGTGTCGTCCTCGCATTGCTTACTGCAGAACATCGCAGGGTAATCGGCTGTCTTGTGCTTCACTTCGGCGAGATCTTTGTGGCAGGACGAGTTCAGGCAGCACTTCCTGCTAACATGCCGCGCGGGCGATCCTGCCTCCAAGCTTCTTCTCGTCAACACTGCGAGAGACCCACAATTCTCGCTCGTGCTGTTCACCAGGCCCTCTATTAGAGCGGCGAATTCTTTCTTTTGGCATGCTGATTTCGCAGTCGCGTCCATCCCGATTCTCCTTTTTCGACTGAGTGGTCTAGGTCGTCAGTGTTCAGGCGCAAGGCCGCACATCCACACCCGCGGGTACTCTGGCCGGACCTGAAGATAGACCCCTCTTCCGCTGCGAGTCATGATGCAATAGTAGTGTCGAGGTGGTGTTTCAGCGGTCGATGCTGTCCGTAACATCGGCAATGGATCTTGGCGTACCAACCACTGATGCTAATTGCCAAGCTGAGTGAACTAATCGTATGCGTGCTCTTGCGGCAAACGGCTGAAGTTTGAAGAGGCTGCCCACGGCTGAACAAGTGGTTGTAACCCATACCTTTTGAAACGGCCGAGCCGGCATGAACGGAGGAATGGAAGAAAACTGGCCTCGGCCTTCCTCGAGTGCGCAAGGCTTCTTGCCTCAAGCGGATCGAGCAACCTGGAAAGGAAGCCCGGGCGGGGCGGCAGTTCCTCCCGGGCATGTTGCCCATCCTTTAAAACGTCACGGAAGCTGTTTTGGCGTCCTCCGTGCACTGTGCGTTGAAGGGCATAGGAGTGCTGAAATTGGGAAACACTGGTTTGGTGAATCCTTGTACGAGGTACGCGGTATCTTTACAACGGGTGTGGCACAGAAGAGGGCACAAAGCCCGAATTCGGCACTTAACGCAAATTTCCAAGTGATTGATAGTTGGTGAGCGCGGAAGGAATCGAACCTTCAACCTACTGATTAAGAGTCAGTTGCTCTGCCAGTTGAGCTACGCGCCCTTGTTTCGCAAGGACATCCCTGAGTTGAAAGGAATCTGCAGGGGAACTTAGGAATCGCGGTGAGTGCGAACTAGCTGTCCTGTTCAGTATCGAGTGTACACAATTCGCCTGACTCACTGCAACAACCAGCACGTGCGCACCACATCAACTGAACTTCACGCTCCACTGAACTTTACGCCAGTTCCAGCGCGACGTTTCGTCCTGCGCACAATGCCCGCTATTCCACTAGCTACCAGCAACAGCGTCGCTGGCTCGGGGACAGCTTGCGTTTCCAGCGTCAATTTCGCATCGAGGTCCCCTGACCAATACTGATCGATGGTTACCTCGCTAATCGCGTTCCTGCCCCACCATGGCGCCTGCCCGGCTTCTACGTAGGAGAACAATGTCAAAAATCCTGTAATTGAAACCGGGGCTCCTTGTTGCAACAAGTCTCCATAGCCCAGCGCAAACAGATCCGCCGAGGCATTGCCCGATGCAACATCCGTCATCAGCAGAAATGATTCACTCCCGATAGAAACCACGATCGCCGGCCCTACATTGGCCAGTACAGGCTGCATCGTTGCAGCGACGAAGTCGTTCTCCAAAGGAATGGAATCGCTATTCAGGTAAGAACTGAAAGCGCTATCGATCGAAAATTCGAGTATGGCAGAAGTGAATTGAAATCCAGTTGGGAGTGAATACACCAAAGGGATCGTGATCATCTCCTCTACCGGAGGCCCAAACTGCTCGTTCTCGAAAACCAGTTCATCTCCAACCGCAACGGTCTGCCGAGATGAATGGTCCTCTGCACTTGAACTCGCGCTCCCGGCTACAACGATCGTGTCACAGAATGCGACTTGATTTACGAATAGCAGGAAGACACAACAGAAGATTACGATCGCTGCCCTGGACTTCATACAGGCTCCGCCGCAGAGGGTACTCTGAATTCAGAGAAGCTTACACCGATCTCGCCCAAACTGAATCCACAAACTACGCGGAAGTCACTTAATAAACACTTAGAAGCGGCCGGAACCCGACCGCCTCCTCACTACTCAGTTCTCCACTTAAGTACTACGGCTGCGACGCTGTCGGCGTTTGCCCCGCCGACTTTTCCAACTTGGCCAGATTCTCGCGCACCGCTGCTGCATCCGCGGCGTCTGGCGAGATCTTCAAATATGTCCGCATCTGTTCGGCCGCGCCCGCGTAATCTTTCTTGGACTCCAGGATTTTCGCCATCAAAAGCGGCAGTCTCGCGATGACATGCCCGCCATCAAGTTGTAGCGCCTTGCGTGCGCTCTTCTCCGCCTCATCGACTTTGCCCAAGTTCAAGTTCGCTACTGCGTTGTAGAAGAACGCAATCGGGAAGTCAATTGGATCAAGCTGCACGGCTTTCTCGGTAAGCTTGGCTGCCTCCACCCAGTTCTGATCCATGGCATGTAACGACGCCATCTGCACCAGCGGTTGAACATAGTTTGGATCGATCTCGATCGCCTTCGCGTAATGCTCCTTGGCGGCGGTGTTGTTCTTCGCAGACTGTTCTATAAACCCCAGGTCATAATGCGCCGGTGCCATCTTCGGATAAATCTCCAGCGACTTCTGAAGATGCTTGCGCGCGTCGTCCATCTTCCCTTTCTTGAATGCCTCGTGGCCTTTCTCGTACGCCTTCTTGGCGGCTTTCGGCGCCTGCAACATGCTTACGCTCACCGTCGAGCCCTGTACCTCCCCCATCCTCGCCAGCACGATCGTCCCCACGTTGTTCTGGCTCAGGTACTGGACGTTGTCCAGGTGCAACACGCTGGAGCGAAATCCCGGCACTGACGCCCTCAGTTCGCACCCCATCAACTCGTAACGCGATACCCCTTCGCCGCCATCCCCAGGTCCGCTTCCGGCTGGCAAACCGCTGGTGTTCGGGCCACTCGAGAACGGTCCATCGGACCGCACCATGTTGTAGTCGCCGCCACCGCCAACACTCGCGTCCTGGAACATGCCGATCGCGCGGTTCCCCAGTTGGAATGTGAAGAATCCTTTCGCGTCCGTATTCGCCTCGCGCCGCGTATTCGATCCGCAGATGCGCTCGATTACCGCTGGCTCCGGCAAAGGAGATCCATCATTGGTAATCACATTCCCTGAAATGAAGATGATCCGGCGCTCCGGAAAATCGCGAGGCCGTGTCCGTGTGCCGCCCGTGTTCCCCGTCGACGGACGCGACCCTCCTCCCGTTCCCCCGCCCGGACGGCCGCCACCGCCTGAACCGCCTCCCGATTGCGAATACGCAGCCGGAGCAACCATTGCAACGATTAACAGAACTACCAGGCGCGAACGTTGTTTCCGCAACATACGTGTGACCTCTCCCCAGCCAGTGGTTCAGAATCATACTCCCGTTTCAGGGTTGTTTCAGGAGTTTTCCTCCAGATTTCCTCGCCCCTCAGCTCAATTTTCAGTCCCTTTTCGGGAAGGCAGATGACTTTGGTTTCCTTTTTGGCGTTCCTTGTGTTGCCTTCGCTCTGCCCTACCTTTTAGTTCTTTATTGGAACCAAATTTGTGGCAGTAAGGGTCTTTCGGAGTGTTCAGTCGTACTCTTCTGTTCTGTGTTCTCTTCTGTGCCTTGGGCCTCCCAGCTTTTGCACAGGACGCCGCTCGCGGTGCCATCCGCGGCATCGTCACCGATCCTCAGAACGCTCGCATAGAAAACTCCATCGTCACCCTCACCAACCTCGCCACCGGGATCGAACAAACCACGATTTCCGATCGCGAGGGCGTCTTCTGGTTCCAAATGCTGGTGCCAGGCGAATATACGATCCGAGCTGACGCCCCTCGGTTACACGCAAAGATTGAGAAACTTAAGATTGATCTCGGCTCCGTCGCAGATGTGCAACTGCAAATGCTGTTCGCCTCAACAACCCAGACTGTGACCGTCACCAGTTCGGCACAGATCGTCGATACGGTCACGAGCGAAGTTTCCAGCGTCATCGATGAGCATGCCATTGAAAATCTTCCCGTAAACGGCAGGCGGTTTTCAGACCTCGCGCTACAGACCCCCGGAGTCACTCAGGATCCGCGCGGATTGACTTCAGCCTCAACGGGAGATCTTGCTGTTGGAGGAATTCGGGGGCACCAGACAAGTTTTCTCGTAGATGGAGGTGACAATAACAACGGCTTCTTCTCTCAGGCTCGTGGACGCTACCGCGCACCGTATCAGTTCAGCAACGAGGTGATCCAGGAGTTCCGCGTTTCATCGAACGCCTATGGTGCCGAACTGGGCCGTGCGGGCGGAGGCGTGGTGAATGTTGTCACGAAGGGCGGCTCTAACCAGTTGCATGGGAGTGTCTTCTACTACCTTCGCGACAAGTCGTTCAATGCCCAGCACCCTTATCTCGACTTTAAGCCCTCTGAGCGCCAGCACCAATACGGATTTTCTCTAGGTGGTCCTATCCAGCGAAACCGCACCTTCTTCTATGCCGGATGGGACAAGCACATGTTCGACGTCCCAGTAGTTGTCCGGTTTACCGATGGTTCCAGCGTACTGGTACCACAAGCCACCGACTATGAGGCACGTGATGAAACACTCGTTCGCAATGCCGCGTCAGACCTTAATAAGCTGGCAGGTACCTATCATTCGGCACAACAGGGCGGCGCCACATTCCTGAAGCTTGATTCGGCCATTTCGTCTACCAATCACGTCGTCCTCCGGTTCAATACTTCGAAGTACGGCGGTGACAATAATGTCTTCCTGGATCCTGCGTCACCAATCACAGACGTTGCATTGAGCGGTAATGGTGAGGAGAAAGTCCTCACACGCACAGCGTTCTTTTCGCAAACAATCACGATCAGTCCTGCTGCAATCAGCCACTTGACCCTGCAGTTTTCCGGCGAGACCCAACAGTCCGAGGCAAACTCCGACCAGATACGAACCAAAATCTCCGGGATCTTCGAAGGAATAGGCAGGTCTAACATCCTGCCAAGGAACACTCGGGAACACAGGCTGCACATCACTGAAACCGTAACCGCCACCGGCAGACGCCACACGTGGAAGTTGGGCGGCAACCTGAGTCAAACTTGGCTTTACAACTATTTTCCGATGCTGTTCGGAGGACAATTCATTTTCGACGATGTCCCTGTCAACCCGTGGACATTCCAGCCTTCCACATACGGACTGTGGATCAGTCCACTGCGTGCCTATGCCCACGGTGTTCCCCGCTACTACATACAAGACTTCGGCAACGCGGTCTCGCGCCCAAGCACTCTTGAGTACGCAACGTTCATGCAAGACTCGATTCGCGTGACCGACCGCTTCGCTCTAAATCTAGGGCTTCGTCATGATCTCCAGAGTTTCGGAAAAGACCTGGAAGCGAATCCAATCTATCCCGCAGCCGGGCAATTCCCGCACGATGCCTTCAACTTGGCTCCCCGCGTCGGTGCCGCTTACAACTTCGGCGATAAACACCCGGTAGTGCTTCGCGGCGGATATGGAATCTTCTACACGCGAATTCCCTCAATCTATATCTCAGCCATTGAGACGAATACTGGCTTGGCGCACAATCATCTTTTTCTCGATAACCGAGACCAACTTCAGCGCTCCCTCATCCCACCTTCCGGCAGCCGCGCGCTCGATTGCTCGATTAACGATACCTTTTGCCCCGCACCTGAACCTTATAGCGGACGCACAACCACGCAGATCTCAGCATTCGCACCAGACTTCCAGGTCCCGCATGTGACGCAAGCCAGCTTCAGCGCGGAGCACGAAGTTTGGAGTCGCATCGCAATTTCAGGTTCCTATCTTTACACCAGCGGAAAGCATTTGATTCGGGCGCGCGACGTCAACCTTCCCGAGCCGCTCAATGTTTCCTACCCGGTCTACGACGACAGCGGAGACTTCACAGGCGACTACTACGAACTCCCATCATTCGCGACCTGGCAAATGACTCGTTCCCTCACCTGCCCCTATCCGCCTTGTTTGAACGACGTCGAACGCCCTTACGCTGACGCCGAAGCAATCAATGTTTTCGAAAGCGCCTCCACCAGCGTTTATCACGGCTTCACCATTGCTGCTCGCAGACGCATGACCGACGGCTTCTACTTCCGCCTCGCCTACACCTACGCCACCGCCACCGACAACGGGCAGGACGCTCTCGTCGTCGGCCGCTCGTCCACCGTACAGAACTCCTACAACACCAACGATGAATGGGGACCGAGCGCCACCGACCAGCGCCAGCGATTCGTCTTGTCCTGGATTGCCGAGCCAAAGATCTTCGGCCGCGATCAGCCCATCCTGAGATTTCTCTTTAATGGATGGAAATTTTCCGGCGTCACTACCTTCGGCAGCGGACGTCCTGTTAACGCGCGCGTCGTGGGTGACGCGAACGGCGACGGCAACACCTACAACGACCGCCTGCCCGGGACCACGCGCAATTCATTCACAGGCCCCGATTACATGACAACCGACTTTCGCGTGAACCGTCGCATCCGCGGACGCGCGCGTTACCAACTCCTGCTGATGGCCGAATCATTCAACGTCTTCAACCGCACCAACGCCCGGGTGAACATCACCGACGACGGGTTCGACTCCACCGCCGGAAAGTTCGTTATGCAGGACGTGAAGATCGGCAACCAAACTTTCCCCGCTATTTACCGTACCAACCAGAACTTCCTGAAGCCCAACGACGCCTACAATCCTCGCCAGATCCAGGTTTCACTCCGCCTGAAGTTCTGATACACCAGGAGCCCTCTACAGTAGCGCCGGCGTCCCGCCGGCAAAGTGCCGCAGGCCCGTCCGTCTTTCACTTCGCCGTCGTATGCGACAGCAGCCACTGCGGTATTCCGGAACCCAATATGCGTTGTTCCACGAATCGTGCTTCACTCCCGGATACTCCGTGTAGCGCACATTGCCTCCGGCAGCCTGAAGTGCCTTGAACATCTCGCGCGACTCCCGCACCGGCACCGAATCATCCAGGTCTCCGTGGAACAACCACACTGGCGTCTTGCCGATCTTTTGTGCCACCGCTTTGTATGGCTCCGGTCCCCAGTCCGGCAGTTGCCGTTCGGGTCTCTGTTCGATCACCACGCCGCCGCACACCGGAGCCAGCGCCGCGAACCTTTCGGGATTTCGTGCAGCAATGTCCAATGTGCCATATCCGCCCATCGATAAGCCGGTCAGGTAAACGCGCGCCGGATCTCCCTTGAACTCCGCAATGGCGGCGTCGAGTGCCTTCAGCGCCTGTTCCTCCTGCTCGGGTTGTGTCCACCACAACTCTTCCGGACACTGCGGCATCACCACGATAAATGGCCATTTGTCGGCGTTCAGGCGAATCGCTTGCGGCAAACCGACCGCTGTCTGCTTCACACCGTCACTGCCGCGCTCACCCGCGCCATGCAGGAACAGGATCACCGGCCACTTCTGGTTCTTATTCCAGTTTCGTGGAACGTAAACTTGATAGCGGTACGACTTCCCGCCGACATCAACGGCTCTGTCCACGAACCCTGAACTTTGCGCAACGCTGAATGCTGGAAGGAGTAGAAAAAGAACGATTAACACGAGCACGTATTTTCGCAATATGAGGCTCCGGCCTGGGATCAGGCCGACCAGAATACTACGCTCGGCGAATCATTTCACAGCGCTTTGCGAAACTGAATCTCAGCGGGAAAGTTCGCATCAAACTTTCGACATGGAGCTCATCGTTTACTCATCAACCTGGTGTCCTGACTGCCGCGAGGCCAAGCGTTTCCTCGAGAAACACAAGATTCCCTACACGGAAATCAATATCGAGACCACTCCGGGAGCTGCGCAGGAAGTTATCCGCCGCACCGGGAAACGGGCCATCCCGCAGTTCGTAATCGACGGTGAGTGGATCCAGCCCTACAAGCCAGGACGCGGTTTCCTCTACGACGAGATGAGCGCGCGCCTCGGCGTACAAGACCAGAAAGTTTGATTCCGTCCTGATAGAGACTCGCGTACTCTATTTTGCGATAGACCGCATTTTCTTCAGCGACCCAATCAGGCTGGGCAGATGCTCCTGCAACTCTGTCTGGTGATGCTGTGTCAGCTCACGTAACAGACGCTCTCCCTTCGCCGTGAGCGATATCAACACTTCGCGCCGGTCTTCAGGACTCTTCTTTCGTGTCACCAACCCGTTCGCAGTTAGACGATCCACCAACTCGACCGCACTGTGGTGCTGAATCTGAAGTCGTTCCGCGATTTCACCGACACGTGCCCGGCGATCTTCCGGCATGCCCTTCACCGCAAGCAGCAACTGGTGCTGTTGTGGCTCAAGTCCGGCGGCACGCGCCGCCTCTTCACTGAGCCGCAGAAATTTCCTGATCTGGTAGCGGAACTCAGCGAGAGCCCTGTATTCTTCCGGCCCAAGTGTTTGTACAGTCTTAACGGCTGAAGCCATCTATCGCCTCACGATGCGAGATGCAGCCTTACTTGTACACGCGGAACGAAACACCCGCAACCGCCCAAACGTGCCGTGCTGCGAATCACTCATTTAGAATACAAAGTTCCGTATATTCCCCACACGCACAGGAGATCTCGTGATCGCCCGTTATACCCGCCCCGAGATGGGCCGCATCTGGAGTGACGAAAACAAGTTTCGCACCTGGTTGGAAGTGGAAGTCTCCGCCACAGAGACGCTCGCCGAAGCCGGCCTTGTTCCGGAACAAGCTGCGGTGGCCATCCGCGAGAAGGGCGACTTCGAACTCTCCCGCATCAACGAGATCGAGAACGAAGTGAAGCACGACGTGATCGCCTTCACCACGGCCGTCGCCGAAAAGGTCGGCCCCGAATCGCGCTGGCTGCACTACGGACTCACCTCAAACGACGTGGTTGACACCGCGCAGGCTCTACTCGTCAAGCAAGCCTCGACGATCATCCGCAATGATCTCCAGAAATTTATTGATGTTTTGAAGCGCCGTGCGCTCGAATTCAAGCACACTCCGCAGATCGGTCGAACGCACGGAGTCCACGCCGAGCCCATCACGTTCGGCCTGAAACTCGCGAACTGGTATTCAGAAATGGTCCGCAACCTGAACCGCTTCGAAATGGCGGCCGAACAAATGGCCGTTGGGAAGATCTCCGGAGCAGTCGGCAACGGAGCGCATCTCGACCCCGAGTATGAAGAGAAAATCTGCGAGCGCCTGGGCCTGCATGTAGCGGCCGTTTCCTCGCAGGTGATCCAGCGCGACCGCCACGCGTTTTACGTCGCCACGCTAGCGGTGATCGCGTCAACGCTCGACAAGATTGCGACCGAAGTCCGCCATCTTCAGAAAACAGAGGTCCGCGAAGCAGAAGAGTTTTTCAGCGAGAAACAAAAGGGATCGTCAGCCATGCCCCACAAGCGCAATCCGGTCACGTGTGAGCAGATCAGCGGACTGGCCCGCGTGGTACGCGCAAACGCCCAGGCGGCATTCGAGAACGTCGCACTGTGGCATGAGCGGGACATCTCACACAGCTCCGTGGAGCGCGTGATCCTTCCCGACTCCACGATTCTCGTCGACTACTTGCTAGCCAAAACGACGAACCTCGTCGACACAATGTTCGTCTATCCGCAACGCATGCTGAAGAACCTGGAATCAACCGGCGGATTAGTGTTCAGCGGACAACTGCTCCTCGACCTGGTGGAAGCAGGCGTCCTCCGAGAAGACGCCTATCGCATTGTGCAGCGCAACGCGATGCGTGCATGGAAAGAAGACTTGAACTTCCGCGAACTCGTCCTCGCTGATCCGGAGATTACGTCCAAGGTCAAGCGGGAAACAATCGAGCGCGCATTCGAACTCAATCGCCAACTGCGTAACGTAGATAAAATCTTCAACCGGGTTTTTGGGAGCACGCCCTAGTCAGATCTCGAAGGCGCGGTCACTCGCATAGGGCTGCTCGTGCTTCCACTCGGACTGCGGCACGTCAAAGCCAAACTCGATCATGTTGCCGTCCGGGTCCTGAGTGTAGAAGGAGCGCATGATGCCGTGATCGACGCCCTCGGAGACGCGAACACTGGCCTGCTTCATCCGCGTGTGCAACTCGCGCAGAGCGTTCGCGTCGGCTACATCGAAGCACAAGTGAAACAGCCCGGTGTGCCGGGGACCTGGTACTGTCGCACCAGCACCTACTTCCACCAGGGCCAGGTCGTGATGGTGCGCACCTGCGGTGTAAAACCACATTCGGCCACGCTCGCCCACACGCTCCATTCCGAGCACTTCGCGATAGAACTGGTCCGAAGCATCAAGGCTCCGGACCTTCAGCACTGCGTGATTGATTCCCCGAAGCAGCATGTCAGGCGGCCCTGCGGACTTCGAACCCGCGGCTTCGG
>Ga0307411_10000534_pt1 | contig 13419 bp, 6 predicted proteins | sample DK1Ometagenome_2_FD_203712 | JGI IMG/M metagenome (GOLD analysis project Ga0307411, IMG submission 203712) | Maize rhizosphere microbial communities from greenhouse at UC Davis, California, United States - DK15-O-1 | ecosystem: Host-associated > Plants > Roots > Rhizosphere > Soil | place: USA...
TTCTCGATTACCTGTCGATTCTCTTCAAACTTCCCTGTCCACTGACCTGACGGTTCCCTGCGACCTGCTCGGCTTTAGCAAAAGCGCGAAGAAAGTTCTCGCCGAGGACCTTCCGGATCTCCTGCTCGGTATAGCCACGTCGTAGCATCTCGTACGTGACGAGCGGAAGATCTTCCATCCCGTTCATACCAGCCGGCAGAAAAGGCACACCGTCGTAATCGGAGCCGAGACCGACGATGTCGATGCCGGCGACCTTTTTCATGTGGTCGATATGGTCGACGATGCGTTTGTAATCCGCGACGTAGATCGGATTCGCTGCCATGAGCTTCCGTTCGGCATCGTTAAAGCCCTGCGGATCTTTCTCGAACTGTTTTCGCAAGGCTTCGATCTGCGGCCGCAGGCGGGTCGACCGCTCATTCTCTTCTTTGCTGGTCCGCTCATCGAGAAATGACGGATAGAAATTGATCATGATCACGCCGCCGTTCTTCGCGACTCGTTTTAACACATCGTCCGGCACATTACGCGTGTGGTCGTTGATAGCCCGTGCGGAAGAATGCGAGGCAATTATCGGCGCGGACGAGACGTCGAGCACGTCGTTCATCACCTTCACGGACACGTGCGAGATATCGACCAGCATCCCGAGACGGTTCATTTCGCGCACCACCTCCTTCCCGAAATCGCTGAGCCCGTTGTTCTTAGCCTCGTCGCGGTGGGCGTCGGCCCAGTCGTGCGTGACGTTGTGGGTCAGTGTCATGTAACGAATGCCGAGGCGGTAGAAATCGCGCAGCGCGTAAAGCGAATTCTCGATCGCGTAGCCGCCCTCTATCCCCATCAAAACGCAGACTTTATTGAGCCGCTTCGCACGCCGGATGTCGGTCGCCGTCGTGCACATCATGAGCTGCCGCGGGTGCCTCTCCGCCTCGCGGTACGACGCGTCGATCAGGTCCATCGCCCGCCGCATCGCGCCGCCGGTCTTCAGCGTCGCCCCCGACACATAGATGGAGAAGAATTCACCCGTTATGCCGCTTTGCTTGAAGCGGTTGAGGTCGGTGTGGAACGGGTCGCCATCGCGGTGGTTTTTGCCCACGTTGTTCGTCGCCAGGTCGAAGTCATCGTCGACCAGTGGCGACGGTATGTCGTTGTGCCCGTCGACGATAATGGCCCGCCTGTGGATCGACAGGGCACGCTGCCAGACCCTCGGGTCGGCGTCCCTGGGCATCGTCTGGGCGGTGATCGACACCGTCGTTGCCGCGATTAAGAGAAGAATGATCGGGTTTTTCATATGCGTCGGAGGGCGGGAAACATTCGAGAGTATCTTAGCTTTTTTGGTCTCATTGACAAACCGATAAGGCAGCGTCGGTCGGCACGTTCGATGGAATACGGCTTGCTGAGTCATCTGTTAGCGTCGCCTCGCACCTCGAGGCAAATGCAGCTTTTACAATTACTTAACATCGTCTTTCCGACACTGAACGGCCGCGCATCCGGCCGCCGTTGACGTTTTTTGTCATCGAGGCGGTGACAATCCGCGCTACTTCTCTCCGAAAGCGCCCATATGAAAAAAGGAACCAAACCCACCGGTCCAAAGGGCAAGACCTCCGCCAATCCGACACAAGATCTCGCGCCCCAACAGAGCGACGACAAGTTCCGCAGTTTTATCGAGAATCTTCCCGTCCTTTTTTACGCCGTAGATCCCGAACCTCCCTTCTCGCCCATTTACGTAAGTCCCGCATTTAGAATATTTGGGTACCCGCTCGAGGAATGACTCGCGGACCCGAATATCTGGCTGCGCGTCATCCATAAGGACGATCAGGATTGGGTCTTCGGCGAGACGAAGTCGTCGGGCGATAGCGGCGGCAATGTCGAGTACGAATATCGGGTCATCGCGGCGGACGGGAGCGTGAGATGGGTGCGCGACCGGGGATGTCTTATCCGTGACAGCAGCGGAAAAGTTGTGCACCGCCAAGGCGTTATCGCCGACATCACGAAGTACAAGTTGGCCGACGAAGAGATCGAGAAGCGCGACCGACTCTACCGAACGCTCGCCAAGAACATACCCGCGACCGGCGTGCTGCTTTTCGACCGAGACATGCGGTACACGCTCGCCGAGGGCGAGCAGTTGAAGCACCAACGGTACACGTCGCGGATGTTCGAGGGTAAGACGATCTTCGACATATTCCCGAAGGAAACATCAGATAAGTGGTCCGGATATTATCGGCGCGCACTCGCGGGCGAGCACGTGTCATTCGAGTCACGAACCGACGAGGGTTGGTTCCAGAACTTCGTGGTGCCGGTGCGCGACGACAACGGCGAGATCTTCGCGGGAATGGTCGTGTGGCAGGACATCAGTGATCGCAAACAGGTGATGATGGACCTCGAAGCGAGCGAGCTTCGTTTCCGCAATATTTTCGAGAACGCGAACGACATCATCTACGTGCACGACCTCGAAGGCAATTACCTGTCGATAAATGGTGCCGCCGAAAGGGTTTTCGGGTACACGCGTGAGGAGGCGATGAAGCTGAACCTGCGTCAGATCGCGGCCCCGCATCACCTCGAACGCGCCCTTGTGGAACTCAACAGGAAGATCGCCGGTGCCCCGCAGACGAGCTACGAGATGGACTGTGTCGCCAAAGACGGCAGCAAACTCACGCTCGAGATCAATAGCTGCGTCATTAACAACGATGGCGAGCCGGTCGCGATCCAGGGCATCGCCCGCGACGTTACGGAACGCAAGAAATCCGAGGCCGACCTTCGCGAAAGCGAGGAGCGATTTCGAACAGTAACGGAGACCGCATCCGACGCCATCATCACCGTGGATGAGCAGGGCGTGATCTCGTTCGCGAACGCCGCGGCGACCAGCATTTTCGGCCATCAGCAAGACGAGATGATGGGTCGCAACCTGACCATGCTGATCCCAGAGCGACTGCGAGACGCTCACTCGAGGGGAATGGCGAGATACCTCAAGGCTGGCAAGCATACCATCCCCTGGAAGGCCGTCGAGATGCCAGGGCTGCACCGCGACGGCCGTGAATTGAATCTTGAGCTTTCCTTCGCGGAGTTCGCCAAGCAGGGTCGAAGATATTTCACTAGCGTGATACGCGACGTATCCGACCGCATTGAAGCCCAGCAGGCCCTAAAAGAAAGCGAGTCGCGGTTTCGCGACCTTTTCGAAAACGCCAACGACCTGATCTACACGCACGACCTGAAAGGGCGGTTCACCTCACTCAACCGTGCCGGCGAGCGGATAACGGGATATTCGCGGAGCGAGGCCCTGGCGATGAAGATCTCGGACGTCGTCGCTCCGGAGTCGCTCCCCGTAGCCGAGGAGATGACCCGTCGGAAAATAGGAGGCGACATGCCGAGTTCGTACGAACTCGAGATCATCGCCAAAGACGGCCGGAGCGTCCTGCTCGAGCTCAGCACCCGGTTGATCTACCAGAACGAAAAGCCGGTGGGTGTACAGGGCATCGGCCGCGACATTACATCAAGACGAGCAGCCGAGGATCAACTGCTTCATAACGCTTTGCACGACTCGTTGACCGACCTGCCGAATCGGACCGAGTTCATGCGTCTTCTCGCAGAGGCCGTTCAAAAAGCCGACGACGATCCGAATTTCAAGTTTGCCGTACTTTTTCTCGATCTCGACCGGTTCAAGGTCATCAACGATAGCCTCGGACACGTAGTCGGCGACAAGTTGCTCGTCGGCATCGCGAAGCGCCTGTCTATGTGCCTGCGTCCGCGCGACGTTGTTGCTCGTCTCGGGGGCGACGAGTTCACGATCCTGCTCAACTCGATAAGCTGTGCCGAAGATCCGACGATGGTGGCTGAAAGGATCCAAAGAAAGCTTTCAGCGCCGTTCAAGTTCGGCAACTATGAAGTGTTCACGTCGGCCAGCATCGGGATCATCGTCTCCGATGAGATCGACCGCGACCCGGAAGACTTTCTAAGGGACGCCGACACCGCTATGTATCGAGCCAAGGAGGCGGGAAAGGCAAGGTGCGAGGTGTTCGACCGCGAGATGCACGTCCGGAACATGAATCTTCTGCAAGTCGAAACTGACCTCCGCCGGGCGATCAAGAGGAACGAGTTCGAGGTCTTTTATCAGCCGATAGTGGCACTGGCCGGCGGACCCGTTCGCGAATTTGAGGCGCTTATCCGTTGGAACCACCCTTCCCACGGGCAGATCGCCCCGATCGAGTTCATCAGCGTGGCCGAGGAGACCGGTCTTATCGTTCCCATCGGCAAATGGATCCTCGAGCAGGCCTGCAGACAAACGAAAAACTGGCAGGATCGATTGCCCGAAGGCGAAACGTTTTGCGTGAGCGTTAACCTTTCCGCTAAACAGTTGATGCACCCTTCGCTGGTCTCACAGGTCGAGGATGTCTTGCGGAAAACGCGGCTTCGGTCCAGTTCTCTTAAACTGGAGGTGACCGAAAGCACCGTCATCGAGCGCAGTGAAAAAGCCCTCTCGGTATTACAAGAGCTCTCGGCGTTAGGGATCGGACTCTCGACCGATGATTTCGGTACCGGTTATTCGAGCTTGAGTTACCTCCATCAATTCCCTTTCGACCGGTTAAAGATCGATCGGTCGTTCATCGAGAAAATGGAACATGACGATAAAAGCCAGGCGATCGTCAGGACGATCCTGCTTCTCGGACGCAACCTCGAAATGGAGGTCGTGGCCGAAGGGATCGAGACCGCCGCCCAGCTCGAAGCGCTGCACAAGCTCGGCTGCACTCACGGCCAGGGATTTTACTTCTCGCGACCGATAGCCGCGGAACACGTAGAAAGATACCTTTTCGAAAGAAAAACGGGCGACCTCCCGCCGGCGCCGTTCGCCGAGATGCGCGATGTGATCGAAGCGCTCGAGATCCAGTAAACGCGACACACAGCCGCCAAAGACCAACGTCGTCTACGAATTCGCCCGTCGCAGCCTTTGGATCACTCTACCCGCGACGTCGGGGATGAAGTCGCGCTCGTTCGCGTGGTTTTCGGTAAAAATGACAAGAACAAATCTGAGACCGTCCGGGGTCTCGACGTACGCCGCGTCGTGGCGTGAACGGCTGGTCCACCCGGCCTTCGACCACAGTTTCGCGCCGTCGATCTTCAGGTCCTTCAAAGCCTTGCCCGTGAACCCGGCCGCCTGGCTGTCCGCGTCTTCCGAAGGCTTCGACCAGTTCCGGTCCATCAAGTCCATCATCGCTTTCGTTCTCTCGGGCGTGTTCATTCGGCCCGACACGATCTCCGCCAGCAGGCGGGCGGTCGCGTCGGTCGTTAACATATTGCGGTTCTGCCCTTTGTAACCGCGTGATTGCTGCTCGATCCCGTAGGCGTCCTCGCAAAAAGTCTTTTGGTTGACGTTGATGTTGGTGAACCCCATTGCTGAGTAGAATCGATTGACACGGTTGCGCTTGTACTGCCATTTGACGAATGATGCCGACGGAAGCTCCGCCCCGCTCGAGGTATCGGTCAGGACGTCGAGGATGTACTGGGTCGCCTCGTTCGACGAATCGACGATCATGTCCCGCAGACCGCGCTGCAGCTCCGGCGTCATTGTGACCTTGCCGTCCGCGAGCTGGCGCTCGAGGGCGGCCAAATAAAACATCTTAACTACGCTGGCCGGATAAAGCTGCCTCTCGCCGTCGACGGCCGCCGTTCGGATCACGGACGGATGCCTCAGATCGATCAACGTTGCAGCGATCTCCCCGGGGTTGAAGGGACCGTCTTTGCGCCCTGCAATAACGTCATTGATCGAAGATCGCAGAACCTCATCAAGCTCGCGGGAACTCTGGAAAATAGGCGGCGCGTAATCTCGTGGCGGCTTGATCTCCCTGTCGTTCGCAAGGATGTTCGCGGTCGAAATGAAAATGATCAAGCTCGCCGACATAATCGCGGCAACGGTTCTCATTGGTCTCATAAGTTAATGCGAAATGGGTAATTTTGCGGCCGATACTCCGATAGAGTATAAACAAAGGGCATCCGGGAAAGAAGCCCTTCCCGCCCGCAGAAGATGAGCGAAAAACTGATAAGAGGCTTAGGCCGCTGGGACCTGACCGCGGTCACGGTCAACACCATCATCGGGACCGGCATTTTCATCCTTCCGGCCGGCGTCTTTGGACTGATCGGCAGTTTTAGCCTGTTTGCGTTTGCGGCTTGCGCGGTCATCGTCGGACTTATCGTGCTCTGCTTTTCGGAAGTCTCCAGTCGATTTCAGACGACGGGCGGGATGTATTTGTACGCTAAAGAAGCGTTCGGACCGGAGATCGGTTTCGAGGTCGGCTGGCTTTACTGGATCGTCCGCGTGGCGACGTTTGCGGCCAACTGCAACGCGATGCTCAGCTATCTGGCTTATTTTTTCGGCGGCGTCGCAGAAGGTTTTACCAGAGTGGCGATCGTGTCGGTCGTCGTGTCCGGCATCACCGCCGTTAACCTGCTCGGTGTCCGCGAATCGGCGATCGTTACAAATGTTTTCGCCGTCGGAAAGATCGTCCCTTTGCTGATCTTTGCCGTGGTCGGCGTTTTCTTTATCGATCCCGCCAACTTCAAATTTACAGCAGTGCCCGAAACGGCCGCCTTTCCCGCCGCGATATTGATGCTTCTATACGCCTACATGGGTTTCGAGGCGGCGGCGATTCCCGCGGGCGAAACGAAAGATCCGCAAAAAAACGTTCCGTTCGCGCTGCTTACCGCCCTTGGCTTTTGTGCAGTGCTCTTCTTCATAGTTCAGGCCGTCGCCATCGGCACGCTGCCCGAACTCGCGGCATCAAAAACACCCCTCGCTGACGCCGCCGGCAATTTCATGGGATCGTTCGGGGCGGGCTTCATTGCCGTAGGGGCCTTGATCTCGGTCCTAGGAAACCTCAACGGCGGGTTTCTTTCGTCTTCGCGGATCCCGTTCGCCATGGCAGAACAAAGCGAACTTCCCTTAGTTTTTGGGAAAACACACGACAAATACAAGACGCCGGTCGCCGCGATCGTGCTGACCGGGGCTGTCGTGCTCCTACTCACCATATTCACGACCTTTTTGACCGCCGTCACGATCGCCGCGGTCACACGTTTGCTTGTTTACGCGACGACGTGTCTTGCGCTGCCGGTTTTCAGGCAGCGACGCGATGTTCCGCCGGCAAAGTTTTCGACGCCGCTTGGGGTTCTGGCCGCAGTGCTCTCGTTAGGACTGATCGGATGGCTGCTCGCGAATGTCGATTTCAAGAAAGAAGGCTTACCGATACTGATCGCGATCGCGGTCGGGCTCGTCATTTATTTTGCTTATAAGGGATTTGGCCGCGGGAACGGAACGGTCGCAGACTCCGATGATCAAGAACGCAATTAAGATCTTTATGTTGACCTGTGCGGTTTCCGCCTCGGCGATGCCTCAGACCGCGGTGATCCCGATCGTAGAATTGAAGACACGCGGCCTATTGGGCGGCGTGCGGGACGGCAGGTGGGTGCCGCCGTCGAGGATCGCGCCGAAAACCGGAAGCTCATTCGAGTTCGTGCTCGTGGGCCCGACGGGTGTCGAAGAGGGTGGCGTGACGCTCGCGAAACAGGGCGAGACCGAGGACGTCTGTCAGGATTTTTTTAGATACGAGTTCGATCTGCAGCAGGACCACGGAGTCGCGATCGGGACGGCGGCCAAGTGGGATCTGCTGCCGCGGCCGGTCCAAAAGGTCGACCCGAACGTTGCCGTATATCGAGCGGCGGTCGCGAGTTTCCTAAAGAAAAAGAAGATCTTGAAGCCGGTCGTGAAGATCGCCGAAGCGTACCGCGTAGATCTCGAAGGCGACGGTGTCGACGAGGTGGTGCTCTCTGCGACATACTTCCGAAACGGCCTTTCATCGAGCGCGGCGGTGGGCGACTACTCGTTTGTGCTGCTTCGCAAAGCTTCGGGGAAAGTGGTGACCGATTATCTTTTGAAGGGCGACTTTATCACACGACGGATCGATTTCGGCGCACCGACCGAGAACCGGATCTCCGCGATCGCCGATCTCAACGGCGACGGCAGGTTGGAGATCGTTTTGAACGGTGCGTATTACGAGGGCGAGTTCGCGGCGGCCTTCGAGATGCGGAACGGACGTCCGGTCGAGATCAAGGAGTTCGAGATCGGCTGTGGAGTGTGACGCCGATCACAAAGACCCGTGACCGAGGAAATTCTCATTCAGGTATTTGATGGTGTCGTTCAAGGTTTCCTGCGGCTCGCCAGGGGCGAATCCCAGCTCTTCCTCAGCCTTTGAAGAATCGAAATACCAAAAATGCTCAGCCTGATCGACCTCCTTCGATGCGACCGGCGACGTCTTGCCCCAGTTTTTGAACACCGACTCGACAAAGCTCGATCCGACCATCGCCAATCGTTTCGGCACCCTGAGCATCGGCGCCCGCACCCCGCTCAGCCTTTCCAACCTTCCGAAGAACTCTTCGAACGTCATGTTCGCGGCCCCAAGGAGATACTTCTCCTGGTGGCGGCCCTTTTCCAAAGCCGAGATGAATGCCCTCGCCGCGTCGCGCACGTCGACAAAATTCAACCCGCCGCTCGGCGTGTAAGGGATCTTTCGGCCCAGAAAATCGAGTACCGGTTTCGTCGAGCTCAACCTTTCGTCGTCCGGCCCCAGTAACAGCGACGGATTCATTATCGACAGTCTGCGGCCGTCGCCGTCGAAATTCTCCAGCGCGGCCCGCTCCTGGTAGTATTTCGACGCGTAGTAGGCCCAACGGGAAAATATCTCCACGGGCTGCGGGAATGTCTCGTCGAAAATCTGCTCGTCTTCACTTACTGCGATCGTCCCGCTCGAGGAGGCAAGGACCATCGTGTCCACGCCCGCCTCTTTCGCGGCCTCGCAGAGCAGGCGCGTGCCTTGCAGGTGGATCTTGTTCATCGCCGCGGCGTCTTCGTTGTCGCGCGACACCTTTCCGGCGAGATGAAATATCGCCGACGCACCGCGCACAGCCGCGGCGACGTCCGCAACCTCGGTCACCGATCCCTCGATCGGCTCGACGCCGGCGTCCTTCATCCATTCGGGCACGCTCGAGGACAGAACGCGAAGATCTTTCTCGCCGGCCGCCAAAAACTGCCTGACGATGTGCGTACCGAGGAATCCCGTTCCGCCCGTGATAAGAATTTTCTTCGCCGGAAGTTTCGCGATCGCTTTTGATTTTGCAGGTGCCTTGGTTTTGGCCATTGGATCAGGCTTCGATCACGGGCTCTTGTTTTCGCGACCTGCGCCGCTCGGCCCGCCACTTCTTACGCGTCCCGGCGACGTCGAATTTTTCACGCGTGCCGTCGCGAAGGTTCTCGACCTCGTGCTGAACGCGGGCGGCGATCAGGCGGTAGGCCTCGGTGTTTGGTACGCCGTCGGTCATCTTTCTGAGCTCTTCATACTCGAGAAAGCGGCCAACCTTTGCCCCGATCTTCGCCCCGATGCTTGTGCGTTTCGGGATGACGACACCCTTCGGAAAGGCCTCGTACGTGCCCCAGATATATATCGGCAAGATCCCGATCTTCTGGTTGAGCGAGAGGTAACCGATGATCGGCTTGAATTCGGCGATCCGGCCGCTTTCCTGCCGGCCGCCTTCGGGAAAGATCAATGCGTTGTAGCCTTCGTTGAGGATCTGCGTTACGTGGCGCAGTGACTGCCGCAAGCTTCCGGTCCGCTCGATCGGCACGAGCGTCGTAAAGTTGCTCATGTACGCCCGCTTATATTTCGTGTCGAACCAATAGTCCGCCGCCGCCACCGCCACCGTCTGCTCGGCGACATCTTTACCAAGTGCTTTTTTTACGAGCCCAGTATCGAGGTGCGACGTGTGGTTCGGGGCGACAATGAAATTCGTATGCATCGGCACGTTGCCATGCCCGTCGATCTCGGTGTCGAGCACGCCTTCGTACAATGTGTCCTGTGCGAAGTCCACGACCGCATTCCCGATGCGCCGAACGATCGAGGGTATAACGATCTCCTCGTCCTCTTTTTTTACCTCGATCCGCGGCTCGTCAGCGAGCCTCTTCGACTTGTCTAACCGTTTCGCAGCGGTCAAAAGCTCGCGTACCGTTTGCACCTCGTTGAGCGTGTCTGGCGACGGAACCTGGCCGCCGGCGTCCTCGACCGCCGCCTGCAGCTCGACGAACATCAGGCTGTCGAAACCGAGATCGGTTAGCTTGTCTTCGAGGGAAACGTCGGACAGCGGCCGGTTCGAAACGCTCGCGACGATCTTTCGGATCCAAAGCGAATTGTCGTCGCCCTTAGCCTCGACGGCCGCTTTGGTTTTGTTCTTTGCACGATCCTCCAAGGCCTGCAGCATCTCTACGACCTCGGGTCGTTTCACTTTCCGCGTGGCGGTCCTCGGCAGCTCGAACGGTGTGACGTGCAGTACCTTAACGCGCTTGAAGAACGGCAGACCGGCCGATACCTCGCGGTAATGTTCCTCGACCTTTTTGTTTACTTCGGTACGCGACAACGCGATATCGAATTCATAATCCGGCACGACCAGGGACGCTATCTTCTCGCCGCCGTCGTCGTCCGGCAGACCGACGACGCTGAGCTCCTTGATATAACCCGATTTGCCGTAAAGGTCCTCGATCTCGTCCGGGTAAATGTTTTTCCCGTTGGAATCGATGATGACGTCCTTGGAGCGACCGACGATGTAGAGATTCCCGTCCTCGTCGAGGCGCCCAAGGTCGCCCGTCCGCAGCCATCTGTCGTGCAGCACGGACTCGGTCGCTTCTTCATTTTTGTAATAGCCGAGCATCACGTTCTGCCCGCGTGCGAGCACCTCTCCGACGCCGTTTTCGTCCGGGCTATCGATCCTGACCTCGACGCCGGGAAGCGGTTTACCGACACTCCCGCGCATCAACTTGTTTGCCGGTCTCGCGACCGTGAGCACGGGAGATGATTCGGTGAGACCGTAACCCTCGAGGATCGTGAATCCGAGCCCGTGCAGGTCCTTCTGCACCTTTTCGCTTAGGGCCGAGCCGCCCGAGATCAGGTAGCGCATATTGCCGCCCATTCCCTGGTGGATCGGGAAAAACACGATCGGTCCGAGGTTGAATGGCGTGTTGTCGCGCAGCCACGCGTTAAACTCGATGACGTTTTCCGCGATGTCGGCGATCCAGTCGCCGTTCTCACGCAATCGTGTCTTGATCCGCCGGTGAAGCATCTCCCACAACGCGGGGACGCCGACCATTCCCGTGACGTGTCCGTTCTCGATCGCCCGGCTCAATTCCTCACTCGACAGCTCGTCCAGATAAGTGATCTGCGTGCCGTTCGAAAACGGTGTCAGAAAACCGGCGGAAAACTCGAAGGTGTGGTGCATCGGAAGCACCGACAAAACCCCGTCGGTGATGTCCATGTCGAGCACGCTCGACAGCATCGACACCATATTCGTGAAATTCTTGTGCGACAGCATCACCGCCTTCGGTGTGCCGGTCGTGCCGGAGGTAAAGATCAATGACGCGACCGCGTTCCCCAGCACTTTCGGCGGAAGCAGGGCAAGTCTGTTCGCCTCCTCGATCTCGCTCGGCATCTCGAAGACCTCGTCGAACGTCCACACCTTGACGTCCGCACCGGCCTCCGCAACCTTGTCCGCGAGATCCGGATTTTCGCCAGCAAGTTTTGGGCTGATCACAATCGCGGCAGCCTCGCCTTTTATTGCAAAGTTCGCGATCTCTTCCATCGAACTCGCCGGGTCGATCGGTATCACGGTTGCGCCGGCTTTTAGAATGCCGAAGTAGGTCATTCCCCACTCGGGCATGTTGTTCGCGAACAGTATGACGCGGTCGCCTTGACCGATGCCGTTCGCCGCTAGAAAACCCGCCGCTCGCAGCGTCAATTCACGAACGTCCTCAAAGGTGTACTGCTCCTTCCGCCCGTTCCTCTCGATCCGCATCGCGACGCGGGTCGGAAACCGCTTCGTCGAGGTGTCGAAAAGATCGAGAAGGTCTTTGTAAGTGTACGACCGCCTTTCCTGGATCTTCAGCTCTTCCTCGAGCGTCGGCAGGACCCATTTCCGCATTCCCGGGAAATGGACGTTGAGCCAATATTCGTACCAGTCCAGCTTTTCCGGATACCAGGGGAGCAGCGACTTTTCGCGTTCCTTTACTATCGACATCAGGGCCCGGACATTGTCCGAACGATACAGATACTCGTTGTCGATCATGAACGGCTTGAACATCTCGAAGGCATCCATCGTCTCTTGCGTCGTCCGCTCGAAATCCTCGACCGATTTGCGTATGTCGGAGACGATGTTGCCGATCCGCCCGCCGCCCCATCGAGGGGTAGCTCTATCGAGCAGCGTATCGGCACGTTTCGCCAGTTTGTTGAGCATCGGTGCCGACGTCAGCTCATACGTCCGCTGCTTTACGGTCTGCGTCTCGACCATTCCGGCCAGTTTGTTCGCGAGCTTGTTGCCTGACTCTTTTTCCTCAAAATGCTGTCGCTTATACAATCCGACGAGCCCGACGATGCGCTTCATGTCGTTCGGGTTCGAATCGCCCGATGACGCCTGGAAAACCAGCGGCGGGTTATCATCGACCAGTGCATTCATCGCAGCGGCGATGATGACACCCGACACCATGTCTACCGGAATAATGTCGAGTATTAACTTTTCGTTGACGGGGATGATCGGCTGCCCGCGGAGTGCGATCAGGATGAGCGGGGCCGTCGTCGTAAATCCCTCGTTCCATCCCGGAAACGGGTATTGGTTCGAAGATTCAACGATCGACGGCCGCACGAGCACCTTTACGATGTCGTCCTGCTGGGCGATGATCTGCTCGGCGAGCGATTTCGAGTACGTATAGATGTTCGTCCAGCCCCAGTATTCGGCCCGCTCGGCACCGAGTTCAGTGGTCCGCTCGCGGACCCACATTTTTCGCTCTCGGAATATGGCCGATTTCAGCTCGGATTCGTCGTCGGGGTCGCGGCCCTCTTCGATAAACCGCTCGCGGGCCGCCTCGCGGAATTTGGCCACCTGCACCGCATCGTCCGCCTCCTGACGCGCCTGCTCGCTCAACCTTGCACAATCCTCGACCTCGCGATTGACGTCGAAGGTCGTTCCGACCAGCTCGTTCTTCCGCGGAAAATACCCTACAACCGGCTCGTTCTCCCATATCGGACCGTCGCGCTTACCCGCCACGAAACACGTCGAGACGTGCACCAACCGCGGTTTTTTCATCATCCGTGCCATCGTGATGATGTTGTGCGAACCGACCACATTGGTCCTCAACGCACTTTCCAGCGGCGGGTTAAACGTCACATTGCCGGCGCCATTGATTATGACGTCGGTGTCCTGCATAATGCGACGAGCCTCGTCCTCATCCAGCCCCAGAAACTCGTTCCCGACATCGCCGTTGACCGGCACCACCTTTTCGCGTATGAAATCTTCGAACTTTTCGCCGTACTTCTCCCTCAGCGGGTCGAAGGTCCGCGAAGTCACAATGCT
>Ga0307411_10000536_pt1 | contig 13386 bp, 17 predicted proteins | sample DK1Ometagenome_2_FD_203712 | JGI IMG/M metagenome (GOLD analysis project Ga0307411, IMG submission 203712) | Maize rhizosphere microbial communities from greenhouse at UC Davis, California, United States - DK15-O-1 | ecosystem: Host-associated > Plants > Roots > Rhizosphere > Soil | place: USA...
GGGAAGTCGCGCGCTCACTGCATGGCCAGGTCATCGCCGGCGCCACCGTGCACGCGCGCTGCCTGCCCACCACCTTCGCGGGCGCGCCGCGGGCGCTGGCCGATGCGATGGCGGTGGTGAAGCCCGAGCTCGCCATCGCGCTGGGCCAGGCCAGCGGCCGCAGCGAGATTTCCATCGAGCGCGTGGCCGTCAACCTCATCGATGCGCGCATCCCCGACAACGCTGGCGAGCGGCCGCAGGACGTGCCGGTGCTGGCCGACGCGCCGCCGGCCTATTTCTCGACCCTGCCCGTCAAGGCGATCCGCAATGGCCTGCGCGCGGCGGGGCATCCGTCGGGGCTGTCGCTGACGGCCGGCGCTTTTGTTTGCAACCAGCTGTTCTTCGAGCTGCAGCACCGCCTCGCCGGCCGCGGGCTGAGGAGCGGCTTCATCCACCTGCCCGCGCTGCCCGAGCAGGCCGCGCGCACGTTGCCGACCGTGCCCAGCATGGGCCTGGCCGCGCAGATCGACGCCATCAAGCTGGCGATCGCCATTGCGCTGTCGGGAGATGAGCAGGTGGCCGCGGCGTTGGCGGACGAAGGTGCGCCGACCAGCTAGGGCTTGCTGCCTTGCTGCTGAGGCCCTGTTCAGCCGCCGCTGAACTTGCGCCAGCGCGCGCTGGCCTCGCGCATCAGTTGCACCTGGCGCGCAAAGCGCCGGCAATGGCTGCAGCTGCGCCGGTGCAGCCGCAGCGACAGCCGCTCGGCGAGCGGCACGCTGCGGTCCTCGGCCTGCAGGGCGATCTGCGTGGCTTCGCGGCAGGTCATCTTCAACTTGATCAAGGCGCTCCTCCGACGGGTGTCGCGCCGAACCAGCCGGCCTGCAGGCATTCCCTGAGCCTCAGCCGTGCCCGATGCAGCATGACCCACAGGTTGGTCGGGGTGATGGCGAGTTCCTTACAGATCTCGTCGGACTCCAGCTCCAGCCACTCGCGCATCATGAAGAGCCGGCCCTGTTGGCCGGGCAGCTTGTCGACGCAGGCCTCGAGCACTTTCATGAAGTCGACCTGGCGCAGCGCGTCCTCCGGGTTGCCCCAGTCATGCGGGCTCTCGCGCCAGTGGCCGTCGCTGGCGAACAGCAGGTCGTCGAGGTCCTCGCCATCCTCGCTGGCCGCCGTCGTCGACAGCTCACGGCAGTTCTTGCGGATCTGGTCGACCAGCTTGTGCTTGAGGATGCCGATGAGCCAGGTCTTGAGCTGGCTGCCGCCGGCGAAGGCCTGGGGCTTCTCCAGCGCGGCAAGCACGGTCTCGGAGACTGCGTCCTCGGCCCAGGCGTCGTTGCGCAGCTGCAGGCGTGCGTACTTCAGCAGCACGGAGCGCAGGGCTTCGATCTGGCGGCTGAGGTCCGCGGGTGCGGTGTGAGCGGTCATGGCGGCGCGGAGTGTAAGGACTCGGCCGCGTCTTGCGACTTCAGTCCTGCCGCCGCATCATCGGCCGCCTTCCATCCCCCAACCTTTCGGAGACCTTCCATGAAGAACCAAGCCCTCGTGTCCTCGGCCCTGGCCGCCGCCCTGTCCCTCGGCCTCGTGGCCCAGGCGCAAGCCCAGGACAAGGCCAAGGAGAAGTGCTACGGCATCGCCAAGGCCGGCCAGAACGACTGCGCCAACCTGAGCGGCAGCCACTCCTGCGCCGGCCAGGCCAAGACCGACAACGCCGCTGACGAGTGGAAGTACGTCGCCAAGGGCAGCTGCAAGAGCGCTGGCGGCATGACGGCCGATGAGGTCAAGGCCAAGCAGAAGAAGTAAGCCTTGCCGGCTGCTTCCGAAATGAAGGCGCCGGCCGCTCCCATCGGCATCGGCTGGCGCCAGCCGCACTACGAGGCGCTGCTCGAGCGGCGCCCGGACCTCGGTTTCATCGAGGTCCATTCCGAGAACTTCTTCGCCGACGGCGGTGCGACGCTGGCCGTGCTGGATGCCGGCCGCGCCGCCTACCCGGTCAGCCTGCACGGCGTCGGCCTTGCGCTGGGCTCCGCCTGCGGGCTGGACAGCTGGCACCTCGAGCGCCTGGCCCGGCTCGTCGAGCGGGTGCAGCCTGACTGGGTGTCCGACCACGCCTGCTTTGCCCGCGTGGGGTCGGGCCTGCATGCGGCCGACCTGTTGCCCATCCCGTTCAACGACGCATCGCTGGCCTTGCTGGCGCGCCATGTCGACGCGGTGCAGCAGCGCCTCGGGCGGCAGTTGCTGGTGGAGAACATCAGCGCCTACGTTGGCTGGGCGGGTGACACGCTGGCCGAGCCCGAGTTCTTCAACGAGCTGACGCGGCGCAGCGGCTGCGGCCTGCTGCTCGACGTCAACAACCTGTTCGTCAACGCGCGCAACGCGGGCCTGCCGCCCGAGGACGCGGCGCGCGAGGCCATGCGCTGGGTCGATGCCGTCCGTCCGGGCAGCGTCGGCGAAATCCACCTGGCCGGCCACTGTGAGCTGGCCGATGGTCTGGTCATCGACGACCATGGCAGCCGCGTGCGCGACGAGGTCTGGCGCGTCTACGCGCACGCCATCGAGCGTCTGGGGCCCAAGCCGACGCTGATCGAGTGGGACACCGCGGTGCCCGAGCTCGACGTGCTGCTGGCCGAAGCCGGGCAGGCGAGGGCGCTGCACCGATGAAGGCCGACCAGGAAGCCTTCGTCCGTGCGCTGCTCGGGCGCGGTGATGCACCGGCCACGTTGACGCGCAGCGAGCGTGGGCTGGCGGCCTACCGCAACAATCTGCGCGCGCTCTCCGCCCAGGCGCTCTCCGTGCCGTTCACGCGGCTGCGCGAGGCGTTGGGCGAAGACGAGTTCGCCGCGTTGGCGTGGACCTTTTGGCGCATCCATCCACCCGAGCGGGGTGACCTGGCGCAGTGGGGCGGGGAACTGGCCGCCTTCCTCGTCGAGCGCGCGGGTGAATCCTCGGGCCTGCCCGACCTGGCACGGCTGGACTGGGCGCTGCATGAGGCCGAGCGTGCGGCGGATGCGGAGCTGGATGCCGAATCGCTGGCGCTGCTCGGCGAGAACCCGCCCGAGCAACTGTGGCTCCAGTTGCGACCGGGCGTCGCCCTGCTGGATCAGCACGCGGGCCCGCTGTTGGTGTGGCGGCAGGGTTGGCGCGGCGAATCGCAGGCGCTGCCCGCCGCCGAAGCCGCCTTCATGCGTGCGCTGCTGGGCGGCGTGAACCTCGCCGACGCACTGTCGAGCGCGGCAGTGAAAGGTTCCGGAGCTGAAACCGACTTCGACTTCAGCGCCTGGCTGCAAGCCGCGCTGCAGAACGCCTGGCTGCAGGGAGTCAGGTCGACGCCATCCACCCACCGGACCTCGATGCCATGAACGCTTTTGTCTCCGCCGCGCTGCGCGCCTTCACCGACCCCGGCGAGATCTCGCCGCCCCGGCCGACGCGCCTGCCGGCACCGCTCGATGGTGTCGTCAGCCATCTGCAATCGCTCGCGCTGCTGGCGGCACGGCTGTATGTCGCACAGGTCTTCTTCCTGTCGGGGCTCACCAAGCTGCGCGACTGGTCGTCGACGCTGGCGCTCTTCAACGACATCTACCAGGTCCCGCTGCTGCCGCCAGCACTGGCTGCCTACCTCGGCACGGCTGGCGAGCTGGTGCTGCCGGTGCTGCTGGTGCTGGGCCTGGCCACGCGCTTTGCCGGCGCAGGTCTGTTTGTCGTCAACCTGATGGCGGTGCTGTCCCTGATGGCCGACGACCTCACGCCGGCTGCGCAGGCGCAGCACCTGCTGTGGGGCGTGCTGGCCGTCGCCATCGCGCTGTGGGGCGCGGGGCGCTGGTCGCTCGACCGCGTCCTTACTCGCGGGGCCTGAAGCTCAGGATGATGACCGGCGGCACGCGGCCGTCGGTGTCACGCGGCAGCATCTCGGCCTTCTCGATGGCCCGTAGCACCGCACGGTCCCACTCGGTGTCGCCGCTGGCCTTGAGCACCTTGGTGCCGAGGATGCGGCCGTCAGGGCCTAGCGTCACCTGCACCTCGGCGGTGGGGTTTGCGGCGCTTTCGTCGGAATAGATGATCAGCGGCCGGATCTTGCCCTTCACGCGGCCGACCCAGCCCGCGGACGGCGCGGCACTTTGGGCGGCGGCGCCGGTGGAGCCCGGCATGCCACCGGCCATGCCCTGGATGCGGCGCAGGTTCTCCTGGCGCTGCGCCTCGCGGCGGGCCTCGGCGTCCTTGGCTTCCTTCGACTCCTTGGCCGCCTTGGCGTCCTTGGCCTTCTTGCGGTCCTGCTCTTCCTTGTCGGCCTTCTCTTTCGCGGCCTTGTCCTTGAGTTCCTTCTCCTTGACCGCCTTCTCACGCTCGCGCTTCTCGGCGTCCTCGCGCGCCTTTTCTTCCTTGACCTTCTTGGCCTTGGCGATGGCGATTTCGGCTTCGCGCTGCTCGGCGGCGGCCTCCTCGGCGGCGCGCTGCTGCGCGCGCCGATCGGGCTCGGGGGGCTTGGGCGCCTCGGGTTCGGGCTCGGGCGGGGCCTCTTCGCGCGGCGCGGCCACCTGCGGCACCGACGACCACAGCTCCGCCTCGAAGGCGGGTGAAGAATCGCTGCGCCAGTTCAGCCCATAGGTGAGCGCGACGATCAGCAGCCCGTGCGCCAGCAGCGCCAGCGCAAGGCCTCGGCCGATGCCGGCGGCTTCAGGAGGACGCAGGGCCGTGGTCGACATCAGTTGGACGAGGCACCGCTCTTCACGGCCAGGCCGACGCGCTGGACGCCTGCACGCTGCAGCGTGTCCATCACCTGCACGACCGCCTCGTACTTGACGTTCTTGTCGGCAGAGATGACGACGGGGTTGGTCGCATCACGGCCTTGCGCCTTCTTGACGCGTTCGGCGAGGCGGTTGACCGGAATGGATTCCGGCTCCAGCTGATCGACCTTGATCTTGAGCTTCTCGTCGGTGCCGACGATGACCTGGATGACGTGCTCGGGCTGCTGGCGGCTCTTGCCGACGCTGGGCAGGTCGACAAGGCCGGTCGTGATCAGCGGCGCGCTGACCATGAAGATGATGAGCAGCACCAGCATGACGTCGATGAACGGGACCATGTTGATCTCGTTCATCGTGCGGCGCCGGCGGCCGCCACGGGTGGAGACCGATGCCATCAGTGTTGCGTCGCGTTGCGTTGCAGGATGTTGGAGAACTCCTCGATGAAGGTCTCCAGCGTGATCGCGCTGCGGTCGATCTGGCGGGCGAAGCGGTTGTAGGCCAGCACGGCCGGGATGGCGGCGAACAGGCCGATGGCCGTGGCCACCAGGGCTTCCGCGATGCCGGGGGCGACCGTCGCCAGCGTGACCTGCGTCAGGTTGGACAGGCCGACGAAGGCATGCATGATTCCCCAGATGGTGCCGAACAGGCCGACATAGGGCGACACCGAGCCGACCGAGGCGAGGAAGGACAGGTTGTGCTCCATCGCGTCCAGCTCGCGCTGGAAGCTGGCGCGCATCGCGCGGCGGGCGGCGTCGAGCAGCGTGCCGGAGTCGGTCACGCGCTTCTCGCGCAGCTTCATGAACTCGCGCATGCCGGACGCGAAGATGCGCTCCAGCGGTGCGCCGTCGGTGCGGTTGCCGACGGCCTGGTACAGGTCATTGAGGTTCTTGCCGCTCCAGAACTCGGCCTCGAAGGCGTCGTTGCGGCGCTTGATCTGGCCCAGACCGATGAGCTTGCCGAAGATGACGCTCCAACTGGCCAGCGACACGAGCAGCAGGCCCGCGATGACGAGCTGCACGGCAAAGCTGGCGTGCAGGATCAGGGAGACGATGGACAGGTCTTGGTTCATGCGGTGATCGCTGCGACGACAGCGTCGGGAAGGCGTTGGGGTTTCAGGTCGCTGGCGCGGACGCAGCCGATGCGGATTTCGCCCTCGGCCAACAACGTCTCACCCCGCAGTGCGCGTTGACGCACGACGAGGCTGGCACGGCCGGCGGGCTGGGGCTCGACGGTGATGGTCAGCAGATCGTCCAGCCGCGCCGGCGCTGCGTAGCGCAGGCTGGTGGCCGCGACGACGAAGATGAGGCCGGTGTCTTCGCGCAGCTGGTGCTGCTCGACACCGGCGGCGCGCAGCCATTCGGTGCGGGCACGCTCGAAGAACTTCAGGTAGTTGGCGTAGAAGACGATGCCGCCGGCGTCGGTGTCTTCCCAGTAGACGCGGACCTGGAACTCGAAGCTCATGCGATCACCTCGCGCAGGCGGCGCATGGCTTCTTCCAGGTCTTCCATCGACGACGCGAAGGACAGGCGCATCCAGCGATGCGGGTCGGCGATGCCGAAATCGCGGCCGGGCGTGAGTGCGACCTGGGCGCTCTTCAGCAATTCGTGCGCGAAGGTCCAGCTGTCGGCATGGTGGCGGCTGATGTCCATCCAGGCGTAGAAGGCGCCGTCCGGTGGTACGGGCACGGTCAGGCCGAGGTCGTTCAGTGCCGGCACGACGTAGTCGCGGCGCTCACGCAGCACCGCGCGGCGGCGCTCGAACTCCGCGATGGATGCGGGCTCGAAAGCCGCCAGCGCCGCCATCTGCGCCAGCGTCGACGGGCAGATGTAGAGGTTCTGCGCCAGCCGCTCGATCGCCGGCACGAGCGCGGGCGGCAGCACCAGCCAGCCCAGCCGCCAGCCCGTCATGCCGAAGTACTTGGAGAAGCTGTTGACGGAGACGATGTCGTCGCCGAGGCCGTCCGGCAAACCCAGCGCCGTGTGGCCGAAGCGGTCCTCGTAGCTCAGCGGCAGGTAGATCTCGTCGACCACCGTGACGCCACCGCGCTCGCGGACGAAGCCGGCAATCTCGGCCAGCACCTCCGGCGCGATCGACGTGCCGGTCGGGTTGCTGGGGGAGGCCAGCAGCACGCCGCGCGTGGCCGGCATCCAGGCGTCGCGCACTTGGCTGGCACCGAGCTGGAAACGCTCGGCCGCACCCGTCGGCAGCAGGCGCGGCGTCGCGTCCGCGGCCGTCACGAAGTGGCGGTTGCACGGGTAGCAGGGATCGGGCATCAGCACCTCGTCGCCGCGCTCGAAGAGGGCGAGGCAGGCGAGCTGCAGACCGGCGGAGGCACCCGCGGTGATGACGATGCGGTCGGGTGGAACGTCAAGGCCGAAGCGCTGCGCGTACCAGCGCGAGATCGCCTCGCGCAGCGCCGGCAGGCCGAGGGCGTCGGTGTAGGGCGTCGGGCCCTGCGCTACGCGTGCGACGGCCTCGCGCACCGCCGGGGCGGCACCGAAGTCGGGCTCGCCGACATTCAGGCGGATCATGCGGCGCCCGCCCTGCGCCGGGTCGCACAACGGCCCCGTCGCGAGCCGCGCCGCGGCCTTGGCCAGCTCCATCACGTAGAAGGGCTCGATGCGGTCGAGCCGGGAGGCCAGCTTCATCAGCGCTTGGCAGCCACCTCGACGGGGCGCAGATCGCCGGCCGCGCGGTCGAGCACGCCGTTGACGTACTTGTGGCCGTCGGTGCCGCCAAAGGACTTGGCCAGCTCGACCGCTTCATTGATCGCGACCCGGTAGGGGATGTCGATGCAGTGCTTGAGCTCGTAGGCGCCAATCATCAGGATGGCGTGCTCGATGGGCGAGAGCTCGGTCGTCTTGCGGTCGACGTGGCGGCTGAGGATGGCGTCGAGGTCCGCTGCCTCCTGCACGCAGCCGCCGAGCAACGCGTCGTAGTGCTTGAGGTCCAGCTTGGCGTAGCCCTCCTGCTCGCGACCCAGGGCGACGATGGCGCCGATGTCCTCGCCGGTCAACAGCCACTGGTAGAGGCCTTGCAGCGCAGCCTCGCGGGAGCGACGACGGGCCGACTTGGCGGCAGGCTTCTTGCCGGCAGCGGATTTGCCAGCCGGGGCTGCCGCCTTGGGCGCGGTCTTCTGGGGTGCGTTCACTCGATCTCTTTCAACAGATTGGCCATCTCGACCGCCACGCGCGCGGCGTCGCGGCCCTTGGGCTCGGCGCGCGCCCAGGCCTGGGCTTCGTTCTCGACGGTCAGGATCGCATTCGCGATCGGGATGCCGTGGTCCAGGCCGACGCGGGTCACGGCTGAGCCGCTCTCGTTGGCGACCAGCTCGAAGTGGTAGGTCTCGCCGCGGATGATGCAGCCGAGCGCGATCAAGGCGTCGTAGTCATTGCTCTCGGCCAGCGCCTGAAGGGCCAGCGGCACTTCCAGCGCCCCCGGCACGGTGATGTGGCGGATGGCTTCGGTCGGCACCCCGAGGATGGAGAGCTCGGCCAGGCAGGCGCTGGCGAGGGCCGATGTGATGGAGTCGTTGAAGCGCGCCTGGACGAGGGCGATGGTCAGCTCGCTGCCGTCGAGGGCGCCCTCGAAGCTTGGCAGGCCGGGTTCGGAATCTTGCATCGCGGGCCTTTCGGAGTCAGCAGTTGGGAGGGGCGGTGAATCCGGTCACTTCGAGACCGTAGCCGGTCATGCTGGGCATGCGGCGCGGGCTGCCGAGCAGGCGCATGCGGTGCACGCCGAGCGCCTTCAGGATCTGGGCGCCGACGCCATAGGTGCGCAGGTCCATCGCGCCCTTGGTGGCCGGGGCGGGTTCGCAGGCCTGCACGCGCGCCAGCACGCCGGCGGCATCCTCGCCGCAGTTCAGCAGCACGGCGACGCCCGCCGAGCTGGCCCTGACCGCTGACAGCGCGGCGGGCAGGCCCCAGGAGTGGCCGCAGGGACCGGCTTCCAGCAGGTCCATGACAGACAGCGGCTCGTGCACGCGCACCAGCACTTCGTCGTCCGGGGTCCATTGGCCGTGGCTCAATGCCAGGTGGGTGCCGCCGGTGCGGTCGGTGAAGACCTGGCAGTCGAACTCGCCCTGGGCGGTGTTCAGGCGGCGCTCGGCGACGCGCTGGATCAGGCTTTCATGGCGGCTGCGGTACTCGATGAGGTCGGCGATGGTGCCGATCTTGAGTCCGTGCTCGGCGGCGAAGATCTCCAGGTCCGGCAGGCGCGCCATGCTGCCGTCGTCCTTCATGATCTCGCAGATCACCGATGTGGCTGACAGGCCGGCCATGCGGGCCAGGTCGCAGCCCGCCTCGGTATGGCCGGCGCGCATCAGCACGCCGCCGTCCTGGGCCTGCAACGGGAACACGTGACCGGGCTGGACAAGGTCGCTGGCCTTGGCATCCGGCGCGACGGCCGCCTGAACGGTACGGGCGCGGTCGGCGGCCGAGATGCCGGTCGTGACGCCCGTGGCCGCCTCGATGGACACGGTGAAGGCGGTGCCGTGCTGAGTGCCGTTGCGGCGCGTCATCGGCGGCAGCTGCAGGCGTTCGCAATGCTCGCGCGGCAGCGTCAGGCAGATCAGGCCGCGGCCATGCTTGGCCATGAAGTTGATCGCCTCGGGCGTGACGAGGTCGGCCGCCAGGACGAGATCGCCTTCGTTCTCGCGGTCTTCCTCGTCGACGAGGATGACCATGCGGCCGGCGGCCAGCTCGGCCACCAGCTCGGGAATGGGGGAGATGGGCATAGCCGGCGATTGTAGGTGGCGACCCTAGTGGCTTGCGCTGCCCAGTCTTCTACGTGGGGCGCAGCCGAAGGCGCAGATCCGCGCCCACGGGCGCGGCTTCGATCAGCGTCCAGCGTCGGGCCGCGCCGAGGTCGGCCAACGGAGCCAGCGCCGCGAGGGGCCGGCCTTCACCGATCAGCATCGGCGCCTGGTAGATCAGCAGTTCGTCGACGAGGCCGGCGTCGAGAAAGGCGCCCGACAGCGTCGGGCCGGCCTCGACATGCAGCTCGTTGATGCCTTGCCGGCCGAGCTCGTCGAGCAGGGCGGGGAGGTCGGCACGGCCCGGGCCGACGACACGCACCTCGCCGGGCGGCTGCAGGATGCGCGCGCTGGCGCGCAGGCGGCCATGGGGGTCCAGCACGATGCGCAGGGGCTGCTGCACGGTCGGCACCAGTCGCACGTCGAGCCGCGGGTCGTCCGCGAGGACGGTGCCGATGCCGGTCAGCACGGCCCCGGCGCGGCGACGCCACGCATGGCCATCGCTGCGTGCGGCTTCGCCGGTGATCCATTGGCTGCGGCCGTCGGGCAGGGCGGTGCGGCCGTCCAGCGAGATCGCCGATTTCAGCCGCACGAAGGGCCGGCCGCGTTGCATGCGCGAGAAGAAGCCGATGTTGAGCTCGCGGGCCGCCTCGGTGAGGGCCGCATCGGCGAGTTCGACCTGAATGCCCGCTGCCCGCAGCCGCGCGAGCCCTTGACCGGCCACCAGCGGATTCGGATCTTCTGTGGCGACGACGACGCGCGCGATGCCGGCTGCGATCAGCGCGTCGCAACACGGCGGCGTGCGGCCATGATGGGAGCAGGGCTCCAGCGTCACGAGGGCTGTCGCGCCGCGTACATCGTGACCGCGTGCGGCCGCATCGCGCAGGGCCATGACCTCGGCATGTGCCTGGCCGGCCGCCTGCGTGTGGCCGGCGCCCAGTTCCTGGCCGGCAGGCGACAGGAGCACGCAGCCGACGCGCGGGTTGGGATCGCTCAGGCCAACGGCCTGCTCGGCGAGCTTCAGTGCGTGGCCGAGCGACTCGCGGATTCGTTCGGAAAACATCCGGCCAGTCTAGCCAAGGGGCTCAGGGCTGGATCTGCGCGGTGGAGTAGTCGACGAAGACGCCATGGGTCGGATCGACCGCGGGCGCGGACGGGCAAGCCCGGTCACCGCGAACGACGAGGAAGTTCTGCCGCGCCAGCGAACCGGTCACCTTCACGTACACCGCCGGATGCTCGTAGTTGTCGAGGAAGGTGGTGTTCGTGACGTAAACGCTGCCGTTGCCGTTGTAGTCGGCGCTGTAGCGGCAGACGCGGTGGTCGTCCGCGGTGGTCCCCGTGTCGAAGCCGGTCAGGATGACCTTGCCGGACCAGCTTCGGCGAGTGCCGCTGTCCGGGTAGACGATGCAGTCGTAGTTGACGAAGGCCTGCGTGCCGGGAGAGCCGCTGAGCGAGTTGTTGAAGCACTGGTAGGTGGGCGGCGTGGCCATCACCGTGTCCATGATCACGTTGCCGGCGCTGTCCTTGACGGGGCGGCCGTCTGTGCCGATACGCGCCTCGAGATAGCTGCTTGCGACGATGGCGACATCCAGCGGGATCGCAGCAGCCTCGGGCACGGTCGGGTTGGCGGGATCTGCGTTCGAGAAACGAATGGTGCCGCTGAGCAGATAGCCGACCGTGTTGTTCTTGCAGGCTTCGACATCTGCGGCTGTCAATGCTGACACCGGCGTGCCCGCCTCGATCGAGCAGACACCGGTGATGACGCCTGTCAGGTTGTTGAACACCCAGACTGTGCTGGCGAGGCTGCTGGGGCGATAGACGCTGGTCTTGTCGCGAAGGTCCTTGGCGGCTGTCGGGATGGCCGGATGCCTGTCGGCGGGTTGACGGATGCCACCGGGGGGCGGGGTGAAGGACACCACTGCGGCAAAGGCCGGGTCGACACGGGCAACGACGGTGCTCAGCACGACCTGTTGAACGTCGTCATTGCGGGAACTCTCTGTAGCCCGGTCTTTCCAGTCGACGACGACTTGCACCGTCCTCGCTTGGGGCTCCGTTGAATTCTCGATGAACGACCCTGCCCAGCGCTTAACTTGATAGGTGGTGTTGGAGTCGTCTGGAGTTTCGGCCTTTGCGTCCACGGTGACGATGTCGGTCTCGTAGTCAGAAATGGGCGCGGAGGCCGCGGCCGGCTTCTGAATGAGCGAGAACGAGCGTAGCGTGGCAAGTTCCGCCTGCGCCAGGCGCATGGCTTCACTGCGCTGCTTGCCCAAGTCTCCACTGCGGCGCAGGTTGCTCATCAGACCAACCAGAGCAACCATGCCGAAGCTCATCACCATCAAGGCGACGAGCGCCTCGATCAGCGTCACGCCTTTGTCGCGGCGCGGCGCCCGTAAGCGGGTGAGGGAAAGGCTCTTCATCGCTCGGCCCTGGCTCATTAGTTGGCATCCGTCCAACTGCCCGGCACTCGAACATAGCTGCCGACGCGATTGCGCAATTGGTCCATCACGGCCGGTTGATAGAAGATGTCCATGCTGCCGCTCGTTTGAACGTTGCCTTGCACCACAACGGCACCGGTGATCAGGGACAACCCGCCGGCATTGGTCCAACTCAGATCGCCCAGCGTGGCAAGCAGGCCCGTCAACTGGAAGGAGCCGGTCAGCGACACGTTGCCGGTCGCAATGATGACGACCGGATCCGTTGCACTGCCCAAGCTGACGTTGCTGCTGATGGTCAGCGGCCCATCGATCCAGATGATGCGCTTGCCAGCCTTGTAGGCCGTATCTAGCGCCGTTTCACACGCGCCGTTGCATGTCACTTTGCGCAGTGAGGGGTGTTGGCTGTAACGCTCCGAAGTAGCGCCCAGGAACATCCGGAATACGTCGGCGTCTGCCGCTTTGAGCGTCCGATCGCCCGAAATCTGCGCCAAGCCCGGCAGCGTGCCGGGCACGCTCTCTAGTCGGCTTTCGACCAAACCGTTCAAGGTGCCGCCAGCCGTCACGAGCAGACCAGCGGATCGCGGGTCGGTGTTGTGCAATCCCAGGCCCGCACCGGTGGAAGTGTCGTTGCCCTTGGCCACCAGAGGCGCCGCGGGCGGTGAACGAACGCTGCTGACCAGGGCCAACAGGGCGTGCTGCAGGCTCACGGCTTGATAGTTCTTGCTGTTCTGCGCGGCGCCACCGCAGCTGTCGACCACGCTGTGGGTGCAGCCGTAGGCGTTGATCTGCACAGCGCCCGCGCGATCCACCGCAGGCAGGATGGTGATGCCGAAACTCGGCACCAGAAGGGCACTGTCTACAGCCGCCGGCGCGCCATCGCGATCACCCAAGTTCGGACAACGGCAGGCCCAGCCTTCCGCCGTCCATGCGCAATCAGCAACGATGCCGCTCTGCCTTTTCTCCTTCGTGGCGTTTTGCTGGGTGCCCCGATCCTCAGGCGTGATCTTCAGGTACCGATCCGCGAAGCGGATCCCGCCGTTCTGTACTGGCTTGCACTGCGCATCGGTCGCCGTGCCGTTCAACATTGCGACCGTCCATTCGATTGCCGCTTCGGCCATCTCCTGGGACATGGCGGCGCGGTAATAGCTGTTCGAAACGCGCTGTTCAAACAGCACGCTGCGATTGGCGTACGCCGCGAGCAAGGCCATGACCAAGAACAGCATCATGACGACCACCAAGGTCGCGGCGCCCCGCTGGTGCGGGCGATTTGCGACAGGCCGGAAGAGTGTGCTCATGTGCAAGCTCCGCTCATGGCATCGGCACGGATGCGCTCAGTTCCGGTCAACGTCCGTACGACGTTGGCATCGTGCTTGGCACTGCCGCGGATCTTGAACTCCACGCGCCGCACCTTCTGCAACGGGCAGCCCGCGGTTGTGCAGGGACTGTCACAAAAGTCGCTGAGGGGAAGGCTCTGCTCAAC
>Ga0307411_10000537_pt1 | contig 13380 bp, 13 predicted proteins | sample DK1Ometagenome_2_FD_203712 | JGI IMG/M metagenome (GOLD analysis project Ga0307411, IMG submission 203712) | Maize rhizosphere microbial communities from greenhouse at UC Davis, California, United States - DK15-O-1 | ecosystem: Host-associated > Plants > Roots > Rhizosphere > Soil | place: USA...
GCGCGAATACGCCATGCACGCCTACCGCTGCCTGGCGCTCACCGATCTCGCGCAGTACACCGCGGCGGAGTCCGCCTGCGAACGCGCCCGTGCCCTGGAGCCCGAGTCGCCGTGGGTGTACAGCACGACCGCTGGCATCGACGCCATGCGCGGCCATTTCGAAGAGGCCTTGCGCTGGAACGATCTCGGGCTCGAACGCGGCCATGACGACATCCAGAACCTGGCGGAACGCGCCTGGTGGTTGCTGAACCTCGGCCTGGCCGCGGAGGCCGGTGCCATCTACGAACGTGCAGACAGGGCCAACCCCGCGGGCGCGCGCAACAACAACCCGCTGCTGTACGCGGGCCTGGCCGCCGCCGTGGATTCGGCCGGCGTGCTCGGACTGCAGAAGTTCGTCCAGGACCACGGCCTCGTCGGCGCGGCCTCGCCGATGCAGGCGTTCCAGCTCGCCAACGCGTGGCTGATGGTCGGGGACGCGCGGCAGGCGCGCGGCTACGTGGACCGTGCGCTGGCGTCGCCATCGCTGCTGCCCGAGGATCTCGCCAGTCCCTGGCAGGCCCGTACCGGCATGTCCTATCTACTCGTGCTGGCCGCGGCGTTGCGGGACTCGGGCGACGCCGAAGGCGCCGATCTGCGGCTCGGGGAGCTCGCCACGCTGCTCGAGAGGGTGACGGCCGTCGGCGTGCAGACGTACGGCGTGCACGAGCTGCGTGCCAAGTACCTGGCCATGCGCGGCCAGGCCGACGAGGCGATGGCCGAGCTGCGCCGCGCCGTTGAGATGGGCTGGAGCCGGGCCTGGGAAGCGGAGCACGAGCCTTATTTCGACGCGCTGCGCCAGCGCGAGGATTTCATCGCGTTGCTCGCCGCCGTGCGCGCCCGAAACGCGGCCACGGCGGCGAAGCTTCGTCCGCGCCCGGCTGCCGAACTAGGGCTTCTGCGGTGGCCACTCGGCGCCGGGCACGCCTGCTGCGCCGAACCGGTTCCAGGCCTGCATCATGATGTTGAAGGCGCAGGCCACTTCGTAACGACGGAAGGCGACGCGGCGATCGAGCGGGCGTGGCGGCCGGGCGTCCTCGTCCTTGTGGAAACGCTCGGGGATCCGCGGCGGTTCGTCCTCGGGCCAGCCGGACACTTCCTTGAGCAGCTCCTGGATGATCCGCGGCAGCGACTTGGCCGGATGGATCTTGCCCGGCAGCGGCTCGCCTTCGCACCTCAGGAACAGCAGCTCGCAGGCCAGGTTGATCTGCCGGATCGCGTCTTCCTCGTCGTGGTCTTCCTCGAGCTCGGAGGGCCAGATCGGTTCCGCCGGATCGTTGCCGATGATCCGGGCGCGGAGCATCTTGACGAACTCGGACTCGATGAGCCCGGTGTCCGGATCTAGCTGGCCGTCCTTCTTCTTCGGCGACGATGGCGGTGACGGCTTCAGTTTCTTCTGCGTGGCGGTTTTCATGTCAACCTCTGGTCATGTTGTTAGGGTCTTGGGTCCATAGTCTGCGCCAGGACCCACATCGGGCGCACTCGTGCATCGCGTCAAGGGAACAGATTCATGACTAGCTACACGCTGAACATCCGGCGCGAAGTGCAGCGCGACACGCTGCTGTGCTGGGCAGCCGTGTCGGTGATGGCCATCCGCTCGTTTCCGGCGCGGGGAGGTTTCCGGCACGCGAGCCAGGCGGACGTCGTGGCCTACGAGCGTGCCCGGATCCGCAAGCTGCTGCCGAAGGGTTCCACGGAGCCGCAGGTGCTGAAGAACGCACGCAAGGCCTTCGAGCGGGGCATGGCCAACGCCGCCGGCAGTCCCTGGCTGCTGGGCCTCGACCGGACGCGCGTGAAGTCGATCGCGAATGACCAGCCGCGCATGTTGTCCAAGGGCCACTTCCTCGAGGAGATCGGCGTTCGCAAACGCCCCGTCCTGATCCGCTGGGTCTACGGCAAGGAGCGCCCGGCGCGGGGCAAACGCGCGGGTGCGCACGAGCTCATCGTCACCGGCTACAACGACAAGACCCACGAGATCCGCATCTGGGATCCCTGGCCGGCCGCCAACATGCCCGACGGTGCACCCGCCAAGCGCGAGCGCTGGATTCCGTATTCCCGGTACGTCGATCCGGTCAGCGACCAGGGCGTCAAGGTCAGTGCGCAGCACGAATTCGACGAATTCGCGCTGCGTCTCATGGGTACGGCCTTCGATTCGAAAGCCTATCCGAAGCTGGCGAGGGTTCCCGCGAAAGGCCGGGGGGTCGATGAGACCGGCACGACGGCCGACGGCGGCGCCGGAGGCTTCGACCTCGGCAAGCCCATCCGCAAACACCTCAAGGGCCACGTGGTTCGCCTGCGCGGAGGCCAGCGCGTCCGGGGTCCCTTCACCGCCGGCGAGCCGATCCCGGTGGTGCCGGTCACGGTCGGGCAGTTGCTCCGGCGCAAACGTCGGCCGGCATCGCTGCTCGCGACGCAGTGCCGGACCGTGGTGGTTCCCATCCTCAAGAACCGCCGCGTCGTCGACTCGTTCCTCCTGACCCGGGGTGCCCGTGGCTGGCGGGATGGCGGGTATTCGAACAACGAGATCGCCAGCCGCGTGGCCCAGTGGCGGCGTCAACACGCCCGGCACCCGAGCTGCAAGGGAAAGGAATTCGTCCTGCTCTCGATTCCGGAGCACGGTACGTTCTTCCTGGCCAATGGCTATGGTGAACAAGCCAACCTCATCTCGCTACAGAACGACAAAGGGCGCTTCGAGCCCGCCGGCCAGGCCCTCAAGACCTTCATCAGGAAGATCGAGACCTCTGCCCGGAACCGAAAACGCAAGCCGACCGGATCCGGATACAGGCCCAGGTGACCGGGACGCGCGGCGACCGGATCGGTCGCGCGAGCATGAACCCGGCCTGGTAACAGACCGCTTACACTCACCTAACCCGTTGATCAGCATCGGGTCAGAAATTGAATAGAAGTCCTTGAGTTGGCCTTGAGGACTTGCCGGTGGATTTTTCCCTAAACAGTCGCCTCCACAAACGACAAGGAGGCAGGCTCATGTCCCCGGATGGTTCCTTTGCGATCTCCCCCCGGTCACGCGTCGTCATCTACACGCTCGGTCGGTTCGAAGTGGTCCTCGAGGGTGTCCCGCTGCGCTTCAAGGGTCGCGCGCCGGTGCGAGCCCTCGAGTTGCTGAGCGCCCTGATCGCGGCCGGCGGGCGCGGCGTCAGCGTGGCGAGCCTTTCCGACTCGCTCTGGCCCGAGGCCGACGGTTTCGATGCCTACCGCGCCTTCACGACCACGTTACATCGGCTGCGCCGCCTGTTGCTCTGCCCGGAAGCGGTGCGTTTGTGTGCCGGCCGGCTCACGCTGGACGCGCAGCTGTGCCGCGTGGACCTGTGGGAGTTCGAGCGATCGCTGCGGGCGGCCCGCGACGTCGCGGCGCTGCACGAAGCGTTGGACATGTACCACGGCCCGTTCATGGGCGATGACCCGAGCCCCTGGGCGATCTCGATGCGGGGCAGGCTCGACCGGCTGGTGTCGGGCGCGAAATCCCGGCTCGGCGGCCCGCGGGCGCAGGCGCGCGGCCTGCTGTCCGGCGGAATCGAGTTCGCCGCCTTCGCGTGAACCCGGAGGGCGCGGTCGATGCGCCCGCCGCGCCCTCCAAACTACCGGGCCCGGGCTGCCAGTCGTCGCCGGGTTGCCGGGCTGCGCAGCTGCCGCAGCGCATCCTTGCCCACCCAGCGCGGCGCCGGGTCGGCGGACCTGGCGAGCCTGTCCGCGACCGCCAACGCCGCTGCGTTGAGCGCGAGGTTGCGGCTGCCGATGCCGCGCAGCGCCCAGTTCACGCCCTTCTTGACGAAATTGCGCTCGTCGGCCGCGGCCTTCTCGACCAGCTTCAGACCGCGCAGAAAATCGGCATCGCGCGCGTGCTCGTCCCTGAGCGCGACGCTCGCCAGCAGCGCGAAGGACGCGCGCTTCACGAATTCGCCGCGATGCGTGGCCCAGCGGCGGATCTTCGAAGATGCATGGGGCGTCCGCACCCACAGTACGAAACACAGGGTGTCGCAGATCGCCCAGTTGTCGAAGGCACGGGCCTGCGCATCCATCTGCGCCGCGGTCACGCGCGCCGGTTCGTCGACGTAGGCGCTGAGCATGCGCGCCTCGTACACGCCAGTCTTCCACAGCGCCAGCGCCAGGGCGTGATCACGTCCCAGTTGCTTCGCCAGCTTCTGGATGTCGCCCATGCGGACGCCGAGCGCGTCGTCGTTGGGGATGGCGTAGCGCAACATGCCGTCGCGCACCGCCTTCGAGGCGTGCTTCTCCAGCCAGCGCAGCGCGCCGGCGACGCGCGGATCAGGCACTGAGTGATCTGGCGCCGCGTGATCCGGCCAGGCGCGCGCCCAGCCAGGTGCAGGGGATGGCGGTGACCACCAGCAGCAGCGGATACCACAGCGGTCCCAGATTCGGCCGCATCATCCACGCGGCCGCGAGCCCGGCGAGACCGACGACCGTGCCGATGATGCCCAGCACGACGGCCAGGAACACCGCGCGGGACTGCGCCAGCTTCGCGGTGATCCATCCGCCGCCGATGGCAATCACCAGGCGGTAGGACAGCGCCAGCACCCAGTCACCGGTGCTCATGCCCGTAGGCTCTGCGGGGAAGATCCCACTCCTGTGCATGACGGCATCGAGCCCCATGCTCAGGATGACGACGAAAGCCAGGCCAGCAATGACCGCGAGAAAATTCTTCATGTTGTCGTCTCCCCGGATTGCCGCGCATGCTGGCCAACTGGTTTGATCCGGTCAAGGAGAAAACGCCGATGTCCCGGACCTTGACCGTGGTCTGCATTGCCCTGGCCGTGTTGGGCCTGTGGTGGTGGACGCGCGTGGTGCCCGCATCCGGGACAGCGGTGGCGCCGCGGGCGGCCACGGCATCGATTCCGCAGTCCCGCGTCGCCCGCATCGCGCCGTCCGCCGAAAATGCGCCGCCTCGCGCGGCACCCGCAACCGCGCCCGCCGCGCCGCCGGCGCCCGACTACCACGCGCGCCTCGACCACTCACGCGACTACTGGGAGCTGGCGCAGTCGCTGTACGTGCCGGCGCGCCAGGGCGATGCCGCCGCGCAGTACTGGCTGTCGCGCGCGCTGGCGTACTGCGAGTCGCTGTACGACTGGTACTTCATCGTGCACCTCGACAACGGCGCCGTGCGCCATCGCACGCTCGACGAGGCGCAGCAGCTGACCGCGACGCGGCCGGTGTTCACCGCCGACGACGTCCGTGACATCCAGGAGCGCTGCCAGCGGCTGCGCAGCGTCGACGTACCGCCCTTCGGCCGGTCGCGGGAATGGCTGGAGTCGGCGACGCAGGCCAACTACCCGATGGCGCAGGCGTCCGCCGCGCTCGGCCTGGCGCTGCAGGGCAGGCAGCCCGACGACCAGGTCGCGCGCGGCGCCCGCGACGAGGCGCGCCGCCTGGCGCTCGAGGCGCTGCGTTCGCGGGATCCGGACGTGATGGCGCAGATGGGTGACGTGGCCGCGAATCTCGCGCGCGATGCCGCCGAGGCGCGCCGCCAGCAATGGGTGTGGCCGCTGGCCGCGTGCATGCGCGAGCGCCGGTGCGAGTCCATGGCCGAGTGGCGCCGGCTGTTCTGCAACATCGATACGCAGTGCCAGCCGTTCGAAACCCCGGAAGACGTGATCCGCCGGCAGGCCGGCAACGACTTCGACGCGGTCGAGCGCCGCGCGCGCGAGCTCAACGACAAGCTCGACGCCGGCACGCTCGAGGAGAGCGATATCGGTAGTTAGGTGCGGGCGGTCAGAAGCGGACGATCATGCCGATGGACATGAAGTCCAGGCTCTCGGTGCCGGTGCGGCCGTCCTCGCCGACGTCGTCGAGGATCTGGTACTCGGCGCGGATCGCGTAGGCCTGGTTGATGTTGAAGTTCGCGCCGATGCCGTAGACCACGTCCTGCGAATCGCCGCTGGCGGAGTAGGAGAGTCCGCGCTGCCCGTTGATGCGCGAGGAGAATTCGCGCTCGACGCTGGCGAACAGGAAACCCAGCCGGCCATACAGTTCGAACTTCTTGCCGAGCGGCAGCATGCCCACCGCGGAAATGAGCGGGCCGCCGATCTTGAACGCGTATTCGAAGCGCGCGGGCACGAAACCCAGCGTGTCGTCGGAGAGATCGACGTCGGCGGAGAGCTCGGAGGCGAGCTCGCCGTATTGCACGAGGCCCAGCTCGAGGGCGATGAAACGGCCGAAGCGGTAGCCGAACGCGGCCTGGTAGCCGATGTCGGAATCGTCGGTGCCGACCTGCTCGTTCTGGAAGGGCACGTTGGCATCGTCGATCAGGTCGATCAGCGATTGCTCGTCGTTGCTCTGGTCGCCGCCATAGGTCGACATGCCCACCAGCGCCGTGACGTAAGGGCCGATGCGGTTCTGATTGCGGGTGCGCTTCTTCGGTTTCGCGGCTTCGGCTGCGCCCGCGAATGCCAACCCCAGGGCCACGAGCACGATCACCGGAATATTCTTCATTCGAGCGGCCCCCGCAGTGAGATGCAGTGCCACGCTAACACGCAGCGCGGCGTTTTACCTGAGTACCTCGGCCAGGAACTCTTCCAGCGCGTGCCAGGAGCGACGGTCCGCGGCCTCGTCGTATTGCATGCCGCCCGCCCGGTTGTTGGCCTGCGGATTGGTGAAGGCGTGCACCGTCTGGCCGTAGGCGTGCAGCTGCCAGTCCGCGCCGGCCGCGGTGAATTCCTGCGCGACGGCGAGTACGTCCTCGGGCGGCGCCAGCGGATCGTCGTAGCCATGAAGCATGAGTACCCGCGCGCGGATCTTTGGTTCCGTGAGCCCGGAGGGCTTGAGCATGCCGTGGAAACTGACCGCGCCGCGGATCTCGGAATCGGCGCGCGCGAGGTCGAGCGAGCACAGGCCGCCGAAGCAGAAGCCCATGACGGCCACGCGGCGCGCGTCCACGATGGGCATGCCCTGCAGGGTGGTGAGGCCGGCGCGCAGGCGTTTGAGCAGCATGCGGCGGTCCTTCATGAAGGGGGTCATCAACGCGCTGCATTCCTCGGGGTTCGTGCCGCGCCTGCCCTTGCCGAAGTTGTCGGCGGCGAAGCAGGCATAACCCTGCCACGCCAGGCGCCGCGCCTTGCGCTCGACGAATTCGTCGCGCCCACTCCAGGTGTGGTTGATCAGCACCGCGGGGCGCGGGCCCGGGTGCGTCTCGTCGTAGCAGAGGAATCCTTCGAGCAGTGTTTCTCCGTCGCGGTACTCGATGTATTGCTCGTGCATGGCGGCTCCCATGAAAGATGAGTGCTGATTATGTAATGGGCAGGGCGGGCCGCCCAAAGAAAACGGCGGCGACTCCCTCGAGCCGCCGCCGTATTGCCGTCCTAACAACCTCGCGGAAGGAAGCTCAGCGTGGCGGTTCCGCGCCGGGTTGTGAGTCTTCCATCGGGAACGTGGTCGCACCGGAAGGCGCGGCGGTCTCCGTCTCCGTGCCTTGCGCACCGGCCGCATCCGGCGCGGTGGTCGCATTGCCCGAGCTGGCGATCGCGTTCGGCGAGTGACCGGCCGTGCTGGCGAGAATGGCGCGCTCGAAGCGCTGGGCCGCGTCGACGTCGGTGGACACGCGCCGCGCCATGATGTCCGAGGCAGGCGCGCTCTTGCCGTACAGACCCTTGTTCGACTTGCTGTCGATGTTCAGGATGCTGCCGTCGAGCGCGATACCGGCGAACAGTCCGCGGTTGCGCGAATACGAATACACCTCGGCGGTGAAGTTCTGGTCGGTGGCGGCCGACGCGGCCCGCCCCACCGGTCCCGCGGCCACGGAGGCATCCGCGCCCAGCGTGAGCTTGCCGTCGGCAATGCCTTCGACGCCCTTGGCCGTGGTGAACACCAGCACGATGTCGGTGGACTGCACGCCGATCTGCCAGCCGATGTTGCCGCCGGTCAGCGAGACCATGATGGGATCGCTGAACTTGCCGCTGGCATCGCGCACGACCATGGCGCCGCTGCCGCGTCGTCCGCCGACCACCGCCGCGACCTTGACCACGTTGGGGATGACGGCGATGCCATAGGCACGCGCCATCAGTTTTTCGGGAATGGCTGTGTCGCGCTGGGCAAACAGTTCTTCGAGCACGCCTGATGCTTCGATGAGCCGCGCTTCTTCGCGCGCGGAAGCGAACGCTGGAGCAGCCTGGATGGCTGCCACCGAGGCGATGAATGTGAACAACAGTTTCTTCATCGGTGAGGACCTCTCATGTCGATGCCTGAGCATGGCGCATAATCGCCACCATGCAAATACGAACATGCATTTTCGACCGCGTGCGTGCAATCGGGTTCCGCCTCGTCCTGCTGGCGGGATTGGTGCCGGCCGTCGCGCACGCCGACTGGATCACGCGCGAAGAACCCATCATGGGCACGCGCTGCGTGGTCGAGTTGTGGAGCAACGATCGCGCCCGGGGCGAGGCCGCCATTACGTCGGTTTTTGACGACATGAAGCGTATCGATCGCCTCATGAGTACGTGGAAGGACGACACGGAGATGTCCGCGGTGAATCGCGACGCGGGCAAACATCCGGTGAAGATCAGCGAGGAGCTGTTCCGCCTGCTGCAGGAATCGGTGCGGTACTCCGAGCTCACGCACGGCGCCTTCGACATCACCTACGCCAGCGTGGGGTACCTGTACGACTTCCGCGCGCACGTCCATCCCGACCAGAAGACCATCGCGGCCGCGCTGCCGGGCATCAATTTCCGGCACATGGTGCTGGATCCGCAGAAGTTCACCGTGTTCTTCCAGCGCCCGGGCATGCGCATCGACCTGGGCGGCATCGCCAAGGGCTACTCGGTGGATCGCGGCATCGAGATCCTGCAGAAACAGGGCATCACGCGTGCCATGGTCAACGCCGGCGGCGATACCCGCATCATCGGCGACCGCTTCGGCAAGCCCTGGGTGGTGGGCGTGCGCGACCCGGACCACGAGGGCAAGGTGTTCCTGCGCCTGCCGCTGACCGACACGGCGTTCTCCACCTCGGGCGACTACGAGCGCTACTTCGACGAGAACGGCACGCGGTTCCACCACATCATCGACCCCAAGACCGGCGACTCGGCGCGCAAGTGCCGCAGCGTGACCATCATCAGCGGCACGGCCACGCGCACCGACGCGTTGACCAAGAGTGTGTTCATCATGGGCCCGGAGGCGGGCATCGAGTTCATCAATACCCTGCCGGACGCGGACGCCGTCGCGGTGGCGCCGGACGGCAAGGTCTACTACTCGAAAGGACTCGCGCCCCCGGGGTAATCTTCCGCTCCCGAAGAACGCGGACCTTCGGCCACCAACAACCCGAGGGTCTTGCATGCCAATCGTCCGGTTCATTCGTGCGTCCACCATGGCCGCCGTGCTCAGCTCACTGGCGTCCGTCGTCGCGGCGCAGTCCGCGCCAAAGGTCCACACTGCCACGCCGCAGAGCGATCCCGGCGTGTATTCGGGGCGGTTGAAGGTCGACTATCCGACGCCTTACGGGCTGGCCAGGCCGCAGGATGTGCGGTCGTTGCTCGAGCGCATCCACGCCTATGTTTCCGAGGCGGCCCCGGTCCGCGTGGTGAATGGCGAGAGCGGCGAGCCGGTCACGGACTTCTCGAAACTGCCACCGCAGGTGGCGCTGGCGCGCACCGATCTGCAGATCGTGACCTACGAATGGGGCGTGACCTACGCCGGCATGATGCTGCTCGCGCAGGTCACCGGGGACCGGCGTTACGACCAGTACACCGACGAGCGCGTCACCGCCATCGCCAGGCTGGCCGCGCACGCGCGCCGGCAGCTGCCGCCCGGCACCACCGCCGCTAACTATCCGCGGCCGGCGCACGGCATCGCGCTGCGCGGCATGCTGCTGCCGGCGCGCCTCGACGACGGCGGCGCCATGTGCGCGGCGCTCATCAAGGCGCAACGCGCGGGCCTGGGCTCCAACACGTTGCGGCCGTGGATCGACAACTGGCTCGACTGGGTGCACTCGAAGCAGTTCCGCCTCGAGGACGGCACGCTGGCGCGCAATCGCCCGCTGCCGAACACGTTGTGGCTCGACGATCTCTACATGAGCGTGCCCTGCCTGGCGCAGGCCGGGAAGCTCACCGGGGAGGCGCGCTACTACGACGACGCGGCGAAACAGGTCCTGCAATTCGCCGACCGCATGTTCGTCAAGGACCGGAAGCTCTTCATGCACGCCTGGGTCCAGGAGATGGACTACCACCCGGCGTTCCATTGGGCCCGCGCCAACGGCTGGGCCATCATGGCCATGGCCGAGCTGCTCGACGTGTTGCCGGAGACTCACCCGGCCCGCGCCCGCATCCTCGCGCTGTACCGCCAGCATGCCCAGGGGCTCATCGCCAACCAGGGGCACGCGGGACTGTGGCACCAGCTGCTCGACCGGCGCGAGTCCTACGAGGAGACCTCGGCCAGCGCGATGTACGTGTTCGCGCTGGCGCGCGGCATCAACCGCGGCTGGCTCGACGCCGCGGCTTTCGGGCCGCCGGTTTCACTGGGCTGGAATGCCATCGCGAAGAAGGTGAACGCGAAGGGGCAGGTGGAGGGCGTGTGCGTGGGTACCGGTGTGGGCTGGGACCCGGCCTTCTACATGTACCGGCCGGTGCACCTGCTGGCCGCGCACGGCTACGGACCAATGTTCCTCGCCGGTGCCGAGATGCTCGAGCTGCTGAAGCGGCCCGACGTCGGACTGCACGACGGTGGCCTGCAGTTCGGCAGGCCGCTCGAGAACTAGTTGGCGAGCAGCCCCAGGGACTGCAGCTCGCGCACCGAATCCTGCGCGAGCTGCAGCGTCAGCTTCTCGGCGTTCTTCGGGTTGGTGGTCTCGCTGGTGCCGCTCCATACCAGCTTGTTCTGCGGCAGCGAGAACACGAAGGTCTCGACGGTGACCACGATGTCGGTCTGCACGTCCGGGTTCTTGTCGACCCAGGGATCGGCCCAGCCCACGCCGTAGTAACCGCCCCAGTAGCCACCGTACATGTCATTCGAGGCGATGGTCTCGGTGGCGCGGCTGCGATGGTTCACGTCCACCGGCCGCATGACCACCAGGCCTTGCGCGCCGATGGACTCGACCGCGGAGCGTGTCTTCGACTCGCCTTCCTGGCTGGGAGCGTTCTCCAGCGAGATCGTGTACATGGGCACGCCCTGGCCGCCGAGCCGGGTGATCTCGGCGGCGAGCGTGTCCTCGGCGCGCTTGCGCGCCGCGACGTCGCGCACCATCACGGCCGCGACCACCTTGGCGCCGCGCACCTGCATGGGCCTGGCGTCGGGATCCTTGTAGGTCGTCTCGAACAGGTGGCTGGGTGGCTTGGGCGGGCCATCGGAAGCGCAGCCGACGAGCACGAGGGCGGCTGCGCCGGCCAGGACCGCGAGGTACGGGGAGGTTGTCATGGGGCGATACCAACACGCCCCGGGACCGCTGTAAGCGGGACCTTCGTCCTAGAAGCCCGCCCTCTAGAAGAAGGCGCTGATGTAGAACTGGAAGATGTTGGCGCGCAGCTCGTACAACGGCTCGGTGCCGGGGGGCAGCTGCGGGTCCGGGATCACGCCGAACTTGCCCAGGCTGTACGTGGCATCGCGGAAGTCGTCGTAGTTCACCATCATGTGGTCGTAGCGCAGGTTGATCTGCCCCTTGCTGAGCCAGGGGAAGCGCTCGATCTTGAATTCGTAGGTGGCGGCGATGCCCGCCGTCATGGCGTTGTAGGTCGCGAGTTCCTTGTCGCGCGCCATGAAGTTGCTGAAGTCGGCGCGCGGGAAGATGTCCGCGTAGAAGTCCGCGGCCGTTTGCCGGTAGTAGCGGAAGCGGCCTTCGATGGTCCAGTCGCCACCCGCGAACTTGGTATCCAGCGGATGCACGTAACCCAGCTCGCCCGTATGGCCGATCACGCCCCAGGTGTCGGTGTAGAAGCGGTACATGCCGTCGAGGGCCGCGCGCCACGGCAGGAAGTACTTGCCGCGGATCGAGGCGGCATTGCTCGAGCGCGTGTTCGGGTACACCTCGGGCTGCTGGCCCTGCGCGTCGGTGCCGATGAAGAAACGCACCGAGCGGTAGGGGCTGTTGAGCCAGCCTTCGTCGGTGATGACTTCGTACTGGCCGGAGAGGATCAGGTTCCTGGTGATGATCTGCGACAGCGAGAGGCTGTAGCTCTTCGATTCCATGTCGGCGGAGCCGAGACCGCCGTTGAACGCCGGGTCGTTCTGCCTGACGTCGTCGATCTTGACGTTCTTGAACACCTCGTTCTGGCCGTTCTTGAACGAGAACGAGATGGTGGTGAGGTCGCCGAACATGTCGTGGCTGACCGAGGCGAACAGGGTCTTGGCCTTGTAGTCGCTCTCGTCGCTGTTGACGTAGCCGATGCTGTAGGTCGACTTGCCGTGCAGGAAGTCCATGGACAGCATCGACTGCGTGCGCTCGTCCTCGTACGGGCTGGCCGAGGTCTGCACGTCGATCGACGCGGACGACACCATGTCGACGTAGTAGTTGGCCGCCACCGAGACGTGTTCGCCGATGCTCTTGCGCACCAGCATCGAGGGGCCGTTGATGGTCACGCCACCGCCGTCATAGCGGAAGTACAGGACGTCGGCGCGGTCCTCGGGCAGCACGCCGCCGACTGCCGTCGGCGCCACGCCCACGAGGGCGAGGCAGGTTATGACGTATCGCGAGAGACCCGTGTGTACCTGGTTCGACATGGCGCGGCGCGCTCTCAATTACAGCCGCAGCCGCCGCCACCACCGCCGCTGGCGCCGCGCGAGCCTTCGCGCGATTCGAACACGTGGTCGAGGAAGTCCTGCGAGATGGGCGCGCGCGAGAAGGACATGATCGGATCGGCGAGATTCTCGCGATCGTACGGCTTCACCCACGGTTCGATGGAACTGCAGCCCGTCGCCGCGCAGGCGAGGGCAGTCAAGACGAACAAACCGCGGATGCGCATCTTCATTACTCCTTCAGCATCGTCCGGATCTGCGTGAGATAGAAATTCTCATCGCCGGGCTTGTAGCCCTTGTGCATGACGCGGACGTTGCCCTTGCGGTCGACGAACACCGTGCTGGGCATTCCGGCCACGTTGTAGGCCTTGCTGACCTTGCTGTCCACGTCGAACGCCACCGGGAAGGTCACCGGCTTGGCGAGCTTGCCCAGCCAGGCCTCGGCGGCCTTGGAATCAGGCTCGACGTTCACGGCGAGCATGGTGAAGCCCATGGGTCTGTACTTCTTGTAGATGTCCTCGAGCAGCGGCATCTCCTGCCGGCACGGGCCGCACCAGGTGGCCCAGAAGTTGATCATCACGACCTGGCCCTTGTACTGGGAGAGGTCGATGCTCTTGCCGCCGCGGCCCGAGAGCGAAAAGCCGGGGGCGGGGCCGGAAG
>Ga0307411_10000538_pt1 | contig 13370 bp, 16 predicted proteins | sample DK1Ometagenome_2_FD_203712 | JGI IMG/M metagenome (GOLD analysis project Ga0307411, IMG submission 203712) | Maize rhizosphere microbial communities from greenhouse at UC Davis, California, United States - DK15-O-1 | ecosystem: Host-associated > Plants > Roots > Rhizosphere > Soil | place: USA...
ACCACGGCTCCGTCACCGCCCTCGATCGCGCCCAGGGCACGCTGCTCGAAGATCGCAGCATCGTGCTCGAAGACGCGCTCCCGCTGCGGTAGGATCCGCGCTTCCTTGGAGCACCCCCGCGTGAGCTTGTTCGGAAAGAAGGACGGACCGGTCGCGCCTCGGCCCTGGGCCGAGGAGCCCGAGGTCGTCCCGACGCCGCCGCCGGCCCCCGCATGGACTCCGCCCCCGCGCCCCGAGCGCGTATCTCGATCAGGAGACGAAATGGCGAACATCGGCAAGTCGATCACGATCAAGGGCGACCTCTCCGGCAACGAAGACCTCCAGATCGACGGCACGGTCGAGGGGCGTATCGACCTTCCGAACAACCAGCTCACGATCGGGGCGGAGGGCCGCGTGAAGGCCGAGGTCCACGCCAAGGCCGTGGTCGTGATCGGGCACGTGACCGGCAACCTGTCGGCGGCCGACCGCATCCAGGTCGAAGCGACGGGGATCGTGGACGGGGACGTGAAGGCGCCGCGCCTGGTGATCCAGGAGGGCGCGATGCTGAACGGCTCGGTCGAGATGAGCAGCGGCGCCAAGGCGACCCTCGCCGCGCCGCCAACACTCGCCAAGGCAGCCGGCGGGCTCTAGCCCGCGCTCGCTGCGCGCTTCACTCGCGCGGCAGTCCGCACGGGTGACCTCTACAGCCTCCGAATCGCGGCGGACCGAGGGCGTTACTGCGGAGGCCCGGGCTTGCGTGCACTGCGCCTCGAGAACGGGCTGCGCGCGCTGCAGCGCCGCCATGCGGCCGAGGGGTCGGAGCCGTGATGCCCGGCCGGCCCGGCTCCCGATCCGATCCCGACGAACCTTCTGAACGCCCGCCCGTGCGGGGCCCGCCCTCGGCTCAGGCCTTCGCGGCGCGCGCCTTACCGGCGGTTCGCGCCGCGGCGGCCGTGCGCCAGCGCTCCAGCCAGAGCAGCATCGGCGAGGCGATGTAGATCGACGAGTAGGTGCCGACCGCGATCCCGATCGCCATGGCGAGGGCGAACGGGCGCACCACCTCGCCGCCGAAGGCCAGCAGCGCGAGCACCGCGATCAGCGTGGTGAAGGACGTCAGCAGCGTGCGCGAGAGCGTCTCGTTGACGCTCCGGTTCAGCACCTCCACCAGGTCGCTCTTGGTGTGCAGGCTCAGGTTCTCGCGAATCCGGTCGTAGACGATGATCGTGTCGTTCAGGCTGTAGCCGAGCACCGCCAGCAACGCCGCGAGCACGCGCAGGTCGAACTCGAGGCCGAACACGATCCAGACCGCCGAGGTGACCAGCACGTCGTGGATCAGCGCCACCACCGCGCCGGGCGCATAGCGCGGCGTGAAGCGGAAGGCGATGTAGATCAGGATCAGCAGGCAGGCGATGCCGATGGCCTTGAGGCCGTCGTTCCGCAGATCGGCCCCGACCTTGGGCCCGACGAATTCGACCCGCGTCACCTCGAGCGGCCCGACGCGCTCGGCGAGCGCCGCTTCGAGCTGGATGATGCGGTCGGTCTTCGCGGTGATCTCGCCGCCCGCCGGTCGCGCGCCCGGCTGGGGAGCGGCGCCCGGCTCCGGCGCCGGCTCCGCGGCGGCCTCGATGCTGCGCTCGCCCTCGAACTTGAGCAGGAACTCGTTGCCCTCGCCGACGCGGACCACGCTCGCGTTCTGGGCGCCCACGTCGCCCAGCACCTTCCGGATCTCGGCGTCTCCCACCTTGCCTTCGCCGGTGAAGTGCACCTGCATCTCGGTGCCGCCCTTGAAGTCGACGCCCATGCGGAAGCCGCGCAGCGGGATGCCGAGGGCGCCGATCACCAGCACGATCGCCGAGACGGCGACGGCGATCTTCCACTTGCCCAGGAAGTCGATCTTCGTCCCGGGCTTCACGATCTCGAAGGGCACTGGCGGCTCCTAGATGGAGAGCTGGGTGACGGGCTTGTTGCCCGGGTGGACTTCGTAGAGGATCCGCGTGACCACGAGCGCCGCGAAGACGCTGGTCAGGATCCCCACGGAGAGCGTGACGGCGAAGCCCTTGATCGGGCCGGTGCCGTACTCGAACAGCACGAGCGCGGTGATCAGCGTGGTGATGTTGGCGTCGAGGATCGTCCAGAGCGCCTTCTGGAAGCCGGCGCCGATGGCCGCCCGCGGCGTCCGCCCCGCGCGGAGCTCTTCGCGGATGCGCTCGAAGATGATCACGTTGGCGTCCACGGCCATGCCCACGGTGAGCACGAGGCCGGCGATGCCGGGCATGGTGAGCGTGCCCTCGAACAGCGCCATCAGCCCGACCAGCAGCACCAGGTTCACGAGCAGCGCCAGGCTCGCGTACCCGCCGGACAGCCGGTAGTAGCCGACCGTGAACGCCACCACGAGCACCAGGCCCACCAGCGAGGCGTAGATGCCGCGGCGGATCGAGTCCTGGCCCAGCGCCGGGCCGATCGTGCGCTCCTCCTCGATCTGCACCGGGATCGGCAGCGCGCCCGCGCGGAGCACCACGGCGAGGTCGCGCGCCTCCTCGGAGCTGAAGCGGCCCGAGATCTGGCCCTGGCGCGAGATGCGGTCGCGGATCACCGGCGCGCTGTAGACCTGGCCGTCGAGGATGATCGCGAGCGGCTTGCCGATGTTCTTCTCGGTGAGCTCGCCGAAGATCTGTCCGCCCTCCGCCGACCAGGTGAAGGTCACCTGCCACTCGTTGACGCGGTTGTCGAACTGCACCTGCGCGTCGGTCAGGAAGTCGCCGTTGATGTCGGCGTCGACCGGCACCAGGTAGGCGGTGATCACGCGATCGGTTTGGCGCTCCTTCTCGACCGCGATCTCGGTGCCGGGCGGCAGGCCTTCCGCGTGCTTGGCGCGCAGCAGCTCTTCGGTCGGCGCCGCGTCCTGGACGATCTTGAACTCGAGGAAGCCGGTCTTGCGGAAGATGTCCGGCACCCGGTCCACGCCGGGAATCTCGATCAGGATGCGGTCCTGCCCCTGGCGCGTGATCACCGACTCGGGGATGCCCGTCTGCGGGTCGTCGATACGGCGCCGCAGCACCTCGAGCGCCTGGAGCATGGCGCGCTCGCGCACGTCGTCCGCCCACGCGGGCGTCAGCACGAGCACGAGGTCGGCGCCGTCCTCGCGCACGGTGAAGCGGCTGTCGTCCTCGATCAGCTTCCGCACGGCCGCCGCGTCCGAAGGCGTGGCAGGCTGGACGCGCAGCTCCTGGCCGCTGCGCGCGAAGCGCACGCCCGTCACCTTGTCGCGCTCGAGCCCGCGCTCGAGGCCGTCCTGGATCGTGGAGAGCTCGTGCTCGGTGGCCACCGCGAGGTCGGGGCCGATCACGATGTGGACGCCGCCCTGCAGGTCGAGCCCGAGCCGCAGGCCGCTGTCCGGCAGCCACCACGCGGCCTTGCGGGCCTCGTCGTCGTAGAACGAGCCCACCACGAACCAGCCGAGCCACAGCACCGCGGCGACCACGGCGATGATGCGAGCGCGCAGGCTCACGACTCCCCCTTCTCGTCGGACTTCTCCGCGGCCGCTTCGATGCGCCGGTCGATGCGCGCGCGGTCCACCTTCACGCGCACGCGCTCGCCCTTGAGCGTGGCGATCTCGAGCGTGAGCACGTCCTTCTCGCTGCCCACCACGAGGCCGTGGATGCCGCCGGAGGTCACCACCCGGTCGCCCTTGCCCAGCGCCGCCAGCATCTTCTCGTGCTCGCGCTGGCGCTTGCTCTGGGGGCGGATCAGCAGGAAGTAGAAGATCAGCAGCATCGCGCCGAAGGGCACCAGGAAGCCGAGCCCGCCACCCGGCTGGGTCTGCAGCCAGACCGTCTCCATCGGGCTAGCGCGCCGCGGCGCGGCGCAGCGCGTCGGCCCGGGTGGTGTCCTCCCAGGGGAAGCCGGAGCGCCCGAAGTGGCCGTGGTACGAGGTCGCCCGGTAGATCGGGCGGCGCAGCGCGAGGGCGTCGATGATGCCGGCGGGCGTTAGGTCGAAGTGGCTCCGCACCAGCTGCTCGAGCTGGTCCGGCGCCAGCGTGCTCGTACCGAACGGGTCGACGCGGATCGAGACGGGCTCCGCCACGCCGATCGCGTAGGCCACCTGCACCTCACAGCGGCGCGCGAGGCCCGCGGCCACGATGTTCTTCGCCACCCAGCGCGCCGCGTAGGCGCCGCTGCGGTCCACCTTGCTCGGGTCCTTGCCGGAGAAGGCGCCGCCGCCGTGCCGGCCCATCCCGCCGTACGTGTCGACGATGATCTTGCGGCCCGTGAGGCCCGCGTCGCCCATCGGCCCGCCGATCACGAAGCGGCCGGTCGGGTTCACGTGGAAGATCGTGTTGTCGTCGAGGAGCTCCGCGGGCACGGCGGGGCGGATGATCTTCTCGATCACCTCGGCGCGGAGCTTGTCGTAGGAGACGTCCGGGTCGTGCTGCGTGGACAGCACCAGCGCGGTGATGCGCCGCGGCTGGTCGCCGTCGTACTCGATCGAGACCTGCGACTTCGCGTCCGGCCGCAGCCAGTCGATCTCGCCCGACTCGAAGTGCATGCGCTGGGTCTCGATCAGCCGGTGGGCGAGCCGGATCGGCGCCGGCATCAGCTCCGGCGTCTCGTCGCAGGCGTAGCCGAACATCATGCCCTGGTCGCCGGCGCCCTGCTCCTTGTGCAGGCCTTCGCCCTCGGTCACGCCCTGCGAGATGTCGGGGCTCTGCTTGCCGAGCGCGATCATCACGCCGCAGGTGGCGGCGTCGAAGCCCATGGAAGAATCGGTGTAGCCGATGTCCTCGACCACGCTCCGCACCAGCGCCGGCAGATCGACCTGGGCGCGCGTGGTGACCTCGCCGGCCACGAACACGAGGCCGGTGGTGGTGAGCGTCTCGCAGGCCACGCGCGAACGCGGGTCCTGCTCGAGCATGGCGTCCAGGATCGCGTCCGAGATCTGGTCGCACATCTTGTCCGGGTGGCCCATCGAGACGGACTCGGACGTGAAGACGGAGCGGGTGGCCATCGCGACGGAGACTCCTGCCTAGCCCCGCTCCGGGGCGGCCCGCGGGGAACGGGCGCGGAGGGTAAAGGACGCGTTCCGAGCCCGCTACGCCCTCGCGCCGAACAGCACGCCGCCCGCATCCGGTTGCGCAGCCCCTCGTCGCCAGTCGCGGCGTCCAAAGCCCTGGCGTCACACGTGCGGTCTCTCGATCAGGTCGCCGAGCGTCGAGACGGCCAGCTCGGCGTCCGGCCCGACTGCGCGCACCACGAGGCGCGTGCCGGGCCCCGCCGCGAGCGAGAGCAGCGACAGCACGCTCTGCCCGCTGACCCACTCGCCGCCGCGCGACACCTGCACCTCCGCCGCGAAGCGGCTCGCGACGCGCACGAACTCGCCGGCGGGGCGGGCGTGGAAGCCCAGCTCGCTGGCGACGACGAACGCCCGCTCGACCGCGCAGTGCTCGTTCACTTGCGGTCGCCCGGCAGGATCTCGCTCGCGACGGAGATGTTGCGCTGGCCGTACTGCTTCACGAAGGAAGCCAGCTCCTCGAGCGGCTTCTCCTCCCGCAACGTGCTCAGCTTGATCAGCATCGGCAGGTTGACGCCCGTCACCACCTCGACGCGGCGCTCGCCCAGGAAGGACAGGCTCACGTTGGACGGCGTGCCCCCGAACATGTCGGTGAGCACGAGGACGCCCTGCCCCTGGTCGGCGCTGTCGAGCGCGGCGGCGATCGCGGCGCGCATCTCGTCCACGCGCATCTTGGGTTGGATCCCCACCGCATAGAAGCGCGGCGCGTCGGGCACGATCAGGCGCGCGGCCTGGAGCATCTCCTCGCCCAGCCGATAGTGCGAGACGATCACGACGCCGATCTTCACGTGCCCTTCTCCACGTCGCGGTGGCTCACGTTCACCTCGCGACCTCCCCGGCGCAGGTCGGGGGCGAGCGCCTCCACCACGGCCACGGAGCGATGCCGGCCCCCCGTGCAGCCCACGGCCACCGTGAGATACGCCTTTCCCTCGCCCTCGTACAGGGGCACGAGGAACTGCAGCAGCTCGCGCAGCCGGGCCAGCAGCCCCATGCCGCGCTCCTCTTCCAGCGCATAGGCCGCCACCTCGGGGTCGAGGCCTGTCTTTGGGCGCAGCGTCGGGTGGAAGTGCGGGTTGCGCAGGAAGCGCACGTCGAACACCAGATCGGCTCCGCGCGGCAGCCCGTGGCGGAAGGCGAAGGAGACGAGGTTCACCACCGTCCGGCGGCCGGTGCCGGCCATCGAACGCGCGACGGTCTCGCGCAGCTCGTGCACGTTCAGCTCGCTGGTGTCGAGCCGCAGGTCGGCGAGCTCGGCGATCTCGGCCAGCAGTTGGCGCTCGATCTCGACGCCCTGCTCGACCGACCCGCCCGGCGAGAGCGGATGCACGCGGCGGGTCTCGCGGTAGCGGTTCACCAGCACGTCGGTGGCGCAGTCGAGGAACAGCACGCGCACGTCGAGCTCGCGCCGGCGCAGGTCCTCGATCACCGCGGGCACTCCGCGCAGGAAGGCCGCCTCGCGTGCGTCGATCGCGAGCGCGACCCGCCGGATCGGCGGCCGCGCCGCCACGCACAGGTCGAGGAACTGCCGGGTGAGCTGGGCCGGCAGGTTGTCCACGCTGTAGAAGCCGAGATCCTCGAGCGTGGCCATCACGGTCGTCTTGCCGCTGCCCGAGAGACCGGACACGAACACCACCTGGAGCGGCGCGCTCACGACCGCTCCGCCAGCCCGCGGTCGATCCGCTCGGCCGCGGAAGGCCCGCGCGCCCGCATCAGGTGGTCGAGCGCCGCGGCCTCCACGATCACGCCCAGGCTGGTGGCCGGCCGCACCGGCAGCCGCACCACCGGCAGCGATACGCCGGCCAGCGGCTCCCGCGCGCGTTCGAGCCCGACCCGCTCGTACTCGAGCCCGGGCGCGTCGCGCTCCAGCCGGCAGAGCAGCTCGATCGGGCTCTCCGGCAAGACCGCCTGCGGGCCGTACAGCTCGGGGATGTAGAGGATCCCGAGCCCGCGGATCTCGAGGTAGTGGCGGATCCGCTCCGGGGCGCGCCCGATCAGCGACTCGCCCGCGCGCTCCAGCTCGACCACGTCGTCGGCCACCAGCGCGTGGCCCCGGGCCACCAGCTCGAGCGCGGTCTCGCTCTTGCCGACGCCGCTCGGGCCGAGCAGCAGCACGCCCACGCCGCGGATCCGCACCAGCGCGCCGTGGACCTGCACGCTCGTCCCTTCGGGAGCGCGGCTCGCGGCGCGCGCGGCGTCGCCGCGGCTGCGGCCGGGCCGGGAGACGTGCGGGGAGACGGGTCAGAACTTCGCGTCTTCCTCTTCGATGGCCCGGAACACCTCCTCGCGCGTCTCGGCCTCTTCGAGCGCCTTGCGGAACGAGGCGTCGCGGAAGAAGCGCGAGATGCGCGCGAGGGCCTTCAGGTGCATGCCGCCCGCGTGCTCGGGCACGACCAGCAGGAAGAACAGGTGCGTCTTCTGGCCGTCGATCGAGTCGAAGTCCACGCCGGCGCGGCAGCGCGCGAACGAGGCCACCAGCCGGTCGAGCCCGGCCAGCTTGCCGTGCGGGATCGCCACGCCGTCCCCGATGCCGGTGCTCTGGAGGCGCTCGCGCTCGAGCAGCACCTCGAGCAGGCGCGCCGCGTCGAGGCGCGGCTCGGCGACGGCCAGCGACCGTGCGAGCTCCCGGAGGGCCGCCTCCTTCCCGGACGAAGCCAGATCCAGGAGGACGGCGTCCTTGACCAGGATGTCCATGATCTTCATGGGCGCCTCCCGGACGGCGGGGCGCAGCCTAGCAGAGGATCCGGGTTCACTGTGCTCACGGCGCGCTGTCCTCGCACTATCCCACCCTTCGCCGTTTCGTGGAGGAGAGGATGTTCATCGCCTCGCGATACTTGGTGACCGTTCGCCGCGCGATGTCGATGTTCGAGGACTTCAGCACCTCCGCCAGCTTCTGGTCGGAGAGCGGGTCGCGGGGGTTCTCGCGCGCGATGAGCTGGCGGATCTTCTCCTTCACGCTCTCGCTCGCGATGGCGTCGCCGTCCACCCGGTTGATGCTGGAGTTGAAGAAGTACTTGAGCTCGAAGATGCCCTGGGGCGTGTGCGCGTACTTGTTGGTGGTCACGCGGCTCACGGTCGACTCGTGCATGCCGATGTCATCGGCCACGTCGCGCAGGTTCAGCGGACGCAGGTAGGCGATGCCGCGGTCGAAGAACTCGCGCTGGTGGCGGACGATGCTCTCCATCACACGGTAGATGGTGCGCTGCCGCTGGTGGATCGACTTGATCAACCAGAGCGCCGAGCGCACGCGGTCCTGCACGTACTCGCGCGTCTCCTTGCCGACCTCGCGCGACTTCGCGAGCACGTCGCGGTACAGCCGGTTGATGCGCAGCTTCGGCAGGCCGTCCTCGTTCATCACGATGTGGTAGTCGTCGCCGATCTTGTAGACGTAGATGTCCGGGACGATGTAGATCGGGTCGTCCCCGCCGAACGGCCGGCCCGGACGCGGCTCGAGCTGCGCCACCACGTCGGCGGCGGCAGCCGCCTCTTCCAGCGTGACGGCGAGATCGCGCGCGATGCCGCGCAGGTCGCGCTTCTCGAGCTGCGGGAGATGCTGGTCCACGATCTGCCGCACCAGGCCGCCCGTGATGCCGAGCGTGTCGAGCTGGAGCAGCAGGCACTCGCGCAGGTCGCGCGCGGCGACGCCCGGCGGGTCCAGCGACTGGACGCGCGCCAGCGTGGCGGCCGCGGTCTCCTCGTCGACGCCGGCCTGGCGCGCGATCTCCTCGACCGTGGAGCGCAGGTAGCCGTCGTCGTCGAGGTTGCCGAGGATCCAGCCGGCGACGGCGCGCTCCGACTCGGCAAAGGACGAGAGCTGGAGCTGCCACTCGAGGTGCTCCTGCAGCGTCGGGCGCCGCGTCGCCACCGCGTCGACGCCCGGGCGCTCCTCGTCGTCGCGGATCACTGCGGGGCCCGGGCTCGCCTGGCCCTCGCCGTACGTGGCCCAGTCCATGTCCGGCACCGGATCCCGCTCGGGCAGCTCGGCGGCGCTCTCGCGCTCGCTCTGCGCCGCGACCTCGATCGCCTCCGCCGGCGCGTCTTCGCGCGCGCCCTCCTCGGCGAGCTCCTCCTCGTAGGACTCCTCGAGGACCGGGTTCTCCTCGAGCTCCTGCTGCACGGTCGACACCAGCTCGAGCCGCGAGAGCTGCAGCAGCTTGATGGCCTGCTGCAGCTGCGGCGTCATCACCAGCTGCTGGGTGAGCTTGAGCTGCTGTTTGAGTTCGATCGCCATGCCGTTCACCCAGCTAGCGAAGCTGGAAGTTGTCTCCGAGATAGACCTGCCGCACCTGCGGGTCCGCCGCGATCTCGTTCGGCGTGCCTTCGCGGATGATGCGGCCGGACTGCAGAATGTAGGCGCGATCGCAGATCGCGAGCGCTTCGCGGACCTTGTGCTCGGTGATCATGATCCCGATGCCCCGCACCTTCAACTGCTCGATGAGTTTCTGGATCTCGATCACCGCGATCGGGTCGATGCCCGTGAAGGGCTCGTCGAGCAGCAGGAACTTCGGATCGAGCACCAGCGCGCGCGCCACCTCGACCCGGCGGCGCTCGCCCCCCGAGAGGGAATCGCCCCGCTGGTGAGCCTTGTCGGCAATCCCGAGCTCGGACAGCAGCGCGTCCAGGCGTTCGCGCCGTCGCGCCCCGTCCGGCTCCACGGTCTCGAGGATGGCGCGCACGTTGTCGGCCACGGTGAGGCGCCGGAACACCGACGCCTCCTGCGGCAGGTAGACCACGCCGAGGCGCGCGCGGCGGTACATCGGAAGGCCCGTGATCACGCGATCGCCGAGCACCACGTCGCCGCCGTCCGGCTTCGCGCCGCCCACGATCATGTTGAAGGTGGTGGTCTTGCCGGCGCCGTTCGGGCCGAGCAGCCCCACCACCTCGCCGCGCAACACCTCGAGGTCCACGCCATCCACGACCCGGCGCTCGCCGTAACGCTTGATCAGGCCGCGCGCGGCGAGGGCGTGCGTCATCGCGGAGCGTCTCCGGCGGCCGCGGCCACGCCGCAGCCGGGGCCGTCCGGGCGGATCTGCACGTCCGCTCCACCCTCGACCTCGAGGCGCTCGGAGCCGAGGTGGAAGGTGATCTTCGGGCCTCGCACGCGGTCGCAGCCCTGCTCGATCTCGGCGAGCTGGCCGGTGCACACCACGCGCTCCTCGCGCCGGAAGAAGACGGCCTCCGCGCAGCGCGCGGTGCGCGTGCCCTGCTTGATCGTGACGTGGCCGCGCGCCGTCAGGCGGTCGGGCTCGCTCTCGCCCGCCGCCGACCGCGCGTCGAGCCGATCGGCGACCAGCGAGAGGTCGCCCTGCACCGCGCGCACGTGGCCCGTGAAGACGATCTCCCGCGCACCCTTCGCGTCCAGCTGCGACTCGAGCTGGTCGGACTGGATGGAGAGGGGCTTGCCGCGGTCGAAGCTCGCGCCCGTGCGCTCCTTCGCCGCGGGCTCGGCGGCCAGTCCCGCGCTCACTGCGCCCGGACGATCGGCGAGGCGGTCGATCAGCGAGCCGGTCAGGCGGTCGATCGTACGGCCGACGTCCTCGGGCCGCGCGGCCTCCTCGACCACGGTCGAGCCGACCGGCTTGCCGCTCGGCCCGTCGATCACCCGCGCGTGCACCGAGAGGCCGCTGCCGACGCGCGTGGTGCGGCCGACCACGAGCGCCTCCACGCCGGCCGCGCGCGCCCACGCACGCGCCTCCTCGGGGCTCGGCTCGAAGCGCGCCGCCGTGCCGAGCTCGTTCGGGCCCGCCACGCGGCCCACGCCGCGCGTCGCGAGGCGCTGCGCCACGTGCGCGCCGAGCTCGGGCGCCGCCTGGCCGGCCGGCACCACCTCGAAGCGGACGACGCCGACGCCTTCCGCGTGCGCGGCGCCGCCGGCGAGCCACGCGGCGAGTAACAGCGCTTCGAGCGTGCGCCTCATCGACCCTGCTCCACCGATGCGCCGCCGATCAAGCGGAAGCGGTTCTCGCGCACCCAGTACTCGAAGCCTGCCCCTCGGATCGTTCCGAAGCTGTCGCGGATCACGACCGGGGATTCGGTCGAAACGCGTCCATCCTTGCGCCGATATACCACGTGCTGCGTCTCGAAGTGGCGTCCATCCGCGGTGACGCCGCGCACGTTGCCGGCCGCGGTCAGGTCCCCGCTGTCGAGGTCGAAGCTGCCGCGATCGCAGTGCAGCTCGAGGCCGCCGAGCGTCTTCGTCGCCCCCGCCGCCTTGCCGACGCGCGCGTGGACCGCCGAGAGATGCGCGACGCGGTCGGCGCGACCGACGCTCGCGCGGCCCGCCTCGACGATCGCGTCGTTCTGCGAGCCGGCGCTCGCAACGAACGTCATGCCCTCGACGGTGAGATCGGCGTCGAGCGGATCGGGCCCCTCGGCGCCGCCCGACGGCTGCGCCAGGCACAAGGGCAGGACGAGACCAGCGAGCATGGCGAGGGCGCGGAAGGGCATGAATGCAAGGATCATACCGGTGCCCTCTGGCCGGGCCAACGGCGGAATGCGCGAACCGCCGAAAATCCGGGACGGTGCGCGCGGCTAGCGCTGCGGCTGCTCGTTGATCTCGTGGCCGAAGAGGGTCCGGATCACCGGCAGCGAGCCCACCCAGTGGGCCGGGCGGAACAAGAGGTAGTCGAGCGTGACCCCGATCGGATGCAGCACGTACGCGGCCACCCGCAGCGGGTGGCCGGCGCGGCGCGCGTCGTACTCGTCGGCCGCGGCGGGCGCGCCCAGGAGTGCGAGACCGACCAGCAGGCACAACGCGGCGAGAGAGCGTCGAAGCGGAGCGAAGCGCTCGTGCGACATGTCGGGTCTCCTGGGTGCCAAGCTCATCGGCCGTCCGGCCGACCGACCCAAGCTAACGGAAGGGCTGCGTCCGTCGAGCGCACGAGCGCTCAGCCCGGGCCGGAGCCCGAGGCTGCACGCCGGAACGCGGGTGCGAGCGCCCTACCCGCTCGCGGCGCCGGAGGCGAGGAGCAGCTGCGCGGCGTAGTAGGTGGGCAGGCCCCAGAGGGTGCTCGCGAAGCTCGGCGCGACGAAGCGATCCTGCGCCACCGCGAGGTCGGAGAGCGCGAACAGCACGGCGCCCGCGCCCGCCGCCCACGGCGCGCCCGCCGCGACGCCGCCGATCGCGCACGCGAGCATCGACGAGATCACGCCCAAATAGAGAAGCACCGGGAGCCGGTCGTCCGACCCGAGGTGCGGGCGCAGCCAGCGCCACGCGCCGGCCACGAAGACGAGCGCGCCCGCCAGCGCGAGCGCGCCGGCGCTGGCCGAGACGCCGCGCAGGAGGAACGCCGTCGCGAAGAGCGCGTGCCCCACGCCGAAGGCCAGCATGCCGGCGCGGAGCGCGCGCGGGGCGCCGAGCGGAATCAGCAGCACGTCCCCGAGCGCGCAGGCCGCGAGGCCGAGCGCGAGCCAACGCCCGAAGGGGGACGCCGCGGCGCCCCAGGCGAGCGCGGCCCACACGAATGCCGCGGACGCCAGCGGCTTCGTGAGCCAGACGCCGAGCGCGCTCCCGCGGCGCACCGCCACCACGCAGCCCGCCACCAGGCCCGCGCACGCCACGACCGGGAGCATGCCTCGCGCTCAGCGCTTCGCGGGCCAGAGCGGCGCGGGGATCTCGAAGCCCACCGGGCTGCCCCAGCGGTTGCGGAAGCTCACCTGGTGCAAGGGCGCGCGCGGCGCGACTCCCCAGCGGCCGGTCGGGATGCCGAAGCTCACGCAGGCGTTGAAACTCCAGCCTTGGTCCTTCGGCACGCCGAGCACTTCGAGCACTTCGCTCATGCGGAACATGAGCACGCTGGTGAGCGCGCTGCCGATGCCCTCGGCGCGGGCGGCCAGCATGGCGCTCCACACCGCCGGAAAGATCGAGCTGCCAGTGGTGTCGAGCTGGCTGAAGGCGAACAGGAACAGCGGATACGACTCGAAGTGATCGGCCAGCCAGCTCGCCGAACGCTGCATCTTCAGGAACTCGCGCGACTCGGGGGCATCGGGCGCCTGCGCCGCGGCGTCGGCGCGCGGCTTGTAGATCGTCTCCCAGAGCTGCGACAGGCAGGCGCGGTAGATGGGGCCGAGGCGCGCCTTCAGCGCAGGGTCGTCGACCAGCAGGAAGCGCCACATCTGCGCGTTGCCGCCCGACGGCGCGCGGATCGCGGCGTCGAGGAGCTTCTGCTGCACCGCGAGCGGAATCGGGTCGGGCTTCACACGCCGCATCGCGCGCGTGGTGTAGAGCGCTTCGTAGATGTCCAACTCGTTTCTCCGTTCGCTGCGGCTCACTGCGCGCCCAGCGGACGCCGGGCTTGCTGACTGGCCGTGTGGCGCGTCGTTCGGG
>Ga0307411_10000540_pt1 | contig 13364 bp, 6 predicted proteins | sample DK1Ometagenome_2_FD_203712 | JGI IMG/M metagenome (GOLD analysis project Ga0307411, IMG submission 203712) | Maize rhizosphere microbial communities from greenhouse at UC Davis, California, United States - DK15-O-1 | ecosystem: Host-associated > Plants > Roots > Rhizosphere > Soil | place: USA...
GCCCCTGGCTTCAGCAGGGATTGGACATAGACGTCGAGGGCCCCGAGCCGGACCCGCAGCCGATGCAGCGCATGGCGATCGTCCTTGCCCAAGGCCGCTAACTGAGCGGCGATCGCCCGCCGCGGCAGATGGCCGCCGGCATCGACCAGCATCGCCGCAAGTGCACGAATTCCAGGAGTGGCGCTGGGGTCGGCCGCTGCGTTGGCCAGGGCTTTGAGCGCCGGAAGGTGGCGCGCGATCTGCCCCTCCACCCACTTCTCGAGCCGGGCGCGAAGCCTGGCCCGGCGCTCGGTGGAAAGTCGATCCAGGGCGCGGGCGGTACGCACGGCGGGCTCAAGCAGCGAGCGCCCAGGCGCCAGCCGAGCAAGGACTTGCCTGTCCTGAGCTTTGCCGAGGGGACCGTCCCAGCCGATCGCCAGCCCTCCGGCTTCTTCGACCAGCCGGAACTCGGTGTCCGGCGCTTCGCACAGCTTGGCGGCCCGCCGATCGAGCTCGTCGCCGAGCCGCCGCTCGGCCGCGGCCAGCAGCAGCCGTTTGTCGGCCAGGCGCGCCGATGGGTCGACTCGAAACTCGAACCCGGCGAGGTGCCCGATCGGCTCGGGACCGACGCTGACCTCGCCGTCCGCGGCCACCGTCACCGGCAGCGCGTCGGCGCCGCGCGCGCCAATGTCGCGAACCAGAACGGCGGTGCGCCGGTCGACGAAGCGCTGCGTCAGCCGCTCGTGCAGCGCATCGCTCAGCCGCGCCTCGACCGCCCTGGTCCGCTCCGCCCACTTGCCCGGATCGGCGAGCCAGTCGGCACGCTGGGCGATATAGGCCCAGCTGCGGATCCCCGCGAGCCGGTCAGCCAGCGCCTCTATGTCGCCGGCGACATTGTCGAGCCGCGCCACTTCGGCAGCGAACCATTCGTGCGGGACATGCCCACCCTCGCCGACATAGGAAAACAGCCGCCGCACCATCCGCGCGTGGTGCATCGGCCCGACCTTGCGGAAGTCGGGCAGGCCGCACACCGCCCACAGCTTGCGCGCCCTGGCGCTCCTTGTGGCGGCGATCGCCGGATCCTCGGCCAGCAGCTTCAGAACCGCCAGGTCGATGGCTAGCGGCGCCGGCTTCAGCAGCGGGTCGTCGCTCTTCGCCTCGAGGCTGGCAATCAGGTCGGTGACCGTTGTGAAATCGAGTTCGGCGCTGCGCCAGTAGAGATGGTCGAGCGGGCGGAAGCGGTGCTCCTCGATCGCGTTGACTTCCTCGTCGCTGAGCTCAGGCGCATTGTCGCCGCCAAGGCCCAGCGTTCCAAAGCTGCCGTCGCGCTGGTGACGCCCGGCGCGGCCGGCGATCTGGGCCATTTCGGCGATCGTCAGCCGCCGGTCGCGGCGGCCGTCGAACTTCTCCAGGCCGGCAAAGGCGACATGGGTTACGTCCATGTTGAGTCCCATGCCGATCGCATCGGTGGCGACGAGATAATCGACCTCGCCGCGCTGGAACATGGCCACCTGGGCGTTGCGGGTGGAGGGGGAAAGCGCCCCCATCACCACCGCCGCGCCGCCCTTGAAGCGGCGCAGCATCTCGGCCAGCGCGTAGACCTGCTCGGCGGAGAAGGCGACCACCGCGCTGCGCGGCGGCAGGCGCGACAGCTTTGCCGCTCCCGCGTAACGCAAGGTCGAGAAGCGCGGCCGGCTGACGATCTCCGCTTCGGGCAGCAGCTCGCGGACCATCGGCTTCAGCGTCGCCGAGCCGAGGATCAGTGTCTCCTCGCGGCCGCGCGCGCGAAGCATTCGGTCGGTGAACACATGGCCGCGCTCCGGATCGATTCCCAGTTGCGCCTCGTCGATCGCCGCGAACGCGAAGTCGGCGGGGAGCGGCCCTTCCGTCGGCCGGTCGTCGCGGCCGGTGCGGACCGGCATGCTCTCCGCGGTGCACAGCACGTAGCGTGCGCCCGGCGGGACGATCCGCTCCTCGCCGGTGATCAGCGCGACCTGGTTTGCTCCCTTCAGCTGGACGACCCGGTCGTAGACCTCGCGCGCCAGCAGCCGCAGCGGAAAGCCGATCACCCCCGACGAATGGGCGCACATCCGCTCGATCGCCAAGTGGGTCTTGCCGGTATTGGTTGGGCCGAGGATGGCCCGGACAAGGCCGTCACGCGGGGCGGACATGCCCATCATGTTGGCATAGGCGCGCCGAAGCGCAAGCCTAACCGAACTCGCTGGTCATTTCGGCAATGCGGTCGTTGGTCAGCAGGATGGCGAGCCCGTCGATGCTTATCCCCGGGAACCGCCGCCGAGCGAAGGAAAGCATGGCATCGCGATAGGCAAGCCACGCCCGTTCGGCCGCCCGGACGCTTTCCCGCGAGATTCCGGATGCCTCGCTGAAATTCTCGTCATTGGCCAATACCGCTTTGTAAGTGACGTTGAGTTCCGCATCGGACTTGGCGTAATCCGCCGAGCCGCGGCGAGGAATGGTCCCCGCCGTCATCCGCTCCAACGTCTCGACAAATCGGTCCAGCGAGCTGTCGCGGGCGGCGATCCACATCGCGCCGCGCAGCGTGCCGGTCATGTCGACTTCGCCGTTGGCATGGGCCTCGGCATAAGCTTCGGCCAATTTGACCAGCTTCGACCAATCCGGGCCATTGGCGAAACCGCCGCGCTGCGCCAGCAATTCCAGCCGCTCATCGAGTTCGATCCTCGCCAGCCTCGAATCGTGACCCGCACACATTCCGGCGAGCCATCCGCTGGTGACGTCATTGCAAGGTGAGAAATCCTCGCCCTTCGCCTGCGACTTGAGCTTCTGCAAATGCTCGATCCGGCCTGCCATCTCCGCCGGTGCATCCTCCAGTCCGCAGGCAAGGTGGGTCGCGACGTCCAGGTTGCGGGCGGCGCCTTTGCCATTGGCGTAAATGGTCATCAGCATGCCGCGCCCGAAAAATGGGCCGTAGCGGGTGCCTTCTTCCGAATTCGACAATTCGACGAACGCGCATTTGCGCGCCTTGTCCGGATCGGCGGGCACTCCGATTCCGAAGTAAAGCGCCTCGCTGTCGCATCCCTTGAGCGACCTTGCCTCCTCGGCTGTCGGCCGGTCCGACGCCGGCGGCTCAGCACCCAATAATTGCGCGCAGATGGCCCGGCTTTGCTTGTAGGTTTCAGCAGCGTCGGTTCCGAAAAAGCTGAGGTCGGCGGTCGACCAATCGTAGGGCGGCCCATCTGCCGCAAGCAGCAACAGAGCGGCCAACGGCATCGTCATTCTGGCGGCCAACATGGCTTTCCCCTCGATTGCGCCTGGAACGAGTGCCAGAATCGAGCTGCTCCGCAAGAGGCCGTTTATTGGACTTTAACCTCTTTTAACCATGACGATGGCTGTGGGATTACGGCCGGGGGCGGAAGTTGCTGCATATGCGCGATCAATGGCGGACGGAGGCGGCTTTTGCCGTCGCGGCCCCCGTTGCACCCGGTTTCGGCCGCCGCAAGCGGCGACTGCGCGACTTCGATCCCTTTGTCGATCTTACGAACGAGCCGCTGTCCGGCCGCTGGCTGCGCGGGGCCGCGACCCTGTCGGCCATGTGCACGCTGCTCGCCCTGGTTGCTCCGATGCCGTTTGCGCCGCTTTCCGCCGCCAGTGCCGATCGAATCGCTCCGGAGGCGGCGGAGGAATTTCGCGGCATCGCCATTTCGCCGCTTGGCGATGGGTCTGAAACCGGGGTCCGGATGGCCGCCAATGATTTGGTGCAGCCGCTGGCCGAAGCGCCAGACCGGCCGTTCGTCGAGCTGTTCGCCCGGCTTGCAGGTGGCGACACGATCGCCCAGCTGCTGATGCGTTCCGGTGCCAGTTACGCCGAGGCAGGCGAAGCGGCTCAGTTGATCGCATCGGCCGTGCCCGGCGGGCCGCGCGCTGGGACCAGCTTCTCGATCCGGCTTGGCCGACGCAGCCCGAGCGGGGTTCGCTCGATCGAGCGGATCGCCTTTCGCGCCGGCCTCGACCGCAACATAACGTTGACCTCCGGCCTTGCCGGCCTGCGGGTCGCGGCAGCGCGGATCGCAGTCGACAGCCGTCCGCTGCGCATCCGCGGCCGAGTTGGTGACGGCCTCTACTGGTCGCTCCGCGCTTCGGGCGTGTCGCCCCAGGCCGCCGGCGAATATCTGCGCGCGCTTGGCGCCCAGCTCGACGTCGGCGGCGAGATCGGTCCCGACGACCGGTTCGACCTGATCGTCGCCAACCGCCGTGCGGCGACCGGCGAGAGCCAGGAGGGCCCGCTACTCTATGCGGCGATCGACCGCGCCGCAGCGCCCGACATCCGGCTGATGAAGTGGACGGTCGGCGGCCGCAACGACTGGGTCGACGCCAATGGCGCCGGACGCCAGGTCGCGACGATGGCCTGGCCGGTGGCGGGACCGATCACCTCCGGCTTCGGCCTCAGGGTTCACCCGATCCTGCGCTTCGCCCGGATGCATCGCGGCATCGACTTCGGCGCCGGATACGGAACTCCGATCCATGCCGCGTCCGACGGCCAGGTTGTCGCCTCGGGCTGGTCGGGGGGCTACGGCCGGCAGGTGCGCATCGCCCACAGCGGCGGCATCGTCACAAGCTACAGCCACATGAGCCGCACCGTCGCGGAAGCCGGCAGTTTCGTCCGCCAGGGCCAGTTGATTGGCTATGTCGGCTCCAGCGGTCTCTCGACCGGCCCGCACCTCCATTATGAAGTCTATCGCGGAGGCGTCGCGGTCAATCCGGCGACCGTCAAATTCGCCGGCAGCGCGCTGCTGCAGGGCCCCGAGTTGGATCGGTTCAAGGCCCGACTTGCGCAGTTGATGCGGATCGGAATGCAGACCCCGGCCAACGGGCAGCCCAATTCGTAACGCCGGCGAACGGCGTCAAACTATAGCTCAATGATATTGGCGCAGATTTAGGTCGGCGGTAGAAGACCTATAGCCGCCGCAATTGATTCCGGGCATTAAGAAGGCGGGGCCAGTTCAGTAATTCCGCTCACCTTTTCGGAAAAGTGCATGATACGAAACGGTTTTTCCGGAGCTGTGGCGGTCGCTTCGATTGCGCTTTCCGCCTGTTCGGGCGGCGCGGAGTCGCAGACCCCGCCACCGCCGCCAGAAGTCACGGTTGCGACACCGCTGGTCCGCGAGATTCTCGATTGGGACGATTATGTCGGCCGGTTCGAGGCGATCGAGGACGTCGAGGTAAAGCCTCGCGTTACCGGCTACCTCACTGCCATTCATTTTCGCGATGGCCAGTATGTCCGGCAGGGGCAGGCCCTATTCTCGATCGACGCTCGCCCCGCGCGTGCACAGCTCGATCAGGCAAGGGCGCAGCTGGCCCGGGCCGAGGCGCAGGCGGTCAATGCCCGGACGGAACTCGCCCGGTCGCGGACCCTGGCGGCACAGAAGGCGGCGAGCGTCGAGGAAGTCGAGCAGCGCCAGGCCGCCTTGCGCTCGGCCCTTGCCGATGTTGCGGCGGCCCGGGCGAATGTCCGCGCCCGCCAGCTCGAGGTCGGATTCACCAATGTCGTGGCCCCGATTTCCGGTCAGGTCTCCGAGCGCCGAGTCACTCGCGGCAATGCCGTGACGGCCGACCAGACGGTTTTGACCACGATCGTCTCGACCGATCCAATTCATTTCGGTTTTGACGGGTCGGAGGCGCTGCTGCTTCGCTACCAGCGGCAGGCCGGCGGCGCCCGGCTCGGCGCGCCTGTCCGCATTCGGCTGCAGGACGAAGCACAATATGTCCATGCCGGACGGCTCGACTTCATCGACAACAGCCTGAGGAGCGGGTCCGGCACCATCCATGCCCGCGCCCTGGTCCCCAATCCCGATCGCCTGCTCAAGCCCGGCATGATGGGCCGGCTGCGCCTCGCGGCAACGGCGCCCTATAACGCGCTGCTGGTTCCCGATACGGCGATCGTGACCGATGCTGCGCGGCGGGTGGTCTACACCGTCGACCGGCAGGGCAATGTGGCGGTACGGCCGGTCGAGCTCGGACCGCTGACGGGAAGCCTGCGAGTCATCCGGAGCGGGCTCTCGCCGCAGGACAGGGTAGTGATCGGCGGCCTTCAGCGGGCCATGCCGGGGCAGCGGGTCAAGCCACGCCAGGGCCGGATCGCGCCGCCGACGACATCCGAACCGGATGTGCAGCCGTCGCAGGCGGCTCCGGCTTCCGCCGCGACTCCGGTTTCTCGATAGGGGCTGTGGACTCGGGCCATGAAGATGAATTTCTCGAGCTTCTTCATCGACCGGCCGATCTTCGCGTCGGTCATCGCCCTGTTCATTACCTTGCTCGGCGTCTTCGCCTATCCGGCGCTTCCGCTGTCGCAATATCCCGAAATCGCGCCGCCGTCGGTGGCCGTGGTCGCGGCTTTTCCAGGCGCTTCGGCGGAGACCATGGCGGAAACCATCGCCGCGCCGATCGAGCAGGAGGTCAACGGCGCCGAGGGCATGCTCTACATGCGCTCGACCAACAGCCAGGGGCTGTCGACGATCACCGTCACCTTCCAGCCGGGCACCGACATCGACACGGCCCAGGTGCTGGTGCAGAATCGGGTCAAGCTCGCCGAGCCGAGACTGCCCGACCAGGTGCGCCAGATCGGCGTGACCGTCACCAAGCAGGCGACCGACTTCCTGATGGTCGCGGCGATGACCACGACCGATCCCTCACTCGATATCGACTATGTCGGCAATTATGCGAACACGCGGGTGCGCGACCGGCTTCTGCGCCTGCCGGGCGTCGGCGCGGTGCAGGTGTTCGGCGCCGGCAATTACTCGATGCGCGTCTGGATCGATCCCGATGCCGCTGCCGCGCGAAACCTGACGTCGGACGAGATCGTCGCCGCCCTGCGCGGGCAGAACGTGCAAGTGGCGGGCGGCTCCGTCGGCCAGGCTCCCTTCACCCGCGGCGCGCCCTCGTTCGAATTGCCGGTCCAGGTCCAGGGGCGGCTGAACGACCCCAATCAGTTCGGCGACATCGTCCTCAAGACGGATAGGGCAAGCGGCGCGATCACCCGCCTGCGGGATGTCGCCCGGGTCGAGATCGGCAGCCAGGACTATAGCATCCGCGGCACGTCCAACACTCGGCAGGCGGTGTTCATTGCCATCCAGCAGCTGCCTGGGTCCAATGCGCTCGACACGGCCGACGGCGTGCTTGCCGATCTGAAGGCGGCGTCGAGCGATTTTCCGCCGGGGATGGCCTATTCGATCCCCTACAATCCCACCGAATATGTCCAGGATTCGGTCAATGAGGTCCAGCGCACCCTGATCGAAGCGATCGTGCTGGTGGTGCTGGTCATCGTCATCTTCCTGCAGACCTGGCGCGCCGCGATCATTCCCATCGTCGCCATCCCGGTCTCGCTGATCGGCACCTTCGTCGTCCAGCTCGCTCTAGGATTCTCGATCAACACCCTGTCGCTGTTCGCGCTGGTGCTAGCGGTCGGGATCGTCGTGGACGACGCGATCGTGGTCGTCGAGGCGGTCGAAAAACATATCCGCGAGGGCCTGTCGCCGCGCGAGGCGGCGCACAAGACGATGCAGGAAATTTCCGGGGCATTGATCGCCATCGGGCTGGTGCTGGTCGCGGTGTTCGTTCCCGCGGCACTGATCTCCGGCATTCCCGGAATATTCTACCGTCAGTTCGCGGTGACGATCGCCGCTTCGGCCGCCATCTCGACGCTGATTTCGCTCACCCTGTCGCCGGCGCTCGCAGCCATGCTGCTGAAGCCGCACGGAGCCGAGTCCCGCCCCGCCGAGGGTAGCCGCTGGATGCGCCCGCTGCGGATCGCCGGCGACCGGTTCAACCGCGGCTTCGACTGGGTATCCGACCGTTACGGCGGGCTGACGGCCAAGCTGGTCCATCGGTCGACCCTGATGCTGGTCATTTACGGCGGCCTGCTCGGCCTGACCGTGTGGCGGCTCAATGCCACGCCGACCGGCTTCATCCCCGACCAGGACCAGGGGTTCCTGATCGGGGTGATCCAGCTCCCGCCGGGGGCCTCGCTGGAACGGACCGAGGCCGCGGTGGAGCGGATCCGCAAGGTCGTCTCGCAAAATCCCAAGGTTCTGGAGACCGCCGCGTTCGCCGGACTCGACGGAGCGACTTTCAGTCCCGGATCGAACAGCGGCATCATGTTCCTGCGCCTCGCCGAGCACGGGGAGCGGCGGGGGACCGGGGAATCCGCCGCGGAACTGGCCGGCGCGATCACCGGTGCCGTCGCCGGCGCGGAGGATGGCGCCCAGGTCTTCTTCCTGTCGCCGCCGCCGGTTCCCGGCCTCGGCAACGGCAGCGGCTTCGAAATGATGATCCAGGACCGCTCCAATGCCGGCTATCAGGCGCTGCAGGGCGCGACCTTCGCCATGATGGGCGCGGCGCAGCAGCAGTCGAGCGTCAGCCAGGTCTTTTCGCTGTTCAATACTGGATCGCCCCGAATCGAAGCCGAAGTCGACCGCGACCGCGCTCAGCTGGTCGGGGTCGAGCCTGCCCAGGTCTACGCGGCGCTCGGCACCTATCTCGGTTCGACCTACGTCAACGATTTCAACCTGCTCGGCCGGACTTTCCGGGTCACCGCCCAGGCCGAGGCCGCGGCGCGCGACGATCTTGCCGACGTCGGACGCCTCCAGGTGCGCTCCTCGAGCGGCGAGATGGTGCCGATCTCCTCGGTCGCCACCTTCCGTTACGGCAACGGGCCGGTGCAGGTGACGCGCTACAATAATTATCCGGCGGCGGGACTGCAGGGTCAGACCCCGCCGGGGATCGCTTCGGGCGATTCGCTGGGGACGATGGAAACGCTCGCGGCGCAAAATCTGCCGCCCGGCTTTGCCTATGAATGGACCGGCCTTGCCTATCAGCAGAAAGCAGCGGGCAACACCGCGCCGCTGGTCTTCGCGGTGGCCGTGCTGTGCGTCTTCATGGTGCTGGCCGCGCAATATGAATCGCTGACTCTGCCGCTCGCCGTGATCCTGATCGTGCCGATGTGCGTGCTGGCGGCGATCACCGGCATCAACTTGCGCGGCATGGACAATAATATCCTGACGCAGATCGGCCTGATCGTGCTGATCGCGCTGGCCGCCAAGAATGCGATCCTGATCGTCGAGTTCGCCCGTCAGGCGGAGGACGACCAGGGGATGAGCCGGTTCGACGCGGCGGTCCATGCCGCACGGTCGCGCCTGCGGCCGATCCTGATGACCAGCTTCGCCTTCATCTTCGGCGTCGTCCCACTGGCCATCGCGGTCGGACCCGGCGCGGAGATGCGCCAGGCAATGGGCACGGCAGTGGCGTTCGGAATGATCGGCGTGACGCTGTTCGGACTGGTCTTCACGCCGGTTTTCTACGTCGTCTGCCGCTGGCTGGACCGGTTCATGCCGAGGGCGATGCAGCACAGCACCTTGCATGCCCACGGTCATCCGGAGCCGGCCGAATGAAACGGCTGACCGCCGCCGCCGCCGCAACGCTGACGCTGGCCGGGTGCATGGTCGGACCCGACTATCGCTCTCCCATGCCGCAGTCGCCGGCGCAGGCGCCGTTCGTCAGCAGCAAGTCGCCGCCCTTCACCGGCGAGCAGCCGCCCGGACGCTGGTGGAGCCTGTTCGCCGACCCTGTGCTGGACCGGCTGATCGAGCAGGCGCTTGTCGCCAACACCGACCTGCGCGTTGCGGCGGCCAATCTGGCCCGAGCCCGCGCGGTGCTCCGCGAAACCCGTTCGGGACTATTTCCCAGCGCTGAGGCCACGGCCAGCGCGACATACAGCCGCCAATCCGGCGACCAGCTTGCGTTTCCGGACGGAGGCGCGATCGAAGGCTGGAGCTATGACGTCGGCATCGACGCCACCTATCAGGTCGATCTGTTCGGCCGCATCCGCCGCGCGATCCAGGCGGCCCGTGCCGACGCCGGCGCCGCTCAGGCAGCCTTCGACGTCAGCCGTATCACCGTCGCCGCCGAGACTGCGCGCGCCTATGCCGACGCTTGCGCCACGGGGCGCCGGCTGGCCGTCGCCCGCGAGACGCTGCGCATCCAGGAAGAAACCTTCGATCTGACCAAGCGGCTGTTCGAAGGCGGCCGTGCGACCACGCTCGAGACGGGTCAGGCCGGCGCGCTGCTCGAGCAGGTGCGAGCTTCGGTGCCGACGCTTGAAGCGCAACGCCAGACGGCCCTGTTCCGGCTGGCGGTCCTGACTGGCCGGCCGCCCGCCGAATTTCCCCCAGAAGTCGCCGCGTGCGAGCGAGCGCCCGCCCTCGCCCAGCCGATCCCGGTCGGCGACGGCGCCGCCTTGCTCAGCCGACGCCCCGATGTCCGCCAGGCCGAGCGCGAGCTGGCCGCGGCAACGGCGCGCGTTGGAGTAGCCATTGCCAACCTCTACCCGAGGGTCACCCTTGGCGGATCGGTGGGAAGTTCGGCGACCTCGCTTGGCGGCCTCGGCTCGAGCGAATCCTTCCGCTTCAGCCTGGGACCGCTGATTTCGTGGGAGTTTACCAATCTCTTCGTGGGCCGCGCCAGGATCGCCCAGGCCGAAGCCAGCGCCTCGGGCGCCATGGCCAATTTTGAAGGCACATGGCTCAAGGCCCTGGAAGAAACGGAAAGCGCCCTCACCCGCTATGCGCGGGAACTCGATCGGCGCGAAGGGCTTCGCCGAGGCCGGGACCATGCAGCCGAGGCCGCACGAATTGCTCGGCTGCGCTACCAGCATGGCCGGGATTCATTCCAGATCGTGCTCGATGCCGAGCGCTCGCTGGCCGAGACCGACGCGGCGCTGGCCCAATCGGAAGCGCAGCTGTCCGACTATCTGGTCTCGCTGTTCCTCGCGCTCGGTGGAGGCTGGCAGGATGCCCCGGCGGTGATTTCCGCCGGGAGCTGATCCTTATTTGCCGTGCCCGCGCCAGCGCTTGACGGTGCGCTGGATGATGCCTTCCTCGTCGCCGGTCTCGCGCCAGCTATTGGCGAAGCTCGGGTCCGACGAGGCCGGGCGCTTCTCTGGCTCAAGCTCGTCGAAGCGTACCCGGATCGGGATGGCGACACCCTCGCCGCAGACGATGCATTCGCGGTTGCGAAGCGCCGGGATCGCGTCGAGGAAGCCGCGCGCGCCTTCCGGCATCGCCGCCCGGACGCAGGCTTGGTCGCGGTCGTTGTTCAAGCGCATCGAGATGATCGTGCCGCACTGCGACAGCACGCCTTCGGCCAGGTCGGACGGGCGCTGGGTGATCAGGCCCAGCGACACGCCATATTTACGGCCTTCCTTGGCGATGCGCTCGAGGATCTTGCGAACCGCCTGGCCGCCCGAATTCTCGTCCTTGGGGACGTAGCGGTGGGCCTCTTCGCATACCAGAAGGATCGGGCGCTGCGCCTCGGTCCGGCTCCAGATCGCATAGTCGAACACCATGCGCGCCAGCACCGAAACCACCACCGAAGTGACTTCGGACGGGACGCCCGACACGTCGACGATCGAGATCGGCCGGCCATGGCTCGGCATGCGGAACAGCTTGGCGATGAAGCTCGCCATCGAATCGCTGACGAGCATTCCGGAGAACATGAAGGCGTAGCGCGGATCGGCGCGAATCTCGTCCAGCTTGTTCTTCAGCCGCTGGTAGGGTGTGGTGTCGCCGGCGCGGTCGAGCTTGCCCATTTCGCTGGTGATGACTCCGACCAGGTCGGTCAGCAGATAGGGGATCGGCGAATCGACCGTCACCTTGCCGAACTGCTCCGACTGCCGCGACTTGCTGCGCGCGGCGAGGAGGCATTTGGCCAGGATGTCGGCGTCGCGCTGCCGCTCTGCACCGTCGGTGGTCAGCAGCACTTCGCAATGCTCTTCGAAGTTCAGCAGCCAATAGGGCAGCTGGAGGTTGTCGACGTTGAACAGCTCGCCGCAGCTTTTGAACGCTGCCGAATATTCGCCGTGCGGGTCGATCATCACGATGTGACCCTCGGGGCTATATTGCGAAATGCGGTGCAGGATCAGGGCGACCGAGGTCGACTTACCGGTACCGGTCGATCCCAGCACCGCGAAATGCTTCGACAGCATCGGATCGATGTAGAGCGTGCCGCGGATATCGTCGGTCGGATAGACGGTGCCGATCTCGACGTGCGGGTCGTCGGCCGCGGCGAAGATGGTGCGCATGTCCTCGGTTGTGACCGGCATCACTTCGCAGCCCGGGATCGGGTACCGGGTGACGCCGCGGCGGAAGGCAGTCATCCGGCCGCCTGCGGCTGCCTGGCCTTCGCCGAGGAAGTCGATGTGGGCGATCAGCTTGCCGTCGTTCCCGGTCTGAAGCGTGCGGACGTTGGCGATCAGCCAGCTTGCGCCGGCCTGCATCTTGACCTGGCTTCCGACCTGGCCCGACATGGCGACCGACGGGTCGGCATGGCCGAGCAGCATTTGCAGGCGGCTGAAGTCCATCCAGATCTTCGAACCCGAGCCGGCGATCTCCAGCACCCGGCCGATCGGCGGGGCGGAGGCCGGGCCGGACGACGCGGACGTCGAGCCATCGGTCTCGCTATAGCTGCTTAGCTCTTCAAGGAACTGCTTCAGGCTCGGTTGATCGGTCATATGCCCACGCCACCTTCAATAATCACGGTTGCGAAGTCATTAGCCGAACCGAGTTAAAATAGGCTTTAAACGGCGGAAATCGACCTAATAGCCGCGCCGCCGGAAGATCGCCGCAGCGGCCCAGCCGAGCCCGAGCGACAGCAGCACCGACGCCAGCCCGTAAAGGAACGCCTGCCGCCTGGCCATCAGCGCCACCCAGCGCTCGAATCCGGACTTGCCGATCTCGATCTCCTTGGTGGCGGCGGCAATCACCTTGCCGTCGTCGACCAGGAAGGTTTCGGCGGTATAGGTGCCGACCGGCACCTGGCTGGGGATGGAGATTCGGGCCCGGTAGAGCACGCCCTCGCTGATTTCGACGCCGTGCGGATGCTCTGCGTAGAGTCCCTCCCGCTTGCGCAGGTCGAGCAGCCCGGCCTCGAACCGCCGTTCCTTCTCCGGCAAGGCGCCGCCGCCCGGCGACAGTTGCAAGTCCTGGAGGCCGAGCTCGTAGATTGCCGCAGTGCGCTCGTCGACCAGGTTTCGGACGGGAGCCGAGGAAGCGACCGCATAAAAGCTCGGTGCGGAACGAAAGCGGTTGGAATCGGCATTCATCCAGATGCCGGCGAGCTTTTGCTTTTCGCGGACCAGGATCGGCTCGACCGGCCCCTTGAGCACCACGATCACGTCGGCGGGTCTGCGGGGGGTGCGGCCGCCGGGATACAGGATCGCACCGAACAGCAGCAGTTGCGCGCCGGTGAAGCTGTAGCGGATCTCTATCGAGCGGGCGCTGATGTCGGGCACCAGCCGCGGCTGGCTCTGGCCCAGGAGCAGCGGCGCCAGGCCGAAGACGAGGATCGCGCGCTTCACA
>Ga0307411_10000541_pt1 | contig 13356 bp, 25 predicted proteins | sample DK1Ometagenome_2_FD_203712 | JGI IMG/M metagenome (GOLD analysis project Ga0307411, IMG submission 203712) | Maize rhizosphere microbial communities from greenhouse at UC Davis, California, United States - DK15-O-1 | ecosystem: Host-associated > Plants > Roots > Rhizosphere > Soil | place: USA...
GCCGGGAGGGTTTCCTACTGAGTTCTTACGCTTTGCAACCAATATTATGATGGTCCAGGTCCGCGCGACTAAGGCCACTTGCGACTTTGCAGACATCGCGCCTGGCACATATGCGCTTGCGGTGATCCATGACGAAAATCGAGACGGCGAACTCGCAACCAACTGGATGGGGAAGCCTCAAGAGGGATACGGATTTTCGAACGATGCGAAAGGCACGTTGGGAGCGCCCTCGTTTGAGGCGGCAAGCTTTCCCTATAATGGAGAGCGCTTAAACATGACGATCGCACTGCACTATTGACTGCCCTTTCGCTCTTAAACATGGTCCCTAGGCTCGAAATAAGCATACACCAGGACGCCCAGAACGCTTGCCGCATACACCATCGTGGCCGCACCGAAAGGGTGATGGGCGAACCATAGGAACACCGATGGAATAAAATTGTCCACACTAAACCTTTGCGAGGATACCACAGGGTCATTTGTGGCCGAGCACGTACCAAAGCACTGCGGCATAAGCACTCACGAAGACGAACTCAATCAAGGCGAGTGCAAGAACTTCAACCGGAATGGTATGCAAGGAGTATTTCATATGAACTCTGGCCGGAATTGCTACGAAAGATCGCTGATCCTGTGAGAGGCGAGCCGAGAATTGATGCTACCGTCGCAAGAAGTCCGGTTACTGAGGAGCAGTGTGCATCGACGACAGGGAGACGGCAGGTGCGGTCCTCTCAAACACTTTAACGAGAAGATTCCTCTGCTTCATCCTTTCTATCAGGCCCGCGTAGGAATCATCGCGGATGATCCGAGCAAATTGCGCCTTGTAGCTACTGATCATGCTGGTGCCATCGATGACAACGTCATATATGAGCCACTGGCCGGACTCGCTTCCTAACCGGAAATCGAGTGAAGTGTTCACCTTTGATCCGACGAGGTTGGTTCTCACCTCCGCAAATCGACCATGGCGTCGGTCAGTGAGATAAAACATCTGTTCATCGTAATACTGGTCGATGTTATTTGCTAACGTGTCGCGTAACAAGTGCATAAAGAGGCTCACAAACTCCTGCCGCTCTGAATCATTCAGTCGCGTCCATCGAAGTCCTAAAGCACGTTGGGCGGCCTCCTCATAGCTGAGGCGATGTCTGATGAGGTCTTCGATGAAATGACGTCGATCCAGAGATCGGTCGGGCTGCTTCAGCGCTTCATTTCCGAGGATGGACAGTAAATCGGCAACCGTATTCTTGACCGCGTCCGTGGGGGAATATTCGACTTGACTCGCAATGCTTTTTTCGATGGCTGCCGTCCCCGGTTGTCGTTGCAGCCGGGCGTGAGTTGTGGCAGTCGTGCTTTTATTGGGAGTCTCTAGCAAGCCGCATCCAATCAACCCCGTGACGACCCCGCCCGCCACAAGACATGAAGCCACATTCAATCGCATGAGCCGATTTTATCAATTTAGAGGAGAGTCCACTGTTCAAAATTGCTCACTTCCCGTTTTTCGAGTGTCAGTGGAGATCCGCCGACTCGATGGCGGCTTGAATCTCGTCAAGGACGATCAATTTTTGTGTCATGTCCAAACCCTGCGATTTTGCGAGGTCCTGGGCGCAGAATCTCAGGAGCGGAATCAACACGCGGCACTCATCGCGCAAATGCTTATCGAAGGTGAAGCACCGCAGGGTGGGTCCGACCATCTGGCGAACCTCCCCTTCATACTGTGGATTTGAATGATCCAGTCGTCGCAGTGCCTTCACTTCCTTCTCTAACAAGTCCGCAAGAGATTTGATCAAAGTCAAAACAGAGTCCAATCGAAGACGGCCTTCAGTCCATTGACTGGCAATGTGTGTATTGAGAGACGTTTCCGCCACGGTATTTCTCCGGAAGATGCCTTTGCCCGACGGATGCCATTGCCTAAACCACTCACGTGCGAGCACGAAGGAATAATACATAACCGCGAGGCCGGCAGCAGCGCTCGACCAGAACAAAATGGATGTCAGGTCTAAATTCGGCATGATGGCTTGTCCGTTCCCGCTGCCATTGATCTAACCCGCAGGGTAGCAGAGACGTCCTCGTCTGTGGCTGTCCAGAAGAGTGACGCGGCGGTTCGGAAAGGTTCGGGGCAGAGCTGGTGCTACGCCCTAGTCGTGCAGAATGACATTTAGCAGGGAGCTGTGCACGTGCAGTTCGCCGTTGTAATCAATGAAACCCAGTTTGCGGAACTTATTCATGAAAAAACTTACACGCGAGCGTGTGGTGCCGATCATCTCGGCGAGCGTTTCCTGACTGATCTTCGCGATGACTGTCTCCGGCTTCCCTTCTTTGCCGAAACGAGCCAATAAGAGTAATACGCGCGCGAGCCGCTTCTCGCTGGAGTTGAAGAGGTGATCCACCAAATCCTCTTCGATTCGAATGGTGTGTGCCAACAGATAGGCCATGAACAGCTCGGCAAAGGTTGGCTCCTCATGCAGCACGGAGATCATGGCCTCCTTGTCGATGCGTACGATGCTGGAGTCTTCCATGGCCGTCGCGGTCGACGTCCGGATGGCCTGTCCGGCGAGGCACGATTCACCAAAAAATGCAGCCCGTTCCAGAATCGCAACGACGGCTTCTTTGCCTTGTTGCGAGACCACCGTCAGCTTCACCTTGCCGGCCTGGATATAGAACACCGCTTCAGCCGCATCCCCTTGCGAGAAGATCGTATGTTTTTTGGGGGATTGCAGTGTGGATTTCCCCTTGCCAACTTTGCTGAGAAACAGCTGGGGATCAAACGATGTACGCGCGCGAGCCATGCCTCAACCTCCGCCGACTAAGTGTTTCCATTCATATTCATATATTGCACGCACAGAATGAATATTCTTGCACCCGCACATGGCAATTGCAAATTGGGTCTCAGCTGATCTTTCTGATCGGTTGACCTTCCCGTGTCGTTATCGAGCGCGGTTCAGCGAATACGACGCGCCCGGCGTGGGCACGGGTGCTTGCAAAGCATCCAGGTGTTGTTGCAGTGCACTCAGTGCGTGAGTGAGTTGCGTGACCGAGCAGTGGCGCAAGGCATGAATGCTCTTACCTGTCCAGAGCCGAACGGCTCTTCGAGACGGTGAATTCAGCGTCAGCACATACGTCTGGGGGTTCGGCTTCATCATGTCCTCCATTGTATCTTTGTTCGTCGTTTGACATCGGCTCAACATGTGGCGGGTTGCCTGAAGCATGTGTCAAGCGGCTCGAAAAACAGCAAGCAGATCACTCAATGCCAGAGTCTTGTGTTTCAAGACCGCTCGCTCGGCTTTCAGTTCATCGAGGGCACCTGCCTTCGCGGCTCCCTCCTGCAGGCATGCCATGACAAGCGATTCTATCCGATCGCACTCCTGGGCGACCTTGCCCTTCACCACCTGATTCACCGACAGCATGTCCAGCACCGTGGCTTTGGTCGAGGCCAGAGTGGCTTGGAATTGTGGCTCCGGATAGCTGATGCGTGCCGCTTCGCTCACACAGCGGTCCAAGCTTTGCGCCAGAAAGAGATATAATCTCGACAGCGTGTCAGTGATGTCAATGTGGCTCTGAACGGTGGATTGGACGTTCATGCTCATCTCCTTTTCGTTTTCATCCAGTCTGATGATCTTCTTTATCCCGCGCTACCCGGCTGCTTCGTCGTCGTTGAGTCTCCCACGATTGGCATCGGTTCGGTTTCCTTCTGCATGGACATTTTGAGTTCATGTATGGCCGTTGCCACATCCTGCTCCGTCGACCCGAACCGATCGCCCATGACCTTGATCGCTTGTCGGATAGCTGTCGTCATCTTCGTGATCTGATCCTGTGGTGTCATGGAATCTCCCTATTTCATGCCCATGTATGAAACCTTGCCTCTGCCCACGCTTCGATCTCCGCCACGTCTCGTATGCCTTGTTGTGGCCTTCAGGTGTGATCGCGTAGGCGCCTGAGGCGAGAGCTGTCAACTCTCTCGAACGGTCCGGTGTTGCGCGCGGGGACTCGAATCGCTCGTGCTAAGACGAGGAACGGAAGCGCAAGGCAGTCAAACGTAATCGAAGCGTCAGAACAACATACCGGGCTCTATACCTGCATACTGTTCTATATCGAACACTATGCCCCTGTCACAGGCTGGAAATGTGGCATTTTCGTCATGAAGTACCATGTGGTCGCGTGGATGGTGCTGCGCTTCATTGCGCGGTTAGCTCGAAAGCATGTGCGCCAAAACGAGCGCGACCACCCAGGCTATGACGTAAAAGCCCAGGAATACTTCTGAACGTCCGTCGATCCAAATGCGCATGGCAGCCTCTGATCTCTGGAATGCTCACTTGTCTCTCATCGATGACCGCACTGCGTGAAGTCCGTGGTCCGGGCCGGTGTAGGAGACATACATCTCTTCGATAATATCTTTTGCTTCGTTGGAAACTGCGAAATCCACAAAGGATGCCGCGGTAGAGTTGGCTTCGTTTTTTCGAAGCAATAGAACCGGTCTGCGCAAACGATATCGCCCATCGCTGACGGTTTGTTTCGCCGGCTCAACTTGATCGACGCTCAAGAGTGCCACACCAACGCCATAGGTGACCGCATCAAGCGCGACGCCAAGGGACACATAGGTCACTGCCGAGCCGTTGCCAGCAACCCGGCTGATCGCTCGTTGATCAGACCGGCTCACATGAGCAGTTGAAGGACTTTTTCCAACGATTTCCAGGACCGTCTCAAACGTGCCGCGAATCGGCTGATTGGACGGGCCGTTGATGAGCTCGATTCTTGTATCGATGCCTCCCACATCCGACCATCGAGTCACGGCGCCTGAGAACATCGCCGAAAGCTGCAGAGAGGTGATCTCCCGCACAGGATTCGTAAAATCCACCAACACAGCAATGCCATCCCAAGCAATGGGAGTGACGAGGAGCTCCGGATCAGTGTGTCCGGCCACGGCCACATCTGCCTCGCCCGTCTTCACCATGTGAGACGGCTGAAACGACGGATCCCATCGGATCTCAACCACAGCGCCAAAATATTTCTTTTCAAACGCGTTCGTAAGCCGTTCGACCATGCGAAGTTCCGGACCGTTTCCGGCAATCGTCATAGCGGCGGGCAGTGCCTCGTCGGTTGACCACCCTAAGAATGCGAGTACCGCGAGCAGGCTTGCGACCAACCAGGCATGGGCAGGCCGCAGGCGTTTCTCCATGTCTGTCTCTCGCCTCTCAACGATGTTCATGCTTCAATCTTCCTTTTATGTATCTGGCAGTGGGAGCTCCGGGGACCCGTGCACGGTTCTGAACCGGAGGCGAGTGCCCCGTCCTGTTGCCTTCAATGACGGCATCAATATTTTCACCGCAGAGAAGGCAGCGCCACCCGTCTATCACGTCGGAGCTCCACAGCTCCCTCAACTGGGTGGTTATCATGAACCCTTGGCAGCGCGGACAACGCATAGGCATCGGCTATTTTCCCTTCCCGCAGATCTCAACAATCGCTTGTACGGTTCCATCTTGCGGACTGATCATTTGGAGCATCCCCTTGTGTTCCGGCGCTCGCTTGAAGAATGTGGCAAAATCTTCGTCATACGGATTCTCCACAGTGGTCGTGTCGCCGCTCTGACGGTTATAGACTGTTTCATGGACGAGCGCCGAAACTGTCTGCGTGCCATTGGCACGTATAGGGCTTGTGACCCTCCAGAATATTGGCCGCTGATTCAATGTACCTCTCACTCCGTCGACCGCGATGCTCGAACACAGCCTGGTTCCCTTTTTCACCTCGACACGATCACCTTTATCGCTAAACTGAGCGAGGCCTGCTGCCGGCATGGCGATGACCAACGCAGACACAAGCAGATGTAGGAGTTTTGGCATCACACACCTCCATTTCGGTGCTGCCGAGAGCATACCTTCCACTTGCGATTCACCGCACGGCCTTCTGAAACGGCTGTCCATACCAGCGTGAGAACAAGATAGATAGTAAACGCTCAGGACAAGTGGTTATGACGCAGGCTCAGGATCTTTGTAACCGGCATAATTTCCCGTCCAATGGGAATACCGGCGGTTGGCCCAGGTGGTCACTTCCTCTTTGTGCATCTCGCCATATCGCCTCTGCAGCACCGCGCCGAACCTGGCAAGATCGCCCTGGATTTCGTCAAGGTCCTCCGTCGTAATCTTCTCCCACTTCGCTTTCAGAGGAGTCCTCAGTTGTAACCAAAACTGCCCGAATTGTTCCTGATTCATACCATGCTCCTTAATTAGTGATGGATGTTTCCTCGTATCCTTGCTACAGATCACTCGACAGGTGTGAAGCGCTGGAAATCAAACGCGTGAAGAAAAATTAGGGAGGCGCGAAAGATAAGACAGTCAGCGTAGATCAACACATGTTTGTACCTGCATCTTACTCTGAAGTGAGGAGAATCAACACGGCGGATGAGGCGAACCACCCCGTAAGACCAGGAATCCACACACATATATTTATTTTGTGCGTGACCTGGATACCTCCATCTGCCATGACTTGTCCATCTAGCCGACGCCTCGACACATCCGTTGCGGGATTTGCCAGATCACCCCATAACCCAAGTGGCGCTTCTCTTCCGATAAACTCGTCACCATGACAGTATGCGCAGTTGCTACTCGGCCTGGCGGAGTCCAAGCGCCTCTGCCACCCTTTCCGCTTTCTTGAGGTGCACTGTTAGGATCGGCAGTATGCCCTCCGCCCATTGTTTCACCTTCTCGTTACGTAACATCGCCGTATTCTTCTCAAACTCCTGTAGGTCCTTTCGATGATTCTTCAGTATAGAGGCAACAAATGCTTCGTCGAATGCTTTTCCGGACAACTGGGACAATCGCTGCTGTTGTTTTTTATGCTCTGCGGCGAGCTCAACAGGAAGATAGATCCCTTCACTGGCTGAGAGTTCTTTGATTTCCTGACTCGCATACTGGTGGTCTTCACTAATCTCCGCGCCGAATTCCTTCACTTCCTTACGAGAAGCCTTCTTGAGGGCAAGTGTACCGAGTGCAATTTGCGCCAACTGTCCCTGGGCAGCCTTTTGCAGAAACGCCGTTTCCTTGTCATCCAGCTTTTGAGCGGATTCCAGCGAAGCGGTGGTGAAAAAGGTGGCGACGATTACTGCGACGAACACGTCACGAGTCATGGAGCCTCCGTGGGATGTATGGTTGGCAACTCTCTGGAGTATGGTCTAGCCAGGCCATGCCAGGAACTAGGGATCGCCTAAAGATTCAGCGAATTCTCACTTGGGCACATGGCATCATGGCCCTTCCAACTTAGGACACACACCAATTAGGACAAACAAAAATGTCTAACGCTGTAGAAGCATCCGTTTACAGGGTTTGAATGCCAGTGAAGGACCCTCGTCTTGCCTCACATAGTTACCGCGTGACCGTGCTCGCTTGCTCCGCGTCGGGCACCGTGATGTCGCAGATTCTGCGAGTATGGTACAGCGACCGCCTGGACCGTTTAACCGTACGACTACCCCTTAATAGCGCTTGACTCCGGTACCTATAGCGCCTAGCCTGATCCTACACGTATAAAGCCACGCAGACTGTCCTATCCTTCGCGCCTCTTGCCTCACCTCCTGCGCGACTGATTCCCCGGTCCTCGCCGCTTCCTACGCCAACGTTTCTTTCACACTCCTCGTGTGAATGGAGGCGGTGCCGCTTCCGATCCGAGAAGAGCGCCGCCATACGTCAATCGGCTTAATGTTTGCCCCCAAGGTGCGCCAACGACAAAAGGAGAAATGCCATGATCACCATGACGCCAACGGCTGAACAAAAGATTCGGGAACTCCTCGTGGAAGAGAAGGATACGATCGGCCTGCGCGTCTTCGTTAAAGGCGGCGGCTGCCATGGCTACCAATACGGAATGGCCTTCGAGTCTCAGCTCGGAGAGGACGATACGGTCATCGAAAAGGGCGAGGTCAAAGTCATTATGGATTCGCAAAGCGCTCCGCTGCTGGCCGGCTGCGAAGTCGACTATCAAGACACCGTGCAGGGGTCAGGCTTTGCCATTAAAAATCCGCAGGCGAAAACCACGTGTGGGTGCGGCAGTTCATTCAGCGCATGACTCGATGGTGCGCAGGAAGCTAAGGGAGGTTGATCGATGGAAACTGTGTCAATCATCGGAACGAAAAATAGAAAAGGCCAGGTCATCACCGACCCACGCGTCATGATGAACGAGGCGCCTCGCACGGCGTCGTTCTTCACCGGCAGCGAAGTCATCAAAGAAGCCGTCAGGCGCGCCAACGTCGATATTATGGTGGCCTATCCCATTACGCCCCAGAGCGAAGCGGCCGCTCTCTGCGGCGAGCTCTTTGCCGAGGGGTATATCGGCGATTACTTCCGCGGTGAAAGTGAGTTTGCCGTCATGTCGCAATGCGCCGGCTCCGCGTTTGGCGGGGCCCGCGTCTTCACCACGACCGCCGGCCCTGGAACCATGCGCGCCATGGAGAACTTCCCGATGTGGGCCGGGGCGCGATTGCCGATTCAATGCATTGTCACGTGCCGAGGCATCAATTCTCCCCTCTCGATCCAACCGGACACGATCGAGATCGCCTATTTGATGAACACGGGGATGCTCGTCTGGCACGCGGAGACCGCGCAGGACTTTTACGATTGGATTCTGAAAGGCTATATGGTCTCGGAAGAGCCGGATGTGCATCTGCCCTTGGCCCTCTGTTGCGATGGCTTCTTTGTGACCCATACGAAAGACACCGTTGACCTCACCCCTACCGACATGTGCCTGCCGCCCTATGATCCGTACCGGTCGCCCGTCCCATGCATGGACATGGAATGTCCCCCGGTCCGCATGATGCGTGATCCGTTCGTCATGAAGAGCAATTACATCAGCTATGCCACGCACGCGAGCTGGCAACAGGAAATCTGGGCTGCGGGCGAACGGTCCCGGAAGCATACAATCGCCTGGCTGGACGGACTGATCGACACCGAAAACATCGATGCCGAGGTGCTCATCGTGACATCGGGAACCGCTGTTTCTCAAGGCCGTGAGGCCATCCGTCTGTTGGCCGATGACGGAATTCGTGTGGGGCTGGTGAAGATCAAGACCCTTCGCCCTTGGCCGGAGGAAGAACTCCTGGAAGCCACCAAGCATGCCAAACATATCATCGTGCCGGAGTTCAATGTCATCGGGTGGATGGCACGGGAGATCAAAGCCACGATCCCCCGTCCCGAACGGGTCATCGCCGGACCACGCGTCTGTGGGGGCATGACCATGCCGCCGGAAATCATCGTAGAAGAAATCAAGAAAGCCATCGGTGTCCGATCCGAGGTTCTGGCCGGACGCGGCAGTTGAAACGGCGGCGGGCCAGCCGGCGAGATACAGACCATTGTTCATGGGCGCAATTGCGCCGAGCCACAAGAGAGGACGGTATCCAATGAGTCTCGATTATGTGAAGTTTTCACCAGGATTTGAAGCGTACATGCCAAAAGAATATCGCGATATGGTGGAGCACGGGCCATTCGGGAAAAAGACCACGGTGTCGCAAATGGGAAGTTTCAAGGAAATTCTTGAGGAACACCCGATGTGCGCCGGCTGCGCCATGACCCTGTTCATCCGGTTGGCCATTATCGCCTTCCCGAATCCCGAAGACACCATTACGGTCGGCACGGCCGGATGCGGCCGGTTGGCCATTTCGCAGGCAGCCATTCCCTTCGTCTACGGCAACTATGGCGACCAAAACGGCGTCGCCAGCGGCTTGTCGCGTGGATTGAGAATCCGGTTTGGGGATCAGCCCAAAGATGTCGTCGTGATGGCCGGTGACGGCGGCACAGCCGACATTGGATTTCAGCAGGTGCTCCATTCCTGGTTTCGAAAGGAGCGGTTCACGACAATCATGCTGGATAACGAAGTCTACGGGAACACTGGCGGGCAGGAAAGCGGCATGACGACAAGAGGCGCAGTGCTCAAGATGGCGCCGCTCGGAAAGAAATTCGAGAAGATGGATATGGTGGCCATGGCCAAAATCGCCGGCTGTGCCTATATCGCCACCGTCGTGCCCAATAATCCGCGCCGGGTGGAGAGCTGCATTAAGAAGGCGGTGCTGATCGCCCGAGAGGTTGGTCCCACGTATATCCAAGCCTACACGTCCTGCAATATCGAATATGCGATTCCGACCGACCAGGTGATGGCAGACGCCAAAACCGTCGAGGATGATCGCTACAAATTCGCCGAATATGTCAGCGATGAGGCCAGGGAATATCTGGCGGCGCGTTACGGATACAAGGAGTTTAACCGGAAGCCGGCGGCGGCGATTGGAACGACTTGAACCTGACGTAAGCCTCGTGTGCTCAGCTCAGCCGTGAGCCATTTCGAATCGCCGGAGCGCCCGAGTGCGGCCATGTCATGATGCTCATTGCTCGGTCCCGGCTGAGTCGGAGATATAAATGGTCTTTGGCGGACCATGGAAAGCAGGCTGTGTAACCATGCAGACGCTCGACATCCATCGTCCCGAGATGCCCGATCTTCAGTTCGTGCTGTTGGTGACGGCACTGTGCACGTCCCGGCTGACTGTGCTCAACATACCCTACACACTCCGCACCGCAATATTTGACCGGTGTTGGGTGCTCATCCACGACAGCCCGCCTCCCCGACGGCTGGAGGCACGGGTGTTGGACTTGCGGCCCTGGACCGAAATCGCCGTCGAGGCAATGGCAGAGACCATCCGTGCGGGGCTGACCGACGCAGGGATCCATACCCTGGCCTGGGATCATCCCCCGAGTGAGCCGACACAACCCTGGACACCGGACGCGCAGGTTCTCATCGATCGACTTACGCGTTATGCGTCACACGCCAGAGACCCAGCGAGCGAAGAGGCGGTCGATGAAACAGGAAATGCGCCGGACGAGGAAGGCATCGGAGGCACGGCCAGCGCTCGATGAGATGGCAGACTTCAATGCCAAGGGGGGTCCGGCTTCATTGTTGATTGCTGCACCGAGAGAACAACATGGGTCAAAGAGGCGAGTCTCCCGGCATAATCCGAAGGCGCCGTGTCATTGTGGAGATTGATGAGCAGCCGACCAATAGATGTCAGCTGAAGTGAGCGGGCGGTAGCCTGCTCCGTAGGTCCTTTTACATGATCATGCTGCTTACGCATCAGGAAGAACTTCGACGTCAACTTACCCAGGCCTTGCATGTGCGCGGCCATAAAGTGGCCATCCCGCAGCATCGAGACGATATGCTGACGGTCCTGAAGGATTCAAAGCCCGAGCTAGTCATCTTGGACCTGTATTTATCGGATCGCAGCGGTGCGGAAAATTTGAGACTCATACATGACCATCGGTATGCCGGAGCGGTGCTGGTATTGTCAGGGCCCTCGATGATGCCTATTGTGAATGTGGTGTATGCCAGCGGTCTCCGAGTCACCCGCGTTGTCCAGGCACCAGTGAACATAAACGGACAATATGATTTTGGGGATCTAGAATTCAACATCCGGACACTGATTGATGAAGTGGGAAACCGGAAGAAGTGCCACGCCTCGATTGCTCGACGTGCCTACGAACTGTATGAAATTGGAGGAAGACAGGAAGGCCACAACGTGCAAGACTGGCTGCGAGCGGAACAAGAGCTTTCAGGAAGTCTCGATATGAGAATAGGTGCTCGATAGATGCCGGCTCAAAGCAGCCACATGGATCTCGCACTCTTCGCGAGCCATCGACTGAAACAGCTCCGGTTGAGTCCACGAGATCGCGCGCGTGCGACCAACATGGCAAAATCCTACGTTGCACAACACCAAAGGCCATCCAACCGAACACACACCGATGATCAACTTGAACGAGTCCTAAAATTGCCACCCGGTCAACTGGCCAAGTTCGCCCACCCAGAGCGTCGGGAACATCCCACAAAGCGATTGGACCAGCCATTATTGCATCGTCGGCCCGGGACTCAAGCTTCTCAGGCAGACGCAGCAGATCAAAACGACATCTAAGTTGGGAACCATGCATGGTGGGAGTTTCCGTCTCCCGGTGTAATAGACATGCTCCCCTGGAGTGTCACGCTCTGCTACTACTCGTAATGTTGGGATTCTCACATCATCATTGGACATCCGGCCCATGCGGGTGGAAACCAATCAGGGTCAGTGAGAGCGGTATGACGGTGTATATCGATCGTACGACTGTCCAACGCGAGAGATATTTTGTGACGATGGCAGGAGAAGTTGAGAAGACGTTTGGGTAGCCGAGGGGCGTCTGACAGACGCCCCTCGCGTCATCTCGCTTTAGAAGCGATTACGACCTCGCCCACCTTCGCTGAACCGACCGCCTCCACCGGAACGTGCTTCCATTGGTTTGGCCTCGTTCACAGTGAGAGCCCGTCCGTCCATTTGCGTGCCGTTCAACGCCGTAATGGCCGCCTGGGCCTCTTGCGGTGTGGACATCTCGACAAAGCCGAAGCCACGTGATTGGCCGGTAAACTTGTCGGCAATCACACGCGCGGATTCGACGGTGCCATGCGCAGCAAATAAGGTGGTGACTTCCGCTTCGGTGGCTGCATAGGGCAAACCGCCGACGTATAATTTTGAACCCATCTGGGTTCCTCCTTCTGAAATGACATTGTCGGAAACTCGAGAACGACCTTACGAGGGAAGGAGAGGGCCGAAGACGCGATAGAGAGGCGGCTTAGGTCAGGCTTCCGATCACACTCTCGCTGACAACAACATCGGTGATGGGCCGTCTCAGTTCATCTTTCATGCGAGGCCCGCCGCGATGAAAGTAGCTTACTTGTATCAGTTCTTTCCCGTATTAGCAACACGCATGTTTGGGTGAGAGCCAAGATCTTATGAACGTGGTCCGTGCCAAATGAGATACGGGGGCTGCTTCATGTCGCTTCTCTGCGGATACAGGTGAAGGGCGTGCTCATAGGCAATCGCTTGCGCCCTCAGGCACGTCTGCGCTTCCAAATGTGAGGAGACAATCCGAAAGGCGGCGCCATCATCAGCGGACATCAGAACCGTATAGAGGGCGCAGGAAAAGCTCCCCTCTTTTGAACATTGCGTGCTCATGACCAGATGCGACCCATCGTGAAAGCTCAGCAGCGGGTCCATGTTCAGGCGACTCATAGGGTTTTCCTTCCAGAGGCAAGAAAGCCTTTAACGAGGCGGCTTCCGTTGATTGGGCGGATCGATGCGCTCCTCCTCAGTCGATTCCCCAGCCGAGAACACATCTTCCACCTGCGCCTCACTACACGTCAGTTCGCCGGCCGGTTGAGGTGGCACTCCATTGCGCTTTGCTTGTGCAACGGTTTTTTGAGACTTTCGCATCGTATGACCTAAAGCAGTTGGAGACTGGACTGTGATGATGCACCATCAAGAGCAGCGGTTAAGAGATCCTACGGTCCAATGGACCGGTCCGGAATTCGCACAGGGAAAGAATC
>Ga0307411_10000542_pt1 | contig 13352 bp, 8 predicted proteins | sample DK1Ometagenome_2_FD_203712 | JGI IMG/M metagenome (GOLD analysis project Ga0307411, IMG submission 203712) | Maize rhizosphere microbial communities from greenhouse at UC Davis, California, United States - DK15-O-1 | ecosystem: Host-associated > Plants > Roots > Rhizosphere > Soil | place: USA...
TTTTCGGTGCCCGAGCAAAGCCTGTCTCCGGTGCGCAGGTACCAGGCCGCCGGCGAACTCGCCGTTACGGCGCAGGTGCCGAACGGCGGCGTCGCCCCGGTGTCGGGCAGGCTTTCGTTCATCGACAACACGACCGATGCGTCGACGGGAACGATCAAGCTGAAGGCCGAGTTCGCGAACGGCGACAAGTCGCTGTGGCCGGGTCAGTTCGTCGATGTCGTGCTCACGCTCACGCATCAGGACGACGCGATCGTCGTGCCGGCGGCCGCCGTGCAGAACGGGCCGGATGGGCAGTACGTGTTCGTCGTCGGCCCCGACCGCGCCGTGCAATTGCGCGCCATCAAAGTCGCGCGAAGCGAAGGCAATTTCGCCATCATCGCGTCGGGGTTGAAGTCCGGCGAGACGGTCGTCACCGTTGGGCAGCTGCGCCTCGCGCCGGGGACGAAGATCACGATCGCCGACGCCAAGGCGAGCGAGTAGCGCGCGGCGACGCGCCGAGCGGAATGAGCGGTCCACAGCAAACCGGCGGGAATATCGCGGCCCTGTTCGTCGGGCGGCCGGTGATGACGTCGCTCGTCATGCTCGGCATTCTGATCTTCGGCATCGTCAGCTACCGGCTGCTGCCGGTGAACGCGCTGCCGAACGTCGACTTCCCCACGATCCAGGTCTCGGCGAGCCTGCCCGGCGCCAGTCCGGACACGATGGCCTCCGCGGTCGCGACGCCGCTCGAGAAGCAGTTTTCGACGATCGCGGGCATCGATTCGATGACGTCGCAGTCGACGCAGGGCAGCACGTCGATCACGATCCAGTTCGCGCTCGACCGCAACATCGACGCCGCCGCGCAGGACGTGCAATCGGCGATCGCCGCCGCCGCTCGGCAGCTCCCGTCGGCGATGCCCTCCCCGCCCACGCAGCGCAAGGTCAACCCGGCCGAATCGTCGATCCTGCTGCTCGCGCTCACGTCGAGGACGCAGCCGCTCTCCGTCGTCGACGACTACGCGGAAAACAACCTCGCGCAGCGCATCTCGACGATCAGCGGCGTCGCGCAGGTGCAGGTCTACGGGTCGCAGAAATACGCGGTGCGCATCCAGCTGGACCCGAACGCGCTCGCCACGCGCGGCATCGCGCTCACCGACGTCGAGCAGGCCGTCGGCAACGCGAACGTGAACATCCCCACCGGCACGCTGTACGGCAGCCAGCGCGCGACGTCGGTGATGGCCACCGGCCAGCTCAACGATGCGAAGGAGTACGCACCGCTGATCGTCGCGTACCGCAACGGCGCCGCGGTCCGGCTGAACCAGATCGGGCGCGTGTTCGACAGCGTGCAGAACGACAAGGTCGCGGCCTGGTACAACGGCACGCGGGGCGTCGTGCTCGCGATCAGCCGGCAGCCGGGGACGAACACGATCGAGGTCGTCGACGCGATCAGGAACATCCTGCCGTCGTTCCAGGCGCAGCTGCCGCCGTCGGTGCAGCTCTCGATCCTGTACGACCGCTCCGAGTCGATCCGCGAGTCGGTCCGCGACGTGCAGTTCACGCTGCTGCTCGCGCTGGCACTCGTGATCGGCGTGATCTTCGTGTTCCTGCGCAGCGTCAGCGCGACCGTGATCCCGAGCCTCGCGCTGCCGATGTCGATCATCGGCACGTTCTCGGCGATGTACCTGCTGGGCTACAGCCTCGACAACCTGTCGCTGATGGCGCTGACGCTTTGCGTCGGGTTCGTCGTCGACGACGCGATCGTCGTGCTCGAGAACGTCACGCGGCACATGGAAATGGGCAAGTCGCGCCTGCAGGCCACGCTCGATGGCACGAAGGAGATCGGCTTCACGATCGTGTCGATGACGACGTCGCTCGTCGCCGTGTTCATCCCGGTGCTGCTGATGGGCGGCATTCTCGGGCGGCTTCTGCACGAATTCGCGGTCACGATCATCGTCGCGGTGCTGTTGTCGGGCTTCGTGTCGCTGACGCTCACGCCGCTTTTGTGCAGCCGGATGCTGAAGGTCGAGCGCAAGGAGGATCACGGCAGGATCTTCGCGGCGAACGAGCGGGTGTTCCAGGCGGTGCTCGCCGCGTACCGGCACAGCCTGCAATGGGCGCTGCATCACCGGCGGTTCACGATGCTCGTGTTCGCCGCGATCTTCGCCGGCACCGCCTTCCTGTTCTCGTGGATGCCGAAGGGCTTCCTGCCGAGCGACGACGTGGGCCAGCTCTTCGTGATCACCGAAGCGGCGCAGGACATCTCGTTCGACGCGATGAAGAACCTGCAGCAGCAGGTGGCGGCGATCATCCGGGAGAATCCGCACGTCGAGAACGTGATGTCGTTCGCGGGCGCCGGCGGGCCGAGCTCGTCGCTCAACAACGGGCGGCTGTTCGTGACGCTGAAGCCGCGCGACGAGCGTCCGAAGGCCGACGAGATCGTGCAGGAGCTGCGGCCCGCGCTGCGCAACATCCCCGGCATCAACGCGTACGTGCAGAACATCCCGACGATCCGCGTCGGCGGGCGCCTGTCCAAGAGCCAGTACCAGTACACGGTGCAGGCCCCGGACACCGAGGAGCTCTACAAGTGGGCGCCGAAGCTCGAGGCGAAGATCCGCACGCTCCCGGGCCTTCAGAACGTCACCACCGACCTCCAGATCACGCAGCCGCAGATCACCGTCGAGATCGACCGCAACAAGGCGTCGGCGCTCGGCGTTTCCGCGCAGGCGATCGAGAACACGCTCTACGACGCGTACGGCGCGCGCCAGGTGTCGACGATCTTCGCGCCGACCGATCAATACTGGGTCGTGATGGAGCTCGAGCCGCGCTACCAGACCGACCCGTCGGTGCTGTCGCTGCTCTACGTGCGCTCGAGCAGCGGAGCGCTGGTGCCGCTCAATGCGGTGGCGACGCTCGCGCCGACCGTCGGCCCGCTCGCGATCAACCACCAGGGCCAGCTGCCGGCGGTCACGATCTCGTTCGACGTGGCGCCGGGCGTCGCGCTGTCGCAGGCGATCGACGAGATCAATGCCGCCACCGCCGAGATGCAGCTGCCGCAATCGGTGATCGGCACGTTCCAGGGAACGGCGCAGGCGTTCCAGGCGTCGCTGCGCGGGATGGGGATCCTGCTCGTGCTCGCGATCTTCATCATCTACCTCGTGCTCGGCATCCTCTACGAGAGCTTCATCCACCCGGTGACGATCCTCTCGGGCCTGCCCACCGCCGGCTTCGGCGCGCTCGTCACGCTGATCGCATTCGGCAGCGATCTCAACATGTACGCGTTCGTCGGGATCATCATGCTGATCGGCATCGTCAAGAAGAACGCGATCCTGATGATCGACTTCGCGATCGAGGGCCAGCGCCGCGAGGGGATGGATGCCGAGCACGCGATCTTCCAGGCGTGCATGACGCGCTTCCGCCCGATCATGATGACGACGATGGCCGCGCTGATGGGCAGCCTGCCGATCGCGCTCGCGCTCGGGGCCGGCGGCGACTCGCGGCAGCCGCTCGGGCTCGCCGTCGTCGGCGGCCTCGTCGTGTCGCAATTGCTTACGCTCTACATCACACCGGTCGTCTACCTGTACTTCGAGCAGTTCCGCGCGTGGGTGGCGTCGCGGCGGCCGCGTGCCGAAGCGCTGCACCCGCCGCCCGCCCACGCCGATTGACGCGTTTGCTATGCTCCGGCGCGTTCGCGTCGGCGCGGAGTGCTCACCATGAAAGATGCATCGATCCCGGTCACGCTGATCGCCGTGGGCCTTGGCTGGCTGCTATGGGAATTGCGGCTGTTCCCCGACGTCGACTGGATCATCTCGCTCGGATTCATCGCCGCGGGCATCGCCGTCATGGTGATCGACGGCATCAACAAGAACTCCGTCGTCATCGGCCCGTTCCTGATCGCGATCGGCCTTGCATGGCTGGTGCACGACCGCTATGGCACGCACTGGCGTTACATCATCCCGTTCATGCTCGTGTTGCTCGGCCTTCTGATGCTGATCGCGCGCGGCGAGCGAATCCGCGAGCGCCGCGGGCGCAATCCCGGCGATTAGGCTGCGGCCGCGAGCGCCGCCTCGAGCGACGGCAGGTAAGCGGTCAGTTCCCACGCCCGCGCGCGGTCGAGGCATGCCGCAAGCGCCGCTGGATCGGGCTCGCCGCGGCCGGCGCCGGCCAGCGCGCGCGCACGCGCAACCAGCAGCTCGACGACCGGCAGCGGCTCGTCGTGCATTGCACGCTCGAGCAGATCGGCGTAGCGGTCGACGCTCGCCCATTCGCGCGCGTCGAGCAGCGCGTCGATGCCCCAGTGATAGAACGCGAGATGGCAATGCGCGACGCATTCCTCGCTCAGCAACCGCTCCCCCTCCGCGAGCGCCGCGCGGCGCTCGTCGCCGCTCGCCGCGAGGCGCGCCTTTGCACCCAGCACCAGCGGTCCCGCGAAGCGCGGGCCGACATCGTTGCTGCGCGACCATGCCTGCTCGAGGCAGGCGCGCGCCACGTCGCTCTTGCCCTCGTGCGCGCGCACGAGGGCAAGGCCGGTGTACAGGATCACTTCGAAACGGCGCGCGGCGACCGTGCGCGCGAGCGCGATCCCGCGCGCCAGCGGCTCGGCCGCGTCGGCGTAGCGCCCGCAGTAAGCGAGCACGAAGCCGGCCGCTTCATCGCACATCGTTTCGGCGAAGCGATCGCGCAGATCGTGCGCGAGGCGCCGCGCCCCGCGAAACTGCGCCAGCGCACTGTCGATGCGCCCGAACAGCGCGTCGACGATCGCGACCATGCACCGATTCATCGGCATCAATCGCGTAAGGCCCGCGCGCTCGCAGATGTCGAGGCAGCGTCGAAACGCGGACTGTGCCGAACGCATCTGTCCTTGCGCATACAAGGCATCGGCGACGCCTGACAGCGCCTGCGCCTCGCATTCCGCGTCGCCGGCCTGCTGCGCCAGGGCAAGCGCACGCTCGTGGTGCCGGCGGCACTCGCCGGCCGCACCTGCCGAAAAGTGCAGGCTGCCGCGCAGGTAGGCGATGCGCGCGAGGTGAGCGGTGAGACAGGCGCGATTGGCGCTTTCCTCGGCCGCGTCGAGCGCCGCGAGTCCCTTCGCGATCGCGCTTTGCATCCGATGCCCGGATGCGACGCCGATCCACGCCGCCGCGCGCTCGCGATCGTCGGCGGCGTCGTCGAGCGCCGACTCGAACGCACCGATCGATTCGGCGGCATTGCCATGCCGCGCGTGCAGCTCGCCCGCGAGCGCGGCCAGGCCGAAGCGCGCCGCGGCGCCGGACGGAAGCTGTCGCCCGCGGGTCACGAGCGCGAGCGCCGCCTCGGTCCGCATCGCGTTCGCCTCGGCGCGCGCCGCCGCCAGATACGCGTCCGCCGCGCGCGGATCCTCGGCACGGTCGAGATGCTCGGCGCAAAGCGCCGGATCGCGTCCCTCGTACCAGAGCGCCGCCTTGTGGTGGAGTTCGCGGCGCGACGCGTGCAGCAGCGACGCATAGGCGCTGTCGCGGATCAGCGCGTGCGTGAACATCATTTCATCGCCATGGTCGTCGCCACGCAGCAGATCGCGCGCGACCGGCACCGACGGAACGTAGCCGGGATCGCCGACCAGATGGCGAAGCAGGTCGAGCGGAAAGCGCTGCCCGACAACGGCAGCCGCCTGGAGCGCTGACTTGTCGTTGGCCGGAAGCCGGTCGAGGCGCGCGAGCACGGCGGTCTGGATCGTCGGCGGAACCGCGTCCTCGTCGGTGTCGCTGCGCAGGAGCTGCATCAGGAACAGCGGATTGCCCTGCGCCCGCGTGACGCAGCGCTCGGCGAGATCCGGTGCGACGGCAAGATGCGCGCGCGCAAGCGCAAGCGCATCGCCGCGCGCAAGCGGGGGGAGATCGAACCGGATCACTTCGGACTCACGCCACCCCTCGCCGACGGGGTCGCCATCGCGCCGCGTCGTCAATGCGAGCACCACCGGCGCGCGTCCCGTCGCGCCGGCGAGCGCATGCAGGCATGCCAGCACCCATTCGGATGCCCAATGCACGTCCTCGACCAGCAGCACGGCAGGACGCTCGCTCGCCGCGGTTTCGGCGAGCTGCACGAGCGCACGCAGCTTGCCGCTGCGATGCGCCCCGTCGTCCATCGCCTCGTAGAGACTGTCCGGACGCTGCGGAATCAGCAGCAAATCGGCGAGCCACGGCTCATCGTCGCCGCGGACGCGTGAGGAAACGATCGCCCGGTCCAGTGCCGTGCGCCGTACGGCGGCGGCCGCCGCCGCGGGCGCGTCGAGCAGGCTGCATGCGAGCGCATGAATCGCATCCTGTCCGCTCGCCGCGCCGAAATCGAGCACGGTGGCGGCATGGCAACGTGCGCCTGCGGCGCGCGCGTCCGCGAGCAGCGCCTCGGCGAGCCGCGTCTTGCCCATGCCGGGGTCGGCGCGCAGCAGCACGACGGCGCCCCTGCGCTCGCTCGACGCACGCGCAAGCAGGCCGGCGAAGCGCTGGCGTTCCGCATCACGACCGACAAGGGGCTGCGCGTCGCGCGCACCCGCCTGGACGCCGGCGAGCTTCCACGCGCGAATGCCGCCCGGCAGGCCGCGAATGGTGACGCAACCGAGCGGCTCCATGTGCGCGAACGCCGATCCCGCCTGCGCGACGCCTTCCGAAACCACCGTTTCGCCGGACGACGCAAGGTCGGTCAGGCGCGAGGCGAGATTGACCGCGTCGCCGGTGACCGTGTAATTGCGATGCGCGGCGCTGCCGGTCGCCGCCGCGATCACCTCGCCGTTCGCGATGCCGATGTGCGTGCCGAACGCGCGCCCGGATTCGCGCGGCAGGCGCGCCACGGCATCGTGGATCGCGATGGCCGCGTGGAGCGCACGCTCGACGTCGTTGCCGTACGCGACCGGTGCGCCGAACACGCCCATGACCGCGTCGCCGATGTGCTTGTCGATCGTGCCGCCGAACCGCGCGATGATGCCGTCGACGAGATCGAAGAAAACGGTCAGCAGCGCATGCGTCCGCTCGGGATCCTGCGTGCTGGAAAGGCGCGTGTAGCCCGCGAGGTCCGCGAACAGCACGGCCACCTGGCGACGCTCGCCCGCCGGGAGTGCCACCGCAGGCGGCGGGACGGCGTCATCGACACGCGCGCCGCAGTTCGCGCAGAAGCGCGCGTTCGGCGGCAGCTCGGCGGCGCACTGATGGCAGTTCGGCACGATAAGCTCGAGTTTCGGGAAGCATTGTGCCGCAGATGAAGAACGCACCGCGCTGACACGAGGCTCCTCAACAGCCGGTCGCGAGCGGCTTCAACCGCACGAGGTCCGGCTCGACGCCGATTCCCGGCGCATCGCCGAGCACGACGATGCCGTCCCTCGGAACGAGCGGGCACACCTCTTCCCGCAACGGATTCGGGTTGGCGTCGACCTCGGCGTAGCTGTCCGCCGTGCCATGCGCGGCGAGCAGATGAAGGCTCGCCGCAAGGCCGATGCCGCCGCCCAGCCAGTGCGGGCAGCACGCCACGCCGCGGCTCGCCGCGTGCAGCGCGACATCGCGGCAGCGGGTGATGCCGCCCCACTTGCCGACGTCCGGTTGGACGACGGCGAGCCAGCCGCCGTCGATCGCCTCGCAGAACGCCGCGCGTCCGCGCAGGTTCTCGCCTGCAGCGAGCGGGATCGCGCTGGCTTTGGCGAGGCGCCGCCATGACGCCGCGGGCTCATCGGCGGCCAGCGGTTCCTCGATCCAGTGCGGCGCGAACGGCGCGAGCTCGGCGACGCGTGCAACCGCCTCCGCTTCCTCCCACGCCTGGTTGGCATCGGTCATGATCCGCGCGTCGTCGCCGAGTGCGTCACGCAGCGCACGCAGGTTGTCGACGTCGCGCTTCGACCCGAATCCCACCTTCAGCTTGAACGCGCCGTGGCCTTCCGCGCGCTTGCTCAGGGCGGTGGCGACCACGCCGTCGGGACCGAGGCCGCTCGCATACACGCTGACGTGCCCGCTCGTGCCGCCGAGCAGGCGCCACAGCGGCACGCCCGCCCGGCGCGCCGCCATGTCCCACAGCGCCTGGTCGATCGCAGCCGATACCTGGGCAAACGGCCCAGGCTCGCCACATTGCAACGCAAGGCGGCGCGTGCGCTCCTCGAGCAGCGCCGTCACGGCGGTGGGATCGCAGGGAGCGCCGCGGAGCAGCGGCGCGAAAATCGAGCGCGCAAGCCGCGCGCGATGCTCCGCGCCGACCTGCGGAAAGTTGGCGAACGATTCGCCCCAGCCCCACGCGCCGTCGCTCGCGACGACGCGGACGAACACCGCCGGCCGGCTGGTCATCGCGCCGAACGCGTTGGTCACGGGAACGTCGATGGGCGCGCGGAAAACGTGTGCTTCCACGGCGCTGATCACGGGCTCCATGCGGTCCTCCGGGGGCTGCCTGCGCGCGGCTGTTCGAATCCGGATGCGAACGTTATCATGCGCTCCGCGGCGAATGTGAGCGCATTCCAGGGATGCCATGTCCAGCGAGGATCGACGTGACACGCAGTCCCCCGGCGGCGGGCTGCGGATTGGCGAGCGCTTTTCGATGCGAGGCCGCCGCGCGCTCGTGACCGGCGGCAGCGTCAGCATCGGCCGGGTGATCGCACTTGCGTTCGCGGACGCCGGCGCCGACGTGGCCGTCCATCGATCGCTCGCCGCCGACACGGCGTTCGGGAAGCCGGACGCGGGCGCACGAACGGTGGAGGAAATCCACGCGCGCGGTGGCCGTGCCGCACTGATCGAGGCGGACTTCGAGCAGCCGGGCGAGGCGGCCCGCACCGTGCACGCGGCGGCGGATGCGCTGGGATTCCTGGACGTGCTCGTGATCTGCGCGTCGATCCAGTACCGCACGCCGTTCGACGAGGTCACCGCCGAACAGATCGAGCGGCAGATCCAGATCAACTTCCGCGCGTCGATCGAGCTGATGCAGGCGGCGCTGCCGGCGATGAAGGCCCGTGGATGGGGCCGGGTGCTGACCATCGGCAGCATCAACCAGACGCGCCCCGAGCCGGTGCTCGCCGTCTACGCCGCGCTGAAGAGCGCACAGCACAACCTCGCCATCAATCTCGCGCGGCAATACGCGCCGTTCGGTGTCACGGTGAACAACCTGTCTCCTGGCCTCATCGCTACCGAGCGAAATCGCTGGCGACGCGCGGACGCCGCGCAGTGGGCGGAGATCGAGCGCGAATCGAGCCCGATGGGCCGCGCGGGCACGCCCGAGGAGATCGCGGGCGCGGCGCTGCTGTTCTGCTCCGAGGCGGGCAGCTTCATCACCGGTGCCGACCTTCAGGTCACCGGCGGCCGCCATCTGTAGAAAGCGGCGAGCCGGTCAGACCAAGCCGGTGAATCGCGGCTCGGGCAACCCCGGAGTGCTCACGTGCAGGGCGAACAGCGCGCCGGCGTGCGGCTGCGCAGCGAGCTCGGCCTGCGAAAGCTTCTGGCGCGCAGTGGTCACGTACAGCGTGCGCAGGTCGGCACCGCCGAGCGTGCACGCGGTTACGCGCGTCGCCGGGATCGCGATCACGCGGTCGATGCGGCCGTCGGGCGTGATCCGCGCGACGCAGCCGCCCTCGTAGCGCGCGCTCCACAGGCAACCGTCAGCGTCGATCGCTGCGCCGTCCGGTCGCCCGGGCAGGATGTCGCGCTCGACGAGCACGCGCATGGCGCCGAGGGTTCCTTCGTCCGGGTCGAACGCGTAGGCGCGCAGCCGTCCGTCCGGGGTATCGGCGAAGTAGAGCGTGCGGTCGTCCGGGCTCCAGGCCAGAGCGTTGGGCACCGTCACGTCGCGCAGCACGCGCGCGCAGGCGAGGTCGCGCGTGATCCGATAGAGCGCACCCGTGGTCGCCGCGCCGTAGTCGCGCATGCTGCCTGTCCACAGACGGCCGCGCCGGTCACACCGGGTTTCATTGAGGCGATTGCCCAGCGACTCGGGTTCCGGCTGCACCAGCGGCGTCGGCGCACGCGCGTGGTCGAGATCGAATGCGCAGATGCCCGTGCGCATCGCGAGCAGCACGCGGGGACCCTGCGCGAGCGCGACCGCGCCGCACAGATCCGGCAGCGTCCATTGCAGCAGATGTCCCGTTGCCGGATCGAGCGCGCGCAACGCCGGAGCTCGAATGTCGACCCAGTAGAGTCGTTGCTCGCGCGTACACCAGACGGGAGACTCGCCGAGGACGTCGCTGCCCTCCGTCACCCGCTCGACAGCGGCCCCCGTCTCGAGCTTCCAGCCCATGGCCTCAGGTCGTCTCCCGCAGCACCAGCTCGAAGCCGAGATCGATCGCTTTCGCTTCGACGCTGCCGCCCGCGAGCCGGCGGCACAGCAGCGCGGCCGCGCGGCGTCCCATCTCGTAGCGCGGCATGCGCATCGTGCTCAGTGCCGGAACGCATTGCGACGCGATCTCCTGATCGTCCATGCCCGCGATCGCGATTGCCGCTGGCACCGCGAGTCGCCGGCGCTGGCATTCGAACAGCGCGCCAAGCGCGATCACATCGCTGGTACAGAACAGCGCATCGAGATCGGGCCGGCGCTCGAGCACCTCGGCCACACCCGTCGCGCCGCCCCGATAGCTCAGTTCGACTTCCGCCTCGAGGCGCGTGCCGTCGAGCAGCGCGTGGTCGCGCAATCCCGCCACGTAGCCCGAGTGCCGGTCCTGCACGCGGTCGATGTAGTCGCGCCCCTTCTGCCCGATGTAGGCGATCCTGCGGCGCCCGCTTGCGATCAATGCGTGCGTCATCGCGCGCGCCGCTTCGAAGTTCGAATAACCGACGACCATGTCGATCGGCGTCGCGGTGAGGTTGCCGGTCTCGACAACGGGGATGCGTGCCGCCGCGAGCATGCGTCGCGTGCCGAGCGTGTGCGTCGTGCCGGTCAGGTACATCGCGTCGGGTCGCCGGGTGAGCAAGGCGCTCACGAGCTCCTCTTCCTCCTGTGGCGAGAAGCCGCTGTCGGCGAGCAGCAGATGCAAGCCTTGCTGCTCGAGCACTTCCGACATCCCGCGCAGCACCTCGGCGACGATGGAGTGCGTCACGCTGGGAATCACTGCCGCCACGACGCCGGAGCGCTGCGATTTGAGGCTGGCCGCGACGCGGTTCGGCACGTACCCCGTCGCCTCGATCGCCGCAATGACGCGCGCCCGCGTCTTCGCTGCGACCCTGTCGGGCTCGCGCAGCACGCGCGACACGGTAATCACCGACACCCGCGCAAGACGCGCGACGTCCTGCATGCGCGACGGCGCACGCGGGGTGACGGCACAGGCGTCGACGATTTGAGGCATGCCGCGAGATCGATTGACAGAGCCGTCATGGTAACGTTAGCATGGGCCGGCCAACAACCCGACAGCGCTGCGACGACGTGCGCCGCGTCGTTCACGCGCCAACCACGCCACAGGAGGCAACATGCGCAATCGGGCGCAGCGGCTCGCGGCCCTGGTCCTCGTCTCCCTGCTCGCCGCCGGACCGGCGTTGGCTGACACCGTCAATCTCACCTTCCGGTTCAACGACACCGAGGAGAAGGAGCTGCGGGGGGCGCTCGACCAGTTCGAGCAGCAGAACCCCGGCATCAAGGTCACGTTGCAGCGCATCGGCTGGCGCGACGCGCGCGACCAGTTCCTGCGCGAGGCCGCGGTAGGCCAGGGGCCCGACGTCGTCCACATGGCGCAGGTGTGGGTGAAGGAGATGGGCAAGGCCGGCGCGCTGCTGCCCCTCAACGACCTGGTGAAGCAGTCGCCGCCGGGCAGCGGCTTCGACGACTTCATGGCGCAGGACCTCGCGCGGAACAAGGAGGGGCGCATCTACGGATTGCCGTGGACCACCGACACGTGGGCGATGGTCTATCGCACCGACCTGCTCAAGCAGGCGGGGATCACGAAGCTGCCCGACACGTGGAAGGAGCTTCACGACGACAGCGCGCTCGTCAAGCAGCGCACGGGAAAGGCCGGCTTCGGCTTCCCGGCGGGCGGCTCCGCTTCGGGCGCGATCTGGTTCCTCGCGAACTTCTTCTGGTGGTCGGACGGCAAGGCGATGGTCGTGCAGAAGCCCGATGGCACGTACGGCATGAACCTGACCGCCGCCGACATCGCCGACGCGATGCGCTACTTCAAGTCGTTCATCACGGAAGGACACAACCCCACGTCGAACCTGAGCGCGAGCGACGCGCACGATCCGGCGATCCTGAAGGCGCTGGTGACGGGCCAGCAGGCGATGGCGGCGATGCCCCCCAACACCTACAAGCAGGTCCTCGACACGTACCGCGAGACGCATCCGGGCGAGCCCGTGCCGTTCGTGTCCGGTCCTTTCCCCAAGGGCACGGTGACACGCTCGTCAATGGTGGGCGGGCGCATGCTCGGCATCAACGTCAATACGAAGCACGCCGCGGAAGCGTGGAAGCTGGTGAAGTACCTCGCCTCGGAGCCGATCTTCACGAAGTACTACACGACGCAGTTCCCCGCGCAGCGATCGCTGTTGCAGAAGGTCGATTGGTCGCCCGAGCTCAAGGGCTTTGCGGAGCAGCTCGGCTACGCGCGCACCTGGGGGCCCTACTCGGACGGTCCCGCGCCGATCGGAGCGCTCTGGAACGCGACCGGACGTGCGTTCAGCGCGGCACTCTCGGGACAGCGCAGCGAGCAGGAAGCGGCGCAGGAGCTCGTAGCGACCGTGACCAAGCTGATGCAGGCGCGCGGCCAGTAGGCCCGCCGGCGCCGGGCGCGCACGGATTGGCCGTGGACGCGTAGGAGGCGATCTCGTGCAGGTGACGGCCTTTCGCAACCTGCTGCGCGGCCAGCACCTGTTCGTCGCCGGCATGCTGGCGCCGGCATTCGTCATCCTCGCGCTGTTCTACGCGTACCCGACGTTCCAGAACCTGGCGATCAGCTTCACGGACCTGTCGCTGCTTGGCCTCAAGCGCGGCAGCAACTGGGTCGGCTTCGACAACTACCACGAGTTCCTCGCCGGGGCGGAGTTCCGCCACGTCCTGTTCAACACGGTGATCTGGCTCACCGCGTTGTCGGTCGCGCTGCGGCTCGTCTTCGGTCTCGGCATCGCGCTGCTGCTCGACTCGCCGCTGCTGTACCGCATCCGCCTCGCCACCCTCGCGAAGGTCGCCGTGCTCGTTCCCTGGGCGACGCCGCCGATCGTGGCCGTCGTGATCTGGCGCTGGATGCTCGACCCGCAGAACGGCATCGTCAACGCGATCCTCGTGAAGCTCGGCCTGGTTGACGAGCCGGTGGCGTTCTTCGCCGACCTGCGCACCGTCTGGCCGTCGGTGGTGACCATCATCGTGTGGAACACGGTGCCATTGATCGCGCTGTCGCTGCTCGCAAGCCTGCAGTCGATTCCCGATGAGCTGAACGAGGCCGCCGCGCTCGACGGCGCGTCGCGCTG
>Ga0307411_10000543_pt1 | contig 13348 bp, 17 predicted proteins | sample DK1Ometagenome_2_FD_203712 | JGI IMG/M metagenome (GOLD analysis project Ga0307411, IMG submission 203712) | Maize rhizosphere microbial communities from greenhouse at UC Davis, California, United States - DK15-O-1 | ecosystem: Host-associated > Plants > Roots > Rhizosphere > Soil | place: USA...
AGCGCCGAGCAGGCGGTGCTCGCCGACATCGTGGTGCACGCGGGGTGGTTGGCAGGCGGCGTGATCGGCCTCTATCTGCTCGCCCGCAGCGACCGGGGGGCGCCCTCCTACTGGATCGTGTACCTGCTTCTCACCGCGGCAGCGTTCAGCGTCCTCCTCACCACGTGGCCGGACCAGCAGGCAAACCACCACCAGGCGAAACACCGCCTATCGTGGGTCGTCACCAGCCTCGTTGTCGCCGTCTACATCATGTTTTCGCGTGGCGTGCGGCAAGTCTTCGGCAGCAACGGCTTCCCCCTCGGCGGCCCGCTCGATGGGCTCCGTCGGCGGCTCCATCGCCTCTGATCCGACGTAGGCGAGCGACACACCATGCACTTGCTACCGCCCATGCCTCCTTTCCGACCCGACCGCCGGCCGGTCGCGCCGCTCCCGGCGACCGCGCTCGCGGTCCGGCTCCTCCGGCGCGCGCTCGCCGCGGCCGCCGGCGCTGTTGCCTTTACCGGCTGCACCGGCGCGGAAGCGCTCGACGGCCGCGCCGCTGGCGGGTCAGCCGATAGGCCCGCGATCCTCATGACCGTGAGCGGCGACGCTGTGTTCGACGACCGACTCACCGACCGCACGCTCTGCCGGGTGGACAAGCTCGGCACGGGCGCCGGCACCGAGGGAGTCGTGAGGGGAGTGAGCACGGCTAGCGCCGACTCGCTCGTCGTCAGCTTCTTGTGGTTGCGCGCGGGCACGCACGAGCTCGTGCAGCGCGGGTACCGCCCGGGCGAACCGGCGCTCTCGATCATGGCGACCGTCGCCGGCACGATCTACCAGTGGGCCCCCGGGGGCAAGGCGACCGTCACGATCCGGGACCGCGTCGGGAAGAGTGGGACGATCGTGGCGACGGGGTTCAAGGCGTTCGAGCGCTTCGAGGATGTGCCCGCGAACCTGTCGCTCAAAGTCTCCTGGAAGTGCGACTGAGCGACGCACATCCCACCAGCATCACGTCGTCGTGAGAGACACCCCGCGAACATTGCTCGACAAGATCCGGGTCGGTCATGTCGTCCGACCCGAGACCGGGGACGCGCCCGCGGTACTCTATGTCGATCTGCACCTCGTTCACGGGCGCCGTCGCCGCAGGCGTTCGCCGAGCTGCGCGCGCGGCCTGTACGTGCGGCGGCCGGGAGAGTCGCTTTACTACGCGCGCGGTCTACGATCGCGGGTCGGCGCTCACGTATAGCGAGGATCTCTTTGCAGCCGATGGCTTTTTTCTGTCACCAGTCTTGTATCCGCTTCGCCGTGCTACTCGCCTGGCGCCGTTTCAACTGAAGCACAAGAGCGGCGAGGATCAGCAGATACGTGGTGTCGAAGCCAAAACCACACGCCGAGGTCGGCTGCTTCGAGGGGAATTTCCAGGCTTATGTCGAGGACCTGCGCAAGCGCAAAGGCCCCGACGCGGACCAGCCGCACCGGATCGCGTACCGGAAGCTGGTGCGGGCGTAGCTTGCGGGTACGCAGAGCGCGCTAGCGCGAGAGCCCGCAGGTGCGCTCTTGGGGGAGCGGGGTCATTCACTCTCCGGGCTCGCCGGCGCCGTGACGGTCCCTCGTGCTCGGGTCAGTGTCGAGAAGCCGGAAGTGGCGCCGGTGCAGGGCCGAGCTGTACCGGTTGTCGGGCGCGTTGTCCGCGTTGAGCGAATCCCGGAGCGAGTCCGGCGCCCTCTGCCACTGCGAGGCCATGCGCGCCCCGTCCGGCTCGACGGCCCGCAGGCGCCGCTCGCCGGGCATCCGCCAGGCCCGGGCGGAACGGACTTTCCCCCGCCGAGCATTGACATACGCCCCGCCACGGCATATGTAGCTGCTTAGGCATAGCTAGTTAGGTATACCGGGGGTGACAGTGGCCAAAACCAGGAACGACATCCTGCAGGGTACCCTCGCGCTCCTCGTGCTGCGCACCCTGGCGGCGTCGGGGCCGATGCACGGCTACGCGATCACCTCGCACATCCACCGCGTCTCCGGCGAGCTGCTGCGCGTCGAGGAGGGGTCGCTCTACCCTGCGCTGCACCGCATGGAGCAGGACGGGTGGCTGCGCGCGTCGTGGGGGAGGACGGAGACCGACCGCGAGGCGCGGTTCTACGAGGTCACCGCGAAGGGCCGACGCCAGCTCGCGATCGAGCGCGAAAGCTGGGCGCGGTTGACCGAAGGCGTCGGCCGGGTGCTGGGCTACGCCTGACGGCAGCACCTCGAGGGAGCCCATGACTTGGTTCCGCCGGCTCATCAACCTGGCACGCCCCAACCAGCTCGCTCGCGACATCGACCGGGAGATGGCGTTCCACATCGCCGAGCGCGCCGAGGAGCTGCGCCGCGCTGGCATGCCGGAGGGCGACGCGTTGCTCGAGGCGCGCCGGCGGTTCGGCAACCGCACGCTGCTGAGTGAGCGGACGCGCGACGCCGACGTCGTGACGTGGCTCGACTCCGTGCTCGGCGACCTGCGCTACGCGGTGCGCGGCATGAGGCGTTCGCCCGGCTTCGTGCTCGTCGCCGTCGGCTCGCTCGCCCTCGGTATCGGCGCGACGAGCGCCATGCTTTCCGTCGCGATGGGAGCGCTCCTCGGCTCCGTGCCGTTCCCCGATCCGGACCGGCTCGTGCACGTGTGGGAACGCCCGGAGACTCCCGCGACCCCGCAGAACCCCGCGGCCCGCGCCCCGGCGTCGTACCCCGAGCTCCTCGACTGGCGCGACGGGAGCCGCGTCTTCGTCGCACTGGAGGGGTACGACGAGACCAACGTGACCCTCAGCAACCTCGGCGAGCCCGTTCGCCTTCAGGGGGCGCGCGTCACGGCGGGGTTCCTCGCGATGCTCGGCGTTCGGCCCGTCCTCGGGCGCGGCCTCGCGCGCGGGGACGACGGCCCCGGCTCGGCGCCGGTCGCGGTCGTGAGCCACGGTTTCTGGCGGCGCCGGCTCGGCGGCGACCCCGCGGCCATCGGGCGCACGCTGACGATCGATGGGCGGGCAGTGACGGTGGTCGGGGTGCTCCCGCGGGACTTCCTCTTCGCGCCCGCGGGCGACGTCGAGGTCTTGCTCCCCGTCGACGCCGCCGCGGCGCGGACGAGCGGTCGGTCCAGCCGCTGGATGCGGGTCGTCGGACGGCTGCGCGACGGGGTGTCGGTGGACCGCGCGTCCGCCGACCTGGCCGCGATCATGCGACGGCTCGCCGCCCAGTACCCCGAGACGAACGCGGGGCGCGCCGCCTACGCCGTTTCGCTGCGCGAGGAGATCGTGGGTCCCGTGCGCCCCCTGCTCCTCGCGCTCGGCGGGGCGGTGGGGTTGATGCTCCTCGTCGCCTGCACCAACGTGGCGAGCCTCTTCCTGGCCCGGGCGATCGCACGCGGGCGCGAGTTCGCGGTGCGAGCCGCGATCGGGGCCGGCCGTGGTCGGATCGTGCGGCAGTTGCTCGCGGAGAGCGTGCTGGTGGCGGCGGTGGGCGGCGCCGCGGGCGCGGCACTCGCGTGGGCGGGCGTGGCGTGGCTCGCCACGCTGCCGCTGCACGTGGCGGATCGCATGCCCTTCCTTCGCGGGCTGACCGTCGACGCCGGAGTGCTGGGCGCCACGATGGCCGTCGCGCTCGGTACGGGCGTGGCGTTCGGGATGACCCCGGCGCTGCACGCCGGCCGCCTCTCGCTCGCCCTGCTCGGGCGGCGCGACGGGGTCGACGGGCGGGGCACGCCCGGAGGCCGAGCTTGGCGCGCGCTCATCGCCGCGCAAATCGCGTTCACGACCGTGCTCTTGGTCGGCGCCGGGCTGATGGCGCGAAGCCTGACGGCGCTGCTCCGCGTGGACCTGGGTTTCGAGACGGGGCGCGTCGTGACGATGCGGCTGGCGCTCGCCGGGTCGCGGTACGAGCCTCCGGCGGCGCAGCAGCGGTTCTTCGAGACACTGGTGGCGCGCGCGCGCGCCCTCCCCGGCGCGCGCGCGGCCGGGGCGGTGAGTAACGTCCCCCTCGCCGGCGGCGGCTCGACGACGCTCCACGTGGACGGCGTGCCGGAGCCGCGCGCGGCGGCACGTCCGGAGGCGATGCTGCGCGGCGTGGCGGGGGACTACTTCCGCGCGATGGGGATCCGGCTTGTCGAGGGGCGGGCGCTCGGGCCGCGCGACGACAGCGCCGCTGTGCCGGCGATCGTGGTGAGCGAAGGGCTGGCGAGGCGGCTGTTCGGCCCCGGCCCGGCAGTGGGGAGACGCGTGCGCTTCTACGCGTCTCCGGCCACGGCCTGGACGGTCGTCGGGGTGGTAGCGGACGTGCGGGCCGCGAGTCTCGACGCCCCTGCGCCGCCGATCATCTACCGCTCGCACCTGCAGGCGCCCGAGAATCGGATGACGGTAGTGGTGCGCGCCGCCGGGGACCCGTCGGCACTCCTCACCGCGATGCGACGCGAGATGCGCACGCTCGACCCGCTGCTCCCGGTCTACGAGGTGGGGACGATGGCGGAGCGCGTTGCGAGCGCCCCGGCTGTGTACCTCCGCAGGTACCTGCTGGCGCTGCTCGGCGGCTTCGCGCTGGTGGCGACGCTGCTCGCCGCCTTCGGATTATACGGGGTCATCGCCTACGCGGTGGCGCGGCGCGCGCGCGAGATGGGCATCCGCGCGGCGCTCGGTGCGACGCCGCGCTCGATCGTCATGCTCGTGCTGCGGCAGGGGGCAACGCTGGCCGCATTCGGCTTCGCCGCTGGACTCGCCGCATCGGGGGCCCTGGGACGCGTGCTCGGGACGCTACTCTACGGGGTGCGTGCCACCGACCAGCTCACCTACGGCGCGGTGGCGGCGCTGCTCGCCGGGGTGACCCTCCTGGCGAGTCTCGTCCCCGCGCGCCGCGCCGCCCGCGTGGACCCCGCCGAGGTATTGCGCGCGGAGTAGGAAGGAGGCGCGCCGCTCGGCTCGCGGGCGGGCGAATTGTATCCCGATTCGTAGCGGGGCGCGACTCGCGGCCCAGGACCCCCGAGCCACACCGTGACGGCTGCTTCGAGGGGAGCTACCAGTCGTACAAGGACCTGAAGCGGCGGAGGGGGATCGACGCCGACCAGCCGCACCGGATCGCGTACAAGAAGCTGGTGTGCGCGTGAGCGCGCCCTTGACCGCGCCGGCGTGTATGCGCATACTCTGGCTGCAAGTGTGCGCATGACCGAGAGGCCGTCGTGTCCAAGATCACTAAGAACCTGCTGCTCGACCGGGACGCGGTCGCGCGGGGTGAGCGCTACAGCAGGCGCCACCAGACTACCCTCTCGCGGCTCGTCAGCGACTTCCTCGCCCGCCTGCCGCAGGGGGAGCGGGAGACCGAGCTGACCCCCGCTGTGAGCCGATTGCTCGGCGTCGCCGCGAACGGGGCGGCGAGCGTCGGCCGTGAGGACTACCGCGAGCGCCTGAGCAGGAAGTACGGCGGCGGCTCTAAGAGGCGACGCTAGCCGGCCCGCCGGTGCGGCTGCTGCTCGACACCAACGTGGTGCTGGACGTGATCCTCGCCCGTGCCCCGTGGGCTGCCGAGGCGGCCGCGCTCATGGCCGCGATCGAAGCCGGGCGCGCCGACGGCTTCGTCGCCGGGCACACCATCACCACAGTGCACTACATCGTCGCCAAGGCCGCCGGACGTCAGACGGCCGCCACCGCGGTCAGCGACCTGCTTCGGATCGTCGGCGTCGTGTCCATGGAATCCACAGACTTCCACCACGCACTCGTCCTCGGCCTGGCCGACTACGAGGACGCCGTACAGGCGGCGGCCTGCCTCAAGGTCGGCGCCGACTTCCTCGTGACGCGCAACGCGAAGGACTACAAGGGTGCGCCGGTCGCGCCGCGCTCCGCCGGCGAGGTGCTGGCGCTGCTGCAGGCGGGGCCCGAGTCAGCACCCGAGCGCTGAGGAGGGCGTGCCCACGCGCTCGTCAGCCCCTCGGATGTCGGTTCGCAGGGCGGGCGATCTGTAACCGGATTTGTATCGAGGCGCAGCTCGAAGCACGAGGCGCCATCTTCAAGTGAGCAGTAAGTCCCTGGATATCGGCGACTTGCAACATGCGCGGGCCCGAGCCACACGCCCACGTCGTGTGCTCCGAGGGGAACTACCAGGCGTACATCGAGGACCTGAAGCGGCGGAAGGGGCCGGACGCCGACCAGCCGCACCGGATCGCGTACAAGAAGCTGGTGCGCGCATAGTCAGCTCGGTCCGCTGACGCCGAGCTGGCCCGATCTTTCCGAGGGCGTTACGGCTCGCCGTGTGCCGGGTGGTCCGAGCCGACGACCTGCGCCCACCCGAGCTCCGCCCAGTCGAGCTCCTCCTCGACGCGCTGGAACGCGGCGTCGCCGATCGTGCCGTCGGCCCGGAGCGCCACGAGGCGCCGCCGCTGGGCTCCGGTCGCGGCGCGCACGACCGCCGAGTCATCGTCCCGGTGGGCCGCGACGGCGCCCTGATGCCGTCGCTGCTGACCGTCTCAGACGTGATGGAGACGGGCCATCACGCGGCCTTCGCCGACCGCCCTACTCCAGCGTCCGGACCAGCGCATCGAGCCTGTCGCCCCCGCGCACGTCGGCCAGCACGTCGCGCGGACGCGGGCGAAAGGGCGCCGCCCGATCGGGTCGCGCGCTAATGAACCGATCGAGCCGGAACACGCGCGCTTGCTGGCGCCGGTGGTCGTAGCCGAGGACGTACCAGGCTGGCCAGCTAATGAGCAATGCGTGGGGCTCGATGCGACGTTCACCTTGCTCGCCACGCTCGTTCACATAGTCCGCAACGACTGCGTGGGCGGTGACGAACGCGACCTGCAGCTCACGCATCGGGGCGGCGGCCGGCGGCCGGTACGACGCCCGCACCCGCTCCGACGCCGGCCCGCCGAGGAAGATCCGCTCTCGCAAGGGACCGAGCCGACGGCGCTCCTGGGAGGGAAAGGCGGCGACGAGCTTGTGGCGCGCTCGCGTGAGCTCCCCGGCGAAGATCGGGAACGCGAGCTTCTCGCTCACGGCGAAGCTGAGCAATGCACAGAGGGCCTCCTCGGTGGAGAGGAGCACGTGCCCGAGCCCCCAGTTGGGGTGGAGCCGCAGGCCGCCGCCCCGGCCGCGGTCCGCCTCAATCGGGTAGCCCCGCTCGCGCAGCGCGTCCAGGTGGCGGAACACCGTCCGCTGGCTGACGCCCAGCTCGCGTGCGAGGTGGCCCGAGCTGATCCCCGGACGGTCGCGCAGGATGTGGAGCAGCAGGTCCAGCGGGTCGGCGCGGCGCATCTGCCAAATATGACACCAACTGACAGATATGACGATACTTTGAGCGGCACTACTCAGGAGTGCGATTCGGCCGTCGCGCCTTCAGGGCGCACACGAGTTCGCCGGCCGTTGGCCGATACCGAGCTCTCCTCCAATCCGCATGGGAGGGACAACCGTGAACGGTTCTCACGTGCATGTCGGGGTAACCGATCTCCGCGCCGCGTTGCGCTGGCTCGAGGCGGTCTGGGACCTGCGCCCGACGTTCCGCAACGACCAAATGGCCGTGTTGCCCTTCGGTGGTGTTTCGTTGATCGTGGACGTCTCACCAACGAACACCGTCGCCACGATCGCGTTCGAGAGCGCGAATTGCGACGCGGATTTCAACGCCGTCAAGCAGCGCGGCGGGATCGCGCTGGAGGAACCCGCCGACCGGGCGTGGGGGGTGCGCGCGGCAAAGTTCCAGGGGCCGGGGGCCCTGACATTCGAGCTCAAGCAGGCGCCTCTCGGCGGCGCGACGACCGTGGAGACCGATGCCGCGTGAGTGGTCACCGCGCCGAGCCCTCGCCTTCGTGGAGAAGCACGGCGTAGTGCTCGAGAGTGGTCGAGGCCCGGTGCCAGCGTTAGCGCAGGCTGTCGCCGGGCACGCATTCCGCGGAAATTGGTGGGGGCACCCGAAGCGACGCGAGATCTTTCAGGCGACGCGAGCGGTCCGTGACTCGAGCGACGTCCTCGTTTGTCGGCTTATCGACGGCAAGATCACGTATGTACACCGCCGCGTGTGGCCGGTGCTGGTACGTCTCGCGCGCTTTGTCGACAGCAGTCGACTCGCCGCGATTCGGGAAGAGCATACCTCGTCGGGCTCGCACCGCCTCGTGACCGTGGCGTACCCCCAGTGGGTTCCACCGGAGGTCCGAACGGCCGCGGAGGCGCTCCCCGAGTCGGAGGCCCTCGAACGATTTGACGCGTGGCTGATACCGGAGGGCAGGGCAAGCAAGCAGACCAACAACAAGGAGGGGAAGGTAGCGGCTGCTCGTCGAACGTCACGAGATGCATGAATGGGCGGCCCCCTCGTAGCTGTCGTTAGGTTCGGTCCGTCAAGTCCCACTTCAGACCTCGAGGAGGAAGCGCGCCGACATTCTAGGCGGGAGCGTCCCGCGGCGATGACTTTCGCGCGTCCAAAGCCACGGTCCGCGGTTGCCGGCTCGGTGTCAGAGATGCCAGTGAGCTGCGGAAGGGCCCGGACGCCGACCAGCCGCACCTGATCACGTACAAGAAGCTGGTGCAGGCGTAGAGCGCCTTTCAGCGCCGCACGGCTCCGGTGTTCGAGGGCTCCCACGGCATCGTCATGCGTCCAAGCGACGGGGCATCCATCTCGTGGGGAAGCAGAAAAAGCACGACCTGCGACGTCACCGAGGCTGCCAAAGCCGAGTGTCGCATGCAGTTACCCAGTCGCGTCGGCACGCAGCGACTCCTCGTTCTCAGCGCACGTACGGCGCGACGTTGTCCGCGATGGTTCTGAACTCCGCCTCCGTCAAGGGGAGCATCGCCCGGAACGCTCCCCAGCTCTGCCGAGCCGTCGGGTTCCCTCCGATCGCCATGTCGGATCCGTACAGGATGCGCCGGAGCCCGATCTGTCGAAGGCGGGCGGCAATGAACCGGGCCTCTTCGACTGGCGTCCGGATCGTCACGCTCGTCGTCACGTCGAAGTAGAGATTCCGGGTGCGCGGGTCGCCTGCCGAGATGGCGTCCGCGAACACGACCAGCGCCTCCTTCGAGCCCGGGTCCAGCCCTGGGCCCGCCCCCGACAGATGCGCGATCTGAATCGGAATGTGGGGCGCTGCGGGAAGGACCTCGTTCAAGAAGACCCGCGCCTCGGCCCGGCCGTACGGCTTCCCGATCCGCTCGTCGCCGCTCCACACGTGAACAACGATGGGCATCCGATGTACCTCCGCCGCGCGAAAGACGCGGCGTAGCTGCTCCACGTGCTCGGCGTTCCGGAGGTCAACCTGCGAGTTGGCGAAGTGCAGCTTGAGGCCCGACCCGAGACTCGGGTCTCGCGCACAGCGATCGAGCTCCGTCAGCGCATACGCCCGGAGCGGATTGACGCTGCAGAAAGCGCGAAGGCGACCCGGGTACCGCGCGACCTGCTGACGGGTCCAGTCGTTCTCGCCGCGGACCCGCGCGTACTCCGCATCCTCGTCGTCGCCTCGGATGCTCGGGCTCCCGTGGATGTAGGCGAGCGAGAGCACCAGCGCGCGCCGGATACCCGCGGAATCGAGCTGCGCCACGAGACGATCCGCCGTCACGGGTTCGAGCGTCGGGGGCGGCGCAAAGGTCATCGACTCCGCCGCGATCCTCCATGCGCCGTCGCCGCACTTCCGCAGCGACAGCAGAACCGAGAAATGCCGAGGCAGGCCGCTGAGGTAGCCGGCGATGTAGCCGGTGGAGTCGTGGACACTGAACGCCAGCGGCGTGAAGGTGTACTGTCTGCGAAACGCCCCGGCCAGATGGCTGCCGATTCGCTGCCGTCCACGAACCCACTTCTCGGGCACCATGCCCGGTGAGAAGACGAGAACTGCGTCCTCCGTGTAGAGCTCCGCGATCGCCGCGGCGTCGTCGAACCGTGGTGCTGCTTCCCGGAAGCGCCGGTGAAGCTCCGGCGGCAGCTCGATCGCAGCGGGGACCGGCTCCGACAGGGTAGCGGCGAGCATCGGGCTGAGCAGATGCTGGTGGTGGTCGACCTGCGGGGCGAGCACCGGAGCCCCCTGCGACTGCGCCGCCGCGGTCGCCAGGGGCAGCATCGCCACCGCAGAGCCGACAATCCGGAAGTTCATTGGCTATTCCGGCCGGCTCGGCGACCGAGTCGACGAGGGCTCCACACGCAAATCCCGGAAGTGCGCGACGGTCCCCCGATCGATCCACAATGCGACCGCGCCCTTGCCATTCGCCCCCGACTTGAGGTCGTTGACGATCAGCGTCGGCTGCTCCTGCCCGTGGACGTAGAGACGCGCGTGCTCCCCGCGGACCTCGACCCGGATCTTCGTCCACACGCCCGGCTCGAGGTCCACGTACGACTCGTACCGAGACGGCGCCTCCTTGCGAAGCCGGAACCATGGCCAGTCGGGGAGTGAGACGTACTGGACGGCATGGTTTCGTCGCTCCTGATCCTCGGCCCGGCCGTTGGTGGGCCGCAGGTAGAACGCGTCGTGGGTCTTCGCGTCCTGCTGCACCCGGAACGCGATGCCCACGAAGCCGCGCGCGCCCTCGCCCGCTCCGGGCGCCGGCGCGCCGGCGATCTCCGCCTGGATCACGCCATTCGCGAATTCGAGGCCCTCGATGACAGCAATCTGCGGGAAGTGCGCCTGCTCCTCGGGCGCCATGCCTTGCAGCCGGCGCTGGGCCTCGTCGGAGGCAGTGACGCGCACCCCCTTCTTGCCCTGCAGCACAGCCGGCTCCGCTCGCACGTTGTGCAGCCGAAGCCCGTCGACCGACTCGAGGGCGTAGCCTTTGGCCTGGGCCGGTTGGGCGCGCGCGAGGTCCGGCAGCGCGAACGTCGCGGCGAGGAGGACGAGCGCGAGCAGCACTGCGGCTCGAATCGTGGCTATCAATCGAGGAGTCAGAAGTCGTCGCATCGCATCGCTCCTGTGATGGGCGCTCCCGCGTAGCATAGGAGCGGCGGCGAAGCGTCGCGAGGACCTTGTCGTGGACGACGGATAGGTGTAACGAGCGGCGCCCGCGGCGATGTGGACACCGGCGCCGGGATCAGAGCCGCTGGCGGAGGCGTTCCTCGAGCCGCGGTCGCTACATCCGGCTGACCTTCAACGAAGTAGAGTTCAGCCGCCGATACAAGGCCTAGACCAGTCCAGAAGGCGAGCGCCAGCGCAGCCTTCAGTCCGAATGTCCGCGTCGTCGCCATGATCGAGCGCGAGCCACGGCGCTCGCAAGTCTCTGGCTGCCCCCGTGTGGATCGACTCCGTCCGCCTCGACGTCGCGGCCAGAGCCGTGGGCGAACAGGTGATCGATGCGGACGAGCCACCGCGGAACGCGTGGGTGGTGGTCCGAGCGCTGCTGGAGGATCGGGTCAGGGGGATCCGCGAGGAGAGCAGGGATCGCGCGGCTTGTGTGCTCGTGCGGGCGAGGGGCGGCGGACAGCCGGGGCCCGAGCGCCGAAGAACCGGTCGTTTAGTTGGCGGAGCCGGCGCGCCGCGGTTGGATTTGTGCTACTAGATTTGTATTCGGCTCGCATGTTGCCAACGCACCATGATTTCAACTGGCGTGCAACCTCCGCGCTGACCAGGAGATGCGAAGTGCTCGAGCCCGAGCCACACGCCGACGCCGGCTATGTCGAGGGGAACTACCAGGCGTCCATCGAGGACCTGAAGCGGCGGAAGGGGCCGGACGCCGACCAGCCGCACCGGATCGCGGACAAGAAGCTCGTGCGGGCGTAGCTCGCTGAAAGATCAGCCGGCGGCGACGATCGCGCCACGCGTCGTCGGCCGCGTGCCCTTCCGGGAGATGTTCGGCGCCTTCGAGATGCGGACCGTCGGCATCGAGGAATCGCGCGAGATGTACGGGCTGCTGATCATTGCCGCCTGGATGGCCGTGCTGGCGGTGCGCGCCCGGCGGGGCGCGGCGCGGGAGTGTAGCGTGGCAGGCATCGGTTGATTCCCGGGGACGATCGGCTACTGTTGGTCATGGAAGTGGCCGCCGTTCAGCGCCGTACGCTGCGACTGCTCTTTGCGACGCAGATCATCAGCGGCGTCGGCGTCGCGGTTGGCGCGTCGGTCGGCGCGCTGCTTGCCGCGGATATTGCGGGCGTCGGCGTGTCGGGGCTGGCGCAGAGCGCCCTCGTAGTTGGCGCTGCCCTCTTTGCGATACCCGCCACGGCCATCGTGAACCGCCACGGCCGTCGGCCGAGTCTCGCGGCAGGATATTTCGCCGCGGCGGTAGGGTCGATCATAGTCGTCCTCGCAGCCGTGCGAGGCTCGATTCCGCTGTTGTTCGCCGGCTTTTTTTTCTTCGGCGGCGCGAGTGCCGCGGGTCTGCAAGCGCGCTATGCCGCTGTCGACCTAGCCCCGGCACCGCTTCGCGGCCGCCACCTCTCCTGGATCGTTTGGGCGGCGACGCTCGGCGCGGTCGTCGGACCAAGCCTCGCACCTGTGGCGGGCACGTCGCTGGACAACTACGGCGTGCCCACGCTGGCTGGTCCGTTCTTCTTCTCGGCGCTGCTGTTTGGCCTGGCGGCACTTCTCCTCATCCTCCTGCTGAGACCGGACCCGGCGGTGGTCGCGCGCGGCGGAGTTGGAGATCCGAGCGCGCCGGCGTTTGACACTCGTCGCGCCGGGATGCGCGCTGCGCTACGCGTCGTCGCTTCGCAGGCGTCGGCTCGCCTGGGCGTTGTCGCGATGGCCGTTGGTCATCTGGTGATGGTCGGCGTCATGGCCATGACGCCTGTGCATATCCGCGGCGCCGGCCACGACGCGGCGCACACGCTGAGCGTCGTCGGCGTGGTGCTCAGCTTTCACATCGCGGGCATGTTCGCATTCTCGCCCGTCGTCGGCTGGCTCGCGGACAGACTCGGCCGACGCCCCATCATTTTCGCGGGCATCGCGCTGCTGCTCATGGCGTGTGGGTTCGCGGGAAGCGCGGGCCACGACCCGGGGCGTCTCGCCACTGGATTGATGCTGCTGGGTCTCGGGTGGTCGGCCACCATGGTCGCCGGATCCACGCTCGTAAGTGAATCTGTTCCGGTGGAGTTGCGCGCCTCCGCCCAAGGACTGTCGGATCTCGCGATGGGAGTGGCCGGGGCTTCCGCTAGCGCTGCCTCGGGCGTCATCGTGGGCGCGTGGGGATATGCAGCCCTGACCGTGCTTGCCGCGCTCGCGACGGCGCCGCTGATCGTGCTCGCCTTGTCTTCCCCCAATCGCGTCGGCGACCACCACGGTCTTCGGGCGACCTCGGATCAGCAGCGGAGTGCGGTGAACGTCGGCGACCGGTAGTCAGGGTCCCGAGTTGCTTCTGTTCGGCGGGATGGCCGTCGCTGGCTGGCTGCGCTGCGCCGATCGCGGCTCTTCGAGTATCGCCGTCAACGCGTGCGACTTCGCGCGGGCGCCTCATGCGTCACCGCTCCACCA
>Ga0307411_10000544_pt1 | contig 13341 bp, 10 predicted proteins | sample DK1Ometagenome_2_FD_203712 | JGI IMG/M metagenome (GOLD analysis project Ga0307411, IMG submission 203712) | Maize rhizosphere microbial communities from greenhouse at UC Davis, California, United States - DK15-O-1 | ecosystem: Host-associated > Plants > Roots > Rhizosphere > Soil | place: USA...
ATCTGACGCTGTACGCGGGCAAGCTTGTTGATCACCTCGACCATGTGCACTGGGATACGGATGGTGCGGGCCTGGTCGGCCATGGCCCGTGTTATGGCCTGCCGAATCCACCACGTCGCGTACGTGGAGAACTTGTAGCCCTTGGTGTAGTCGAACTTCTCGACCGCCCGGATGAGACCGAGGTTGCCCTCCTGAATGAGGTCGAGGAAGAGCATGCCGCGCCCGGTATACCGCTTGGCCAGTGAGACCACCAGCCGGAGGTTGGCCTCCAGAAGATGGTTCTTGGCACGGCGACCGTCCTCGGCGATCCAGTCGTAGTCGTCAAGCTGAGACGTTTTGATCTTGGTTCGGTCGTCGTTGAGCTTCTCCTCGGCGAAGAGTCCGGCTTCGATACGCTTCGCCAGCTCGACTTCCTGCTCGGCGTTCAGCAAGGCGACCTTGCCGATCTGCTTCAAGTAGTCCTTGACTGGGTCAGCAGTGGCACCTGCAGCCATGACCTGCTGCTCAGGCTCGTCCGCATCGTCGGCCTCCGACAAGGTGAAGCCTTCATCCTCGGCAAGCTCCTCCTCGAGCTTTGCCTCTTCAGCCGGCTCGAACGAGGACTCATCGACGTCGTCGAGCGTCCGCTTCTTCCCGACGGTGAGGACGACCTCTTCACTTTCGAGATCCACCACCACATCAGCGGTCAGTTCTGCGCTCTCAACCTCGACATCCAGCTGATCCAGGGCGAGATCCTCAAGCTCAACGTCATCGACTGCTTCAGGCTCAACGGCATCTGGCTCAACAGCATCTGGCTCAGCCAGCGCTACGTCATCGGTGGCTACGGCTTGATCGTCCACGACCGCCGGCGGCGGGGCGGTCTTAGTCGCTCGAGGACTGTCGACCGACTTCAGCGGCGCCTTCTTGGCGGTGGTTTTCTTGGCGGTGGTCTTGTTAGCGGGGGCAGCCTTCTTGATCGGAACGCTTTCTTGCCGAGCCCGGCTGGTGGACGCAGCCACCACGCGGGCTGATCTGTGCAGTTTGGAGGGGGGTGTCACAAAGAACCTCTCGGACTGACCTGTTGAACTAGGGCAAGCGGAACTAGGGCAAGCAACGCCCATCGGATGTCAATAGGCGCTCCACGGGTATTCTGGCACGAATCTCCAAACCCTCCGGTTCAACGACGATTTCGTGTCGCGAATGCGGACGGAGCAAATCAAGCGCGCGGAGCGAGCGCTAGCGAGCCGAGCAAGCAAACACGGATCGCGCGCCGTTATACCGCGTCGGGTTCGGCCTTTACAGCCAAGACCGGACATGCTGCATCCAGGAGGACTCGCTGGGCATTGCTGCCCAGCAGGAGCTTGCCGACCGGGGATCGGCGGCGGAGCCCGATGACGATAAAATCGGCGCCAGTCGTCTCAGCGGTCCTGATCAGCTCCTCTGCCGAGTCCTGTGCGTCCGCCGCGATCCTGATCTCGTATGCGACGCCCGATGCTGCCAGTTGGTCGGCCAGCGCCCCAGCCTCGGCGTCCGGGGAGGTATTCACAACGACCAGTGCTGCGCCGCGTAACCGGGCCTCGCTCAATGCGCGCTCCAGCGCTGCGCGGCCCTCTGGGCGTGATGCATAGCCGACGACGATGCGCGGCTGAGCGGCGCCCTGCAATGGTTGCTCAGGCGCCTCAGATGTCGACTGAATCGTCTCCGACATCAGTGCACCTCCCAGGTGTGGACCGGCTCGTTGCTATGCATCAACGGCATATAGCTGGTGAGCATGCCGCTGAGCGCTTGCTGCCTTGTTTCGCCGGCTTGCTCCCGCCGCGCCACCTCTGTGACCTGCCAGGTCGATCCATTGGCCAAACGCAAGCAGCGACGTTCGATGATGTCCAAGAGGCGGCCGATCTCGGCCTCGTCCACTTCCCATTGCCGCAGGCCGTCCGCCGCAAGTGGCAACAACTTGCGGACCACCAGCTCAGACACCCGCACCTGTCCGACTTGCGGCCAGTAGACCTCCGCGGTGATGCCGTGACGAATACCAGAGACGAAATTCTCCTCGGCGGCCTGGAAGGACATCTGGGTCCAGATCGGACGATCCTTGCCGGCCAAGGCACGCACTATTCCGGCGAAGAAGGCGGCGTTTGCAATCGTGTCCACGACGGTGGGTCCTGCTGGGAGCACCCGGTTCTCCACCCGCAGATGAGGACTGTCACCGCTGACGTCATAGACCGGCCGATTCCAGCGATAGATGGTGCCGTTGTGCAACCGGAGCTCGTCAAGGCTCGGCACGCCGCCGCTGTCGAGTACCGCAACGGGGTCCTCGTCGGAGCTGATCGGCAGCAATGCCGGAAAGTAGCGAGAGTTCTCCTCGAAGAGGTCGAAGATCGAGGTGATCCAGCGCTCGCCGAACCACACTCGGGGGCGTACGCCTTGAGCCTTGAGCTCTTCACTCCGCGTGTCGGTGCTCTGCTCAAAGAGCGGGATGCGCGACTCAGCCACCAACTGCTTGCCAAAAAGGAAGGGTGAATTCGCGCCGAGCGCGACCTGTACGCCGGCAATGGCCTGAGCCGCATTCCAATAGCCGGCGAAATCGTCGGGGCTTACCTGGAGGTGCACCTGCGTCGAGGTGCAGGCGGCCTCGGGCGTGATCGTGTTGGACACCATCGCCAGCCGCTCCACGCCGTCGATAATGATCTCCAGATCTTCCCCACGGGCTGCGAAGATCTGCTGGTCAAGCAGCGAGTAGCGCGGGTTCTCGCTGACGCTGTCCAGCGTCACATGGTGCGGCATCAAGGTCGGCAGGATGCCGATCATCACCAGGTGGGCCCCGATCGCCTTGGCACGCGGATCGGCGTCGTTCAGCGACTTTCGCACTGACTGCTCGAAGTCGGAGAAGCCGAAGTCGGCCAGTCGGCGTGGCGCGACGTTGATCTCAATGTTGAACCGGCCAAGCTCGGTTTGAAACGACGGATCGGCAATCGCGGCCAATACTTCAGCATTGCGCATGGCCGGCTGGCAGTCGGTGTCAACGAGATTGAGCTCGATCTCAAGACCGGCCATCGGCCGCGCGAAGTCGAATCGGGACTCCGTGAGCATTCGCGCGAGCACGTCGAGACCCTTGCGAACCTTGTCTCGGTGACGCTTGCGGTCCTCCCGCGTGAACTCTGTCGCGTCGACCTCAGCACCCATGAGGCTATCCTCACGCATCGCGGTCGCTGCGGGAACACTACGCTCGTCCACCATGACCGCCGACGCTTCTCTCACCACCGCACCACCCGTAGCAAAACGGCTGCCGTCAAGGCGCATCTACCACGGTGATGTGTTCGTCGACCCTTACGAGTGGCTGCGCGACAAGGACAATTCGGAGGTGATCAGCTACCTGGAGGCTGAGAACACCTACACCGAGGCGCAAACGGCTCACCTCTCTGAACTGACCGAAGCGGTCTTCAGCGAGATCAAGGCGCGCACCAAGGAAACCGATCTGAGCGTGCCGACGTACACCTTTCACCCCGGCGGCTCTGCCTACTGGTACTACGTGCGGACTGTCGAGGGATCGGAGTATCCGATCTACTGCCGAGTTATTGCCAAAGATCGTCACAACTTGCCGGACCCGGAACAAGAGATTATCGGGGAAGAGGTGCTGCTGGATGGCAATCTTGAAGCGGAAGGACATGAATTCTTCTCTCTTGGCGCTTTCAGCGTGTCCCTTGACGGACACCTACTGGCCTACTCGGTAGACCTGACAGGAGCCGAGCGATTCACGATCATGATCAAGGATCTAGTCTCCGGTGAGCTGTTGGCTGAGCAAATCAGTGACACGGCCTACGGGGTGGCCTGGGCGAAGAACAGTCATCTCTTCTACACCCGGGCGGACGAGGCATGGCGGCCGTACGTCGTCCTCCGGCATCGCCTCGGCACCGACCCGGCGGAAGACGTCGAGGTGCTGACCGAGTCTGATGAACGTTTCTGGCTCGGCGTCGATGGCAGCCGAGATGATCAATGGATCATCATCGGAGCGGGAAGCAAGATCACCTCAGAGTTTCGGCTGCTCAGTACCGAGGATCCCGAAGGTGAGCCTCGGATTGTCGCGCCGCGACGCCAAGGGGTGGAGTACGATGTGGAGCCCGCGGGTGATCGGTTGCTGATCGTGCACAACGATGGCGCCGAGGACTTCGAGCTCGCTGAGGCGCCGCTGACGGCGACCAGCCACACCGAGTGGAGGCCGGTGATCCCGCACCGTCAAGGTGTGCGAATTCTCGCGGTCAGCGCATACGCCAACCATGCAGTCGTATCGCTGCGGCGCGACGGACTCACCGGCCTGCACGTGATGCCCCGTGACGGCGGTGGCAACTTGCAGCCCGGTGCCGACATCGCATTCGACGAGCCGCTGTTTGTGGTGTACGCGCCGGGAGAGTCGGAGTACGACACGCCGACCATCCGGGTGAGTTACGCATCGATGCTGACCCCTGATTCGGTCTACGACTATGGTCTTGCAACCGGAGAACTGACGCTGCTGAAACGCACGCCCGTGTTGGACGATCCTCGATTCGGTCCCTATCAACCCGATGCCTACATCCAAGAACGCGGCTGGGCAAACACGCCGGACGGCACACGCGTGCCGCTGTCGATCGTGCGCAAGGCCGACGTTCCGCTGGACGGCTCAGCACCAGCCCTGCTGTACGGCTATGGCGCGTACGAGGCGTCCATGGATCCCAATTTCTCAATCCCCCGCCTGTCGCTGGTGGACCGCGGCATCGTCTACGCCATTGCCCATATCCGTGGCGGTGGCGAGCTTGGCCGGAGCTGGTACGAGCAGGGCAAAACACTTGCCAAGATGAACACCTTCACCGACTTCATCGCCTGCGCTGAGTACCTTGTCGAGCGGGGGTATACCTCCCCCGACCGGCTAGCGGCTCGGGGTGGCAGCGCAGGTGGCTTGCTGATGGGGGCGGTGGCCAACCTCGCTCCGGAAAAGTTTCACGCCATTCATGCCGCAGTGCCGTTCGTTGATGCGTTGAACACAATCCTGAATCCCGACCTGCCACTCACCGTCATCGAATGGGAGGAGTGGGGAGACCCGCTGCACGATCCCGAGGTCTACGCCTACATGAAGGGTTATAGCCCCTACGAAAATGTGCGCTCCGTTGACTATCCGGCCATTTTGGCAACTACGAGCCTCAACGACACGCGTGTTTTCTACGTCGAGCCGGCCAAATGGGTTGCTGCGCTGCGGCACTCGCTCACAAACTCTGAGAAACATCAGATCCTGCTCAAGACAGAGATGGTCGCCGGCCACGGCGGGGTCAGCGGACGTTACAAGAGCTGGCGTGAACTAGCCTTCGAGTACGCCTGGATCATTAGTCAGATAGCCGGCTAAGACTGAGTGAACCTCGGGAATCTCCCGCTGTTTGTGAACGTTTCATTGCGGTCAGGCGACTACGCGTGTACTGCGGCCGGGCGCGGGTAACTGCATCCGGAAAGGGTCGTTGCTTCGAACCAGTAGTGCGCGGCATCGAACGGAAAGGCGAGGCAAAGTACCGCTCCGGGTTACCCCCGAGTAGGTCTCAGGGATTCTTCAGGGCACGTGAGGAATCCAAATCGGTACCTGGCGCGTTCTGGATTGTGAAGGTAACGAAAGGGGCCATAGTGGCAACAACTACTCGTTCGCGAGTATCCGAAGGCATCGATGGCAAGGATGCAGTTGGCCTATATCTGGAAGGCATCGCCAAGACTCCGTTGTTGACCGCCGAAGAGGAGGTCGAGCTAGCGAAGACCATCGAAATTGGTCTTTACGCCGAGCACGTCCTCTCCGGTGAGGTGACGCTTGCCGAGCGCGGAAAGCATGCGAAGCGGCCAACCAAGGCCGAGCTGGAGTTCTTGGTCGACGAAGGCCGTCGAGCAATGCAGCATTTTGTGACCGCAAACCTCCGTCTGGTGGTTTCGGTTGCTCGTAAGTACGGCCGGTCTCAGATGCCCCTTTTGGATCTGGTGCAGGAAGGCAATACCGGTCTTATCCGGGCCGTCGAGAAGTTCGACTACACGAAGGGCTTCAAGTTCTCGACGTATGGCACTTGGTGGGTGCGGCAATCGATTAGCCGCGGCATCGCCCAGCAGGGCCGGATCGTTAGGCTTCCCGTTCATGTCGCCGAACAGGTCAATCAGGTGGGTGCCGTACGAAGGACTCTGGAGCGGCGACTTGGTCGTGATCCTGAGATCGAAGAGATCGCTGTTGAGATGGATCTCGAGCCAGAGCGTGTCCTAGACCTGATGCGGTATGGACGCGACCACGTCAGTCTCGATGCCCCCGTTGAAGAAGGCGGAGATACCGCTCTTGGCGATCTGATCGCGCGTGAGCCGATGCCGGGTCCAGACGAAGTATTCCTCGATGCTGAAGAGCACGCTCGCTTAGAGGACATGCTGGCTTCCTTGGATGAGCGGTCCGCTGACGTCGTGCGTCGTCGCTATGGACTCATCGATGGCCGCCAGGCCAAGTTGGCTGATATCGGTGCGATCTGGGGGATCACCGCAGAGCGCGTCCGTCAGATCGAACGTCATGCCATTGCCAAGCTGCGGGGTAAGTCGGTTCTGGCTGCGTAACCCCCGCGCGCGCCGACCTCATAGCGACTTACCAGCAGCTCTACAGGGCGATCCGGATTCCCCCGCCGGATCGCCCTGGTTTGTTCTTAGGGCTGGCGGAGTGGGCGGATGAGGCCCTCTTGGGCAACGTTGGAGACAAGGATGCCGTTTTGGAAGAGGCGAGCGGTCGCCAAGCCAAGGCCGCTCGAGGCCGACGGCGACACTTGGTCGTAGAGCAACCAGTCGTCGGCTCGGAATGGTCGATGGAACCACATGGCGTGGTCGATCGATGCTGCCTGCACGTTGAGCCCGACAAAGACGCCATGCGGCACCGTGGTTGCTCCCAGCAGCGTCAGATCGCTGGCATAGGCCAAGGCTGCCTGGTGCAAACGACGGTCATCGGGCAGCCTTCCGTTCGTGCGCACCCATACGCGGGAACGTGCCGGATGGCGTGGATCGACGAGAGCACCGCCGGCCCGAGAGTCACCGACATATCTGACGTCGAGAGCTCCCCACTCGCGCTCCCAGAACGAGATCGGTCGACCGGAGACTTTGGACAGCACCTCTCCCAGCGTTGGGCACTCTTCAGGTGGTGGCACATTCTCCGGGGCCGGATCCAGGTGCTCGAAGCCCTCCTCGATCTCGTGGAAGGAGCTCGATAGGTAGAAGATCACCTGGCCACCTTGTCGAGCCACAACGCGGCGCGATGAAAATGAGCCACCATCGCGTACCGACTCCACGTCATAGACCATCGGAATGTCGGTCCGCCCGGGCAGCAGGAAGTAAGCGTGCAGCGAATGTAGTACCCGAGAGACCGAGACCGTGCGAGCAGCCGCGATGAGTGCCTGGGCTAGCACCTGGCCACCGAAAACGCGTTGCAACTGGGTGTCCGGCTGCCGCGCCCGGAACAATCCAATCTCGATCTCCTCCAAGTCCAGCAGATCGATGAGTTCGGTCACGGACTGCGGCACAGGAGGAGCCTAGTGCCCGGCTCCGGAATGACGTCAGATCAGGATGGCTGCGTGGACGCGACGGCACCGGGTAAGGGGGCCTCCCCTTAGCTCAAGTCAGTCAAGGAGGAATCTGGTGGGCCTGACACCAGCAATATCCACCACTACCTTGTCGGCGCGCAGGGCGCACCGCCGGTCGACACGGTCAAGAAGCTTTTGGACCAGTGCTTGCATAGCCTCCAAGTACAGCTTCAGCGCCGATGATCAAAGCCAGGCCGACAAGTTGTTCCGCGGAGCCTCACTCTCAAATGACGGTACCGAGTCGAAGACCGCAATCATGCCTGACGGCGTGAGCGATTGAGATCGCACCGCAGCGCCAGGAGGAGTTCTCCCTCGGGCTGGACGCCGAGTTGCTCCAGATGATCCAGGCCACCGCCGAGCAGGAGCTTCGCAAGATCGACGAGCCAGGCAAGGGCTGGCGAGCCCAGGCACCGACGACTTCCCTCAAGAGCTTGGGAGCCCGCGTGCACTCGGCAGCCAACCGATAACCGCGGTGGCATCGAGCTCGTCGGAGGTTACGACCTCTGTAGCCAGTCCATGGCGTGCGAAAATTGCCATGCTCTCGGGCGCTTGGCTGGGGCTGGTCTCCACCAGCAGGTGTCCACCTGGGGCGAGCCAGCTTCTGGCGGCTGCCGCAATCCGCCGTTGCACGCCAAGTCCATCGGAGCCACCATCGAGCGCGACCGGGCGTTCGTACAGGCGAGCCTCCCGTGGCATCAGCGCGATTAAGTCAGTCGGGACGTAAGGAGCGTTGGCGAGCAGTAAGTCCACCCGACCAGCAAGCGAGGTCGGCAGCGGCTCATAGAGATCGCCTTCAAATACGCAGGTATGGGCGTTTAGCCCGGCCAAGTTCCGGGCGGCACAGCGGACTGCAGCTGGGTCGATGTCGGTGGCGTACAGCTCGATGTCCGGCAAGGTCAAGGCCAGAGTGAGTGAAAGCGCGGCTGAGCCGCAACAGAGCTCAACAACGACCGGCCGGGACGACGCCAGTAGCAGGGCGTGTCGCAGCAGGATCTCAGTCCGCCGCCGCGGCACGAAGACGCCAGGCTCAACGGCAATCCGCATTCCGGCGAACTCGGCCCACCCCACGATGTGCTCCAAGGGCGCTCCGGCGACCCGTTGCCGGACCATCTGTTCCAGTTCAAGAGGGGTTCGTGCGCTAGCCAGCAGCACCGCGGCCTCGTCCTCGGCAAATACGCAGCCGGCAATCCGGAGTCTGCTGACGAGCAATGCCCGGTCAGGCGGGTCAACCAGCGGCAGGTCAGTCGTCCTTCTCGCGCTCGGCGAGGAACTTCTCGAACTCGGCAGCAATCTCCTCCGCGCTCGGCACGCGATCCGGACGCTCAGCTTGCAGGGCGTCGTATTGCTGCTCCAGCGTCGCCACGAGTTCCTGAACCTCTGTCGAGGTCGCCATCTCTTCGGCGATATCAGCAAGGTTGCTAGCAGACGCCTTCTCCAGGGGCTCAAGCGGCACTGCTAGACCGGTCGCCTGGCTCAGCGAGCGCGTTAGGGTGAGCGTGGCCTCCGGGAAGGACGCTTGGGCCAAGTAATGGGGTACGTGCGCCGCGAAACCCATAGCCTTGCGATCCAGCTGGCCAAGCCGAAACTCCAGCAGCCCCGTGAAACTGGCGGGTACCTCAACGCGATCGATCCAACTCCGATAGCCCTTGACCAACAAGGGATCGGTAGCGTGAGCGGTCAAGGTAATGGGACGGGTATGTGGCACAGCCATCGGAATGCCATGCACCCCAACAGTCATTCGAACGCCGAACTGCTCAATAAGCCCGACGACGGCGGCGGCGAGCCGCTCCCACTGCACATCCGGCTCCGGCCCACTGAACAGCAGAAATACCTCGCCGTGACCGTCTGTAACGCGATAGATCCGCAGATGCAGGTCCGCATAGGACTTCCACTGATTGGTGTCGAAGATCATCGCGGGTCGCCGGCTGCGATAGTCGTGCAGCTGATCATGATCGAATTCGGCGAGGACCTCGTGCTCAAGATTCTCGAGCAGATTCGCGGAGAACAGCCGTCCAGCCTGCCCAGCATCGACGAATCCGTCCAGCTGGTGGATCAGCACAGGGTGATGCTCCTTGAGCTTGGCGACCACCGCCTCGTTCAAGGTGTACAGCTCCCGAGGATCCATCACGAGGACCAATCTACCTGCGACTGCGAGGGCGACTTGATTCCTCCGCTCGCTGCACTCGGCGTCCGATGGCTCGCTCCGCTCGCTGCGAGGTTCGCCGGAGAGCCGCCGTCTCGGACGATCATCTGCCCTCTCAGGCGTTTCGTCGGCTTCTCCCGCCGATCGGCGGCGCGAACATCGCGGCCGCGTGGATCGCGCGTTGAAAGCCGCTACCGTCCGAAGCGGCCTGTTCAGCGCGAATCGTCGTGGTCGCTGAAGGTCGTTCGACCGTGAAGTTTGGCGGCAAGTTCATTGTCGATGCCGTCGGCCACGTCCGACAGGATGCGTACGGCCTGCCGCAGGTGGGCCGGTACGAATGGGCGCGACAACACCGAGATGGTCACGAATACGCGGTCCTTAATGAGCTGAAACTTCACCCACCGGGCCTCGACGTTCAAGTCGTTGAGCACCTCTGTCGCGCGGGACCGACCAGCGACGTCGTGCACGACTGGGGCGAAGAGCACCACCTCTTGGCCGTCCCTGGAGGTACGGAGGAACAGCATGGTCGATCCGACACGGATTGCCACATCACCGTCGGCGTCCCGGATCGGCGGGCGGCCGTAAATCTCAGCAAGCTCGGCATCGACCAAGTCGTTGAGATGCTGCTGGTTGCCCGGAATGGTCGGCTCAAGGTCAGGCCATTCCAGCTTTTCGACCTGGATCGATGACTCCGCTTCGATCGGCGCTTGGGCCGGCTGCAACGCTTCCGCGAGCTGGTCAGGCGCGAGAAAGACCGGATGCTGTACGCCGTAGATGTCGCGCAGCACGGAGACGGCGAGCTCACTCATTCGATCCGATGCGACCTGTGGCAGCTCGATCCAGAGGTTGGCCGTCGGTTGCAGCGAAGGCGCTGTGGAGATGGCTTCGTCGCCGACTGCAGTTGTCTGCCAGCCAAGCTGTTCCATTGCCGTGAGTTGTCCGGCGGAGAGTTGGAAGTCAGGTCCCAGTACCGCGTTACTGGCTGCCTCACACCGGACCACGCCCTGCCGGGGGCTGCTCAGCGTAACAAACGGTGGCGGTCCGTTGCCTCCCGATGTCGTCCGGATGGTGAGGTCGGCGGTGTCGTCGATCACTGAGATGACCTCACTCAACCGGCCCTGGAACTCAGCCCAGGCCTGAGCGGTACTCCGGTCGAGGTCGAAGTCGTCGATGTCGGCCATATGCGCCCCTCCCACCACCCACGACAACGACAGTAATGCCGCAGGCGTTCAAATGCCCAGCGCTGCGACCACCCGTGAAGGTGACGGCCGGCCGAGTTTTGTTGCGAGCCAGCGGCTGGTCTCAACCAATGTTCCTAGGTCCACGCCGGTCTCGATGCCGAGACCTTCCAGCATCCACACCAGGTCCTCGGTCGCAAGGTTCCCGGTCGCCGATTTGGCATACGGGCAGCCGCCAAGTCCGCCGGCGGAAGAGTCGAACTCGGTAACTCCGGCTTCTAGCCCGGCCAGAACGTTGGCTAGAGCCTGACCGTAGGTGTCGTGCAAGTGCAGCGCGACCCGGTTCCGCGGCACGCCAGCTGCCTCGACGCGGTCGAGCACCGCCGCGATCTGACCAGCGGTCGCGACGCCGATCGTGTCACCGAGGCTGATGGTCGCGCAGCCCAGCTCCGCGAGTCGGGCCGAAACTGCCGCCGGTTGCTCGGGCTCAACCCTGCCCTCCCAAGGATCACCGAAACACATCGAGACATAACCGCGTACCGGATGACCTCGGGCACGTGACGCCGCGACAACCGGTGCCGCCATCTCGATTGCACCATCCAGGGTGGTACCCAAATTCTGCTTCGCGAAAGTCTCAGTGGCGGACACAAAGATCGCGACTTCGTCGGCACCGGCCGCCATGGCCCGTTCAAAACCACGCCTATTAGGGACCAGCACTGGGTACCGAACACCGGGACGGCGTCGCAGCCCTGTCATGAGCTCGTCAGCATCGGCGAGCTGAGGCACCCAGCGGGCGGATACAAAGCTGGTCGCCTCAATGACTGCAAGTCCCGCTTTCCCGAGGCGGTCAATGAATTCCAGCTTGACCTGCAGCGGAATCACCGTTTTCTCGGCCTGGAGTCCATCACGAGGGCCGACCTCGTAGAGGGTGACCCTGGCAGGCAAATCCGGTCGTGGATGAACTGCCGGCAGCGGGACCATACCGGCGACTGTACGCGTCTGAGCAGCTGCCTATGGTTGGAAGATGACCGAGCCCGCGATGCTTCCCGCAGGCGCACCCGGTCCCGGAATGGTTCCTGTTGCCCCGGCTGCATTGCTGCGCCGTCCGCGCTCGGCGCTGACCTGGGTCACCATGATCGTTCTCGGCCTGGGTGGCCTGATGATCGCGATCTTGATCTTTCTGCTTGGGGGTCCAACGGGTGCCTTGATCGCCACCCTCTTGGCTGCGGTGTCTTTTCCGGTTTTGATCTTGATCTGCTTTTGGCTTGATCGTTATGAGCCTGAGCCCGCTAGTTACCGCCTCGCGGCACTTGGGTGGGGCGCCGTCGCGGCAGTGGTGTTGAGCTTCATCGCCGAACAGCTTCTTTTCGGGCTACCCGGGACGACGGAGTTCCTCGCCGGAGCTGTGGGAGCGCCGATTGTCGAAGAGCTCGCCAAGGGGTTGTTCCTCGTCGCCATCGTGATCTTCCGCCGATCCGAGATCAATGGATTGCTGGACGGCATCATCTACGGCGCGCTGGTAGGGATCGGTTTCGCCTTCGTCGAAGACATCGTTTATTACCTTCAATCTCTGCAAGCCGGTCAGCTTGGCATCACGTTCTTCCTGCGCGGGATCATGGGGCCCTTCGCGCACCCGCTCTTCACCGCTGCAACGGGCATTGGCATTGGGATCGCTGTCTCCACCCGCCGCCGCGGAGTGCGGGTGCTCGCGCCAATCCTCGGCTTCCTCGCGGCCATCCTGATGCACGCGATTTGGAATGGCAGCGCCCTTTGGGGCGCAAACGGCTTCCTGTTCGCGTACGGCGCGATCATGCTGCCGCTGTTGGTGGTGGTGTTGGCGCTCGCAATCTGGGCTCGCTCCCGCGAGGGCAAGATGCTCACCGCAGCGCTCCAGCAGGTGGCACAGATGGGTTTCATCCGGCCTGAGGAGGTCCGCTGGATAGCCCGCCTGTCGGATCGCATGTCGGCCCGCGCGTACGCCAAACGCATTGGCGGCAAGCCCGCCGTCGCGGCGCTGCGCGCCTACCAGCAGACCATGATCGAGGTGGGCTTCCTTCACCATCGAGCGGTGAGCGGGACCGCACCTGTTGATCTGAATCAGCGCATGAGTCTGCTGCTGCAACGCGCGGCGTGGCTTAGGCCCTACGTGGTCTTTCCACCGCCGCCTCGCGCAGCGATCTGGCCACCTACTGGACCGCCGGGACCGTGGGGTCCGCCGCCCATTCAACCCGGGGCCTCCAGCTTTCCCGACCGTCAGGGGTAGCCGATGATCGGGCGCTGGGTCAGCAAGTTCGGCCGCCTTCGGCGTGCGGGTCGCCGCACGAACCTGGCCCTGCTCGTCGTCCTCATCGCGGCGGCGGCGACCGGTGGTCTGGCCTTTGCCGCCGGTACGCCAGTCCCTGCCAAGATCACGACGCTGGCTCATGGCGCCTTTGGGCTA
>Ga0307411_10000546_pt1 | contig 13328 bp, 20 predicted proteins | sample DK1Ometagenome_2_FD_203712 | JGI IMG/M metagenome (GOLD analysis project Ga0307411, IMG submission 203712) | Maize rhizosphere microbial communities from greenhouse at UC Davis, California, United States - DK15-O-1 | ecosystem: Host-associated > Plants > Roots > Rhizosphere > Soil | place: USA...
GATTGAATGTCCCATGGTTCATCTCCTTCGGCCGTGAGCGGCTGGGAGGCATAACGAGGACTCTCTGGAGAGATGTTATGTTGATGTGGCCATAAGCCGACGATCCGCTTTAGGCTCGAGCTCGCATTATCAATCGTTCGAATAGCGGCTGGCCGATGTCCGCTTTCCACCCAAAGCGGACATGGCTTCAGCTGCTATCATTGCTCTGTGCGCTGTAGCGGGCGCGTCAGGGTTGCTTCGTCCGGCGAAGCAAGGACGTGTCATACCCCAAGGCTCTCGCACGATCGATCAGCTTCCGGATTACTGCTTCGGTCGGTTCGGCTTGACGGCTTAAAATCCATAAATATCGCCCCGATCCCTCGCCGACAATTGACCAATCATAATCGTCACCGTGGTCGAGCACCCAGTAGTCGCCGTAGAACGGGCCGAAAAAGCTAACTTTCAATTTCGCGTTGGTTGTTTGATCGGCTACTTTGGCGCGACCGCGCGCTTCGCTCAGCTTGCCGCCGGGTTTCCGGCACCGATTGAGTACGGCGATGCTGCCATCGTCCTGAAGCGCGTAGTCCGCGGTGACGCTCTCGCAACCTTTCTGGAAACTTTGTTCATAGCGAGCGACCTCGTACCAGCGTCCCAGATACTTCTGGACGTCAACTGATTTGAGCGGCGGGGGAACTGAGGGGTTCCCGACGGGGTGTCGCGAAACAAGGGTGGAGCATGCCGCCAGGCCGATGCCTGCCATCCCGAGAATTGCAACTATGTACAGTTTCTGCGCGCGGGTCATCTTTGGTGAACGTCGCACTGCAATAGGTCGTTCCTGAGCTTCGAGTTTACTACCCGAACGTCCGCTTCCGACCCATTGCAGCCGTTCAGGCATCAGCCGGCTAGACGTGCTATGGTGCCTCATCATCGGCGACTCACGGCAACGATGACTGAGAGACCATAGCGCTCCCGCCCAACGGGAGACGCTCATGCCCAAGTATTTCATGCACCTAAGAGACGGTTCGGACGAAGTGCTCGATCCTGAAGGCGTCATCCTTCCTGAAGATGCGGTGATTGGCGCCGCCCTCATGGCGGCCCGCGACTGTATGGCCGGGGAGGTCAAGGATGGCCGAGTGGACCTTGGCTATCGGGTTGACGTTCACGCTGAGGACGGGGCGGTAGTTCACAGCCTGTCATTCGCCGACGCGGTGGAATTTGTTCGAACTGAATGATGCACGCTCATGCCAATGTCTGCTTTCCACCCATAACGGACATTAGCGCACCGGCCGGCGCGGAGCCGTGAGGACGGTACCTTCATGCTGATGTGCAGTGGGCGAAGCCCAGCCGGTAACGCGCTTATGGTGAAAGCGGTACGCTAGCCCCCCAGACCAGCCCCGGGCGCTTGCCGCGTTGGCGGTTTCCGCTACCGCCAGGCACCGCCGGCTCCGGACGGGTGTCCAGCCGGCCCCGAGCCCTAAGCAGAGCCTCAGCAAGCACTCAGCTTGGCCGCCGGCTGGCGCCTCTATCGAGCCAACCTGGTCAGCGCCGAAGGTGCGATTGGCTTACCCGCTCGCATGAGCTTGCAAGCGGCGCGATCGCTGAATAAGCGGCGGCCGTGAATGTTTCCACCAAACTTGCGAGGATCATCCGTGGCCCGGTTCAAAGACCCCTCTTTCCAAGATCGCGTCGCGTCAGCCGGAAAGGCAAAGTCGAAGGCCTTGGAGCAGCTCAAAGCAAAACCGCCAATCGATGAGGCGATACTTGCTGAACGGCGCCAGGCACGAGAGTTGCGGGAGAAGGCTCTGTCCGAAGAGCGTGCCGCAAAAGCTGAGGCAAATGCTGCGGCGAAGGCGCAGAAGGCGGCAATCAAAGCGGGTGAGCTCGCGGAAGCCAAGGCCGCGGCGGAGTTGAAAGCCGTCCGCCTGAAGCCCGCCAGTGCAGCAGACATGAAAGCAGCACGCGATGCCCGCTATGCCGCTCGCAAGACACGGAAGTAGGCGACTTCAACCCGTCACGTGGGGACCGCTATGAGGCGATCGATTGCCGCTTAGCTTCTTCATTCCGGAGCTTCGCTTTGGCTACGCTTTGGATGCCGGAGATGATCTCGTCCAGGCGTTCAGCACTGCGGAGGTGCAGTTGACGTACGTTGGGCAGCGTGGCGGTCGCTGCATCTGAGCGCGCCTTATCGGCCAGTTTTTGATACATTTCGGCGATATCGCTCATCAGGGCTCCCGGAAGGATAGGGTGTTTCGAACGGATGGAGAGGGATGCCGTTAGACGTTCACCCCCGTTCACCAGCTACTTCGCCTTGGCTGTCTTACGGGCCTTGGTGCCGAGCCCACTCGACATCGCCAGGGTACTTCGTTGTTCGGCCTAGTTGGGCGCAACCATCGGGTAATACGAGTTGAGACCCCACTTCTGTCGATACTGATCGGGCGTCAACTTATGGTCGGCCATCAAATGACGCTTGAGCGTCCTCGGACGCCTGCCGTCTTCAAGGCAGACAATGTATTCGGGCTTGATTGACGATCGGATTGCAACCTTCGGCTCGGCTTGCACTTCAGGAACCGGTCCAGCCGATCCAAGATTCGACAGAGCGCCGTGAACGTTGGCGATCAGCCGCGGCAGATCATTGGCCGCGACGCTGTTGTTGCTGACATGCGCCGCCACAATCTCCGCAGTTCAGTGTCATCACCGTTTCGTCCTGGCCTTCGATATTCATGGCGATACGCTCCAAGCGACTGACAAAGACAACGGGCAGATATGCACTCCTACGTAAGGGTGATCGTATTGCGCGCAATGGATAAGATATGCCAGTCGGCGCGCTCCTGATCCGTTCAAGGAGGCTACCTAATTCGGTGTAATGCGTCTGGCTCATACCGGCCAGTAGGCCGCTGCGATAAGTGTGAGGGAGGGGAAGGCCCAATTGCGCGGCCCTCCAAACCAGCAGCCGGGGGGCTCGCATGCTTAGCTACCGAATTGATTGCCAAGGGGATGACGGAAGTTGGTCGGCACATGAATTTATGGCGGTCGACGATGATCATGCGATCGCTCACGCATTACGCGTCCGTACTGCCAACACGTCCGAGCTCTATCAAGCGAGCCGGTGGCTAGCGACGTTCGACCGCGCGCCAGAACTGAGAAAGTCTGGGAGCTCAACGACTGCTCCTAAAGGCGAACGTTATCAAGGCGAACTGCAACAGCTCCATTCCGCCGTGGTTGTGAGGATCCTGGACGATGGTTGGCTTGCGGCGAACCATTGAAAAGGAGCGGCGATCTATCGTGCAAACATAGGTTGGTTTGGAATCTTCACATGTGTTAGAGAGGCTTTAGCGCTATTCCTCTACCCGGGCGTCGGCGCCTGCGAGTCTCTATTGCTCCCGCGCGAATGTGGAGCAACGACATGGCCTCGGCCCTCGAAATCCTAGAGCCAACCTTCCGCAAGTTCGAAAAACGTGCACGCCTCGACGAGGGCGATCGCGAAGCGTTTTTTTCGCTGCCCTATGAGGTGCACTCTTACGACCCGCAACGCTACATCGTTCGCGAAGGCGACCGCGCGCCTGCTGCGACCATCATCCTTAATGGTCTGGCGTACCGGCACAAAGTGACGGTGGAAGGTGCCAGGCAAATCTTGTCGCTTCATATTCCAGGCGACTTCGTTGACTTGGAGGGCGCCCTCCTGACGGTGTCCGATAACAACGTACAGGCGCTCACCCGCTGCCAAGTAGCAAGGGTGCCCTGCGCAGCGATCATCAGCCTTATCGACAATCATGCGCGCTTAGCTCGCGCAATGTGGATCGACACGCTGATTGACGCATCGATCTACCGCGAGTGGATAACGAACGTTGGCCGACGCGATGCGCTCGTGGCGATGTGTCACCTCCTATGCGAGTTTACGCGTCGCCTCGAGGTGGCGGGCCTCGCACATCGCGAAGGCTACGACTTGCCAATGACTCAGGAGCAGTTGGCCGACGCGCTTGGCATTACGCCGGTGCACGCCAACCGCATCCTGCGCGACCTCGACGCTCGCGGACTCATAATGCGCGACAAGCGTTTCGTGCGCGTTCCCGACTGGGAAGCATTGCGCAAAGTGGCCGGGTTCAATGAACTATATCTTCACCTTGATCAGGCCGCTGTGACTCCGCCGGTCGGCATCCTCGCAACTGTGAAAATCTAAGGTAATCTACAAATCGCAGTCGAGAAGGCAGAGACTGCAAGACCGTCCCGCCGCTTTGAGAGAAACTGCGTCAGCTCTCGACGTATTGCGGACATCAGTCCTTCAATGGCGAGGCGCCCACGGACACGACGTATCTGCCAATCAGCTTCTTGCCGCTCTCTAACCGTACCTCGGCTGCAAAGAACGGACTGCCGTGCGAAACTTGGTCTGCGGCGATGTGGATGGCTGATCTGAGGGCATTCTGCCACGCATGCAGCTCATCCTTGGCTTCAAGGTCCGCTGTGTCGGAAAAATGCTCGTTGACGATGCTCAGTTGGAAGTTTCCCATGAGGCATAAAGTTGCGGTTCGAGAATGAGTTCCGCACGCCACCATAAGTTAGTACGATAGGGGTAACGCGGCGCTTGCGCGGACCCCAGACTGTTCGCTCGTCTTCGTCCGCTTTCCACGCTCAGCGGACATGATCCGTCACACTCTTTGGGTAGGCGCAGAGGGTGTCCGCAAACGACAACGAGTACCTAGCCCTTTGCTGGCAAGCGCAACGGCAGTCCGATAGGCGAAGGCACACCGAGACTTCTCATATCTCAGACTTGCTGATGTAAGTTAATGCGACTCGTTACAATTTGTGCGAGCTGGATTGAGAGTAGGGGTGAGCAAAGGTGCTCAGCGGGAGGTACTATGTACGGGGTCGAAGATTCCTATTTCGTTCAAAGATTCGAGAATGAGATCGCCGCTGCAGACAACGCCACGTGCGACAAAGCGCGCGTCGTCCATCTAGAGTTGGCGCTACGTTATGCTATGCTGGCAAAGCCCGCTCGGAAGCAGTTCGCCAGCGCCGCAGGCGAGCTGGGTGCTCCCCAGATGGTTCATCTCTCCGCCCGTACGGTCTGATCACCTGAGGCCGCCCGCCCCCAAGGTCGGTTTCTGGGGGCTGGGGTTCAGTGGGTCTGGAAGAGGGCATAATGTCAGTCACGACTGGGCCAAAAATGCTTTGGTAGGAAACCCACCATCAAGCGGTCACACGCTCCTTTTGGGTAGGTGTTGGGGAAGCTCGGTAGGTCCGCCGAAATCATTCTCTAATCCATTGTTAAATACAGGTTTTTGGAACTCCTTTCCTGGCCTTCGTAATGCGGGGGTCACAGGTTCGAGTCCTGTAGGCGGCACCACTCCAGTCTGTAATTTTGGGGGTGGTGCAGACCAGCGCGCGCGACACGCGACTAAGCGACGGATGTCGCCTGCTATTTCTGACGCCAGCTAAGTGAGGTGGAAGTCGAGAGAGACTTCAACTGAGTGATCGCCAAGCGAAGCGAGGACGGTGTCTCGGAGGCGCACTTCCAGACTGCCTTGGTGCGAGGCGCGGCGGCCGCTTAGCGCCCTTTGCGGACATTCGGACCGCAATCGCAGAGCACCAAAAGCGGACGTTGAAGCTACCCTTCGGCCACTGCGGCAGCCCCCATGTCCGCTAATGCTTACCGCCGAGATTGAGCCTGATACCGCCGTTGAGAATGAATCCTTCGGTCGGCGCCCATACGTCCACCGTCCAGCGCCCATCAGCGAGCTGGGCGGGAAGTAGAAGCGGATCGTACTTGGTCTGCCGCACGCCAAGGAGGTTCTCTGCGTTGACGAACGCTTTGAGATTGCTGTTCACGACGATTTCGCCAAGCAGGCCGATCTGAAAGAACGATCGACTGTTCGAACGGTAGGGGTTGTCCTCCAGCCGCTGTCGGCCGGTGTAATAAAGCTCGACGCCGATGCGCCCCTTGTCATGGTCCTCCCACATTCCGACCAGGCCTGCGGTGTGCTTGGGCGTAAGCGGCACCCGAACGCGGCTCGTGCCGGCGTCACTGGGCTCGGTCGCGTCGACATAGACATAGCTCCCGGTCAGCGAGACTTGCCGCAGACGATAGCGGAGCAACACTTCGCTGCCCCTGATCTGGGTCAAGCCGGCGACATTGACCAGTTTGACGCGCCCCGGGGTTGCTCCGGGTACGATCCGCGTCGAATCGCGAATGTTGGCAGCAAACAGCGTTACGCTGCTTTCGATCCGGCCGCGCGTGTATCCGACGTCGACCGATCCGGTCTGGGCCGTCTCGGCGCGAAGCCCGGTGATTGGCTCAAGCCGCGACAGGCCAGCCGCCTCGGTCTCCTCGACAAACGGCGTGGGCGCATAAAAGCCTCGTCCGACCGAGGCCCTGATCTTCCACGGTCCGCCGCGATACAGCATCGACAGGCGCGGGCTCACTTGAGTGCCATATTCGCTGTGAAAATCGGCGCGGGCGCTGCCGGCCAGCGTAAGCTCGTTGCTCACGTCATGCTCGACCTGTCCAAAAATAGCCGGCGTAGTGAAGTCGTAGTCGAACGTCGGGAAATCTCGGTTCCTGTAATAGTCCCCTTGGAAGGCGAGTCCCGCTATCCACGGGGTCCGTTTCGATCCGCCCGCCAGCGACGTCTCGGCGAACAGGGTGCGATGGCGGTCGTTCTCGATCACCTCGCCGAAGCGATGCCGGTGTTTCTGCGACATCGCCGACGCCCGGGCGCTGACGGTTCCAAGGCCTTCGACGGGAAGTTCGCCCGTCAGCCCCGCATCGAGCCGATCGGTCTTCTGCTCCTGACGATATTCCGTGCCATCGGGGACAGTTCGCCCTGGGAGCGTGCCGCCGCGGCGATCTTCGGCCATTGCGCCCGCTGTGAGGAATACCTTGGCGCCGGTTGCGCCGTCGAAGAACAAGCGTGGCCGTATCGACCACCGATCGTAGCCGGCGATATCGATCCAACCGTCACCATCTAGGTCGGTGCGGCTCTGGCGATGGAGGCCACCGGAGATCGAACCGCCCAGGCCGCTTCCAAGCGGCGTCGCTGCATAAGCTGTGGCGTCCTGTCCATTGCGCGTCGTTGCATTTAGCAGCAATTCGCCCTCCGCTTCGTCACGGGGCTTGCGTGAAACGAGGTTGATAACGCCGCCGAGCGCCGACGGACCGTAAAGCGCCGAGGCTGCGCCCTTGATGACTTCCACGCGGCCCAGGTCCGTCGGTGGGATCTGGAGCAGGCCGAGAGACGAGGACTGGCCACCGTAGAGCGGCAGGCCATCGGCCAACAACTGGGTGTAGCGCCCCTCCATGCCCTGGACTCGAATGTTGGCGGCGCCCAGCGCGGGCGAGGTCACCTGAACCCGCACGCCGCCGGTCTCGCTCACCAGCATGGCGACGTTGCCGGGCCGCATCAGCGCCTTCTCCTCAATCTCCTCACGGGTGATTACTTCGACCCGGATTGGCTCGTCCTGCACGCGGCGCCTGGACCGCGTTGCCTGGACGATAATCTCGACTTCTCCTTCCTCCTCCTCCTCCTCCTCCTCCTCGCCGGGTTCGACCGCGTCGCCGGGAGGTGCGGGCTGGACAGCCGTTGCGGCCTGTGTCGGCGCGGCGTTTGTCGGAACGGCAGCGAGTGCCGCCCAAGCAAGAGTATAGGCTGTCACGATTGTGTCCTTTGGAGTCGAAAGTCAGGATTGAAAGGCGGCGGGCTCAACGAGAGCCTTGGCCATATGCATCTCGGAAAGGGCAAGTCGAACGATCCGCATACCCCCCGTCAGGCTGAGCAAGGCCATAGCCGTGGCGACCGCGAGATCGGGCCACCGCGTGCCAGTGCCAAAGACGCCAAAAGCAGCGGCGAGCACCGCAATATTGGCAATTGCGTCGTTGCGCGTGCAAATCCACACGGATTGCATATTCGCGTCGCCTGAGCGCCAACGGTAGAGGAGGGCCGCTACGGCGACATTTGCCACCAGCGCAAGCGCGCCGATGATGCCAATCGCCGGGGCGTCGGGCGAAGAACCTTCAACAGCGGAGAGCCCTGCGCCAACGAGCACGTAAACGCCGAGCCCAAGCAAGGTGATCCCCTTGAATAGGGCGGCTCGCGCTCGCCATGCCAACGCCAGCCCGGCAACGCCGAGCGAGATTGCATAATTGGCGGCATCGGCAAAGAAGTCGATCGAATCGGCTTGCAGCGATCGGCTGTCCGCCAGTTCTCCGGCCATGAACTCGACTGAAAACATGGCCGCGTTCACGACCAACGCGATCCACAACGCTCTGCGCCACCGTACATCGACGGTCGACGGCTCAGGCGTGGAGCCATGATTGCAGCAATGAGCGGACATGAGTCACCTCGACGGATCCAACGTGACAACCTATTTGCACCCTGTAGCCACTACAGGGTCAAGCGAATGTTGAATCCGATTCCAATCGGCCAGTTGGCGAAGCGGACAGGTGTTGCCGTGGAGACCGTCCGCTATTACGAAAAGATCGGGCTGCTTCCCGCACCCTCGCGGACGGCGGGCAATTACCGCAGCTATGGCAGTGATGCAGTTCAGCGGCTCGGCTTCGTCCGGCGCGCGCGCGACCTAGGGTTTTCGCTCGACGAAGTTCGCAGTCTGCTTGACCTGTCCGACGACAAGCAACGGTCATGTGGGGAAGTGGATAAGATTGCCCAGTCCCAGTTGCTCACCATCGAAGCCAAGATCGCCGACCTCCAGGCACTTCAGCGCGAGCTCGATGGACTTATTCGCCAGTGCTCGAAGGGAACTGTCGCTGACTGTCGAATATTGGACGCCCTAAGCACCGTTTGAGACCGCGGGCCCGCCCGTGGGTCGGGGCCGTTCGTGACCCGGGATGTCGGACCTCGCCTCCCAATGGCCGCGAGCGGACAGTCTCCTACCGGCCAAATCCCGCCAATCGTCACTTGCGGATGGGATGCCTCAATGAACCAGCCTTCCCGTCGTGGGTTTGGAGTGACGTGTGCAACGACTTCGGCAATCACGTCGCTTATGCTGAGTATGCTGAGGCGCTACGGCACCTGGGCATGCCAATCGTGGCGCCCATCGCCGCACCTAATCTAGAGCCCAAGGAAGACATCTGGCCATCAGAAGTCGCAACCGTTTTCCGCCGTTACGCGGAGGGCGTTGAGCTTGCGAGGCTACGCTGGGGCTTTGAGCCCTCAAATCCAAAGGGGCGTGCCGTCATCAACTTCCGATCAGAAGGCCGGTCGTTTGCCAGCAGTCGCCGCTGCCTGGTGCCGGCGTCCCATTTCTTTGAATTCAAAGGCGCCAAGTCGCCTAAATCGAAGTTCAAATTCACCCTGCGGGATGAGCCTTGGTTCTGCTTCGCGGGGTTGTGGAGCCCAGGCACACCGGAAAAGGGCGAGGCGTTCACGCTACTCACCACGACACCAGGACCAGACGTGGCGCCCATACATTCGCGACAGATGGTCGTGCTGAAGCGCGAGGATTGGCAAAGCTGGCTCGACCTTTCGAAGCCCGGCCCGGAAATGCTCAGAGCACTCCCGGCCGGCAGTCTGGCCGTAGAGCAGGTGCGCTAATCGATGCCTCGTCAGCTGAAGGTATTCCGCACGATGACGGGCTTCCACGATGCCTATGTCGCCGCGCCGAGCCGAGCTGCGGCCCTTCGGGCATGGGGTGCTACGACCGACCTCTTCGCTATGGACGCAGCCGAGGAGGTGACCGATCCAAAGCTCACGGCCGAGCCGCTCACAAGGCCGGGGGAGGTCATTAAGCAACTGCGCGGTTCGGACGAGGAGCATCTCGCTGCCGCAGGCCCGGCCAAGAAGTCCAAAGCCAAAGCTTCATCCCTTCCTAAGGCGAAACCCCGACCTAGTCGCGTCAATCTTGAAAAAGCTGAGAGACGGCTGGAAGATGCCGAGGCCGGTCTCGCGAAGGAGAGGGAGGCATTCGAGCGGGAAAACGCCGCGCTTCGCGAGCGCGAGGACGCCGCTCATCGAGCGTTTGAAGAGAAGCGGCACAAGCTCGACGCCGCCCGGCAGGCGGAGGCCGAGGCCTATGATGAGGCGCTAGCAAAATGGCGTGCCAGCTAAACGGTCCCTGCCGTCATCCGCGCGGCGGCGGCGGCGAAAGGATCGTCAGTGACGCGTCCTTCGCGCCGCAGCGCGAGCATTTCATTCGCGGACGGATTTCGGCGAACGATTTCGTGCCGTAAGCCTTGGCGATGTCGAAGCCGTTCATCGTGGTCGAGTTGCCGCAGCTGCCACACTCGATCTTGAGCGCGCATTTGAAGCGGGCCAGATCAGCCGCCGTTCGGACGTGTTTGGTCGACATCCCCGCTGCGTAGAACAGTGAGAACGATTCGTGAACATTGATGGCACGAAAAGGTGTGGATGAATTTCATTCATCGCAAGTTTCCGGTGCAGAACCGTTCGGCGACCGTCTCGAGGAGTGACCGCATCCTCGACCGAATATCCGGAACCGGACAGTCGGCTTGCGGCCAGGAACCGTCGCTCGAGCCGCTGCCGCTTATGTCCGCTTTCCACCCGCTTCTGCCACTCGCGACCGATCATTTGGAAAGGGACGGTTTTGCGTGCGTTTGTTGGTCGAACCTCACGACAGCAAGGAAGGCTTCCCATGGCATCCGTTAGATATATCGTTAGCGACGTAGATCGCTCGGTTGAGTTCTACAGCGACAAACTCGATTTCAGCGTCGAAATGCATAACCCTGGGAAGTTCGCCGCGCTCAACCGGGATGACCTCACGCTCTACCTGAGTGCCCCTGGTGCTGGAAGTGGAGGCACGGCCGGCGGCAATCCCGAACCGGGCGGATGGAATAGGTTCATGCTCGTTACCGACCGCATAGACGCTCTCATTGAGCGACTGGTTGACGCCGGAGCCAAGTTCAAGGGAGACATCAGCGAAGCGGGCGCCGGACGCGCTAGGCTGCTGGAAGACCCCTCCGGAAATCTCATTGAGCTATTTGAGTTCAAGAAGGCAAAAGCAACCGAAGACTTTTCTGCGTAAGGTCGGTTTTCCACCCATTCCGGACCTCGGGCCTGGAACTGCTAGGGAGCGCCGAGTTGTGGGTCGTTAAAGCAACCTAGCTATTACGGTATGATGCAACTGGCCCATACTCGTTCATGGTGCGCCACTATAAGCCTAAGAACTTGGAAGACCCAATTTGCGGACTTCCTAGGTCAAGAGTCGGGGGGCTCGCATGCTTAGCTATCGAATTCATTGCGAGAAGGGAAGGCGCGGTCGTCCATCTCGAAGTGGTCGTCGTCAACGTGCCATGACCAGAGAGCGACGCAAGCGGCCTCTACCGCCAAGCGAAGATGCTCCTCGTTCCAGAATGGCGCGTCCGGCCTCTCTGCGATGTAAATCATCGAACTCCTGCTAGCGGGTTTGGCGGCGGCCGCCTCTAAGTGTTTAAGCTCGTATGATAAAAAAGCGAAATTCAGGAGTGGAGCCTACGATGGAACTCGCACGCCCCGCTAACGTCCGCAATGGTGCGGAAAGTGACACCATCTCAGACTGGCAGCGCGGCTCGCGCTGACCGATGAGGGTCGCTCACTCTATCGCTTGGTCAACCAGCTGAATATGTTTCTCGGGTAGGCCCCTAGGCTTTAGGCGTCCTCTTGTGTCTGATTGATAGCGTCTTGACACGATCCTGCTTCGCGAGCCCATCATAGCCTGACATCACGAACAAATCTCCGTGGGCTTTCGAGCACCAGTCGTACGTCCAGACGACGATCTCACTCACCTATGATGCTCTTGGGCCTGCGCCATGGAGGCGCACGTTGGCTTGATTGAATGTCAGGCTGCGGACTGCGTGACAACTGACAGGGCTCTCGGAGGCGAGTGACCGCCCAGCCTTGCGCTGACCGCCCTGGACCTGGACGACCTTCTGCAGCGCTACTTTGGCACATCGAACCTGAGCGAAGCTTCGCCGGCGATGCAGGAGACTGGCATCGATCGGTTGCGGGTAGATTTTGGCCTTGAGACAGACGGCCCCAAGAGGTTCGCCCTTTGGTCCCTCCTCTACATGCTTGGCCACGCGCCCGATCTCGACGTTGCCTTCGAGGATGAAGCCGACAGGAAGCCGCACGGAACCTGATGAACCTGCTCGGCGCTGGGAACTGACCCAGGTCGTGTCGATTAATCGTCACGTTCATCCGGAGGCAGGGTCGGCTCGGCGTTACTTTCCAGTTCGTCGAGCCCGGGCTCGGCGGGTGGGCTGACGCCGACCCCCGTGCTTTCCGGGACCGTCGCATTCGGGGCTTCTGCTGGAGCATATCCGGGAGGCGAGCCCGTGGCCGAGATGGGCAGTCCCGATCCCTCCTCAGGCGGCGCAGTAACTGCTGCCGCAGTGCCGCCAGAGGCCTCGACATCATATTCGCGCAGCACAGCTGGCTCGCGCGGCCGAGCGTCCGGAATAGAGGGCAGGTAGGGCCTAGCAGGACTCCGTGGGGCCTGCGGCACCGTCGCTCCCAGCGCTCCCGACATGAAGTTGTGCCAGATGACGGCAGGGAGCCCACCGCCCTGAATCCCGTTCATCGGACGATTGTCATCGTTGCCGATCCACACACCGGTGATTAGGTCGCCAGCGAAGCCGATAAAATAAGCGTCGCGGCTGTTCTGCGAGGTGCCGGTCTTGCCGAACGTGGGCGCACCGACCACCGCGGCCCGGCCGCTGCCCTGATTTGCGGCAGACCAGAGCAATTTCAGCATGTCCGTTCGGACCCGCGCTGGCATGGCCTGTGCGGCAGGTTCGTCGCTCGCTTGGCCGTGCAACCCTCTTGGCCTCACTGGATAGCGGCCGGAGGCGACCGCGGCATAAGCTGCCACCATGTCGATCAGCGAAACGCCCGACGTGCCAAGCGACATGGTCGGGCCATCCTCGAGCTTGCCCCTAACCCCGAGATCGACAGCTGCCTTGCGCACCTCGTCGCGGCCGACGGCTTCGGCCAGGCGGACGGCGGCAACGTTGCTCGAAACGGCGAATGCCTCGCGCAGGGTGATCGTCCCGCGGTAGCGGCTTTCATAATTGGCTGGTGACCATCTGCCGATCCGCAGCGGCGTGTCGGCGATGCGGCTCTCCGGCCGGTAGCCGTTGCGCGCTGCCGCAAGATAGACGAACAGCTTGAAGGCCGATCCCGGCTGCCGAAGCGCCTGCGTCGCGCGGTTGAACGGGCTGCGGCGATAGCTTTTGCCCCCGACCATGGCGACGACGCGACCGTCGCGCCGCATCGCAACTAGTGCGACCTGGGCGCGGCCGACGCCTGCGCTGCGGATGGCGAGGGCCGCCTGACGCTGCAGGCGATCCTCCAGCGTGGTCACGACGCGGAGCTGACCAGCGCGACTCTCGAGCCCACGCCGTTCAT
>Ga0307411_10000547_pt1 | contig 13327 bp, 15 predicted proteins | sample DK1Ometagenome_2_FD_203712 | JGI IMG/M metagenome (GOLD analysis project Ga0307411, IMG submission 203712) | Maize rhizosphere microbial communities from greenhouse at UC Davis, California, United States - DK15-O-1 | ecosystem: Host-associated > Plants > Roots > Rhizosphere > Soil | place: USA...
GCCGCGTTCGAATCCGAGCGCGGCGAGGCCGGTGGCGACACGCGTGACCTCGCCGTCGGCCTCGCTATAGGTCCAGCGCCGGCCTTGGCAGACGAGCGCGTCGTGCTCGGGCCGCGTCTGCACCGCGCGCGCGAACAGACCGAAAAAGCTGCGCGGCCGCTCGGCGAAGCAGCGCACGATGCGGTCGCCGGCGAGCTTTTCGCGCCGGATCGCGGGCAGCGGTTCGCGGGTCCAGAAGTCCATCGACGTCGCCATGGCAGGGACAGGCTAGCTCGGTCGGGCTGGTCCTGACGACGGGTTCGAGCGGAGCGGTGCGGATGCCGCCCGTGACCCGTGCGCCGCGAGGGCCGCGCCACCCGCCTGGCGGTCCGCCGCCGCGACGTTCGCGCCGCGTTCGATCACGACTTCGGTGTCGACGAGGCTGCGTGAATGGTTCAGGTCCGACTGCGCGATCAGCACCGAGAGGCGGCCACCGCGCAGCCCGCCGATCACTTCGGCGAGACGGCTCGAGAGTGCGGGCGCGAGCCCTTCGAACGGCTCGTCGAGCAGCAACAGACGGGTGCCGACCGCGAGCGCGCGCGCCAGCGCGACCATCTTCTGCTGGCCGCCCGACAGCAGCAGGGCGCGCCGCTCGCGCATTTCTTTCAGCTCGGGCAGCACGCCGTAGACGAAGTCGAGGCGCTCGGCGGCCTGCAAGGTGCGGGAAGCCCAGACCGGGATCAGGATGTTCTCCTCGACGCTGAGGCTCGGCACCAGGCCGCGGTCCTCCGGCATGTAGCCGATGCCGAGCGCGGCGCGGCCCTGGCGCGGCACGCGCACGAGGTCGCCGCCGTCGAAGGCGACCCGGCCCTGCGCCAACGGCAGGTGGCCCATCACCGAACGCATCAGCGTCGTCTTGCCGGCGCCGTTGCGGCCGACCAGGCCGACCATCGTGCCTTCGGCCACCGTCAGGCTCAGGCCGCGCAGCACCTGCACCGATTCCATCGAGACGTGCAGGCCGTCGACGCTCAGCATGCCGCCGCCTCTAAGGTGCCGGTCACGAAACGGCGCACGTCGTCGGCGGCCAGCGCGGCCTCGGGCGTGTCGTCGGCGATGATGCGGCCGCTGTAGAACGCGATCACGCGGTCGGCGTGGCGCTCGACGATGTCCATGTCGTGCTCCACGAACAGCACGGTCAGCGGTTGCGCGCCGACCGCCGTCATCACGATCTCCATCATCGGAAACTTCTCTTCGGCCGAGACGCCGCTGGTCGGCTCGTCGAGCAGCAGCAGCTGGGGCTCGCCGGTCAGCGCCATCGCGATGTCGAGGAGCTTGCGCACGCCGCCGGGCAACTCGGCAACCAGGCGCTCGCGGTGCTCGAGCAGTTGGAAGCGCTCGAGCAGCGCGTCGGCGCGCTCGACCCGATCCGCGCGCCGCGCGGTCTGCCAGAACGACAGCCGGTTCTCCTGGCACGCGGTCGCGACCAGCATGTTGTCGAGCACGGTCAGCGCCGGATAGAGCTGCGGGATCTGGAACGAGCGGGCCACGCCGAGCCGGGTGATCGCGCGCGGGTCGAGCGGCGTGATGTCGCGCCCGCCGAGCTCGATCTTGCCGGCGTCCGGCTTCAGGTAGCCGGTGATCATGTTGACGAAGGTCGTCTTGCCGGCGCCGTTGCTGCCGATCAGGCTGACACGTTCGCCCGGCCGCACGTCGATCGTGATCGCGCTCGCCGCGACCAGTGCGCCGAAGCGCTTCTCGAGGCCGGTGGCGCGCAGCAGCGGCGCGTTCATTTCGAGCCTCCGGCGCGCGTCGAGCCGCTGCGGCCGATCCACAAGGAGCCGATGCCGCGCGGCAGGAAGCGGATCACGAACAGCAGGAAGAGGCCGAGCGACAGCTGCCACGTGTTCGGGAAGTACAGGCTCGAGAACGAGCGCACCACCTCGAGCACCGTCGACGCCATGAACACCGCGAGGACGCTTTGCCAGCCGGCGAGGATCGCGACGAACACGAACTCGCCCGAGGTCGTCCAGTAGCTGAAATTCGGGTCGATGTGGCCGAGCGACATCACCGTCAGCGCGCCGCCGGTGCCGCCGGCGAACGCCGCCAGCACGAAGTTGATCGCCATCGCGCGCCGCACCGAGCCGCCGAGGTATTCGACCCGCAGCTCGTTGTCGCGCACCGCGAGCGTCAGCAGGCCGCGCGTCGAGTCGAAGTAGATGCGGGCGAGCAGTGCCAGCACCGCGGCGACGCTGACGGTGACGGCGTACAGCACGTAGCCGACGTTCGCGTCCGCGAGCTTCTGGCCGAACACCGTGACGCGGCCCATGTTGAAGCCATCCGAGCCGCCGAGCGCCTCGGTCTTCGTCAGCACGCCGAACAGCACCATCGAGAGCGCAAGGGTCAGCATCGCGAAGAAGATGCCGCGGTAGCGCGACAGCAGCGGCGCGAACGGCGCGACAGCGACCGTCGCGACCGCGCCGCCGAGGAGCGCGAGGCCGAGCGCGTCGGTGATGCCGAGCTTCGTGTAGGCGAGTGCTGCGGCATACGCACCGAGCGCGAACACCAGGCCCTGTCCGAACGAGACGACGCCGCCGCGCATCATGAGCACGATGCCGAGCGACACCAGGCCGTGCGACGCCGCCATCGTGACCAGGAAGGTCAGCCATTTCGGCATGAACGCGCCGGCGGCGAGCAGCGCGGCGGTCAACGCGATGCCGCCGAGCAGCAGGCGCTGCGTCGTGCGGCCGCTCGGTCGGACCGCGGCGGCAGGCGCCGTGGGAGACAGGGTCGCGCTCACCGGGTCGCTAGATCTTGCGGGCCTGGGTCTGCTGGAACAGCCCCTCCGGGCGCACCATCAGCACCGCCGCCATCACGATGTAGATCGAGAACAGCTCGGCGACCGGCGCGAGGTGCACAGCCAGCGAGCGGGCCAGGCCGACGATCAGCGCGCCGATCGCGGCGCCCTCGATGCTGCCGAGGCCGCCGATGATGACGACCGCGAACGAGACGATGATCACGCCGACCGAGACGCCCGGCTGGACCGAGATCATCGGCGCGGTGAACGCGCCGCCGATCGCGGCGAGGAAGATGCCGATCGAGAACGCGAGCATGTAGACGCGCGAGACGTTGACGCCCATGCTCGACGCGACCTCGGCGCTGTGAATCACCGCGAGCACGATCTTGCCCTGGCGCGTGCGGTTGAGCCCCCACCAGACCGCGCTGCCGACCACCAGCGCGAGGCCGACCAGCAGGAAGTCGTAGCCGACATAGACCTGCGGCCCGATCTCGACATTGCCGAAGAGGCCGTACGGTGCCGACACGTAGTAGGGATTCGCACCCCAGATCAGCTTCGTGACGTCTTCGAGGATCAGGAACAGCGCGTAGGTCACGAGCACCAGCAGCACCTCGTCGCGGCCGTAGAAGAAGCGCAGGAGGCCGCGCTCGGTGAGCGGCGCGACCAGCGCGGCGACCGCGACCGCGGCGAGCAGCAGCGCGACGATCGACCAGCCCGGTGCGAACTTCAGGGTCGCGAACCAGCCGACGAAGCTCGCCGCGGCGTACGCGCCGAGCGCGTAGAAGCTGCCGTGCGCGATGTTCAGGATCTTCAGCACCCCGAACACGAGGGTCAGCCCGAGCGCGACGATGAACAGCCACGACGCGTACGTCAGGCCGTCGATCAGGATCGTGGCGGCGAGGTTCATGCGAACAGACGGTGACGGAGCGAAGGCCCAGGGGACCGGAAGCGACGCGCCGACGCCCGCGGGAGCGCGGCGTTTCGCCTTGCGGCCGCCTCAGCCGTTCAGTTGCACTTCGCGCCGGGCATGCCCGCCTTCAGCCAGTCCTCCGACTTGGTCGTCGGCGGCGGGTTGACGCAGTCGGCGGGGAAGCGCTGGATGTCGTCGAGCACGACCATCTTCTTGCCGGCGTCGTAGCGCGTCTTGCCGATCGCGGTGTCCTGCACCGCCTGATGGCCGTCGCCGTTGACCATGCGGATGCGCCCGGCCGGCGAATCCCACTCCGAGTTCTTCAGTGCGGCGGCGAGCTGCTCGCCGGTCGGCTTCTTGCCGCCGTTCGCCGCCATCGCCTTCTCGACCGCGAGCTTCAGGCCGAGCAGCGACTGCGCCATGCGGTACGGCGCCTGCACCGGGTACACGTTGTAGGCCTTCTGGTAGATGCCCCACCACCAGTCGTTCAACGCCGACTTCGGCGCCATCAGGCCGTAGGCGCCGCGCGCGCCGAGGATCGCGCCGTCGGGCATCTTGTCGCCGAGGCCGGGCAGCACGTGGTCGGCCGCCGACAGCACGACCTGGCTGCGCTTGAAGAGGCCGCGCGGACCGGCCTGCAGGATGAAGGCCTGCAGGTCGCCGCCCCACAGGCTCGAGTGCGTCACGTCGGCGGGCTTGGCCATCAGCGCCGAGATCTCGGTGCCGTACTGGCCGGCGCCGAACTTCGGCAGCAGGTCCTCGCCCGGCTTCGCGTTCGGGTACAGCTTCGCCATCGCGAGCAGGAAGTCCTTGCGCGAGTCCTGACCCCAGGCGTAGTCCTGGTTGATCATGTTGAAGGTGTCGGCCTTGACGTTGCGCCCTTTCAGGTACAGCGCGAGCGCGACGTTGTCCATCGTCGCGTGGGCCGCGGTCCGGAACACGTAGCTGTACTTCGCGTCCTCGAAGATCCGCGGCGTGCCGCAGTCGTAGAGGATCAGGAACTTCTTCATCTCCTCGGCGACCGGCGCGACCGCGAGGCAGTCGCCCGAGCCGACGTAGCCGACCACCGCGTCGACCTTCTCGCGGTCGTACAGGTTGCGCAGCTCCTGCACCTGCTTGGTCGCGCCGCCGTTCTCGTCGACGTAGACCGGCTCGATCTTCAGGCCGCCGAAGCCCGTCTTGTTGTACGGCGCCGGTGCGGTGCCGGCATTGAAGGCCTCGATCATCACCTTGGCGCCGTTGACGGCCGGGATGCCGAAGCTCTCGGCGGCCTGCCCGGACAGGAAGCTGACGATGCCGAGCTTGAAGGTCTCCTGTGCCTGCACGGCCGAGGCGAGCGCCCAGCACGCGAGGCCGGCCGCGATGCCGACGAGGTGACGCTTCGAGCGCGAGCCGGGGATGCGATGGCAAGAGGACGCGTGCATGGAAGTCTCCGTTCAGGTGGTTCAGCCGCGACGACGGCCGCAACGCTGCGACCGGTGCCGATGCGCTCGGTGCCGAGCGCTCGGCCGCAGAGCGGCCGGGCCGGCTCATTGTCCGAAGCCGGCCGCGATTTGCAGTTGGGGTTTGTCACCAGTGCCGAAGCGGGCGGTCATGCTGCACCGGTCGAGCGGCGGGAACGCGCGCACGGCGGATCAGCGCGCGCGGCCACATCCTCCAGCGGGACGCCGTGGCCGGCACTTCGCCGCGCGTCGCGGCGCGTGGGTCCAGGTTCTAGCCCGGTGCCTTCACGGTCAGCCGGTTGGCGACCGACTTGACGCCGTCGATGCCCTTCGCGATGGCACCGGCGCGCTCGGCGTTCGCCGCGCTCGGCACCGTGCCGTTCAACGTGACGAAGCCGTCCTTCGTGTCGACGTCGATGCGCAGGCTCTTGATGTCCGGATCGGCGAGCAGTGCGCTCTTGATCTTCACTGTCGTCGCGCTGTCGACCGCGACGTCGCCGGCCTTGCCGAGCGCAGCGCTCGCGGTCGGGGTTGCCGAGATCGTCGTCGTGGTCGTGGTCGCGCCGGATCCATCGGTGCGGGTCGTCGTCGTCTTCTCGCAGCCGGCGAGCGCGAGTGCGGCCAGCACGAAAGCCGTTGCGGGGAAGAGGGTGTGTGCCATCGATGCCTCGCGGAGGGGTTTCGGCGCGCAATCGCGCCGTCTCGCACAGGCAGCGAGCAACAGGTGTGCCCGCCCCGCGCCGCGATCAGCCGACGTAGCGCTCGACGGTGTCGACGTCGCGCACTTTCGCGCTGTCGGGGTCGTCGCCGAACTCGCGTTTCGCGCGCCGCTGGCGCAGCAGGTCCCAGCACTGGTCGAGCTGCTCCTCGAGGTGGCGGATGCGGTCATGCGTGTCCGCGGCCGGCGCCGGGTCGTTCTTCAGCCGCTTCTCCTCTTCGACCAGTTCGCCGATGTGGGCGAGGATCGTCTTGTCGCTCATGGGTCGTCCTTTCGAAACGCGGCGGCCGCCATCGGTCCGCGGCTGCAGCGTACGCCGATGCGCCGGCCGCGCGCAGCACCCGGCGGGTCGCGGGGTTCGCGTCGCGGGTACTCGGCCGCGACCTGTGTCCGCCGCGACGGCGACGCGGTAGGCTTGTGCTTCACCAGCGCACCGGGCCGCTGTCCGGGCAGCGGCTCCCGGACTGCAACGAGGGGCTTTGTCTTTCGCGCATGCTGCGCCTCGCGCGGCCGCCGCGCGCCCACGGAGAGCCACGATGCAACAGTCGACCCGCACGGACCTGCCCGGCATCGAAGCCGTCGTCATTCCGCGCACCACCGATCTCGGCGACGGCTTCACCGTGCGGCGTGCGTTGCCGTCGGCGCAGCGCCGGATGGTCGGCCCGTTCGTGTTTTTCGACCAGATGGGGCCGGCGCTGCTGCGCCCGGGCGGCGGCCTCGACGTGCGGCCGCATCCGCACATCGGCCTCGCGACCGTCACCTATCTGTTCGACGGCGAGATCCTGCACCGCGACAGCCTCGGCAGCGTGCAGCCGATCCGTCCGGGCGAGCTCAACTGGATGACCGCCGGCCGCGGCATCGTCCACTCGGAGCGCACGCCGCAGGCGCGCCGCGCCGAAGGCGGCAAGGTATTCGGCATCCAGGCCTGGGTCGCGCTGCCGCGCGCGCACGAGGAGGCCGAGCCGGCGTTCGCGCACCACGGCATGCAGGCGCTGCCGCTGCTCGACGACATCGGCTACGAGGCGCGCCTGATCGTCGGCAGCCTCGGCGGCGTGCGCGCGCCGGTCGAGGTCTATTCCGAGATGTTCTATGCCGACCTCGCGCTGCAGGAAGGCGGCCGCTTCCGCTTTCCGAGCGAGCCGGTCGAGCGCGCCGCCTACGTCGTCGAAGGCCGCGTCGTCGTCGAGCGGGCCGGCGATCAGCCGTTCGAGACCGAGCAGCTGGTTGTCTTCGCACCGGGCGAGGAGATCGTGCTCGAGGCGGTCGGCGGCGCCGCGCGCCTGATGCTGGTCGGCGGCGAGCCGATGGACGGCCCGCGTCACCTGTGGTGGAACTTCGTCTCGAGTTCGAGCGAGCGACTCGAGCAGGCGAAGGCCGACTGGAAGGCCGGTCGCTTCGCGCCGGTGCCCGACGAGACCGAGTTCATCCCGCTGCCGGAGACGCCGCCGAAGCCGGTCAGTTATCCCTGAACCGGGTCAGGTGCGGCACCAGCGCGAGGATCGCGAACGCGAGCAGCGCGCTCAGCACCGCGGTGGACTCGCGGCCGAGACCGCAGGCGATGCCGATCGCGGCGGTCAGCCAGATGCCGGCGGCGGTGGTCAGCCCCTTCACGCTCTCCTCGGCACCGCCCTTGATGATCGCGCCGGCGCCGAGAAAGCCGATGCCGGCGACGACGCCCTGGATCACGCGCGTCATGTCGGCACCCGACACGCCGGCTTCCTTCGGCACCAGCACGAACAGTGCCGCACCGAGCGCCACCAGCATGTGGGTGCGCACGCCGGCCGCCTTGCCCTGGCGCTCGCGCTCGTAGCCGAGGATGCCGCCGAGCAGCGCGGCGAGCACGAGGCGCAGCACGATGCGCGTGACCTGGCTGGCATCGGGCACGTCGGAGAACTCGGAGATCAGGGTGTCGGTGATGGTTTCCCACATGGCGTTCAGTGGCTCCCGGTGACGGCTCGTGGACGAACCCGGAGCATGCCTCAGTCCTCCTCGGCGCTGATCGACACGCCCAGCGGCACGGCGCGGTCGACCTCGGCGATCGCGGTCAGGCGCAGCGGCTGGCCGACCGGCACGATGCGACGGAAGCGGACGTCGAGCGAGTCGCGCCCGCCGGCATCGGTCGCCACCCGGCGCGACCATTCCTGCGCGCCGTCGACGAGCACGCGCAGCGCGTGCGATGCCGCACCGTCGCCCGGATGGGCGACCCGAAAGCTGCAGTCGACCTCGAAGCGGCGCTCGCGCGTCGCATGCGGCGGCACGTCGAGGCGCACGACCAGGTCACGCGCGCTCTGGGCCGACCAGCGCTCCGGCCGCGCGTCGCTGTCGTCGGATCGGGAAGAGGGGGGCGGCGCGACGCGGCTGCCGCGCCGCGTGCGCGAGGCCCGTGGCGGGGCCATCAATGCAGCTTGCGCGCCTTCGGCGACGACTTGCGACGCACCGGATCGTCGGTCCAGCGGCGCGCGTCGCCGCGCGCGCGCCGGATCGCTTCCTCGGCCTCGCGGCGAGCGGCCCGGTGCGCGCCCGGCCAGCGGATCCACTGCATCACGCGCAGCCGCGACGAGCGCGCGGTGCGCTGCGCCGCGTGCGCGAGTCGTTCGATCGCCGCATCGAGCCGGGCCCGGCGCGACTCGCCGATGAACTGGCGCAGCAGCAGCGCGAGGCAGGCCAGCACGATCGCGCCGGCGGCAATGGATTCGAGCATGGCGTCGTCGGAGGAAGGTCGTCGAAAGAGGCAGGGCGTCGCGCAAACCGGAGAGCGGCGCGCGCGCCGGTCGCTCCGGCGCTACTTGACGGTGTAGCCGCGGCCCTCCATGCAGGCCAGGGTCGCGCGGTGGAAGATGCTCGCGTCGGCCATCGCGCTCGGCTGGGTCATCGCCCAGCGGTCGCAGGCCTGCCGATCGGCCTCGGTCTGCGCCGCGGTCTGGCCGCGGTTCGGATAGATGATCGGCTCGGGCGTAGGCGCCGATCGCGTGACCAGCGGCGGCGAAGCGACGCCGGGGTCGTAGGCCGGCGCCGGCACCGTGACGACATAGCCAGGCGGGTAGTACCACGGCGCGAGCGCGTAGTAGGTGCCGATGCCGAGCCCGAGCCCCCAGCCGAAGCCGCCCCAGGAGTGCCCCCCATGGCCCCATCCGCCGCCGCGATGGCCGTGCCAATGGCCGCCGCCGCGACCGCCGGGGCCGGCTTCCGATTCGAGGGGCGCCGCGACCAGCGCCAGCGCCGCGAGGGCGAGTGCGGAGGTTCGGATCAGGGCTCTCATGACGACTCCTTGCAGGCAAACATCGTAGCGCTTTCACTCGCGGCGAGCCAACGCAAACCCCTGAATGCGGGTCGACCCGGACCGCGCGTGGCGGCATCGACGGCTCTGCGAAAATGGCCGCTTGCGCGAGTGCTGCGCGCGCCCGTCGCGTGCGCGGCTCGCCGCTACCGAAAGCTGCCGTGAAGATCATCCTGCTGTCGCTTGTACTGCCGCTGGCCGGCTGCATGTCGATCCTGCGCGTCAACAGCGAGGACCCGCAGGTCATCGTCGACAAGCGCGTGGTCGGCTCGCAGGTCGGCGATTTCTTCCAGCGCTACGGCGCGGTCCGTGTGCGCGAGGAGTCGCTCGACGGCTCGCTGCAGTTCACGTGGGAAGGCGGCCGCAACAAGGTCGCGGCCGGGCCGCGCGGGCCGGAGGAAAGCCTGTGCCGGCTGCGCGTGACGACCGACAAGGCCGGCAAGATCGTCTCGGCGCCGATCATCCGCGACGGCCAGGGCGAGCGGCGCGTGTCGCGCTGCGTCGAGCTGTTCGACTGAGCCGGCGGGATCGCAGCGCGCTTCGTGCGCGGCGCTGCGGCGCGCATCCGTTCCGACCTTCGGCGACCCCCGCCTCGGCGCCTCCTCCGCGCCATTGAAAGCCCGCCGCGGCGACCGCATCTGCAGGGTTTGAAAGGCCCGCCGTGTCCGCCAGCCCCGTCGTCCAGATCAAGCCGCTCGGTTTTCCGTGGGAGACGATCGACCCGTTCCTGTTCTGCGTCTACCACGACGACGCCTATCCGAAGGGCGACGGTCGCTTCGGGCCGGCGGCATCGCTCGCCGGCCGCCAGCTCGGTCAGGATTTCAGCCGCAAGGACGGCTGGAGCATGTACCACGGCCATCCGGTGCCGGGCTTCCCGGGCCATCCGCATCGCGGCTTCGAGACCGTGACGATCGTCCGCAAGGGGCTGATCGACCACTCCGATTCGCTCGGCGCGACCGCCCGCTTCGGTGCCGGCGACGTCCAGTGGCTGACCGCCGGCAAGGGCATCGTCCATGCGGAGATGTTCCCGCTGCTCGACACCGCGGCGTCGAATCCGCTCGAGCTGTTCCAGATCTGGCTCAACCTGCCGGCGCGCAGCAAGATGGCCGCGCCGCACTTCACGATGTTCTGGGCCGAGGACATCCCGCGCCGGACGGCGATCGATGCGGAGGGGCGCACGACCGAGGTCACCTGCGTCGCCGGACGACTCGGGACCGATGCGGCGGAGGCCGGCACGACGCCGGTCGAGGCGCCGCCGCCGCCGCCGCCCGATTCCTGGGCCGCGCAGGCCGATGCCGATCTCGCGATCTGGACCTTGAAGATGGCGGCCGGGGCGCGCTGGACCTTGCCGCCGGCGGACGGCCGGGACACGCGCCGGATGCTCTACTTCTTCAAGGGCGCGAGCGTCCGGGTCGGCGACCGGAACGTCGAGCAGGCCTCGGCGATCCAGCTGCGCGCCGATGCCGCAGTCGAGCTCGTGAACGGCGCGGCCGAGAGCGAATTCCTGGTGCTGCAGGGACGGCCGATCGGCGAGCCGGTCGCACAGGCCGGGCCGTTCGTGATGAACACGCAGACCGAGCTGGCGGAGGCGTTCGCCGACTACCGCCGCACGCAGTTCGGCGGTTGGCCGTGGCCCGACCACGCGCCGGTACACGGCGGCGACGCCGGGCGCTTCGCGCGGCACGGCGACGGACACGAGGAGCGGCGCGGCACCTGACGAACCCCGCGGCGGCGCGGTCGATGCGCGCGCTGCGCCGGCGGTCTCACATCACCGCGCCGAGCGACCACGGCACGAATTCGTTCTGCCCGTAGCCGTGGATCTCCGACTTCGTCTTGGTGCCGGACGCCGTCTGCAGCATCAGCCGGAAGATCCGCTCGCCCATCTCGTCGATCGACGCGGTGCCGTCGATCACCTCGCCGCAGTTGATGTCGATGTCGTCTTCCTGCTTGTTCCAGAGCGCGGTGTTGGTGCTCAGCTTCAGCGACGGTGACGGCGCACAGCCGTAGGCCGAGCCGCGCCCGGTCGTGAAGCAGATCAGGTTCGCGCCGCCGGCGACTTGCCCGGTCGCCGACACCGGGTCGTAGCCGGGCGTGTCCATGAAGACGAGGCCCTTCGTCGTCACCGGCTGGGCATATTCGAAGACGTCGGTCAGGTTCGTCGTGCCGCTCTTCGCGATCGCGCCGAGGCTCTTCTCGAGGATCGTCGTCAGGCCGCCGGCCTTGTTGCCGGCCGACGGGTTGTTGTCCATCTCCTGGTCGTTGCGCTCGGTGTAGCGCTCCCACCAGTGGATGCGCTCGATCAGCTTGTCGGCGACCGCGGTGCTGGCCGCGCGCCGCGTCAGCAGGTGCTCGCCGCCGTAGATCTCGGGCGTCTCCGACAGGATCGCGGTGCCGCCGTGGCGCACCAGGCGGTCGACCGCGGCGCCGAGCGCCGGGTTCGCGCTGATGCCGGAATAGCCGTCCGAGCCGCCGCACTGCAGGCCGACGATGATGCGGCTGGCCGAGACCGGCTGGCGCTCGACCCGGTTCGCCTCCTCGAGGAGCCACTGCACGAGCTCGATGCCGTGCGCGACCGTCTTCTTCGTGCCGCCGGTCTCCTGGATGTTGAAGGCGTGCAGCGCGGTCCCGGTCGCGAGGCTCTCCTGCTCGAGCAGCCCGGAGATCTGGTTGGTCTCGCAGCCGAGGCCGACGACCAGGATCGACGCGAAGTTCGGATGCCGCGCGTAGCCGCCGAGCGTGCGCCGCAGCACCTGCAGCGGCTCGCCGGCGCTGTCCGTGGCGCAGCCGCCGGCGTGCGTCAGCGCGACGACGCCGTCGACGTTCGGATAGCGGGCCAGCGCCGCCGGGTTGATGTCGCGCCGGAAGTGATCGGCGATCGCGCGAGCGACCGTTGCCGAGCAGTTGACCGAGGTCAGGATGCCGACGTAGTTGCGCGTCGCGATGCGGCCGTCGGCGCGCACGATGCCGTTGAAGGTGGCGGGCGTGTCGACGTACTGCGTCGGTTGCGCACCCTGGCCCGCTGCATAGTCGCGCGCGAAGCTGCTGAACTCGAGGTTGTGGGTGTGGACGTGCTGGCCCGGCGCGATCGCCGTCTTCGCGGTGCCGATGATCTGGTTGTAGCGCCGCACCGGCGCGCCGGCCGCGATCGCGCGGACCGCGACCTTGTGGCCGGGCGGCACCAGTCCGGCGACGGTAACGCCTTCATCGGCGAGGCGGGTGCCGCCCACCAGCTGGTGGCGCGCGATCACGACGTCGTCGGCCGGGTGGATGCGGATCACCGGCCCCGCGGAAGTCTTCATGTCCATGGCGTGCTGCTCCTGCCGGCCGCGGCGCGGCCCGGCGTCAACCGTCGATCAGCGCCGGGTCCCAGGCGTGCACGCGCTGCCGCTGCTCGCCGAGGTGGGCGATGCCGACGTGCATCTCGTCGCCGGCCTTCAGGTAGGTCGGCGGCTTCATGCCGAGTCCGACGCCGGGCGGCGTTCCGGTCGAGATCAGGTCGCCCGGATACAAGGTCATGAAGCGGCTGCAGTAGCTGACCAGCTGCGCGACGCCGAAGATCATCGTCTTGGTGCTGCCGTTCTGGCAGCGCTTGCCGTTGACGTCGAGGAACATCGCGAGCTCCTGCGGATTCTCGATTTCGTCGGCGGTCACCATCCATGGGCCGACCGGGCCGAAGGTGTCGCAGCCCTTGCCCTTGTCCCAGGTGCCGCCGCGCTCGATCTGGTACTCGCGCTCGGAGACGTCGTTGACGACGCAATAGCCGGCGACGTGCTTCAGCGCGTCGGCCTCGGAGACGTAGCGCGCCTTCGAGCCGATCACGACGCCGAGTTCCACCTCCCAGTCGGTCTTCACCGAGCCTTGCGGCAGCACGACGGCGTCGTTCGGACCGACCAGCGCGCTGGTCGGCTTCATGAAGATGATCGGCTCCTTCGGGATCGCCGCGCCGGTCTCGGCCGCGTGGTCCGAGTAGTTCAAGCCGATGCAGAGGAACTTGCCCATCCCGCTCCACGGCGGCGCGATGCGGCCGGGCTGCGCGACGACCGGCAGGCTGGCGATGTCGAGCTTGCGCAGCTTCGCGAGGTTCTGCGGCTCGAGCGTCGACGCGGTGATGTCGGGCAGCACGCCGGACAGGTCGTGGACCCGGCCATGGTCGTCGACCAGGGCGGGCTTCTCGGCGCCCTTGGCGCCGTAACGCATCAGTTTCATC
>Ga0307411_10000548_pt1 | contig 13322 bp, 13 predicted proteins | sample DK1Ometagenome_2_FD_203712 | JGI IMG/M metagenome (GOLD analysis project Ga0307411, IMG submission 203712) | Maize rhizosphere microbial communities from greenhouse at UC Davis, California, United States - DK15-O-1 | ecosystem: Host-associated > Plants > Roots > Rhizosphere > Soil | place: USA...
GCCGGGCTGGCTGATGCCGGTCAGGTCGCCCTTCACGTCGGCCATGAAGACCGGCACGCCCAGCTTGCTGAAGCTCTCGGCGAGCTTCTGCAGGCTGATGGTCTTGCCGGTGCCGGTGGCGCCGGTTATGAGGCCGTGGCGGTTGGCCAGCGCGGGCAGCAACAGGCACTCGATGTCGCCGTGGCGGGCCAGGAGGATGGGGTCTGTGGTCATGGCGTGGGTGGTGGAGCGAGAGGGAGCGAGGGGCGTCCTCTAAAATCACGGGCTAATCAACGATAAACGGACCGCTGCAACGGCGGTTCCCCAGGAGCCAATACATGGCCGGTCATTCCAAATGGGCCAACATCCAGCATCGCAAAGGCCGCCAGGACGAGAAGCGCGGCAAGATCTGGACACGCATCATCCGTGAGATCACGGTCGCTGCGCGCCAGGGTGGTCCCGATATCAAGGACAACCCGCGCCTGCGCCTGGCCGTGGACAAGGCCAAGGCGGCCAACATGCCGGCCGACCGCATCAAGTACAACATCGACAAGGCCAGCGGCAACATCGACGGCCTGACCTACGAGGAAATCCGCTACGAGGGCTACGGTATCGGCGGCGCGGCGATCATGATCGACACGATGACGGACAACCGCGTGCGCACCGTCGCCGAGGTGCGGCATGCCTTCAGCAAGTACGGCGGCAACATGGGCACGGACGGCTCGGTGGCCTTCCAGTTCAAGCATGTCGGCCAGTTGCTGTTCGCACCGGGCACGTCGGAAGACAAGATCATGGAAGTCGCGCTGGACGCCGGCGCCGAGGATGTCATCACCGGTGACGACGGCGCCATCGAGGTGCTGACGTCGCCCGCCGACTATGAAGTCGTCAAGGCCGCGCTGGAAGCCGCCGGCCTCGTGCCGGAGCTGGCCGAGGTCACGATGCGCCCTGAAAACACGATCGAGCTGACCGGCGAGGACGCCGAGCGCATGCAGAAGCTGCTCGACGTGCTCGAAGACCTGGACGACACCCAGGCGGTCTATCACAACGCGGAACTCAACTGATGCGAGTCCTGGTCATTGGCAACGGCGGCCGCGAACACGCGCTGGCCTGGAAACTGGCGCAGGGCGAACGCGTCAGCCAGGTGTTTGTGGCGCCCGGCAACGGCGGCACCGCCCGCGATGAGCGGCTGGAGAACGTGCCCATTACCGACGTGAAGGCGCTGGCCGATTTCGCGGTGGAGCAGAAGATCACGCTGACCGTGGTCGGCCCCGAGGCGGCGCTGGCCGCCGGCGTCGTCGACGAATTCCGCGCGCGCGGCCTGCGCATCTTCGGGCCCACACAGGCTGCCGCCCAGCTCGAAAGCTCCAAGGCGTTCGCCAAGGACTTCATGAAGCGCCACGGCATCCCGACGGCGGCCTACGAGACGTTCTCCGACCCGGCCGCGGCGCACGCCTATGTCGACCGCCGCGGCGCCCCCATCGTCATCAAGGCCGACGGCCTGGCGGCGGGCAAGGGCGTCGTCGTCGCGATGACGCTGGAAGAGGCGCACGAGGCGATCGCGTGGATCCTGGAGGACAACAAGCTCGGCGTGACGCACAACGCCGGTGCGGACGGGCTGGCGGTGCCGCGCGTCGTCATCGAGGACTTCCTGGCCGGCGAGGAGGCCAGCTTCATCGTCGTCTGCGACGGCAAGCATGTCGTGTCGCTGGCCACCAGCCAGGACCACAAGCGCCTGCTGGACGGCGACCAGGGCCCCAACACCGGTGGCATGGGCGCCTACTCGCCCGCGCCGGTCGTGACGCCCAACGTGCATGCCAAGGTCATGCACGAGATCATCCAGCCGACGATCGCCGGCATGGCGCGCGACGGCCACCCGTTCACCGGGTTCCTGTATGCCGGGCTGATGATCGACGAGCACGGCCAGCCGCGCACCGTCGAGTTCAACACCCGCATGGGCGACCCTGAGACCCAGCCCATCATGATGCGCATGAAGAGCGACCTCTTCGAGCTGCTGATGCACGCGACGGATGGCACGCTGGACCAGGTCGAGCTGCAGTGGGACCGCCGCGTCGCCTTGGGCGTCGTGCTGGCTGCCGAGGGCTATCCGCTCAACCCGCGCAAGGGCGACGCCATCACCGGCCTGCCGGACGATGAAGACGAGGCGATGGTCTTCCACGCCGGCACGGCGGCGGTCGATGGCCAGCTGCTCACCAGCGGCGGCCGGGTGCTGTGCGTGACGGCGCTGGGCGAATCGGCCCGCACGGCCGCACAGCGGGCGTACGAGCTGGCCGCGGGCATCCAGTTCGCTGGCCGCCAGTACCGCAGCGACATCGGCCACCGGGCCATCAAACGTTGACCGACACCCAAGCCGTCCGCGACTACCTGCTCGACCTGCAGCAGCGCATCGTCAGCGCCCTCGAAGGCGTCGATGGCAATGCCTTCCTCAGTGACGGCTGGACGCGCGAGCCCGGCGGCCGGCTGGAAGGCGACGGCCTGTCGCGCCTCATCGAGGGCGGCGCGGTGTTCGAGCGCGGCGGCGTCAACTTCTCGCATGTGAAGGGCCGCGTGCTGCCGCCCTCGGCCACGCAGCACCGGCCCGAGCTGGCCGGCGCGCCCTTCGAGGCGATGGGCGTGTCGCTGGTCATCCACCCGCACAACCCGTTCGTGCCGACGGTGCACATGAACGTGCGCATGTTCGCGGCCCTGCCGCCGGACGCGCCGGCGGTCACGTGGTTTGGCGGCGGCATGGACCTGACCCCCTATTACGGCTACGAGCGCGACGCCCAGCACTTCCACCGCACCTGCCGCGATGCGCTGGAGCCCCACGGCGTCGAGTTGCACCCGAAGTTCAAGACCTGGTGCGACGACTACTTCTTCCTCAAGCACCGCCAGGAGCCGCGCGGCATCGGCGGTATCTTCTTCGATGACTATGCTGTTCCCGAAGGCTCTGGTGGCTTCGACGCCGGCTTCGCGCTGATCCGCTCGGTGGGTGACGCCTTCCTGTCGGCCTACCTGCCCATCGTCGAGCGCCGCCAGGGCTATGCCTACGGCGAGCGTGAGCGCGACTTCCAGGCCTACCGGCGCGGGCGCTATGTCGAGTTCAACCTCGTCTGGGACCGTGGCACGCTGTTCGGCCTGCAGTCCGGCGGGCGGACCGAATCCATCCTGATGTCGATGCCGCCGCAGGTGAAGTGGCGCTACGACTGGGCGCCCGAGCCGGGCACGCCGGAAGCGCGGCTGTACAGCGACTTCCTGCGGGCACGTGACTGGGCCGACGAAACTCCAACGGCACTCTGGCTTTGAAGCTCGCACTCTTCGGCGGCAGTTTCGACCCGCCCCATCTCGGCCATCTGGGCTTTGCCCGCTTCGTGCTGGACGCGCTGGCGCCCGACCGCCTGCTGTGGCTGCCGGCGGGCCGGCAATGGCAGAAGCCCGACCAGGTCATGGCGGCGCCGCTCCATCGGGTGCAGATGCTCAAGCGCCTGACGGCGGCCGAGCCGCGCTTCGCCGTCGACGAGCGAGAGTTGCACCGCCGCGGCCCGAGCTTCACGTCGGACACGCTGCGCGAGTTCGCCAGGGAGTACCCGGGCGCCGAGCTGATGTTCCTGATCGGCCAGGACCAGTACGCCCGCCTGCCGACCTGGTACCGCGTCGAGGTCGTCACAGAGCTGGCGACGCTGGTCGTCGTGCCGCGCGCCGGCCAGGCCGTCGTCACGCCGCCGGGCCTGGGCGCGCACCGCGTGCAGGTGCTGCAACTGCCCGACATCCCGCTTTCATCCACCGCCGTGCGCGAGGCCCTGGCCCGCGGCGACGACATCGTCCCCATGGTGGGCACCGAGGTCGCGAGCTATATTGCCTCGCACCGCCTTTACGAGAAGAAGCCCTGAATGGACATTCGCAAGCTGCAACGAGCCATCGTCGATGGTCTCGAGGACGTCAAGGCCCAGAACATCGTCGTGTTCAACACCGAACACCTGTCGCCGCTGTTCGAGCGCGTCATCATTGCCTCCGGCACCAGCAACCGCCAGACCAAGGCGCTCGCATCCAGCGTGCGTGAAACGGTCAAGGGCCGCGGCATGCAGGTCATGCGCACCGAGGGCGAGGACAACGGCGAATGGATCATCGTCGACTGCGGCGCCGCCGTCGTCCACGTGATGCAGCCGGCCATCCGCGACTACTACCACCTCGAAGAGATCTGGGGTGACAAGCCCGTCAAGCTCAAGCTCGGCAGCGCCGAGGTCAAGCTGGTGAAGGCCTCGGAAGAGCCTGCCGCCGCACCGGTCAAGACCGCACGCAAGGGCACCGCGTCCAAGCCCATCACCGCCAAGCCGGCGGCCAAACCGGCAGCCAAGAAGCCGGCCTCCAACAAGGCCGTGCCCTCGGCGGCGGCCAAGAAGGCCGTGGCCAAGAAGGCAGCGGTGGGCACCCAAGCGCCCAAGAAGGGCGTCACCCGCAGCGTTGGCGTGAAGACGGCGGCGCCGGTCAAGACCATGAAGGTCGGGGCCGGCCAGGGCGTCGGCAAGGCAGCGGCGGCCAAGCGCGCCGCGCCAGGCAAGACGGCTGCCAAGACCGCCGCGAAAGCCGCGCCGAAGGCGGCGCCCCGCGCTGCCGCCAAGCCTGCGGGCCGCACGTCCTCCAAGAAGGGCTGATGCGCCTGTTGCTCGTCGCCGTGGGCCAGCGCCAGCCGGCCTGGGCCGACACCGCCTACGAGGATTTCGCCAAGCGCTTTCCGCCCGAGCTCAGGCTGGAACTCAAGGCCGTGAAGGCCGAGACGCGCGGCAGCAAGACGGCCGAGCAACTGATGGCGGCGGAGGCTGCCCGCATCGAAGCGGCGTTGCCGAAAGGCGTGCGTCGCATCGTCCTCGACGAGCGCGGCGAGCGGCGCACGTCGGTGCAATTGGCCGAGCGCCTGAAGCTGTGGATGGGCGAGGGCCGTGACGCCGCCCTCATCATCGGCGGCCCCGACGGCCTGCACCCTGACCTGAAGGCGACGGCCGACGAGACGCTGCGGCTGTCCGACCTGACGTTGCCTCATGCCTTCGCCCGCGTGCTGCTGGCCGAAGGGCTCTACCGCGCCTGGACCGTGACGACCGGCCACCCCTACCACCGCGAATGAGCGCATCGATCTACCTGGCCTCCCAAAGCCCGCGCCGCCGCCAGTTGTTGGCGCAGATCGGCGTGCCGCACGAGCTGCTGCTGCCCGGCGCCGACGAGGACGCGGAGGCACTGGAGGTGGCGCTGGCCGGCGAGGCGCCCGAGGCCTACTGCGCGCGGGTCACGGCGGCCAAGCTCGATGCGGCCCTGGCGCGCCTGGCCGCCCGCGGGCTGCCGCCGGCGCCGATCCTGTGCGCAGACACGACCGTTGCCGTCGACGACCTCATCCTCGGCAAGCCCGCGGACGCCGCCGATGCGCGCCGCATCCTGGCGCTGCTGGCCGGCCGCAGCCACCGCGTCATCACCGCCGTTGCGGTGGCCGACGCCACGCGCCGCATGGCCGCACTGAATGTGTCCGACGTCGAGTTCGCGGCGCTGTCGGAAGCGCAGATCGACCGCTACATCGCCAGCCGCGAACCGTTCGGCAAGGCGGGCGCCTACGCCATCCAGAGTCAGGCAGCGGCCTGGATCGTGAACATTGCCGGCAGCTACTCGGGCATCATGGGGTTGCCCCTCTTTGAGACGGCGCAGCTGTTAGAACAATTCGGGTTCGAGTTTTGATGCGTGCCGCCTCGATCTGGCGGCACGCATCAGCATTCAAGGATGAGAGATGGAAGACATCCTGATCAACTGGTCCCCGCAGGAGACACGGGTGGCGGTGGTCGAGAACGGCGCGGTGCAGGAACTGCACGTCGAGCGCACGTTGGAACGAGGCCTGGTGGGCAACGTCTATCTCGGCAAGGTCGTGCGCGTGCTGCCCGGCATGCAGTCGGCGTTCATCGACATCGGCCTGGAGCGCGCGGCCTTCCTGCATGTGGCCGACCTGCACAGCGCCTCGCAGTTCGGCCATGGTCGGCACCAGAACGCCCAGGGCGTGGAGCTGCCGCCCACGCCCATCGAGCGGCTGCTCTTCGAGGGCCAGCCGCTGACGGTGCAGGTCATCAAGGACCCCATCGGCACCAAGGGCGCGCGCCTGTCCAGCCAGATCAGCATCGCCGGCCGCATGCTGGTCTACCTGCCGCAGGACGAGCACATCGGCATCAGCCAGAAGATCGGTTCGCCCGAGGCACGCGAGCAGTTGCGCGCGCGCATGCAGGCGCTGGTCGGCAAGGCGGATGAGGGCGGCGGTGGCGGTTTCATCCTGCGCACCAATGCCGAGGATGCGAGTGACGCGGAACTGGCGGCCGACATCGCGTACCTGCGCAAGACCTGGCAACAGATCCGCGCCAAGGCGCTGACGACGCCATCGGCCAGCCTGCTGCACCAGGACCTCAGTCTGGTCGAGCGCGTGCTGCGCGACCTGGCCAGCGAGCGCACCGGCGCCATCCGCATCGACTCGCGCATGCAGTACGACGTGCTGCGCGAGTTCGGCGAGACCTTCATGCCCGCAGCGACGGCCAAGCTGGAGCATTACCGCGGCGAGCGGCCGATCTTCGACCTGTGCAACGTCGATGCCGAGATCGCCCGCGCGCTGGCGCGCAAGGTGGAGCTGAAGTCCGGCGGCTCGCTGGTGTTCGACCAGACCGAGGCGATGACGACCATCGATGTCAACACCGGCGGCTTCGTCGGTGCGAAGAACTTCGACGACACGATCTTCAAGACCAACCTCGAAGCCGCCGGCTCGATCGCGCGCCAGCTGCGCCTGCGCAACCTGGGCGGCATCATCATCGTGGACTTCATCGACATGACCCGCGAGGAGCACAAGACCGCCGTGCTTGCCGAGTTCAAGAAGCAGCTCAGCCGGGACCGCACCAAGGTCACCGTCGGCGGCTTCACGCAGCTGGGCCTGGTCGAGATGACGCGCAAGCGCACGCGCGAGTCGCTGGCGCGCATGCTTTGCGAGCCCTGCCCGACGTGCGAGGGCCGCGGCCAGGTCAAGACCGCACGCTCGGTCTGCTACGACATCCTGCGCGAGATCTTGCGCGAGGCGCGCCAGTTCTCGCCGAGGGAGTTCCGCGTCGTCGCAGCGGCCAACGTCGTGGAGATGATGCTCGACGAGGAGAGCGCCCATCTGGCCGGCCTCTCCGACTTCATCGGCAAGCCGATCTCGCTGACCGCCGAGCCGACCAACCAGACCGAGCACTACGACATCGTGCTGCTCTGAAACGGGGCCGCGCGCGACGCGGCCTTGTCTGACCTTGACGCCCGCGCGGCTGCGGCAAAATCGCGCGCCATGCTCGAACCCCTCGTGTCCGTCTCCCGTCGCCGCACCCTTGCAGCCCTTGCGGCCCTCGGTGCCGGCCCCGCGCTGGCCCAGCTGCGCATCGACATCGCGGGCGTCGGCGGCACGCGCGTGCCGGTGGCCATCGTCGACTTCCGCGACGAATCGAAGTCGCCGCAGCCCATCGCCGCCATCGTGCGCGCCGACCTCGAGCGCAGCGGCCTGTTCCGCAGCGTCGATGCGCCGGCAGGCCTGAGCGAAACCAGCGTGCCGGTGTGGACCGACTGGCGGGCCCGCCAGGCCGACGCGCTGGCCGCCGGCTCCGTCAGTCGCCTTGCGGACGGCCGGCTGGACATCCGCTTCAAGCTCTGGGACGTCGTCAAGGGCGCCGAAGTCGTCGGCGAAGCGCATGCCGTGCAGCCCGACGATGCGCGCCTTGCGGCCCACCGCATCGCCGACACCATCTATCAAAAGCTCACCGGCGACCGCGGCGTCTTCGCGACCCGCATGGCCTATGTCACCAAGGCCGGCCGGCGCTTCAGCCTCGTCATTGCCGACGCGGACGGCGAGGGCGCCAAGGTGGCGCTGGCCAGTCCCGAACCCATCATCTCGCCCGCGTGGGCGCCCAACGGTCGCGAACTGGCGTATGTCTCGTTCGAGAGCGGCAAGGCCACCGTGCGCATCCAGGACGTGCAGACCGGCGGCCGCCGCGTGCTCGCCGACTTCAAGGGCACGAACAGCGCACCGGCCTGGTCGCCCGATGGCCAGCAGCTGGCGATCAGTCTGTCGCGCGAAGGCGGCACGCAGCTCTTCGTCATCAACCGCGACGGGTCCGGCCTGCGCCGCATTGCGCAAAGCGGCGCCATCGACACCGAGGCCTGCTATTCGCCCGACGGCAGCAAGATCTATTTCGTCAGCGACCGGGGCGGGAGCCCCCAGGTGTACCGCATGCCCGCCAGTGGCGGTTCGGCCGAGCGCGTCACCTTCGGCGGCAACTACAACATCAGCCCGGCCGTCAGCCCCGATGGCCGCACGCTCGCCTACATCAGCCGCATCGGCGGGGCTTTCCGCCTCAGCGTGATGGACCTCGGCACCGGGCAGGCGCAGCAGATCAGCGACGCCAATGACGACGAGAGCCCGTCCTTCGCACCCAACGGCCGGCTCATCGTTTACGCCAGCCGTGCGGGCGGCAAGGAAGTGCTGATGACGACGACGCTGGACGGCAAGATCAAGACGCCGCTGCTTGTCACATTGGCCGAGGTTCGTGAACCAACTTGGGGTCCCTTTACACGTCAGTAACTTGACAGTTTGCGCGGTGTTGGACAATCACGCGCTCGCGGCGTCCCTGGCGCCGTCCTTTCCCCCCTGCCTCTGTTCGTTGTGGAGACTATTCGAATGAAACTGACCCGCTTTGCGCTCCCCCTGATCGCCGCCGCCGCTCTGGCTGGCTGCAGCTCCGCCGTCAAGCTGGACGAGCCCGCGCCGGTCGAAACCCGCACGACCACGCCGCCCGCTTCGACGACGTCCCAAGGTACGACCGCTCCGGCGGCCGAGTCGCGCGTTGCGACCGTGGACCTCAACGCCCAGTACACCGAGCAAGTGCGCGACAAGCGCGTCGTCTATTTCGACTTCGACAGCGACGCCGTCAAGGAAGAGTACCGCCCGCTCGTCGAGCTGCACGCCAAGCGCCTGAACAACAACAAGCGCCTCGCCATGACGCTGGAAGGCCACACCGACGAACGCGGTGGTCGCGAGTACAACCTCGCCCTCGGCCAGCGCCGTGCCGAAGCCGTCGCCAAGTCGCTGACGCTGCTGGGCGTGGGTGGTGCACAGGTCGAAGCCGTCAGCTTCGGCAAGGAGCGTCCGGCCGCGCAAGGCAGTGGTGAAGAAGCCTGGGCCAAGAACCGCCGCGTCGAGCTCAAGGACAAGTGACAGTGATACGCGTTCTGCGTCTGACGCTCGTGGCTCTGGCGGCGAGCGCCGCGTTGCTGCCGTCCGCCCAGGCGGCCCTGTTCGAGGATGACGAGGCCCGCAAGGCCATCATCGAACTGCGCGCCAAGGTCCAGGCCAACGAGGACGCTGCCAAGCAGCGCACCGAACAGCTGAACGCCCTGGTTCAGGATCAGCTGCAGCCGCTGCGCCGCAGCATGCTGGACCTGAACAGCCAGATCGACGCGCTGCGCGCCGAGGTCGCCAAGCTGCGCGGTGCCAACGAGCAACTCGCTCGCGATCTGGCCGACACCCAGCGCAAGCTGACCGACCAGTCGCAGTCCGTCGAGGCGCGCCTGAAGCCGCTGGAGCCGCAGAAGGTCAGCCTCGATGGTCGTGAGTTCCAGGTCGCGCCGGACGAGCGCAATCAATACGAAGCGGCTATCGGCCTGGTGCGCCGCGGCGACTTTGCCGAGGCGGTCAGCGCGTTGAACGCGTTTCTGCGCCGCTATCCGGCCAGCGGCTACACCGACTCGGTGCGCTTCTGGCTGGGCAACGCGCAGTACGGCAAGCGCGACTACAAGGACGCGATCGCCACCTTCAAGGCCTTCATCGCCGGCAACCCTGGCCATCCGCGCGCCGGCGAAGCCCTGCTCGCACTGGCCAACTGTCAGATCGAGCTGAAGGACAACAAGTCCGCGCGCCGCAGCCTCGAGGACCTCATCAAGTCCTATCCCGGCACCGAGGCCGCTCAGGCCGCCAAAGAGCGTCTGGCTGCATTGAGGTGATGCCCGATCAGCTCGAGGCTGATCTGGAGCGCCGCTTCGGCGGCCTGCGCCGGCTGCACGGCGACGCCGCCTACCAACGCCTGCGTACCGCACGTTTCGCGGTCGTTGGCCTGGGCGGCGTGGGCTCCTGGGCCGTCGAGGCGCTGGCGCGCAGCGGCGTCGCGGCATTGACGCTGATCGACCTCGACCAGGTCTCCGAATCCAACATCAACCGTCAGATCCAGGCCTTGGGCTCCACGGTCGGCATGGCCAAGGCGGAGGCGCTGCGCCAGCGCATCGCCGACATCCATCCGGGCTGCGCGGTACGTGTCATCGAGGAGTTCGTGGAACCCGACAACTGGCCGGCGTTGATCGGCGGTGCGGAGTTCGACGGGCTCATCGACTGCTGTGACCAGGTTCGCGCCAAGGCCACGCTCGCTGCGTGGGCGCGCGAGCAGCGCCTGCCCTTCGTCACCGTCGGCGCGGCCGGCGGCAAGCGCGAGCCCCATCGGGTGCAACTCGACGACCTCAGCGCGACCACCCACGATCCCCTGCTGGCGTCGCTGCGGCAGCGCCTGCGCAAACACCATGCGGCGCCGAGGACTGGCGCGATGGGCGTGGCATGCGTTTACTCACGTGAGCCGGTGCACCTGCCCCAGCAAGGTGAGGGCGAAACCTGCGACGTCGACGGCAGCCTCAACTGTCATGGCTACGGCTCCAGCGTCACCGTCACGGCGACGTTCGGGCTTTGCGCTGCGGCGGAATTGCAGCGCCAGCACCTCACCTCAAAATTCTTGCGGAGCCCGTAAAAACCTGCCTATAATGGCAGGCTCTGCTTGACGCGGGATGTTAGCTCAGTCGGTAGAGCAGCGGACTTTTAATCCGTTGGTCGCAGGTTCGAATCCTGCACATCCCACCAGATTTTCCAGCGATGGTTCGACGGAATCACGCTACAATCATTGGCTCAGCAAGGCACGCCAAGCTGAATCAGGGCTCTTAGCTCAGTTGGTAGAGCAGCGGACTCTTAATCCGTAGGTCGAGTGTTCGAGTCACTCAGGGCCCACCAAATTAGCATCCACCAAGGTGCAACCAAGACCGAAACCCCTTACGAAGCAACGCGTAAGGGGTTTTTTGTTGTCTGCAACGAGCCCGGAACCCGTCAGGGCGTCAGCGGCCGGATGCTGCCGCCCAGGCTGCCGGGCGGGTAGCTGTCGGTGAACAGCTGCCAGACGCGGCCCGAGCGGGCCGAGTGGGTGAGGGCGGTGCGCAGCGCGCGCCGGTCGGCGTCGGTCAGGCTGTGGCGGGATAGGTAGAGGCCGCTTTCCGACCACCCCAGTTCTTCCAGCGGCTCGACCCGCACCTGCTTGATCAACGGCGCGAGATCGGGCTCCTTGGTCAGCGTGCCGATGAAGATGTTCGCCGTCATGATGCTGGCCTGCGCCAGGCCCTGGCGCAGCGCGCGGGCGACGCCGGCCGGATCGGGCTCTTCGATGATGCGCCGCTGCACGCGCAGGGCCGCGACAGCCTGGTCGTAGGCCGGGCCGAAGGTGAAGCCGCGCACGATGGCGAGCTTGTAGCCGCGCTGTGCGACCAAGTCGGCCAGAGAGCGTGGCGGCTTGTCGCCAGTCAGCGTCAGGAGGCTGGCGCGCACCTGCACCAGGGGGACGAATTCGCCGTCGGCGTCTCGCGCCGGTGAAGCCGAGGCGGGCACCAGCAGGTCGGCCTGGCCGGACTCGAACATCTTTTGCAGCCGCGCGCGGGGTACACGGTGGATGCGGAACTCGCAGCCGATGGCAGTGCCCAGTTCACCCAGCAACGTGGGGTAGATGCCGTTGCCGCGTTCGCCGTCGAAGCTGACGCTGAGGCCGGCCGGCGCCATCGGTGCCTCGATGGCGCGCGAACAGCCGGCTTGCGCGTCGGCTGTCGCCAGCAGGCCCATGCCCCAGAGCCACCACCGGCCCGATCGTGCCTTTGCGCTCATACGCCTCGATGCGGAGATTGGTCGGGCCGATTGTGACGCTCGCGCGGCCGCGTGGCGCGCCGCTCCAGCGCGTCGAAGAGCAACTGCACCGCGACGGCCAGGCCGGCGGCGGGCAGGGCGCCGGCCAGCATCAGCGCGTTGTCGTTGACGGCGAGGCCGGCCACGATGCGTTCGCCGAGGCCGCCGGCGCCGACGAAGGCCGCCACGGTGGCGGTGCCGACGTTGGTGACGGCCGCCGTCTTCACGCCGGCCATCAGCGTCGGCAAGGCCAGCGGCAGCTCGATGGCGAGAAGCGTCTGGTGGCGGGTCATGCCCAGAGCCAGGGCGGCTGGAGGCAAACCGGCTGGCACGGCCTGCAGGCCGGCATGCGTGTTGCGCACGATGGGCAGCAGCGCATAGACGAACAGGGCCAGCAGCGCCGGCATGAAGCCGATGCGGCCCATGAGCGCGATCAAGAAAGCCAGCAGCGCCAGCGAGGGCAGGGTCTGCAGCAGGCCGACCACGGCCATGACTGGTGCAGCCATGCGCGGCAGCCGATGGGCCGCGATGCCCAAGGGCACGGCGACGGCCACGGCAAGCGCCAGCGAGCCCAGCACCAGCACGAGATGCTGCGCAAGCAACGGGCCGAGGTCGGGCGCCAGCAGCCTCGCGCCGAAGTCCTGGGGCGGCGCGGCGGGCGCTGAGCCGGCGTCGGGTTTCAGGAAACCGCGGGCCACGTCGGCGAAGGGTTTGCCTTCCAGCTCGGCCTTTGCGTTGAGCTGGATCATGCGCGCCTCGGTCAGGCGGCCGGCTAGGGCCTGCAGCGGCCGCTCGTCGACGCCGGCGCGCATCAGCAGCACCGCGTCGTAGCGTGGGAAGAAGCCGCGGTCGTCGCGCAGCACACGCACCGCCTGGCGGGCCAGCTGGGCGTCGGTCGTGTAGACGTCGATGAGGTCGACCTGACCGCCGGCCAGCGCCTGGTAGGCCAGGCCGTGGTCCAGGCCGCTACCGGGCGCCAGCTTGAGCCCGTAAGCGCGTTGCAGCGCGGGCCAGCCGTCGGCACGAGCGATGAACTCGTGCGACAAGCCGAGCTTCAGCGCTGGCGCATCCGTCGCCACCTTGGCGGCCAGCTCCGAGAGGGTCGAGATGCCCAGCCGCGCCGCGTCCGCCTCGCGCATCGCCAACGCATAGCTGTTGTTGAAACCCAGCGGCACGGCGGCCTTCAGGCCCAATGGCGCCAGCCAGGCGTTGATCTGCGCCAGCGGCGCCTGTGCGTCGGCAGTTGACTCACGCTTGAGCAACTCGCGCACGATGGTGCCGGTGTACTCGGGATAGACGTCGATCTGCCCCTGCTGCAGGGCCGCGGCCAGGA
>Ga0307411_10000549_pt1 | contig 13316 bp, 18 predicted proteins | sample DK1Ometagenome_2_FD_203712 | JGI IMG/M metagenome (GOLD analysis project Ga0307411, IMG submission 203712) | Maize rhizosphere microbial communities from greenhouse at UC Davis, California, United States - DK15-O-1 | ecosystem: Host-associated > Plants > Roots > Rhizosphere > Soil | place: USA...
GCTCGCGAGCTACCCGTACTTCTTCGAGCTCAAGCGCACCAGGTCCGGAGACCTCGACTTCTCCTGACGCGCGGGTCGACAGCCTCTGGGGCGCGATGCCCCGGGGGCTGTCATACCTCGATCAGGTGCGGCGGGTCGCCGAGCGAGAGCGACTCGCCCACCAGCAGGCGGTGGGCCGACCGGGCGGCCGCCAGGGCGTCGAGCGCGTCGTCCATGCTCGGGCCGACCGGCAGGTCGGCCAGCACCTCCGGCACGTCCACGAAGGCGCGCAACGCGATCAGCCGCTGCGCGAGGCCCCTCGTGCTGCGCTTGTTGTCGGTGATCCGCCGGTCGAGCACGCGGAACGTGGTCTCCGGGTGCACCTCGACCACGTTCGCGGGCAGCGGCACCCGCTGCCACTCGCGCATCTTCGGCACGATGTGCCAGGTCTGCTTGCTGATCGCCTTGCCGTTGACCTCGCGGGAGATCGCGCAGGCGTGCGGGTAGTCCACCGCGTCCAGCACCGCCTTGACCGGCGCGTGGAACATCGACGAGCGCGCGGGCCCCAGGTGCACCCGCGCCTCGACGTCGCACCGCCGGTAGCCCGCGTCCGGCAGTCGCAACGCCATGTCCACGCCCACCACCGCGCAGTCGGCGGTCACCGCCAGCACCGCCGCCGCGTCCGGCACCCGGTGCCACCGCACCAGCGAGCGCGCCTCGACGACAGCCACGAGCCAGCCGCCGGGCGTGCCGTCCACCCCGGCGATCACGCCCGCAGCACTCCGTCGACCAGCCTCGGCGCCACGTCGCTCACGTCCACCTGGCCCGCCAGCGCGACGTCCCCCGCGTGCCCGGCGGCGATCAGCTCCCGCCCGGACACGCACTCGGCCAGCACGTCGGCCATCCGTTCGCGGTTGTGCGCGAACGCCTCCGCCGCGATCCGCGCCTCCACCGAGGCGGGGCCGTAGGGGAGCAGGTGCGACAGGATCGCGCCCGCGCCGAGCAGGTCCTCCGCGCTCGGCCGCAGCGGCCCGAAGTTGACGCCCGCCGGGCTGTTGATGTCGACGCCCCACCGCTCGCCGCCCGCGATGACCCCGATCGGCCCGCCGTCGGCGATCTCCGCTGCCGCCCGCGCCACCGCGCCCGCGTTGCGCAGGCACCCGGCGAGCACGACCGAGCCGGTCGCCGAAGCCAGGTCGCACAGCGTCGCGCCGTTGGGCGACGGCAGGTCCAACATCGTGCCCGCGGGTGCGTTGACCAGCGAAGACGGTCGCAACGTCCACGCCGGGTCGGTCGCGGGCGACGCCTTCGCCCGGTCCAGCCAGCGCACCGGGCGCACCCCTCCGCCGCGTCCGACCAGCACGTCCACCGCGGTGGTGAACGACAGCACGTCGACCACCACCAGCACCGCGCACAGCCCGCCGAGGGCCGCCACGCCCTCGCCACCCCACTCCAGCCGCAGCTGGTACCCCTCTTGACCGAACACCCGCGCAAGCTTGCCATTCGGGAGATGGCAGACTTCTCCGACGTGCGCGTTTACCTGGGATCCGACCACGCGGGCTTCGAGCTGAAGTCCCACCTCGCCAAGCACCTCGCGGCCAGCGGCCACGACGTCGTCGACATCGGCCCGGCGGTCTACGACGCCGAGGACGACTACCCGGCCTTCTGCATCGCGACCGCGACCGCCGTCGTCGCGGACCAGGGCAGCCTGGGCGTCGTGATCGGCGGTTCGGGCAACGGCGAGCAGATCGCCGCGAACAAGGTGCCCGGCGCCCGCGCCGCGCTCGCCTGGAGCGTCGAGACCGCCAAGCTGGGCCGCCAGCACAACGATGCCCAGCTGGTCGCCATCGGTGGGCGGATGCACTCCGCCGAGGAGGCGACGGCGATCGTCGAGGCGTTCCTCGCGACCCCGTTCTCCGGCGAACCCCGCCACCAGCGCCGGATCGACATCATGAGCGAGTACGAGACCTCCCACGTGGCTCCGCCGCTGCCGTAGCGATGCCTGAAGGCCACACGCTGCACCGCCTCGCGCGGCTGCACCAGCGCCGCTTCGCCGGGAAACCCGTCGAGGTGTCCAGCCCGCAGGGGCGGTTCGCCGCCTCGGCGTCCCTTGTGGACGGTCGGGTGCTCGAACGCGCCGAGGCGCACGGCAAGCACCTGTTCCACGTGTACGGGCCGGACGCCACGGTGCACGTCCACCTCGGCCTGTGGGGGACGTTCGCCGAGTTGCCGCTGCCGGTGACCACGCCGGTCGGCCAGGTGCGGATGCGGCTCGTCGGCCCCACCCACCTGGCGGACCTGCGCGGGCCGACGCGGTGCGAGGTGCTGACCGACGACGAGGTGGCCGCCGTGCGTGCCCGGCTCGGGCCGGACCCGCTGCGGCGGGACGCCGACCCGGCGCGCGGCTTCGCCCGGATCTCCCGGTCCCGCGTGCCGATCGCGGTGCTGCTGCTCGACCAGACGGTGTTGGCCGGAGTGGGCAACGTCTACCGCGCCGAGGTGCTGTTCCGGCACGGCGTCCACCCGCTCACCCCCGGCAACAGGATCGACTCGGCGCTGTGGGACCTGCTGTGGGCCGACCTGGTGCTGCTGATGCGCGAGGGGGTCCGGGTCGGCCGCATCGACACGGTCCGCCCGGAGCACCTGCCGGAGGCCACCGGACGGCCCCCGCGGCAAGATCGCCACGGGGGCGAGGTGTACGTCTACCGGCGAACCGGGCAACCGTGTCTGATCTGCGGAACTCCCGTCGCCGCCAGTGAACTGTCTGGTAGGAACCTCTACTGGTGTTCGACCTGTCAGCCGGAGTAACGCTTCACCTCGCGTGAGCGAATGCTCCCTCGAGAAGCAAGGGGGCCGCTGTGACCGATCCGGTATTCGGTGTCGACGAGATGCGCACCGAGCAGGAGATCCAGCGCTGGGCGGCCGCCGCGGCGGCCAAAGCCGAGAAGTACCAGGCGGTCGCGCAGCAGGTCGCCACCGTGCACATCACCGAGGTCTCGCGGGACGGCATCGTCCGGGTGACCGTGGACGCCACCGGCGCGCTGGTGAACCTGGAGATCGCCGAGCAGCACCGGGAGGTGGCGGGCGCGGCGCTGGCCGCGACCGTGCTGGCGACCATGCGCAAGGCGCAGGCCCGCATCGCGGGCCGGGTGTCCGAGATCGTCGCCGAAGTCGGTGTGGAGGACAAGGGAACCGCTTCCGCACTGGTCTCGTCGTACCAGCAGCGTTTCCCCGAACCGGAACCCGAGACGCCGCCGTGGGCCGCCCAGGTGCGACCGTCGGCGCCACAGCCACACCAACCGGCACCACCACCGCCCCCGCAGCAGCCACTGCGGCGGCCTGTTGAGCCACCGCAGCAGCCCGCGCGGCGGCGTGTCGACGACGACGAGGACTGGGAAGGTCCGTCGGTCACCGAGTGAGGGGCGGCGCATGAACGACAGATTCGAGTTGGTGGTCGGCGAGTTACGCGGGCACGCGGATCGCTTGCGGGGCATCTCCGACCAGCTCGACCAGGCGCTGAACGCGGCCCGCCAGGTCAGCATCTCCGACCAGGCGTACGGCAAGATCTGCACGTTCTTCCCGCCCGTCGTGCACTTCATCTCGCAGGCGGGCATCGAGTCGCTGGCCGAGGCCGTGACGTCCGTCGGCGAGACCGTCCAGGGTGTCCGCGAGACCGCGGCGAACTACGACGCCGTCGACGAGGCCAACTCCTCGACGTTCGGCGGTGGGCCGTCGTGAACAACCCCCTCGTGGCCGAACGGCAGGACTCCACCACCGGCTACACCGGTATCGGCATCGTCGAGTCCGCCGTCGACCTGTACCACGGCGTCGAGAACGGGTCGTGGGTCGAAGGCGGGCTCGGCCTCGTCGGCACCGGCCTGGAGATGCTGTCGCTGGCGCTCGACCCGCTGGGCACCCTGCTCCAGTACGCGGTGTCCTGGATCATCGAGCACGTCGGCCCGCTGCGCGACGCGCTCAACTGGCTGGCCGGTGACGCGGACCAGATCGCCGCGTACGCGCAGACCTGGCAGAACGTCTCGGAGGCCGTCGGGCGGGCCAAGGAGGACTTCGCGGCCGAGGTCGCCAACGGCACAGCGGGCTGGTCCGGCGCGGCGGCCGACGCCTACCGCCGCACCGCGGCGACCCAGGCCGAGCACATCACCGCCGCGTCGAGCTGCTCGGCGACCATCGGCACCGTCGTCCAGGTGGTGGGCGTGCTGGTCGGCACGGTCCGCGGCCTCGTCCGCGACCTGGTCGCCGAGTGCGTGGCCACGCTCGTGGCCCGCATCCCGCAGTGGCTCGCCGAGGAAGCCGTGACGCTCGGCTTCGCCACGCCGCACGTCGTCGCCGCCGCGGTTACGATCATCGCCAAGTGGGTCAACAAGATCTCCGACGTGATCACCAAGCTGGTCCGCTCGGTCGCCAGGCTGCGGCCGTTGATGAACCGGCTCGGCGAGATCTGGGACGCCATCAAGAAGGGCCTGCGCGGGTTGCGCCGGACCAGCCCGACCACGCCGCACGGCGGACCGCCCCCGGTGAAGCCGAACACCCCTCCGCCGCCGGACGTGCACCCCCAGGGCGGCGGCACGACACCGCCGACCACCCACGGTGGCGACCCGGTGAACACCCCGCCGCAGACCCACGGCGGCGACACCGGTGGCACGACCACCACGAGCGGCACGCACGGCGGCGACCCCGTGCCGCCTCCGCCCACCACGCACGGCGGTGACACCGGCGGTGGCACCACGCACCCCTCCGGCGGCGGCGAACCGCCGTCCAACGGCGGCGGTTCGGGCAAGCCGCCGAACAACGGCGATCCCACACCGACGCCCGGCTCCGGCGGCGACCACCCGCTGCCGAGGCGGCCCGCGAACCTGGCCGAGCCGCACCCCGAGATGACGGCCGCCGAGCGACAGGCGCTCAAGGAGCGCCACGGGGAGCTGGAGGCCAAGCACCCGGAGCGCTACGAGCAGACCACGCACGACCCCGACCACAACGGCAAGATCAACGCGAACTCCAGGGAAGAGGCCCGGATCGGGCTCGACCTGATGGAGCGCGGCGACTTCGACGCGAACTACCACCGGCCGCCCGCCGCGGCCCAGGGCGACTTCATCGACGGCAACGGGACGCACTGGGACATCAAGGGCGTCCACTCGGACTGGCCGCCCGGCGTGCCCGACCACGTGAAGGCCACGCCGTTCCCGAACGCGTACACCGAAGCCGACTTCCGGGCGACCATCACCGAGCAGTTCGGCAAGGGTCGTAATGTCATCGTGGACACCCGCAACGCCGACGCGACAGCGATCGCGGACATGGTCAGGATCGTGAACAAGGAGGGCTGGGGTGGCCGAATCATCTGGTACCCGTGAGCCGTGGCAGCCGTTGCGCTGGCCGGACTCCCCTGAAGCAGCCCAGACTTTGCGCGACTGGGCGGGAACCGACGATCCGCCGTTGTACGCGCTCGACCTGGACTTCCGGGGTGCGGACCTGTCCGACGGCCAGTTCGTCGGAGCGTGGGTCAGCCGGTCGGACTTCTCCGGTGCGGTGCTGCGCGCCGCCGTGTTCTGGACGGCGCACGGCGAGGAGACGTCGTTCGCCGGGGCCAACCTGACCGCGGCGGACTTCGTGAAGGCCGAACTGCGCGACGCCGACTTCACCAGGGCGGTGCTGATCGCCGCGAACTTCGGGCGCGCGGTCGCCCTGCGGGCCAAGTTCGTCGACGCCGACCTGCGGCGGGCGAACCTGGGTGACGGGATCTTCGTCGACGCGGACTTCGACCACGCGGACCTGTCCAACGCGATGCTCGACAAGACCTCGCTGCGGGACGCGAACCTCGCCAACGCCAAGGTCGTCGGCATGACCGGGACGGTGCTGGGCCCGATCGTGGTCCAACCGGGTCGGTCGCTCGACGGCGAGGAGCTCGAACGCTGGTTCGCCGCGCGCGGCGCGACGGTTTCAGTGCTCCAGCAGGGTTGATGTGGCGGTGGAGGGGGCACGGCGCCCCCTCCACGCCTCAGAAGTCGAAGCCGCCGTCGAAGCCGCCCCCGTCGAAGCCGCCGCTGTCGAAACCACCGCTGTCGAAGCCGCCACCGTCGTCGGCTCCACCCGCGTCACCGCCGCCGTCGTCGGCCGCGGCTCCGTCCTGGTAGCCGTCGGCGTACGCGGCGTTCGTCACGTCGGGCGAGACCCCGTGCATGCCGGAGAACATGGCGTCCATCAGCAGGAACGAGCCGATGCCCCACGCTCCCGCGACCAGCGCGGGCTTCCACCACGGCTCGCTGTACCAGCCCTGCGGCACCGGCCTGCCCGCGACCACGCCGCCGGGGTAGTAGTGCGGCGTGCGGGAACCCGGCCGCGGCGACGCCGCGTACTCGTGGCCCTCGACAGTGATGTCGCGGTCCTCCGACACCTGGCCCGCCCGGCCCCGGCCGGTGAGGTCGGGCAGCTCCGGACCGGGGTCCATGCCCATCGCCTGCCGGGCGGCGCGCACGTAGTACAGGCCTTCCATGGCGGTCTGGGTGACCTGCCTGGCCTGTTCCTTGGTCCGCGCCTGCTCCATCTGCGAACCGGCCGCTGTGAACCGCTCGGACGCGTCGGCCATGGCCTGCTGCGAGGCGGTGTCGCTGCCGGTCAGGTTCATCACCTGGCCGCCGAGGCGCTCGACCCACCGGCGCGCGTCGGCCTTGGCGTCGTCCAGTTCCCTCTGCTTGGTGTCGGCACGGGACTTGAGCAGGTACAAGCCACCCCCGACGAGCAGGATGAGCAGTGCGATCAGCACGATGTTGCCCACGGTGCCTCCCGGAGTAGATATCCCGGACAACGAGGACGTCTCGCCCCCAGTTCCCTAGAAGTCTTCGGGGCAGTGCGGATCACGTTCGCCCGCGAACGCGTGGGAGAGCGCCGTGACGGCGCCCGGTGTCCGCTCGCGCACCTGTTGGGCGGCGGCGAGCACGGCCAGCCTGGTGCCGCCGAGGAACACCGCGCCGAGCGCGGCGATGTCCAGCTCCACATCGGGTTCGTCGGCCACCCGCCGCACGGTCGCCGCGCCGGACTGCACGGTGAGCCGCCACCGTCCGGCGTTCCACGGGCACAGCGCGTCGGTGACCTCCAGCACAGTGTCCACATCGGACAGGTAGCGGCGCAGCACCAGGGCGCGGTCGACGTCGACGAGCCGCACCCACAACGAGTCCGCGGTCCGCCGCAGCACCTGTCGGGGATCGGCGAGCAGGTGCTGCACCGGCTCGTCGGAGCCGGTGAAGAAGGTCAGCTCGGACACCCAGTCCACGTCGAGCAGGTAGCGGTGCAGTGCCGCGTAGGCCTGGCCGTCCAGCGCGGTCACCTCGCGGACGTGCAGGACGTAGCGCGGCCCGCGGTCGTCCCCGCCGGGCTCGGCCCGGTAGATCGCGTACCCCTTGGGGTGCACCACGAAGCGGTAGGCGCTCCAGCCGCCCCGGTGGTGCTCCTCGTCGCGGAGGTAGTAGGCCCACGAGGCGTCCGTGCGCTTGAGCCACCCGGCGCGGGTGGGCGCCACCTGGTCGTGGATCTGCGCCATCAGCGGCATCGCCTCCTCGCGCGGCAGTTCGCGGACGCGGTCGGTGCCGATGTCCACGCCGTCGAGGAACTTCGCGCCCCTCGGGATCCGCAGTCGGGCGTACTCGGCGGCCGCGCCGTAGCCGAACCGGCCGTAGATGCCGCCCTCCGACGCCCACAGCGCGGCGAACGACTCCAGACCGCGCTCGTGCAGGAGGTGCAGCTGCGCCCGCATGAGCAGGCTCATCGCACCGCGCCTGCGCTGGTCGGGCCGCACCGCGACCGAGGTGACCGCCGCGACGGGGTGCGGGCCCGCGCCGGGCAGGGTCATCGAGCGGGCGAAGACCCCGGCGCTGCCGACGATCTGCTCCCCGTCGAACGCGCCGTGCACCCGGTCCAGGTCGAACAGCGGGCGCTCCAGTTCGAGGTCCGAGTCGTGCGGTTCCTGCAGGAAGGCCGAAACGACCATCCGGTAGAACGGCTGGTAGTCGTCGTCGGTCAACGTGCGGACGGTCAGGGACATGCCCTGTTCATACGCCGGTCGGCCGCTTCCCGCGACGGAGTTTCCCCCGGCAGTCCGGAGTGGACGGTGGCTAGCCGGGCGGCCAGGTCATCCGGCGGCCGCCGAGCACGTGGCAGTGCACGTGGAACACGGTCTGCCCGCCGTCCGCGCCGGTGTTGAACACCAGGCGGTAGCCCGAGCCGTCGATTCCCTGCTCCTTCGCGACCTCGTGCGCGACGGCGAGGACCTCGCCCGCCAGCAGCGGGTCGGCCAGTGCCATCTCGCCGACTGTCGTGAAGTGCGGCTTGGGGATCACCAGCAGGTGCCGGGGAGCCCTCGGGGTGATGTCGTGGAACGCGAGCACGCGCTCGGTTTCGTGCACCACGGTGGCCGGGACCTCGCGTTCGACGAGTCGGCAGAACAAGCAGGCAGCCGTCACGGTGACCGAGGGTAGTGCAGGTGGCGTAGCCCGATCACCCTGGATGGAGGGTGCGCCGGGCAACCCCGACCGCGATGCTGATGCGCATGAAGGGCGCGAAACTGCTGGTGGTCGTGCGGTGCCTGGTGACCTTCACCCTCGGTTTCTTCTTCGTGGTGGTGGCGATCCGGTTCGGTGAGGTCCTCTGGCGTGCCTTCGCGCGCTAGACGATGCGGTCGGCGACCTCGGTGACCAGCGCGTGGCCGCCGGGAACGACCTGGGCGGTGACGTCCGGCATGAGTCGCCGCGCCCGCTCGACCACCCGGTGCGGGTCCTGGGCCCGGCTGTCCTCGCCCACCAGCACCAGCGTCGGCGCGGTCACCCGGCGCAGCACGTCGTCGGAGATCCGCCGGGGTAGTCGAACCCCGGTGCGCCAGTGGGTGATCCCGATCGTCATCGCGTCCGACGGCTCCGCACCGCCCGCCAGCCAGCGGAAGTAGCGCCGCCAGGCGTTCTCGCTGCGGCCGGCCTTCGCCAGCAGGGCGAAGAACACGGCGAGGAACCGGTACGGCGCGAGGGCGCCCGCGGCGGGTTCGACGAGGACGAGCTTCCCGACCTGGTCGGGGTGCTCGGCGGCGTGCAGCGCGGCCACCCAGCCGCCGTAGGACGCGCCGACCAGGACGACCTTCGACAATCCCAGTGCGGACAGCACTTCGCGCAGCCAGGTGGTCATGTCGGGCAACGGCGCGGTCTGCGTGCTCGCGCCGACGTCACCGAGGATGTCGATCGCGTAGACCGGGCCCGGCAACGCCGAAACGACCGGCGCCCACATCGCGGACGTGGCACTCGCGCCGGGCAGCAGGACAACGGGCGTACCGCCGTCGTGATCGCGCCGGTAGACCCGCGTGGAACCGAAGGCCGTTGCCACGTCGAGGGTCTCGTGCGGCGGCCACCCGCTCATCGCGGCGGCGTAAGCGATGTCGAACCGCTCCTGTGCTCGCGCACTGGCGAAGTGCCCGATCCTGGCCACCGGTCAGGGCCGCACGAAGCAGAACTCGTTGCCCGCGGGGTCCAGGAGCACCTGAAAACTGCCCTGGTCGTCGGTGACGGGTTGGCCGATCCGGGTGGCGCCGAGCTGCTCGGCCTCGCGGGTGGCGGCTTCGATGTCGTCCACGCGCAGGTCCAGGTGCAGCCGGTTCTTGACGTCCTTCCGCTCGGGCACCGGCTGGAACGCCAGGCGCGGCCAGCCGGGCGGCTCGACGTGCGCCCAGCCGAGGTCCCGGTGGATCGGCTCACCACCCAGCAGTGCAGCCCAGAAGCGCACGAGCGCGGCGGGCTCCACGCAGTCGACGACGATCTGGTCCAACTTCGCGCGCATGGCCACCAGGATAGATCAGAGCACAGGAAACAAAGGAGAGCAGTGCTCTTGACTCTGCGGTTGCCGTCCGGTTGTCTGATCACGAACGAGAGCGGTGCTCTCTAAATCGATCGGTGTTCAAGGAGAGTCATGAAGACGTCGAACCGCCTCGGATCGCTCGCACTGGCACTCGCCGGTGTGCTCTTCCTGCTGTACCCGGTGGTGCGGCCCTACTCCGACGAGACGACCCTGCGGGGCATCGAGGTCTTCGCCTCGAACGCCTGGGTGGCGTCGCACATGTTCGCCGTGCTCGGGTTCATCCTGATGTCCCTCGGCCTGCTCGTGCTGGATCGCCGTGCGGCCCTGGTGACCTCGATCGGCGCCGGTCTCACGATCCTGTACTACGGTGCCGAGATCTTCGGCCTGCGCGCGGTGGGGCTGCGCGCGGTGAGCGAGCAGGACCCCGGCCTGCTCGCGATGGTGGAAGCCATCCGCTTCAACCCGATCGCGCTGAGCGCGTTCCTGCTCGGTCTCCTGCTGCTGGCCGCCGGCGTGGTCATGGCCGCAATCGCGATCCGGCGCTCGGGAGTGCTGTCGAAGTGGAGCGGTGTCCCGGTCGCTGTCGGCTTCGCGCTGTTCATCCCGCAGTTCTTCGGCCCGCCCGCCCTGCGGATGGCGCACGGTGCGCTGATCGCGATCGGGTTCGCCTGGGTGGCGGTCGAGATGTGGCGCAAGCGCCAGGCCTGACCAGCGCGATGGCCGTCCACTCGTGGTCGCCGAGCTGACCTGGCAGGCTGGTCGAGTCGGAACTGAGGGGGGCGTGGTGGACGACTGGCGCGAGGATAGGATCGGCAGCGCGGCGCGAGGGGAAAACCCGACGGTGCTGCGGCGGCTCGACGCCGGGTTCGCGGTGATCGGCGACGTCCAATTCCTGCCCGGCTACTCCCTGCTGCTGACCGACGAGCCAGGGGTGGAGCGGCTGTCCGACCTGCCGCGAGCGAAGCGGACGGCGTTCCTGGCGGACCTGGACCGACTGGGCGAAGCCGTGGAGAACGCGTGCCGTGCGCAGGACTCGGCGTTCCGCCGGGTGAACCTGGAGATCCTGGGCAACACGGATCCCTTCCTGCACGCCCACATCTGGCCGAGGTACGACTGGGAGCCGCCGGAGCTGGTGGTCAAACCGGTGTGGCTGTACCCGCCCGAACACTGGCGGGACCCGCGGTTCGCCCTTGGCGCGCAACACGATCCGCTGCGCGCGGCGATCACGGCGGAGCTGGACGCGGCGAGCGACTTCTGGGACGCGCAGGCGGCGACGTTCGACGACGAGCCCGATCACGGCCTGCTGGACCCCGAAGTGCGGCAGGCGTGGGGCGACCTGCTCCTGCCGTTGCTGCCGTCCGCGCCGGCGTCGATCATCGACCTCGGCTGCGGAACCGGCAGCCTGTCGGTGCTCCTGGCTGAAGCCGGGCACGCGGTCAGGGGAGTGGACTTCTCCGCGCGGATGGTCGAGGCCGCTGCACGAAAGGCCGCCGCGGCAGGGGTTCCAGCGGAATTCACCCAAGGCGACGCGGCCGAACCCCCGTACCGCGAGGCCTCGGCGGACGTCGTGCTGGCGAGACACGTGTTGTGGGCGCTGCCGGATCCGGCAGCCGCCTTGCGCAAGTGGGTGCGCCTGCTCAAACCGGGCGGCCTGCTCGTGCTGATCGAGGGCCGCTGGTCGACCGGCGCGGGGTTGACAGCCGACTCGTGCGAGGCGCTGGTGTTGGACAACCGCACGGAAGCCGTGGTCCACCGGCTGGACGACCCGACCCTGTGGGGCCGAACCATCGACGACGAGCGCTACCTGGTGGTCAGCAGGAAGTAGGGGAGCATGTGGGTCGACGCGCTGATCGGCCTGGCGGTGCTCTGGCTGCTGCTGATCGTGGCGTTGGCGATCGTCCGGCCACGGGGCAGCTCGCTCAAGGAAGCCCTGCGGCTGCTGCCCGACCTGCTGAGGTTGCTGGCCAGGCTCGCCCGTGACCCGGAGGTGCCGCGCGGCGCACGTGTTCGCCTGTGGCTGCTGCTGGGGTACCTGGCGTTGCCGATCGACCTGGTGCCGGACTTCATCCCGGTGCTCGGCTACGCCGACGACGTGATCGTGGTGATCTTCGTGCTGCGCGCTGTGGTCAAGCGCGCGGGCAGGCCCGTGGTGGCCGAGCACTGGCCGGGCACACCGGAGGGACTGGCGGCGCTGAACCACCTGCTAGGCCTGCGACCCGAGCCTGATGAACGTCCGAACCCCGGTGGTTTCGAAGGCGGTGGGCACGCGTGACTATTGTGGACCGATGGGGTCGGTCAAGAAGTTCCAAGTCACCTTCGACTGCGCGGAACCTGAGCGGGTCGCTCGTTTCTGGTGCGAAGTGCTGGGGTACGTCGTACCTCCGCCACCGGAGGGGTTCGCCTCCTGGGACGACTTCGATCGATCGCTCCCGCCTGAGCACCAGGGTTCGGCGTTCGCCTGCGTCGACCCTTCGGGTGTGGGCCCGCGGCTGTACTTCCAGCGCGTTCCCGAGGGCAAGGTCGTCAAGAATCGGGTGCACCTCGACGTGCGGGTAGGCACCGGGCTGGTGGGTGAGGAGCGCCTCGCGACGCTCGAGGCCGAGTGCGCACGACTGGTCGCGCTCGGCGCGGTACGCGTGCAGCTACTGGTTGCCGATGGCGTCAACGAGTCCTGCATCGCGATGCAGGACGTCGAGGGCCACGAGTTCTGCATCGACTGACGGTCGCCCGCCAATACTCGCTGTTCACCGGCCGGAGCACGGTGGTGGACAGCCGCAGTGCAAGAGCCTTTGGAGTTCCCCGATCTGCTGCGGCGGCACCTGGGCGAGACGTCGTGCCTGGGCCGCCACTGTCGCTGCGGGGCCCGCCGCTGCCAGGACCAGGCCGGAGGGGCCTCGGGAATTCGCGGCGCTGCTGGCCTGGATGGCCGAGTCGACGCAGCAGCTGCTGGACGCGCTGCGCGAAGCTGGCCGTCGACGGTGTCGAGGAGTTCCAGTTCACCTGCTGCGCGACGACGTCCGCCTGGCCGCACGAGCCCGCAGTCGTCGACCACCACGCCACGGAAGGTCGCTCCTGGCGAGTCTGGCTCTCCGGCCGACGGCACCCGGATCGCCCGCCTCGCCACGGCCGACACGACACCCGCCGCCGACGATTCGGCCCAAGCCACGGCCAGTGAGCTGGTCCTGGCCTTCTACAACCGGATCCCGTTGGACGCTCTGAAGCTCGACGGCGACCGACAGATCTTCGACCAGCTCGTCGCCTGGGAGCCGCAGGTCGTCCACATGGGACGGTCTTTACCAGCAGTGATGCGGTGGAGCGGGTGACCGGGATCGAACCGGCATGACCAGCTTGGAAGGTCAGGCAGTGATCACGCCTCTGACCAGGCAACTCTCTGACCTGCGGCGTAACTACCAGCACTGACCGTCAGTGCCCCTGATTTACCCCCTCTGACCCTGACATGGGGCACGCGGGGGGCACGACCCGTCCACCCG
>Ga0307411_10000550_pt1 | contig 13311 bp, 12 predicted proteins | sample DK1Ometagenome_2_FD_203712 | JGI IMG/M metagenome (GOLD analysis project Ga0307411, IMG submission 203712) | Maize rhizosphere microbial communities from greenhouse at UC Davis, California, United States - DK15-O-1 | ecosystem: Host-associated > Plants > Roots > Rhizosphere > Soil | place: USA...
CGCAAAGCCCCCGCGGGGGCGGGGGCTCGGTGACCTGCGGCACAGGCCGCGTTCGATTCCTGCTCGCCGGGACTAGCGGTGGCCGTCCCAGTCGCGGTCGTGGCGGTGACCGTAGCGGTCGTCGCGCCGGTCCTGGTGCCAGTCGCGGTGGCGCTCCCGCTGCCGCTCGTGCCACTCGCGGTGCCTGCGGTCGTAGTTGCGCTCGCGCGGGTGGTGCTCCCGGTGCCACTCGCGATGGCGGCGCTCGTAGTCCTGGTGCCAGTCGCGGTGCGCCTCGCCGTAGCCGTACCCGTAGTGGTCGTCGTGGTCGTGGTAATAGTGGCCGGCGCGCTCGTAGACCACCACCTGGCGGACCGTGTGGCTCGGGCGGCCGCGCCAGTAGCTCGCGTCGTAGCGGTCGTAGTAGCGGCCGTCGACGACGTAGACCGTCACCGGACGGTACCCCGAGCGCACCCACTGATCGCGGCCCCAACCGCGCTGCGGCGCGCGCTGCAGCGTCAGGACGCGCGGCTGCGCCTGCGTCACGACCTCGACGCGGCGGCTCGGAGCGCGCGAGACGTCCTCGCGCTCGGTGCGGGGCGGAACGTAGGACGACTGCCGATCGTCGTCCGCACCGCGGCGACGATACTCCTGGGCGGCGAGCGGAGACAGCGGCGCCAGGGCGGCGAGCGAGAGGCCGAACACCAGCGCGCTCACGACGGGACGGGCGGACATGGTATCCTCGAACTGTTGGGGGTGAAGCGGTCGAACCGGGTCAGATGCTGCCCACTCCAGAAGCGAGCGGCGTGCCACACGCCTAAATCCTTGTAGAAGCTCGCGATCGCATTCGAGACCCGGACACGCCTGCGGCCGGATCGTCACCCGTCCCGGACGATCCGGCCGCATCGCTGTCCTCCCGCGCGCTCAGCGCGACGTCGTCACGCCGCGCGCTTCGCCCGCTCCGCCACCGGCTTCACCACGGGCTTCACCACCGGCTGGCTGGCGACGGGTTGCTTCGCCGGCGCCTTCACGCGCTTCTCCGCCTTCCCGGGCTTCGCCTGCTTCTCGGTCTTCACCGGCGGCTTGGACGCCACCTTCGCGCTCGGCTTGGAGACGGGCTTGCCCACGGCGACCCGGCGGCTCGGCGCAGGCTTGGCCGCCGCAGGGCTGGCCACCGTCCCGACGGCGGCCGGCTTGGGCTTCGGGATCCGGCCGGACGCCGGCTTCGCGACCGCTCTGGCGGCCGGCTTCTGCTTGCCCGCGGCGGTGCGGCGGCCGGCCACGGGATGGGGCTTCGCGGCGACGGCCGCCTCCCGGGACACGACACGGCGCGGCTTCCCACGCACCGCCGGCCGATGCACGACCGTCGCCGCCGGAGCCGTCAGCGGCATCGCGATCTGCTCGACGCGCGGCGCGCGCGGAGCACGCGCCGGACCCGCACGCTGGTCCGCCGCGGCCGCGGCGGACGGCGGCTCGGACAGCCACCGGAAGGTCGACCGGCGCGGCTCGGCCGGCGCGTCGCCGTTCTGCTCGCGCTCGTCCACCCAGCGGCAGACGACGCGGTAGGCCTCGTCGCGCGGGACGCGGAACTCCTCGGCCAGGTAGGGGATGGCGCCGTACATGTTGGAGCGGCCGGCGGCGCGCAGGCGCCCCAGAAACCGGAAGAAATGCGCGTCCGGATCGATGAATTTCTTCTGTCTGCCCATCCCGAAACACCCTTCGCCCGGCCCGACGCCGAAGCAGATAACACTTTGCGGAGAAACGACTTGGAGGGGGGATCCCGGTACCGAATATACACCGAAAGCCGTTGCGGTGCAACCCTTTGGCTCAAGGCGACGACCCGACGGCCCATCCCGCGGCGGGGCCGTAGGCGGCCCGCTCCGTGAGCACCAGGTCGAGCGGAACGTCGTGCGCCTCGGCCGGCAACCGCTGCCCGGCCAGCTGGGCTTCGAAGGCCAGTCCCACGCGGAGGACGCCGGGCCGGGCGCCGGCCAGCAGGCGGTCGTAGAAGCCGCGGCCGTATCCCACCCGGCCGCCCTCGCGGTCGAACGCGACGCCCGGCACCACGAATAGCTCGACGGCCTCGACCGGGCAGCGTCGCTCGGCCCGGGCGCGGAGCTCGAGCGGCGGCTCCAGCAGCCCGAAGCGGGCGGCCGCCAGCTCCCGCTCGCTCTCGATCAGTACCAGCTCGAGCACCTCGCCGGCGCAGGCGGGCACCGCCACGCGCTTTCCTTCGGCCAGGGCCCGGGCCAGGAGCGGCAGCGTCGCGACCTCGCTGCGCACCCCGACGTAGGTGCAGACCGTGCGCGCCGCGCTCCAGGCCGGCAGCGCGGCGAGGCGCGCCGCGATCGCCTCGGCATGGGCGGCGCGGAGCGCGGCGGGAATGGTGTCGCGGGCGGCGAGCGCGGCGCGCCGGAGCCCGGCCTTCTCGTCGGGGGTCACGACCGGAAGTATATTCGCCCCATTCTCCAGCGTCAGGACGGCGGCGTGAGCGGCACCTTCCGCGTCAGCGTCAGCAAGGACTATCTCGTCTTCGCGGCTGCGCACTTCATCACCTTCCGCGGCCACCGCTGCGAGGCGCTGCACGGGCACAACTACCGTGTGGGCGTCGTCGTCGAGGGCGCGATCGATCCCGAGTGCCACTTCGTCGTGGACTTCGGCGACCTCAAGCGCATCCTGCGCCGGCTGGTCGACGAGCTGGACCATCGCGTGCTCCTTCCCACCGGGAACCCGAAGCTCGCGCTCGAGGAGGCCGACGGCCGCCTCAGCGTGAGCGTCTTCGGCGAGCCGCGCTACGTCTTCCCGGTCGGCGACTGCGTGCGCCTGCCCATTCCCAACACCACCGTCGAGATGCTGGCCGAGCACTTCGCGCACCAGGTGCGCGCGGGGCTCGACGCGCTCGGCCACACCGGCATGACCATGCTCGAGGTCGAAGTGGAAGAGAGCTTCGGACAGTCGTCCACGCACCGGCTCGCGCTCGCATGAACGGCCCGCGCTCGGGCGCGCTCTCGCGCACGCTGCTGGGCTGGGACGTCGGCGCGGGCGCGATCCGCGTGGCGCGGCAGGAGCCGACGGGCCGCTGGCGCACGGCGGCGCGCACCTGGACGCCGAGCGGCGACGCGGCGAACGACGCGCTCGTGCTCGCCGTCATGCTGCGCGAGCTGGCGCGCGACGCGGGCGCGGGCCCCGCCGCCGCGCACGCCGTCACCACGACGCTCGACCGCGCGCCGGTCTGGCCGGCCCGGCGCGCGGCGCTCGACACCGTGCTCGACGCCTTCGCGGCGGCGCTCCCCGACGCCCCCGTCGAGCTCCTGACGACGGAGGGACGCTTCGTCGATCCCGCGGCGGCTCGCCGCCCCGACGCCGCGTCCGCGATCTTCGGCGCGGGCGGGGGGGCCGCGGGCGCGCTGGCGGCCGTCGCCTACGCCGACGCGCTCGCCGACGAGGGAGGCCGGGGCGTGCTGGTGACGGTGGACGGAGGCGCCGCGAGCATGCTGCCGATCGTCGACGGCGCCGTGCGCGTCCAGGGCCGCACCGACGCCGAACGGCTGGTGCGGGGCGAGCTGCTCTGGTGCGGCGCCCTGCACACGCCGGTGGCCGTGGCGGCGCCGCTGCTGCCGCTCGACGGCGCGCTGGTGCCCGCGGCCAACGGCTGCGGCGCCGCCACGATGGAGGACGTGCACGTCTGGCGCGGTGAGCTGGGCACCGGCGACGCGGCCGAGCGGCGGCGAGCCGGGACGCGCCTCGCCCGCCTCGTGGGGGCCGACGTCGCGGAGCTGGGCGAGTCGGGCCTGGGCCGCATCGCCGCGGCGGCGGCCGAGGCGCAGTGCGCCTCCCTCGGCGCGGCGATCCGCCGCGCCTGCGAGGGCGCGGGGGCCGCGCGGCCCCGCGTGGCGCTGGTGGCCGGGGCCGGGGAGCTCGTGGCGGCGGAAGCGGCGCGCGCGGCCGGGCTGGTGCCGCTGCGCCTGCGGGTACGGCTGGGCACCGGCGCGAGCGCATCGCTCGCCGCGTGCGGCACGGCATGGCTCCGCGCCGCCGAGACGATGCCACGCGAGCCGCACGCGACGCGCGAGCTGCCGCTGCAGCGCGTCTGAGCATTCGAAATCGAAAGCATCGAGAGACGGGAGACGACACGATGCCCGAACGCACCTATACCGGGGCCGAGCTCGAACGGAAGCTCGCGGCCGTGGCCGGCTGGCGTCACGAGGACGGCGCGATCCGCCGCACCTACGCCACCGACGGCTGGCCCACCACGCTCATGCTCGTCAACGCCATCGGCTTCCTCGCCGAGGCGGCGGACCACCACCCCGACCTGGCGGTGAGCTGGGGCCGCGTGACCGTCGCGCTCAACACGCACTCGGCCGGCGGGATCACCGACAAGGATTTCGAGCTGGCCGAGCGCATCGAGGCCCTGGCGCTCTGGCGGCCGAGCGGCGGGGCGCTCGCCGGCACCACGAAGGGATGGGTCGCATCGTAGCACCGCCGGTCTCCGCACCGCTCGTTCACGCGCTCGACCGCGCACCCGATCCGCTCGAGACCTGCGCGCGGCTGCTCGACCTCCCCTACCCGCTGCTGCTGGACAGCGCGGCCGGGCTGCTGCCGGCGACCGCCGCCGCGCGCCTCGGCCGCTTCTCCTTTCTCATGGCCGACCCCGTGGCCGTCTTCAGCGGACGCGCCGGCGACCGCCACGACCCGCTGCTCGCGGCCGAAGCGGCGCTGGCGCCGTGGCGGACGGCGCCCGTGGCGGGGCTGCCGCCGTTCCAGGGAGGACTCGCCGGGTACGTGGGCTACGAGTACGCGCGGGCGCTCGAGCGCGTGCCGCGCACGCGGTGGGACGATGCGGGGCACCCCGACGTCGTGCTCGGGCTCTACGACCGGGTGATCGCGTGGGACCACGCGGCGGAGCGCGCGTGGGTGGTGTCGACGGGGATCGGCGGGGTGGACGCGCGGGCGCGCCTCGACGAGATGCTCGAGCGGCTGCGGGCGCCGGCCTCCCGTGGGGCGAGCACGGAGGCCCGCCCCACGGGGAGCTCCGATGCAGCGCCCGCGTTTCCGGTGGCGGGCTTCGAGAGGGTCGGGCTGTGCTCGACGTTCACGCGCGATGCGTATCTCGCGGCCGTGGCGCGGGTGCGGGAGTACATCCTCGCCGGCGACATCTTCCAGGCCAACCTGACGCAGCGGCTGGAGGCGCCGCTCCGCGAGGCGCCGTGGCGCTTCTACCGGCGGCTCCGCGAGCGGAGCCCGGCGCCCTTCGGCGCCTGGTTCGCCACGCCCGACGCCACCATCATGAGCGTCTCCCCCGAGCGCTTCCTGCGGGCGTCGCCGGCGGGCGAGGTCGAGACGCGGCCCATCAAGGGCACGCGCCCGCGCGGCGCCGGCCCGGCGGACGACGCCGCGCTGGCGGCGGCGCTGCTCGCCAGCGAGAAGGACCGGGCCGAGAACGTGATGATCGTCGACCTGCTGCGCAACGACCTCTCGCGCGTCTGCGAGCCCGGCTCGGTGCTGGTGCCCGAGCTGCTGGCGCTCGAGTCGCACCCGACGGTGCACCACCTCGTCTCCACCGTCACCGGCCGGCTGCGGCCGGAAGTGGGGCCCGTCGCGCTGCTGCGCGCCGCCTTCCCCGGCGGCTCGATCACCGGCGCGCCGAAGGTGCGCGCCATGGAGATCATCGCCGAGCTCGAGCCGGCGCCGCGCGGCGTCTACTGCGGATCGATCGGCTACGTGAGCGCGACGGACGCGATGGACACGAGCATCGCCATCCGCACGGCGGTCGTCACCGCGGAGGGGCGCTGCACCTTCGGCGCCGGCGGCGGCATCGTGGCCGACTCGACGCCCGAGGCGGAGTGGGACGAGACACTCGCCAAGGCACGCGCCTTCGTGGAGGCGCTGGCGGAGGCCGCGGCAGTCGCCGCGCACACGGAGACCGCGTCGCCGTGATCCTCCTGATCGACAACTACGACTCGTTCGTGCACACGCTCGCGGGCTACGTCCGCGCGCTCGGCGCCGAGGCCGAGGTGCGGCGGCACGACGCGGTGTCGCTCGACGGGATCGCGGCGATGGCGCCGAGCCACCTGATCGTGTCCCCGGGGCCGTGCGGCCCGGCCGAGGCGGGCATCTCGGTCGAGGCGATCCGCCGCTTCGGCCCCACCACGCCGGTGCTCGGCGTCTGCCTCGGCCACCAGTGCATCGGGGCGGCGTACGGCGCCGACGTGGGGCGCGCCTCGCGGCCGATGCACGGACGCACCTCCGCCGTCTCGCACGACGGCAGCGGCATCTTCGCCGGACTCCCCTCGCCCTTCCGCGCCACGCGCTACCATTCGCTGAGCGTGGCGCGGGGCTCGCTGCCCGCCGAGCTGCGCGTCACCGCCACGAGCGACGACGACGGGGAGATCATGGCGCTCGCGCACCGCGATCTCCCCGTCGTCGGACTGCAGTTCCATCCGGAGAGTGTGCTGTCGGAGCATGGACACGAGCTGATCCGGAGATTCCTCGCGATTCACCCCTGACGGGGGGCTTCCACCGCGACACCCAGTTCCCGACACACGAACGTCCACGTGTCGGTGAGCTCGTCGAGCACCTTGGCGAGCGGCTTGCCGGCGCCGTGGCCGGCGCGCTCCTCGAGGCGCAGGAGCACGGGGCGGTCGCTGCCGGTGGCGGCCTGCAGGCGCGCGGCCATCTTGCGCGCGTGCATCGGATCGACGCGCGTGTCGCTGGCGGCGGTGGCGAGGAGGACGGCCGGATAGGGCGTGCCGTCCTTCACGGCGTGGTAGGGCGAGTAGGCGCGCAGCCAGCGGAAGTGCTCCGCCTGCCCGGGGTCGCCGTACTCGGGGATCCAGAGCCGCGCGATGAGGAAGCGGTGGTAGCGCAGCATGTCGAGCAGCGGCACCTGCACCACGACGGCGCGGAAGAGGTCGGGACGCTGCGTGAGCACGGCGCCCATCAGCAGGCCGCCGTTCGAGCCGCCGGCGGCGGCGAGCCGCGCGGGACGGGTGTAGCCCTCCGCCACCAGCCACTCGGCGGCGGCGACGAAGTCGTCGAAGGTGTTCTGCTTCCGCGCCAGCATCCCCTGCTGGTGCCACTCCTCGCCGTACTCCCCGCCGCCGCGCAGGTTGGGCACCGCGACGACGCCGCCCAGCTCGAGCCAGAGCAGCAGCGAGCGCGAGAAGCCCGGCGTCATGCTCACGTTGAATCCGCCGTACCCGGTGAGATAGGCCGGGTTCGCGCCGTCGCGCACGAGGCCCCGGCGGTGCACCAGGAACATCGACACCGGCGTGCCGTCCTTCGAGGCGTAGCGCACGCGCCGCACCTCGTAGCGCGACGGATCCACGTCCGCCTCGACGCGCTCCCACAGCTCCTGCCGCGGCGCGGCCTCGCCGCCCGCGAGCGCGACGCGATGGACGCCCGGCGGCTCGGCGTAGCTCGAGAAGCCGTAGAAGAGCTCGTCGCCGTCCCATTCCGCGCCGAGTCCGTAGACGCTCCCCACGCCCGGCAGCGCCACCTCGCCGAGCGGCCCGCCGTCGTGCGTCGCCAGCTCGAGGCGCGACACGGCGCCCTCGAGCCAGTTCAGCGCCAGCCCCCGCCCCGTCACCGTCGCCCCCTCGAGGACCATCCCCGGCCGCGGGGCGACGAGCGTCGTCCAGCGCTCGCGCTCGGGACGCTCCGGATCGACGGCGTAGAGGCCGAAGGTGGGCGCCTCGAGGTTGGTGCGGACGAAGAGCCGCCCGTGCGCCACCTGCCCGTCGAACGACGCGGGCAGGTCGCGCGCCACGGCGACCGGCGCGGCGTCGGGCGCCTCGCGGTCGACGAGCCAGAGATCGGTCTGGTCGAAGGTGCGGGCCACCACGACGACGAGCCAGCGGCCGTCGGGCGAGAGACTCACGCCCGGCCAGTGCTCCTTCTCGGCCGGGCGGAAGACGAGCGGGTCGGCGTCGGGATCGGTGCCGAGCGCGTGGAAGAAGACGGCGCGGTGGTACTGCGTCTCGTCCGCGGGCACCGTGCCCGGCCCGGGGTAGCGCGTGTAGTAGAAGCCGCTCGCGTCGGGCAGCCAGGCGAGCGAGCAGGCGCGGGTGCGCGGGACGACGTCGGCGAGCGGCGCGAGGGTGTCGAGGTCGAGCACGCGCAGCACGCTCTCCTCGCTGCCGTGCTCGCTGACGCCGTAGGCGAGGCGGCGCCCGTCGTCGCTCGGGTAGTACCAGTCGAGGGCCGTGGTGCCCGCGGCGTCGAGCGCGTTGGGGTCGAGCGCGACGCGCTCGGGGCCGCGCACGCCCTCGCGCACGTACAGCACGGGCTGGTTCTGCCGCCCCTCGCGGCGCTGGTAGAGGTAGCGGCCGCGCGCCGGCTGCGGACAGCCGAGCGTGCCGATCTGCAGCAGCGTCTCCAGCCGCGCGCGGATCGCGGCGCGCGCCGGCGAGGCGGCGAGCCAGCGCTCGGTCAGCGCGTTCTGCGCGGCGGTCCACTCGGCCACGTCGGGCGCGTCGCCGTCCTCCAGCCAGCGGTAGGGATCGGCGACGCGCTCGCCGTGCAGCACGTCGACGACGCCCTCGACGCGCGTCGGGGGATAGGCAGGGCGGGAGACGGGACGCGGGCGCAGCAGCGGGGGCCTAGTCACCGAGGCTGATGCCGAGATCGCGTGCGGTGCGCACGATGTCGCTGTCGGGGGGCACGTTGTGCGGCCGGCCGACGACGTCGGCCATCGGCACGCGGGTGATCTCGCCGTTGTTCAGCCCCACCATCACGCCGAAGCTCCCCTCGGCGATGGCGCGCACCGCCGCCGTGCCGAAGCGGAGCGCGAGGAGGCGGTCGTAGGTGGTCGGCGAGCCGCCGCGCTGCAGGTGGCCGAGGACGAGGCTGCGCGTCTCCTTGCCGGTGCGCGCCTGGATGGCGTGCGCCACCTGGCTCGCCACGCCGCCGAGGCGGTCGACGGTACCCGCGCCGCGCCGCTCGACCAGCGCCACGGTGCCGTCCTTCGGGCAGGCGCCCTCGGCGACGACGACGATGCTGAACTTCCGCCCCCGCGCCTCGCGCTCCATGATCTTGGCGCAGACCTTCTCGATGTCGAAGGGGACCTCGGGCAGGAGGATCACGTCGGCGCTGCCGGAGATCCCGCTGTAGAGGGAGATCCAGCCGGCGTAGCGGCCCATCAGCTCCACGACCAGCACGCGCTCGTGGCTCTCGGCCGTCGAGTGCAGCTTGTCGAGCGCCTCGGTCGCCGTGCTCACCGCGGTGTCGAAGCCGAAGGTGCGCTGCGTGCCGGCGAGGTCGTTGTCGATGGTCTTGGGGACGGAGACGACGGGGAGCCCCTTCTGGAAGAGCCGGTGCGCGATCTCGAGGCTGCCCTCGCCGCCGATCGAGACCAGGGCGTCGAAGCCGCTGGCGTTGAAGGCGGCGACGAGCGAGTCGGAGCGGTCGGTCTCGGTCTCGTGGCCGTCGGCGTCCCTGGTGACGTAACGGAAGGGGTTGCCGCGGTTGGTGGTGCCGAGGATGGTGCCGCCGAGGTGGGTGATGCCGCGCACCGACTCGACCCCGAGCGGGACGACCCCCTGGAAGGTGAGCAGTCCCTCGTACCCGCGCTGGATGCCGTAGCACTGCCAGCCGCGCTGCGTGGCCGACAGCACCACGGCGCGGATGACCGCATTGAGCCCGGGAGCGTCGCCGCCGCCCGTCGAGATCGCGATGCGCATGCCGTTCGGCGTCCTCCCCCTCACCGCCCCTGAATCAGCGCCAGCACCTCGCCCGGGCGGGCGTGGCGCCCCAGCGCCTTCTTCGAGAAGACCAGCTCACCGTCCACCTTCACCTCGAACACCCCGCCGCCGCCCGGAATCAGCTTCACGTCGACGTCGGGCCAGCGTTCCCTGAGCTCGGCCGCCAGACCGGCGGCCCTGGGCTCGTAGTTTCAGCGGACGCAGTACTCGACGGTCACGCGCATCGCGCCCTCCTCGATGGATCGCCCTCGATGGATCACCCGCCCTCGACCCGGCGGCCCCGGGCCTCGGACTTCCAATCGTAGTCCGGGCCGGAAACGCTGCCAAGTGGGATGCCACGCAGACCGCATCGGCGATGTGACGCAGTGCCTTGTCTGCCGTCGCGGCGGGGCGTATCTATAGGCCCCATGCACCCTTCGACCATTCGGACCCGACGCCGGACCCCGCAGGGCGCCCGGTGGGCCTCCCTGCGCGCCCTGGCCGCCGCCGCCCTCGGCGCGGCCTCGCTGCTGCTGGCTCCCGCCCGACCGCTCGACGCGCAGAGCGCGGCGGCCGCACGGCCCCGGTACCGCTTCGAGGCGGGGGCCGCGCTCGGGCTCTACCGCTTCGGCGGCGAGACGCGGCTGCAGACGGCCCCCGGCGGCGTCGCGCGCCTCGGGGTCTGGCTGCCGCTCGGCTTCTCGATCGAGGGCGAGGGCGCGATCGCCCAGCCGCAGACCGACGACCCGTTCAACCTGAGCTGGTCGGTGCGCACGCTGAGCGCGGCACTGCTCTTCAACGTGCCGCTGGGCCCGAGCAACTTTCTCTACCTCAAGGGCGGCTACGGCGGCGCCAGCTACGACGGCGAGCTGACCGACGGCACGCCCGCCTGCGGCGCCGTGGCGGCACCGGGCGGCGGGCCCTGCGGCGACACCGGGATGCTGCAGGGCGGGCTCGGGCTGCGCTTCGGCGTGGCGCCCTGGCTCTCGATCCGCAGCGAGGCGCTCGCCATGCGCAGCTCGCGCGAGCGCCTCGACGGTACCTCCACCGCCATCGTGAACTACACGGCGAACATCGGCGTCAGCGCGATGCTCGGCACGCGCGTGCCCGGCGACGCCGACCGCGACGGCATCGTGGACGGCGCCGACCGCTGCCCCGGCACGCGGCCGGGCGCGGCGGTCGACGCGCGCGGCTGCCCGGCCGACACCGACCGCGACGGCGTCGCCAACTACCTCGACCGCTGCGCCGACACGCCCGCGGGCCAGCGCGTGGAGCCCGACGGCTGCCCGCGGGACACCGACCAGGACGGCGTGGCCGACGCGAGCGACCGCTGCGCCGACACGCCGCAGGGAGCGAGCGCCGACGAGCGCGGCTGCACCAGCGACAGCGACGGCGACGAGGTCCTCGACGGGCTCGACCGCTGCGCCGACACGCCGCAGGGCGCCACCGTCGACGCCGTCGGCTGCCCGGGCGACGAGGACAGCGACGGCGTGCTCGACGGCCTCGACCGCTGCCCACGCACGCCGGCCGGCAGCGCCGTGAACCCCTTCGGCTGCCTGCCGAACCAGACCCCCGGCCGCCCGGGCCGCGAGCCCGCCGACGCCGACGCCCCGGCGGCGGCGCCGGACACGGCGCAGCCGCGCCCCTCGGCCGGCGCGCCGTCGACGATCCTGCGCGGGGTGAACTTCGCCACCGGTAGCGCCCGCCTCGAGCGCGCCTCGTACGCCGTGCTCGACTCGGTGGCGGCGGCGCTCAAGGCGGAGCCGTCCCTGGTGATCGAGATCGGCGGCCACACCGACGCCTCGGGCTCGGCGCGCACCAACCAGCACATCTCGCAGCTGCGGGCCGAAGCGGTGCGGGCCTACCTCGTCCGCCAGGGCGTGGCCGGCAGCCGCATGACCGCGCGCGGCTACGGTGCCTCCGACCCGATCGACCGCGCGAACACGGCGGCCGCCCGGGCGCGCAACCGCCGTGTCGAGATCCGGCCGATCGACGGCGCCCGGTGACGCCGCGGTGAGCCTCTGGTGGCTCCCCGCGGGACTCGCGGGCGTGGTGGTCGCGGCGATCGTGGTACTGCTGCCCGGAAACGAGCGTGTGCTGGGCTGGTCGCAGACACGGCAACCCTGGAGGAAGGAGCGCCCCGACGAGGCCCGCCGCACGGCGGGCTTCGCGGCGCCGAAGCTCACCGAGAGCTCCGGCGTCACCGTGAGCCGCCGCCTCCCCGGCGTGCTCTGGACGCACAACGACGGCGGCAACGAGCCCGTGCTGTTCGCGACCGACACCGCAGGCCGGGCGCTCGGCCAAGCCACTCTGGCAGGAGTGCACAGAAACGTCGACTGGGAGGCGGTGGGGGTCGGAGCGTGCGGCGAGGCGGAGGAGTGTCTCTATCTCGCCGATACGGGGGACAACCAGAGCGAGCGCCCGTTCGTCACGCTCTACCGCGTCCGGGAGCCCTCGTCGGCGCGCGGCAGCCGGACCTTGGCGCCCGTCGACTCACTCCGCCTCCGCTACGCCCAAGGCGCGCACGACCTCGAGGCGATGCTGGTGGCGCCCGGCGGCGACGTGCTGCTCATCGCCAAGCGCTTCCGCGGCGAGGTCCCGTACTACCGCGTGCCGTCCGAAGCGTGGCGCGGTGGTCGCGCCGACGCCGGACGTCCGCTCACCGTGACGCGCGCGGGCACGGTGCCGATCGATCCCACCAGCGCCTTCGGCCGCTGGGTGACCGACGCCGCGATGGCGCCCGACGGCGTGCACGCGGCGGTGCGCACCTACCGCGACCTCTATCTCTTCCGGCTCGAGCGCGGCGCGCTCGTGCCCGCGCAGCGGCCGGCGCTCTGCGACATCGGCGGACTCGAGTCGCAGGGCGAGGGCGTCGCGTGGCTCGACCGCCGCACCCTGGTGCTCACGAGCGAGCGCGCCTTCGGCTCGCCGGGCGCGATCCACGTGGTGCGCTGCCCGTCGTTCCGCGTGGACGACTCGTGATCGCGTTTCCCGGCTCCATCGGCCCCGCCGACTCCAACGAGAGCATGCGATGATGCGGACTCTGATCGCCGCGCTGAGCGTCGTGATCTGCGCGGCGCCGCTGGCCGCCCAGCAGGGCGGGCGCACCGGAGCCCCGGCCGCCGGTGCGGCGAGCGCCGCGGCGCGCGTGGCACGCGCGGCCGACACCAGCGTCATGCGTGCGCACCTCGAGTTCCTCGCCGACGACGCGCTCGAGGGCCGGGCGCCGGGCACGCGCGGCGGCGAGCTGGCGGCCAGGTACATCGCCGCGCAGTTCCGCCGTCTCGGCCTGGAGCCCGCGGGCGACAGCGGCTCCTACCTGCACCGCGTGCCGATCATCTCGCTCACGCCCGAGCCCACGCTCGCGCTCGGCGACCGGCCGCTGCGGTGGAAGGACGACTACGTGCTCTGGTCGATGCGCGACGAGCCGAGCGTCGAGCTCGCCGCGCCGCTCGTCTTCGCGGGCTACGGCATCGTGGCGCCCGAGGCGAACTGGAACGACTACGCCGGACTGGACGTGAAGGGGAAGATCGTCGTCCTCCTCGTGAACGATCCCGGCCTGCGCGACTCGACGCTCTTCCGCGGGAAGATCCTCACCTACTACGGCCGCTGGACCTACAAGCTGGAGGAGGCGGAGCGGCAGGGCGCCGCC
>Ga0307411_10000552_pt1 | contig 13304 bp, 10 predicted proteins | sample DK1Ometagenome_2_FD_203712 | JGI IMG/M metagenome (GOLD analysis project Ga0307411, IMG submission 203712) | Maize rhizosphere microbial communities from greenhouse at UC Davis, California, United States - DK15-O-1 | ecosystem: Host-associated > Plants > Roots > Rhizosphere > Soil | place: USA...
ACTCCGCCTCGTACCCGCGCCAACGGCACAGTAGTCTGTCTCAGGCGCGTTGCTCCGTGTTGTTCGTGACGTTCGATCCAACGACTCACCCGCCGCGCATCTCGATCACTCGGTGTGCCAGCACCGTAGCATCCTCGCCGTCGTGAGTGACGTACACCATCGTCACGTGAGACGCGCGCTGGACGCGCAGGAGCTCGGTGCGCAGCGTGGTACGCAAATCCGGGTCGAGGCTGGAGAGCGGTTCGTCCATCAGCAGGACCGCAGGACGAGCGACAATCGCGCGCGCGAGTGCCACACGCTGCTGCTCGCCACCCGAAAGCTCGTGCGGATATCTCGCGGCGAGTTCCTCGACCCGCACGGTCGCGAGGGCCTCTTGCACTCGTGACGTCCGTTCGGGTTTCGGCATGCCACCTGATTCGAGAACGAACTCAACGTTCTGTCGAACAGTGAGGTGAGGCCACAGCGCAAGGTCCTGGAACACGAAGCCGATGTTCCGTTCATGGGGTACCAGGAGACTCCGCCCTGCGGCTGCGACCTGTCGCCCAGCCAACCACACCTCGCCGGCGTCAGGCACCTCCAGCCCCGCAATAAGCCGCAACAGCGTCGTCTTGCCGCATCCGCTTCGGCCGACGATGACGACAACCTCGCCGGCTGTGACGTCGAGCGACATGTCAGTCAGTGCGCGATGCGCGCCAAACTCTTTTGTGACGTGTCGAACGGACACATGCGGCTCGCTCATCGACGTTCGCGGACCCGCATGGCTGCGGCGAGCAATGCGAGCGGAAGAAAGACGATGGCAGCCTGCAACAGTGCCAGCGCTGCGACGTGCGATGGCGGCGTATTCGCGATGAGCGTGTAGACGCGAATCGGCAGCGTCGCCTCACCAGGCGGCGCAACGAGGATGCTTACGCCGAGCTCGCCAAACGCCATGATGAGAGCAACCATCCACGCCGCGGCCAACCCGAGGCGGACCTGCGGCAGGACGATGCGCCACATGGTGCGAAGCCATCCGGCGCCGCCGACCGCCGCGGCCTCTTCCTGAGAGACGGGAACGTATCGCACGTTGGCGGCCAGTGCCAATGCTGTCAACGGCACGAAGCGCGCCAAATAGCCAAGTACGAGCATGGCATCGGTTCCGTACACCGTTCCTGCGGCGCCCGGCCGGTTCCAGAGACCGATCAGCCCGATGCCGACTATCGTGCTCGGAACCGCAAATACAACCACGAGCAGGATGTCCGCGAGCCGTCCCCCTATGCTTCCCGCTCTCGCGCGCGTATAGCCAAGACAGGCGCCAACGATCACCACAACCGTCGCGCCCACTGCCGCCAGCCACAGGCTGTTCGCGATTGCCTCCCGAGAGCCGGCGAGCACGGCCCCCAATCCTCGGGCACCGAGCGCCTCGCGCACGAGAATGGCGATGGGCAGCACGAGCGCAATCGTGAGGACCGCGACAACACTCGTGGTGGCCGCGCGTCGCCAATCATCGAACGCCACAGGACGGACGCCGACTGGCCGGCTCGTGGTGACGAGCCGGTCTCCAACGAGCCACGCCGCGATTGCCGCGACTGTGAGGCAAAGCAGCAACAGGGGCAAGGCGAGATGAATGGCACGGCCGAAATCGTAGAGCGCCGCGAACGCGGTGAAGACCTCGGTTGTGTACACGCGGACACGGAGCAATCCCGGGACTCCGAACTCCGAAATGGCGAGCACGAAAATCACCAGTCCGCCAGCAAGGACCGCTGGTCCGACGAGCGGCAACGTGATCCGCCGCAGTACGCGCGCGCGCGGCGCGACCAGCAGCGCCGCTTCTTCGAGCCGTCCATCAACGCGGCGCATCGCGACTTCTGTCGCCAGCATGGAAAGCGGATAGAACACGAGGCCGAGCACGAGAATCGCCGCGCCTGGCGTATAGATCCAGTTCGAACACACATAAGTCCAGGCGAGTGCCACGATATAAGGCGGAAACAGGACCGGCGCCGCCAGCGCGAGTCGAAGAAGAGCCTTCGCGGGCATCGTGACGCGCGCCAGCGCGGCACCCAGGGGAGCACCAATGATCGTCGCGACGAGCGCTGTCCCGACGCCAAGGAGAGCCGTGGTCGACAGGAGCTGACGTTGTCGCGCATCGATCAGCAGCGCCGACAGACCCGTCGCACTACCGAGCGATACGGCCAATAAATAGCCAGACGGGAGAAGACAACAGACCACGAATACGGCGAGCGCGAGGCCCACCACCGCAGTCCGACTCGACCACGCACCCCACATTACAACCCCAGAATTGGCGCGAGGCGATTCGTGACGTCTTCGACCCGACTCGCCGCTTTCGCGTAGTCGAGCGTCATCGGCTTGAACGTGTCGATGGCCGGGATGTTCTTCGGGCCAGGCACGCCGGCATGAAGCGGGATCTGAACGGCTTTCGATTGCGCGAGTTGACGCTCGACGTCCGCTGACAGGAGGTAGTCGATCAGTTTGCGCGCTTCCTCCGGATGCGGCGCATTGGCAATCAACGACACCATGTTCGGCATGACGGGCACGCCCAGTCCGTCGCGGTCCGGCAGGACCATGCCAACGGGTTGACCCTCCTCCATAGCGACGTTTACGTCATCGGTGTCGGTGAGACCGACCTTGACGTCGCCGCGTGCGACCAACTCACGCACCACCGAGTTGCCGTCGACAATGCGGACGCCGTTCGCCTTCAAACGACGGAAAAAGTCGTCCATCTTCTCGTCGCCGGCCAACGCATACAAGGCAGCCACGTGAAACGACGTCGACCCGAACCTCGGGTCGGCCATTGCGACCTGTCCTTTCCATTTCGGATCAGCCAGTTCGAAGATGGATGTGGGCGCCTCGTCTTTCTTCACGGCCGTCGTGTTGTAGGCAATCACGCGCATTCGAGCGGAGAAACCGGTCCAGTACCCTTCGGGATCAACGAGCACCGAAGGGATACCCTCCGCGCCGGGTGACCGATACGGCGCAAGGACCTCACGTGATTTCAGTACGAGCGTGCGGACAGGTTCGTTGGACCAGAACACATCTGCCTGCGGCCGGCTCTTCTCTGCGAGCAGCCGGTTGGCAAGACCGGTCGACTTGGTTTCCTCCGTGTCGTACACCGCATTGACCTTGACGCCGGACCGTCGCCCGTAGTCCTGCAGCACCGGTTCGGAGAAGACTCGATCCGTCGACACATAGATCGTGACTTCGCGCGAAGTGCGGTCGGAGCTGCGGCAGCCGACGACGAGCGCAGCCGCAACGGATGCGCCGACGATTGCGCGGCTCGCACCGGCCGTAAACCTGTCACTTCGGGGCATATGCAAAGTCGTCGAATTCGGTAACGCTATCCGCCTTGGTCCAGACGCCAACCTTGCCCGAATCCTTGAAGGTCTCATCGTCCCAGTCGAGTGCCTTCTGGCCGTTGAGACTCACGCGAAAGTGACTGCCCTCGAAATCGACGCGCAGCGTATGCCATTGGTTCGCAGCGACCTTCATGCCCGCGCGTTTCTTCTCGGTGCGCCGGCCGCTAATCGTGTGGTAGATCGTCACGTTGTCTTCGAGCGCGTTCGCGCGGGCGATGTAGTAGTTGTTCGCATCCCGTGCGCGCCAGATGACGCCACCTGCCTGGTCTTCGCGGCCTGAAATCGCTTTGAACTTCACTTCGACGTAGCCATCCTTCAGGTTCGTATCGTCCTTGAGGCACACGGGATAGGTGGCCCGGCCGGATTGCTTCAGGACGTTTGGCTTGCTCGGGGCAGTATCGTCCGGAACCACCGCCCATTTTGCCTGCCCGGTTCCCGTCTGTATCGCGGTCCAGCCGGCGGGTGGTTTCCCCGGTTGTTCGTTGTCGAAGGTCACGCGCGCGGTCGGCCCCCCGACCAGCGTCAGTATCACGGTCAGCAGTATTGTCTTCATGGGACGTGCTCCTCGTGCCTGCGTGCCTCTTCCGGCGGGCGCAGGTGATGAAACGAGTTGTAGAGAACAAGATCGTATCCAATCTTGAGGACGCCGCCGATGACCAGCGGCCCGGCAAGAGCGACGTGCTGCATCACTGCTCCCGCAGACGAAGGCCCGACGGCCCACGCGACGTTCCGCGTGACGTTCGTGACCCCGCTCGCAAAGGTGCGTTCGGTTCGCTTGACGAGGTGCGTTCGGTTCGCTTGACGAGGTGCGTTCGGTTCGCTTGACGACCGCCATCACGTACGACTGTGGCGTGTGGGCACATCCATCTCGACGAGCGCCTCACGTGCCAGGAAGAGCGCAGCGGCAATCGGTGCGGTGGGCGATGCAGGCGCGGCGATCAGAAACAGGCTCGATGGGAGATGTGTCCACACCATCGTGTTCAACAGCCCGATACGACGGGATAGCCACGCGGCTGCGACATGGGACAAGGCATTGAGCGTGCGGGCCGCGAAGAACAGAACGGCAAGACTCGCTTCAGACATTCCGTAGCGATGGAAAAACCAGTACGCAATCAGCGCTGAACTGAGAAAGCCGCCGCCGATGCTGTCGAGGCCGAACAAGAGGGCGAGCCGCATAATCACGCGTCGGCTGCCGGGATCGAGAGCCGGCCGCGCAATCTCCGACTTCCAATGTCTCTCGATCTCTACACGCGGCGTCAATCGGCGATACGGCACGATGCACAGCAACATCGCAAGACCGCACATCAGGAACGTCGCGCGATGCGCGGTGTCAGATTTCGTCTCCGCCACGCGCATCAGGAACGTCGGAATCGCCGCCGCCAGTGCGCCCAACGCGTGACGAGCGTCCAGCACCACGTTGTACCAAGCGAGCGCCCACGTCTGCCCACCGGTCGAGACGATTTGCGGGAGAATCGCCTGATCGAGAGCTGATGCTGCCCCGCGATCGCGTCCCATGCCGTTCAACATCCCGGCGAACGCGAACGCAACGAGGGCCACGGCATCGGTGAGCACGGCAAGCGCGATGTAGCCCGTTGCGCTGAGTATCGTCAGGCCGACGAGGACGCGCCGCCGGCCCCAGTCGTCGCCGCGAAGGCTGACGAGAACCGTCGCGAGAGATGATCCGGCAAGGCCGACGCCGATCAACAATCCGATCGCCGTTGCCGAACATCCCACCTCAGAGAGGTAGATCGCCAGCATCACCCCAACGAGACTGACGGTCAGCGAACGCAGGAATGCGGCTGCATAGATCAGGCGCCCGTCACGGTCCTTCACATCGTTGGCCCGCTATTGCTTCGATGCAGTCGCGTTCGATTTACCGAGCTCCGCGAGCGCCGCCTTGAACCCGGCGGCCAGCTTTTCGGCCGGTCCCGTTCCCCAATAGTGGAGAAAGTAAATCGTCGGCTGCGTCGTCGTCATATGGTGATGGATGGCGACGACGTCGAGGCCGTTTTTGCGTAGCGCCTTCAAGACCGGCGTGACCTCGCTCGCAACCATCGCGACATCGCCGGCAACCGCCGCTTTGTCGTTCGTGCCGACGAATGCTGCCCACGTGTTCAGACCCATACGCGCGTTGATCGGCGCTCCCATCTCGGTGATCTTCAGGTCGTCGCGGCCGATGGTGATCTTGTAGACGTTGCCGCTCTGTTCGCCCTGAGTCCCGACGATCTGCGCGAGCTTCGCCGTATCGACCTTAGCGTTCGTCGCGTTCGTCGACGCTGGGGCCGAACCGGGGGCTCCAGCCGGTTTCGCCGATCCTTTCCCGATCAGATCCAGCGCCGGTTTCAGCTTCGTGGCCAGCTCCGACGGTGCGCCGTGTCCGTGCACGTGCATGTAGAAGATGCGCGGCTCCTCCCAGAAGAAATGGTTGTGGAGAGCTGTGACCTCGAGGTCGTTATCGAGCAATGCGGACATCACGGGGTTCACTTCGTCCTGCGTCAGGACCAGATCGCCCATCATGACGTCCATTCCTGTCCCCCTGGTGAATGCGACCCACCCGCCGAAACCAAATGGCGTCGGCGTCTTGATGTTTGCCACGGCCACACTCAGGTCGTTCCTCGGGATGTTGACCTTGAGGACGTTGGCCTTGTAGTCGCCTGTCTTGCCTAACGTCGCGAGCACCTGCTGGTAGTCCGCGGGCATGTCCTGCGCCCAGGCGGACGAGCAGACGATCGACGAGAATCCAATCGCTGCTATGAATTGCTTCATGATGACCCTCCAACACCTTGGGATATGGCCTGTTGTTCCGAACCGACGGTCGCGCTCGCGAGGGGCAGGACGATGCGAAATAGGGAGCCGCGCTCGGGACGGGGCTCGACCGCAATTCGTCCACCGTAGATTTCCCCGGCCCATTTCGCAATGGCCAGCCCGAGACCGGTTCCGCCGCGGTCCCGCGAACGAGCTTCATCGACGCGAAACACATGGTCCAAGATGCGCTCGCGATGCCAGGACACGCACGCCCACGATGTTATCGAGCTACCGCCAGTGCGTACCTGACTTTTCTGTCAGGAACGCATCGCTGTAGAGAGTCCCTCTTCTTGACACAAACGTCAGCAAGATCTCAGGTGCACTGCTTTCGCCAGTCGCTACGATGCTCGCCAACCAGCGCGGGCCCTGCTTCTTGAAAAGATGAACGAGAGGTCACCGTGACCGGCACGCTCGTCAAGAAAAACGGCGTGCAAATGATTTACATCGAATCGGTGAGGTGACGTCATCAGCGCTTCTGATCTCGTGAGAAGCGTGATCGTCATCCTCAGCGTCATCGCGCGTATTGCTGCGGTGAAGTCACTTTCGCGGCTGCTGTCGCTGCGCATTCAGCGCCGCGTCGTACGCGATGATCCCACTTCTCACGCGGCGCTTGTCGAGGGTTGACGTGCGGCGGGCGGAGCGCTTGACGGGGCTCCAGTGGTTGCGGACTATAGGGTGCGTGACGCGCACAACTGTGAAAAGACCGTTGGAGCATCGCCCAACCCTACGCCTGACGGCGATGCTCCTGCTTGTGTGGAGCGGCACCATTGCGGGCGCCGCACAGGAAGCGGCTCCACAACCGTTAGCCCTGAATGCGGCGGTCGACCTGGCGCTGCGCAATCACCCAGGCGTGCACGAGGCACAGGCCGGGGCGCGCGCTGCGTCACGTGAGATTGGAGTCGCTCGTGCCGCTTACCTGCCACGTCTCGATTTCCTGTGGCAGGTGAACCGCGCTACGCGCAACAACGTATTCGGGCTCCTCCTCCCGCAGCCGGTGATACCCGCGGTGTCGGGACCGGTCCTCGGTACCGAGGCGCTCGACGGTGTGTGGAGTACTGCGGGCGGACTATTGCTTTCCTGGGAAGCCATCGACTTCGGGCGGCGCAGCGCGAGCGTCGACGTGGCCCGTGCGGATTCACATTTCGCCGCCGCGCAACGCGAGGTGGCGGAACTGGAAATCGCCAGCGCCGCGGCAAATGCGTACCTCGAGGTCGTCGCGGCCGATGCGGCGCTTCGGGCAGTCCGGGCGAACGTCGATCGCCTCGAGGTATTTGCGAAGACGGTGCGCACGCTCGTGGCGAACCAGCTCAGAGCGGGGGCGGAGCAATCGCGCGCCGAGGCGGAGCTCGCCGCGGCGAGGAACCGGCTGATCGAGGCACAGCGGAACGTCGATATTGCGAGGCTGGCGCTCGCGGAGGCGATCGGGGTGCCGACGACGGCGGTTGCAGTCGATCCAGGCTCGTTGTTGGAAGTTCCCGCAACGCCTCCCGTGGCGGCATTCGATGTGGCATCGCACCCGCGCGCCGCGGCAGCCAATGCGCAGGCAGACGAGGTGCGCGCCCGCGATCGCGCGCTCGAACGGTCCTACTTTCCGCGTGTGGAGCTGCAGTCGGCAGTCGCCGGCCGTGGCGTGAACAGAGATGTCGAGGGGAATCCGAGTGGCTTAGGCCTGACGGTTCCGAACTGGGCTATCGGGCTGACGGTCACCTTTCCCTCGTTCGAGATCTTCCGGACAGAGGCGCGCCGGCGCGTCGAAGCCGAGCGGCTGCAGGAAGCATCGGCGCATTACGATCGCACGCTGCAGGTGCTGCAGGCGCAGGAGGCACGTGCGCGCGTAGTGATGACCGCTGCGTTGCAGATTGCGGGCAACACTCCGCAGCAGCTCCAGGCCGCGCGCGACGCCGATACACAGGCGCGGGCACGTTACGACGCCGGACTCACGACTGCTCTCGAGGTTGCCGAGGCACAACGCCTCCTCGCCGACGCTGAATCCGCGAACGCTGTGGCAAGCCTCGGTGTTTGGCGCGCCCTGCTGGCTGAAGCCGTGGTCAAAGGCGACCTGAAGCCGTTCCTCGATCAAGTGCGAGCGCCGCACGCATCCCGCATCTCTCAATAGAGGCCTCAGACCATGTGGCTCATTCGCGCCGCCTTAGGACGACCCATCACGGTACTGATGATTGTGCTCGGGGTGGGACTCACATCTGCGCTTGCGCTGCAACGCATGCGCGCCGACATCCTGCCCGAGCTCGGGACGCCGGTTCTGTACGTCGCGCAGGCGTATGGCGGCATGGATCCCGCGCAGATGGAAGGCTATCTCGTGAACTATTACGAGTTTCACTTCCTCTACATCAACGGCATCGACCGGGTCGAGTCGAAGTCGATCCAGGACGTCGGCCTCGTCGCCCTCTACTTCCATCCGGGCACGGACATGGCCCAGGCGCTGGCGGAAACCGTCGCGCAGGTCAATCGCGCTCGCGCGTTCATGCCCCCAGGCACCGTCCCCCCTGTGGTGCTTCGACAGGATGCGGGCAGCATGCCCGTCGGCTACGTCACGTTTGCGAGCGAGACACGCAGCCTCAACGAGATCCAGGACCTGGCGCTCTTTCGCGTGCGTCCGATGTTCGGCACGCTGCCCGGTGTCTCCGGGCGTCCACCCTTTGGCGGCAATCAGCGGACGATCGTCATCAACGTGGATCCGAATCGACTGCGTGCATACGGGCTGTCGGCCGACGAGGTCATCCAGGCGGTCGCGAAGAACAACGTGATTGTCCCGTCCGGATACGTTCGCGTCGGAGACGAAGCCAAGGCTGCTCCGATCAACGCCGTCGTGCGTAACATCGATGAACTGCTCGAGGTTCCACTTCGACCCGGCGCTGGCGCGACCGTGTTCCTCCGTGATGTCGGAAGTGTCCAGGACACGATGGACATCCTGGCCGGCTACGCGATCGTGAACGGCCGGCGCAGCGTGTACCTGCCCGTGATCAAGCGTGCAGACGCGTCGACACTCGACGTCGTGGGCGAAGTCCGGCGTGCACTGCCACAGATGCGTGCGCTCGTACCCGAGGACATCACGGTCGATTTCGCATTCGACCAGTCGGAATACGTCACGAGCGCGATCCGATCGCTCACGATCGAGGGGCTTCTGGGCGCGTTTCTGACAGGCGTTGCCGTTCTGGTCTTCCTCCGCGACGTGCGTGGGGCGCTGATCGTCATCATGACGATTCCTCTCGCGCTGCTGGCGGCAGTTGTCGGCTTGTGGATCGCCGGGCAGACGATCAACCTCATGACGCTTGGTGGACTGACGCTCGCCATCGGCATTCTCGTCGACGAATCAACGGTGGCGATTGAAAACATCCATACGCACATGCGCCGCGAACGCAACACGGCGTTGGCCGTCTTGAACGCCGGTGCGGAGGTCGCCATCCCGCAGTTCCTGGCGATGCTGTGTGTGGCTGCTGTGTTCACGCCGGCACTCTTCATGGTGGGGCCCGGCAGGGCGCTGTTCGTTCCACTCGCACTGGCCGTCGCGCTCGCCATGACCGCCTCCTACTTCCTGGCGCGCACCTTCGTGCCGGTCATGGCGACCTGGCTGCTCCGCCCCTCACACCCATCGACCTCCTCCACGGGAAGGTTCGAACGAGCGCACGAGCGATATGGGGTCGCGCTGAATCGTCTGATTGCACATGGTGGCGTGGTGATGGCCCTCTATTTGGCGATTACCGTGGGAGTCGTTTTGGTGTTCGGCAACATCATAGGCAACGAAATTTTTCCACGTGTCGATACAGGTCAGCTCCAGATGCGAATCAAGGCGCCCCCGGGTACCCGAGTCGAACGCACTGAGCTCATCGCACAGAAGATTCTCCAGTTCTTTGCGAAAGAAGCGGGGCCGGAACACATTCGCGGCTCCATCGGATACGTGGGTGTTCAGCCCACGAGCTACCCGATCAACACGATCCTGCTCTGGACCAGTGGACCGCATGAAGCCGTCCTCCGCGTGGCTCTCGACCCAGACGCTCGTGTTTCTACGGAGGCACTGAAAGAACGGCTGCGCGCCAGTCTGGACACGCTCGCGCCGGGAACGACGATCGCGTTCGAGCCTGCCGACATCGTGAGCCAGGTGATGAGCTTCGGCGCGTCCACGCCGATCGAGGTCGCCGTGTCCGGGGCGGACTTCGCCGCGAGCCGCAAATTCGCGGACCGTATTCGCGCGAACATGGCGCACATCCCGAGCCTTCGGGACGTGCAGTTCGCGCAGTCGCTCGCGTACCCCAGCTTGAATATCCAGGTGGATCGCGAACGCGCCGGACAGCTCGGGGTGACGGTTCAGGACGTCGGACGTGCTCTCGTGGCTTCAACCTCGTCCACGCGCTTCACACAGCCGCTCTACTGGGCGGCGCCGAATGGGGTTTCTTATCAGGTGCAGGTCGAAATTCCGCAGTCGCTCACCAATTCCCCTGGAAGTCTCGAGACAATTCCCGTCTCGCACGGCGATAGCCTCTATCCCCTGGTTGGGGACGTCGCAACAATCTCGGAAGGCACGACGATCGGGCAGTATGACCGGATCAACCAGCAGCGAATGGTGACGATCACTGCTGACCTGAAGGACGTTGACCTCGGGACCGCAGCTGGCCAGGTCAGTCAGGCGATCGCGTCCGCGGGTCAAGCACCACGCGGCGTGTCCGTAGCCGTGAGAGGTCAGATTGCACCCATGCAGCAGACGTTGAACGGCCTCCGAACGGGGCTGTTGCTCGCGATTGTCGCCATCTTCATCTTGCTTGGCGCATACTTCCAGTCGCTGCGAATCGCCGTCATCGTGATCGCAACGGTTCCTGCAGCCATGGGGGGCGTCCTGCTCGCGCTCGCGATTGCGCGCGACACGCTGAATGTTCAGTCATTCATGGGCGCCATCGTCGCGATCGGTGTCGCCGTCGCGAATGCGATTCTTCTCACGACCTTCGCTGAACAATCGAGGATGACGGGAAATTCGTCGGCAGCGGCAGCGGCTGACGGTGCGTTCAGCCGCCTGCGACCGATCCTGATGACGACATCGGCGATGGTGGTCGGCATGATCCCGCTCGCCCTCGGCGCGGCGCAGACTGCGCCACTCGGCCGCGCCGTAATCGGCGGCCTCATCGGGGCGACGGCGGCAACGCTGTTCGTGCTGCCGGCCGCGTTTGCCGTCGTACAATCCCGCGCGCCGCGCCGATCGGCTTCGATGGATCCGCACGATCCGTCATCGACGTTCTACGCCGGCGGACCACGGGAGGCGATGTGAGGAGACTTACTGCAGGATACCTCGTCGCATTTCTCGGTGCGGGCGGTGCACTTGCCTGCGGCTCGGGCTCGGAAGTGATCGGCGAGACGCGCCAGGCAGAGCGCAGCGCGGGCCAGCCCGCCGAGCAACCTGTGATCGTCGCGCCTGTCGTGTCACGGCCACTCGAGCGAACGCTCCCGTTGCCAGGCGACCTGCAGGCCTTCCAGGACGTGGAGATTCATGCGCGGGTGCAGGGATTCCTCGAACATATCACCGTAGACCGCGGATCCACGGTCCGGCGAGGCGCCGTGCTGGCTCGGGTTGTTGCGCCTGAACTACGCGCGCAGCTGAGCGAGGCGGAAGCAAAGGTGCAGGCCGCGGAAGCGCAGCTCGCCGAAGCGAACGCCGCTCTCATAGCCGAACGGTCGACGTTTGAACGGCTGTCGCAGGCATCCGCTACGCCAGGAGTGGTGGCAGGCAACGACGTCGACGTGGCCCGGCAGAAGGTGGAGGCCGCGCGAGCACGCGTGGAGGCAGCGACGAAGACCGTTGAGGCCATGCGGCAGGGCGCGCGCTCGGTTCGCGACATTGAAGGGTACCTGCACATAGCAGCGCCCTTTGACGGCGTGATTACCGAGCGGTCCGCGCACGTCGGCAGCCTGGTCGGTCCGAACTCAGGACCGATCGTGCGGATCCAGCAAGTCAATCCACTTCGCCTGGTCGCCGCCATTCCGGAGGCGTACGTCGCCAGCGTAGCAATCGGCCACTCTATTCCGTTCACCATCACGGCGTTTCCAGGCGAGACGTTTACCGGTAGGGTGACGCGCGCCGCCCATGCGCTCGATCCGAAGACAAGGACGATGGCTGTCGAACTGGACGTCAACAACCCCGCGGGGAGGCTTGCGCCCGGCATGTTTGCCGAGATCCGTTGGCCGGTCCGCCGCATGACGCTCTCCTTGTTCGTCCCGAAATCCGCAGTCACATCCACGACCGAACGCACGTTCGTGGTGCGCGTGCGCGACAGCGTCGCGGAGTGGGTGGACGTGAAACGCGGCGCACCGATGGACGATCTGCTCGAGGTGTTCGGCGACCTGAAGCCAGGTGACCAGGTTGCCGTCCGCGGCACCGACGAAATCCGCGCCGGTACGCGGGTCCGGCCTGCGCAACAGGCCGCAAAGTGAACGCGCGTTGTGCTGCCGTGCGCGCGCTGACGGTCGCCTGCCTGCTGCACGCGGCAGCCTCCGCGGCGCAAGACGCGTCGCCGCCTACGCTGCGCGCCGGCACATTGAACGGGCACTTGCAGATCGACGGGCGGCTCGACGAGTCCGAGTGGAGCGCCGCCGAGATCGCGGACACGTTCACGCAAACCGACCCGTCAGAAGGCGCTCCAGCATCGGACCGCACAGTTGTCCGCGTGCTGGCAGGCTCGAAAGCGATCGTCATCGGCATCGTCTGCGCAGACACCGATCCGTCCGGCATCGTGAGCTTCAGCGTGCGCCGCGACGCAACCCTCACCTCGGAAGATCACGTGCGCGTCGTCCTCGGTCCGTTTCTCGACGGGCGCTCGGGCTACGTGTTCTCGGTGAATCCGAGCGGTGCTCGCTACGACGGTCTGATCAACCCGGGCGGCGAAAGCGACAACCCGGACTGGGACGGGATCTGGGAGGCGGCAACGTCGCGCACTGAGACCGGGTGGACCGCCGAAATCTGGATCCCGGTGCAGACGTTGAGTTTCAACCCGCGGCTGCGCGAGTGGCATTTCAACGTCCAGCGGCGAATTCAGCGCAAGCTGGAAACCGACCGATGGGCGTTCCCGGCGCGTCAGTATCAGGTCACGCAAACGAGCCGGGCCGGTTTGGTTGTCGGACTGCCGGAGTTTGATCTGGGCCTCGGTC
>Ga0307411_10000553_pt1 | contig 13299 bp, 10 predicted proteins | sample DK1Ometagenome_2_FD_203712 | JGI IMG/M metagenome (GOLD analysis project Ga0307411, IMG submission 203712) | Maize rhizosphere microbial communities from greenhouse at UC Davis, California, United States - DK15-O-1 | ecosystem: Host-associated > Plants > Roots > Rhizosphere > Soil | place: USA...
CAGCCAGCACCGCGACCACCGGATACTCGCGCGCGGGCCCCGCACGGAGGTGCACGTCCTTGGTGGTGATCGCGGTCTGCGCCGCGGCCAGCACGGGCACGACCATCGCCGCCAGAATCCGAAGAAGGCCGGGGCCGAGCTTCGACATCACGTTTCTCCCCTCGCGGCGAAGCCGGATCGACGACAAGGTTAGGAGGGCGTCGGCAGCGCGCCTTGATCGGCGTCATGCGGCCGGCGTTCGTCGCTCACGGCGCTTCGCCCTCGCGTGACCCGCGAAGAGGCCGGATTCCCGGCCTGACGCCGGGATCGCCGGCAGAAGCGACAATAGGCGATCGGCCCGCGTGCTCCGCGCGGGCTCTTCCTTTTCCGGAACCCGTTTTCGGGTCGCACCATGGCTCAGTACGTCTTCACCATGAACCGGGTCGGCAAGATCGTGCCGCCCAAGCGCCAGATCCTCAAGAACATCTCGCTGTCGTTCTTCCCTGGCGCCAAGATCGGCGTGCTCGGCCTGAACGGCTCCGGCAAGAGCACCTTGCTGAAGATCATGGCCGGCATCGACCACGACATCGAGGGCGAGGCGACGCCGATGCCGGGCCTGAAGATCGGCTATCTGCCGCAGGAGCCGGTGATGAATCCGGACCAGACCGTGCGCGAAGCGGTCGAGGAGGGCATCGGCGGCGCGCTCGCCGCGAAGAAGCGCCTCGACGAGGTCTATGCCGAATACGCCGAGCCGGACGCCGATTTCGACAAGCTCGCCGCCGAGCAGGCCGAGCTCGAAGCGCTGATCGCGACCGCCGGCAGCGAGAACACCGACCTGCAGCTCGAGATCGCCGCCGACGCGCTGCGCCTCGCGCCGTGGGACGCGGTGATCGGCAAGCTGTCGGGCGGCGAGAAGCGCCGCGTCGCGCTGTGCCGGATGCTGCTCTCGAAGCCCGACATGCTGCTCCTCGACGAGCCGACCAACCACCTCGACGCCGAGTCGGTCGACTGGCTCGAACAGTTCCTGCAGCGCTTCCCCGGCACCGTGGTCGCGATCACCCACGACCGCTACTTCCTCGACAACGCCGCCGAGTGGATCCTCGAGCTGGACCGCGGCTCCGGCATTCCGTACAAGGGCAACTACTCGACCTGGCTCGAGCAGAAGGAGGCCCGCCTCGAGCTCGAACAGAAGACCGAGGACGCGCGCACCAAGGCGATGAAGAAGGAGCTCGAGTGGGTGCGCCAGAACCCGAAGGGACGCCAGGCCAAGAGCAAGGCGCGGATCGCGCGTTTCGAGGAGCTCGCCGACACCGACTACCAGAAGCGCAACGAGACGAACGAGATCTTCATCCCGGTCGCCGACCGGCTCGGCCACGAGGTGATCGAGTTCGAAGGCGTCAGCAAGAGCTTCGGCGACCGCCTGCTGATCGACAACCTGAGTTTCAAGGTACCGGCCGGCGCGATCGTCGGCATCATCGGCCCGAACGGCGCCGGCAAGTCGACCCTGTTCCGGCTGATCTCGGGCAAGGAGAAGGCCGACAGCGGCAACGTCAAGATCGGTCCGACCGTCAAGATGGCGTTCGTCGAGCAGTCGCGCGAGTCGCTCGAGTCCGACAAGACCGTCTGGCAGGACGTCTCCGGCGGCCTCGACAACCTCGTCGTCGGCAAGTTCGTGATGCCGTCGCGGGCCTACCTCGGCCGCTTCAACTTCAAGGGCAACGACCAGCAGAAGCTGGTCGGCAACCTGTCGGGCGGCGAACGCGGCCGCCTTCATCTGGCCAAGACGCTGATCGCCGGCGGCAACGTGCTGATGCTCGACGAGCCGTCGAACGACCTCGACGTCGAGACGCTGCGCGCGCTCGAGGACGCGCTGCTCGAGTTCGCCGGCTCGATCATGGTGATCAGCCACGACCGCTGGTTCCTCGACCGCATCGCGACCCACATCCTCGCCGCCGAGGGCGACTCGAAGTGGTTCTTCTTCGACGGCAACTACCAGGAGTACGAGGCCGACAAGAAGAAGCGCCTCGGCGAGGAAGGCGCGCGTCCGCACCGGCTGCGCTTCAAGGCGCTGAAATAGTTCACGGCGTCGCGCCGCGCCGACCGCAGAGAGATCGAGGGGCATTGAACCGCGGAGGCGATCCGCGCTCAAAATTCGGCTTGGTCCACCGCGACCCGCCCTGCGCCTGCCGACACCCATGATCGATCCGTTCCGCTCCGCGCGCCCGTTCGGGCTGCTTTCCCTGGCCGCCCTGTCGATGCTGACGGCGGGCTGCGCCGCGCTGAAGGTTCCGGGCCCGGCCTCGGGTGCGAGCGCCGCATCGTCGACCGCGAGCGCGACGACCCCGGCGCGTCCGCCGGCCGCCGGCCCAGCGGTCTCGGCCTCGGGCGTGCCGCCGGGCAGCCCGCAGCCCGGTCCGCCGCCGTCGAGCGCGCAGCCGTTCGCGAACGTCATCAAGGACGCGAAGAAGATCGACGGCCTCTTCACGCTCTATCAGCGCGAGGAGCGCGCCTGGATCGAGTTGCGGCCGGAGGATTTCGGCAAGCCGTATTTCCTGTCGCCGAAGCTCTCGACCGGGATCGGCGAGGCGCGCCTGTTCGGCGGCTCGATGGACACGCCGCAAGTGATCGAATTCCGGCGCGTCCACAACCAGGTCCAGATGATCGCCCGCAACACGCGCTTCATGGCGAAGGCCGGCACGCCGGAAGGGCGCGCGGTCGCGGCGGCGTTCTCTCCCAGCCTGCTGGCGAGCGCCACGGTCGCGAGCCAGCCGCATCCGACCTCGAAGTCGGTGCTGGTCGAGCTGAACGCGCTGTTCATCAACGACATGCTCGGTCTCGGCATGGACCTGCAGCGCGCGTTCCGCCAGGGCTACGGCTTCGATGCGCGCAACTCCGCGATCACGACGCTGCGAGGCAAGCCGGACATGGTGGCGCTCGAGGTGCTGGCCCATTTCGCGACCGGGTCGATCTCGGTGCCGCAGCCGGGCACGCCGCCCGGTGCACCGGTGCCGACCACGCCGCGCTCGCTGCCCGATCCGCGCAGCATGTTCATGACCGTGCACTACTCGATCGGCCGCCTGCCGGCCGAGCCGATGGCGGCGCGGCCGACCGATCCGCGCATCGGCTTCTTCAGCGCGCGTCAGCAGGATTACAGCGACGACCTCGTGCGCACGCCGACGGTGCGCCACGTGCAGCGCTGGCGGCTCGAGAAGAAGGACCCGGCCGCCGAGCTGTCCGAGCCGGTGAAGCCGATCGTCTACTGGCTCGACCGCACGATCCCGCTGAAGTACCGCGACGCGATCAGTGCCGGCATCCTCGAGTGGAACAAGGCGTTCGAGCGGATCGGCTTCAAGAACGCGATCGAGGCGCGGGTCCAGCCCGACGATGCCGACTTCGACACGCTCGACGTCGGCGTCGCGTCGGTGCGCTGGATGACGAACGCGGCCGCCGCGTTCGGGGCGACCGGGCCGAGCCACGTCGACCCGCGCAGCGGCGAGATCCTCGACGCCGACATCGCCATCGAGAGCCTCGACGTGCGGGCGCGGCGCGCCTTCCGTGCCCAGGTGCTGCTGAACGCGACCGACTGGAACAAGGTGATGCAGGTCCCGGCCGACCTCTCGCAGAGCACGCCCGATCCGCGCGCCTGCGATTACGCCGACATGGCGGCCGACCAGATGACCTATGCGCTCGACGTGCTCGACGCGCGCGGCGACCTCGAACCGTCCAGCCCCGAGGCGCAGCGCTTCGTGCTCGACTACCTGACCGCGGTGACGATGCACGAGGTCGGCCACACGCTCGGCATGCGCCACAACTTCCGCGCGTCGCGCATCCACACCGATGCGCAGCTCTCCGATCCGGAGTTCACGCGCACCCACGCGCTGACCGGCTCGGTGATGGAGTACGCACCGGTCAACCTGGCGCGGCCGGGCGGGCGGATGGTGCAGCCTTTCCAGCTCACGCTCGGTCCGTACGACTACTGGGCGATCGAGTACGCGTACAAGCCGCTCGATCCGGCCGCGGAGGTGGCCGAGCTGCGCAAGATCGCGTCGCGCGGAGTCGAGACCGACCTGGCCTATGCGACCGACGAGGACAACTTCCTCGGCATCGATCCGGACGCGCTGCACTTCGACCTCGGCAACGATGTCGCCGCGTTCGCGAAAAAGCGGATCGCGATCGCGCGCGACCTCTTCAAGCGCCAGGAGACGCGCGAGTTCCGGCCCGGTCAGGACTACACCGTGCTGCGCCGCTCGCTCGCTTATGCGGTCGGCGACGTCGCCAATGCGGTCGGCGTGCTTGGCCGCCAGATCGGCGGCGTGCGCACCTTGCGCGACTACCCCGGCAGCGGTCGCGATCCGCTGCAGCCGGTGCCGGCGGCGCAGCAGCGCGAAGCGCTCGACGTGATCGCACGCGGCCTGTTCGCGGCCGACAGCCTGGTCATCTCGCCGGCGCTGCAGCGCCGCCTCGCACCCGACTTCGAGGAGCGCAGCGACGCCGTGTTCTCGGGCGAATCGGCGGTCGCGACCGACTTCTCGCTCGCCCAGCGCGTGTTCTCGGTGCAGCGCACGTCGCTCGGCCAGCTGATGAGCGACCCGGTCGCGTCGCGCATCGTCGACAGCCAGGACAAGACCACGAATCCGGCCGACGCCTTCCAGCTCGCCGAGCTGTACGGCCGCCTGCAGCGCGAGATCTGGAGCGAGCTCGCGAACCGTTCCGACATCGCGCCGGCCCGCCGCGAACTGCAGCGCGAGCACGTCAATCGCCTCGCCGCCGCCGCGCTGCGGCCCGGTGCGTCGAGCCGCGCCGACGTGCGCAGCCTGCTGCGCGCGCAGACGCAGTCGCTGCTCGCGCAGATCCAGGCGGCGCTCGCGAAGCGCAGCTTCGGCGCCGACACGCAGGCCCATCTCCGCGACAGCGCCGACACGCTGGCGCAGGCGCTCTCGGCGCGTCTGCAGCGCACCGGCGTCTGAGGGCGGCGAGCGGCTCGCTCGCTGTCCAGCCGGCCGATTGCGGCCGCACGCGGCCGGCCGGCCGACAAGTCGCGGGGGCGCCCCTTCGTTCGCGACCTCGATCCGGTCGTTCGTCGCAGCGAACGCCGATCCGGCTCGACGCGCCCGGAGGCTGCCGCTATCGTGCCCGCATGAAGGCGTCCGACACGGCTGCGATCGCGCCGTCCGACCGTGAACCGAGCTCGCTGAGCGGCGCGTTCACCTTGCCGCGCGTCGGCATCGCGCTGGCGCTCGCGGTGCTGCTCGCCGCCGCGCTGAACCCGATCTACGTGACGCCGTTCCCGATCCTGCTCGGCCGCATGCTCGTCATCGCGATGCTGCTGCTGGTCGCCTTCACCCTGGCCGGCGCCTGGCGCGTCCCCGGGCTGCCGCGCTGGGTCGCGCAGGTCGTCGCCGTGGCGCTGGTCGCGCCGATCGCGACCTTCCTGGTCTACCTGCCGTCGATCTGGTTTCCGGGCGTGTCACGGCTGCACGAAGGCTATGTGACCGGCTACACGATCATCGCCGGCTCGGCACTCGTGATCGGCCCGCTGCTCGCGCTCGGCGCGCTGTATCGCGAGCGCGATGCGCAGGCGCGCTCGGCGGCGCTGCATTTCGAGCTCGAGCGCAGCACGCTCGAGAAGCAGGCCCTCGATGCGCGACTGAAGCTGCTGCATGCGCAGGTCGAGCCGCACTTCCTGTTCAACACGCTCGCGAACGTGCAGGCGCTGGTCGAGTCGGGCTCGCCGCAGGCCGGGCCGGTGCTGCGCAGCCTGATCGCCTACCTGCGCGCCGCGATGCCGCGCCTGCAGTCGGTCAGCACGACGCTCGGCGCGGAAGCGGCGCTGGTGCGCGCCTACCTCGAGCTGATGCAGATGCGCATGCCGGATCGGCTGACGTACCGGATCGACATTCCGGAGGCGCTCGGCGCGCTGCGTTTTCCGCCGATGGCGCTGCTGACCCTGATCGAGAATGCGGTCCGGCACGGCATCGACCCGAGCGAGGACGGCGGGCGCATCGAGGTCGGCGCGCGCCGTGATCCGGGCGACGGCCGCATCCGCGTCTTGGTGCAGGACACCGGGGTGGGCATGCAGGACAGCGCCGAGACCGGCACCGGCCTGGCGAACCTGCGCGAGCGCCTGCAGGCCTTCTTCGGAGCCGACGCGGCGCTCGAGCTGCACGAAGTCGTGCCGCACGGCGTGCGCGCCGAGATCGTCTTCGCACTCGCCGAGGACAACACCGTCGACGCGACGCCGGCCCTCGCGGGAGCACGCCCGTGAGCGGGCCGACCGCGCTGATCGCCGACGACGAGCCGCTGCTGCGCGAGCGCTTGCGCAGCCACCTCGGACGCCTCTGGCCCGAGCTCGCGATCGTCGCCGAGGCGCGCAACGGCCGCGAGGCGGTCGAGCTGTTCGACCTGCACGCGCCGCAGGTCGTCTTCCTCGACGTGCAGATGCCGGGGCTGAACGGCGTCGAGGCGGCGCGCTCGATCGGCCGCCGCGCCGAGGTCGTGTTCGTCACCGCGTACGAGCAGTACGCGGTGCAGGCGTTCGCGCAGGGTGCGCTCGACTACCTGGTCAAGCCGTTCGAGGTCGAGCGGCTCGCCGACACGGTGCAGCGCCTGCAGGCGCGCCTGCTGCAGCCGCGCGATTCGACCGGGCGGCCGCTCGAATCGGTGCTCGACGAGCTCGCCGCCGAGCTGAAGCGGCGCGCCGGGCTCGACGGCAGCGCGCGCCGGCATCTGCGCTGGATCAAGGCGTCGGTCGGCTCGACGACGCGCCTGATCCCGGTCGAGCAGATCGCATTCCTGCGCTCGGACGAGAAGTACACGCTGGTGGTCTGGGAGGGCGGCGAGGCGCTGATCCGCAAGTCGATTCGCGAGCTCGCCGACGAGCTGGACCCGGAGTCGTTCGCGCAGATCCACCGTTCGGTGATCGTCAACCTGCGCCAGGTCAGCCAGGTCGACCGCGGCCTGAACGAGACCGCCGAAGTGAAGTTGAAGAACCGGAACGACGTGCTGCCGGTCAGCCGCAGCTTCGTCCACATCTTCCGGCAGATGTGACAGCGCGCCCGTCGGGGCGCGCGTCGATCGACCTTGCGAGCGCGCCGCTCGGCGCGCGGATCGCTCACTCGACGCAGACGCCCGCGCCGTGGTCGTCGATCGCGTCGTTGAGCGCGACCAGCGCCGCAGGGCGATGGCCGATGACCTCGACCCTCGGCAACTCGACGGCGGTGGCTTGCAGTGTCTTCGCAGGCGCCGCGCGGGTGCTGCCGAACAGCTCGGACCCGACGGCGAAGGTGCCACCGGCCAGCAGCGCGAAGGTCAGGACGGCGGAGAAGATGCGTTCGGTCATGGTGGGCTCCGGTTCGGGTTTCGTCGGTGCGACGGCTCGATGGAATGAACTCTAGGGACCGCTGCGGGGCGCGGAAAGCCGGTTGCGACGAAGTGCGGTTTGCGAGGGACGGGCTGCCGCTGCGGCCGAAGGACGGTGAGCAGCGCCAGCGTCCCGCCGTCGAGTCAGGCCGCCTTCGGGGTGCGCCGGCCGATCACTTCGACGCGGGGCAGCTGGATCACCGGCATCGCGGCGGTTTCGGCGCGTGCGGCTGTGGCGTGCTGGACCGCGTTGTTCGATGCGAAGGTGATGGTCGCGGCGGACAGCACGGCGAAGACGGCAGCGTAGGCGGTGAGGCGGCTGATCATGGTGGGCTCCCGAGGGTTCGTTGCGCGTCGCCTTGGCGTCGCGATGGAACGAACTCTAGGCAGCCGACGTCGGCGCGAACAGCGCGTTGCGACGGAGCGCGCGCACCGGCGCATGAACTGCATCGGGGCGCCGATGAACTGCATCGGCCCGAGGCGCCGCCGCGCCGGAATCGGTCAGATCGGCGCGGTGCGAACGGTCAGCCAGTCGAGCGCGGCGCCGCTCACCATCGGCGCGAGACGGCTGCGCACGGTCGCGTGGTACGCGTTGAGCCATTCGATCTCGTCGGCGCGCAGCAGCTCGCGCTCGATGCAGCGGGTGTCGATCGGGCACAGGGTCAGCGTCTCGAATTCGAGGAACTCGCCGAACTCGCTTGTCTCGATGCGGGCCGGCACGTTCATCACCAGGTTCTCGATCCGGATGCCCCACTGGCCCGGCCGGTACAGGCCCGGCTCGATGCTGGTGATCATGCCGGGCTCCATCGCCATCGCCGGATCGGGCAAGGTGCGCGAGATCGTCTGCGGGCCTTCGTGGACGTTCAGGAAGTAGCCGACGCCGTGACCGGTGCCGTGGCCGTAGTCGAGGCCGTAGGCCCAGAGCGGCGCCCGCGCGATCGCGTCGAGCATCGGCGACAGCGTGCCGCGCGGAAAGCGCGTGCGGCTGAGCGCCATCGTGCCCTGCAGCACGCGCGTGTAGTCGCGTCGTTGGTCCGCGCTGACCGCGCCGATCGGCCAGACCCGCGTGATGTCGGTGGTGCCGCCGCGGTACTGGCCGCCGGAATCGATCAGCAGCAGGCCGTCGCCTTCGATCGTCGCGTGCGATGCCCGGGTCGCGCGGTAGTGCGGCATCGCGCCGTTCGCGTTGAACGCGGCGATCGTGCCGAAGCTCAGGCCGACGAAGCCGGGGCGGCGCGCGCGCGCCGCGCTGAGGCGCTCGTCGATCGTCAGCTCGGTGATCGGCTCGGTGCGCTTCGGGTCGGCGAGGGCGGCCTCGAACCAGGCGTAGAACTCGCATATCGCCGCGCCGTCCTCGATCATCGCGGCGCGCACGTGGACCGCCTCGTCGGCGCTCTTGCGGCTTTTCAGCAGCGTGCTCGGGTTGATCGCCTCGACCAGCGGCACGCGGGCGTGCTCGCGCAGGCCGAGCGTGACGCGCTTCGGATCGATCAGCAGCACCGCTTCGGTGGGCAGCGCGGCCAGCGCGCCGGCCGTGTCGGCATAGGGCGCGGTGCGCACGCCGTCGGCGGCGAGCCGGGCGACCAGCGCCGCGTCGACCTTGCGCGCGTCGACGTAGAGCGTCGCGTCGCGCGCCGAGATCAGCAGGTGGGCCAGGAACACCGGGTTGTAGTCGACGTCGGCGCCGCGCAGGTTCAGCAGCCACGCGATGTCGTCGACCGTCGAGACGAAGTGATGCGTCGCGCCATGGCGCTGCATCGCGGCACGCACCTCGGCGAGCTTCGCCGTGCGGGCGAGCGGCGCTTCCGGCGCGCAGTGCTCGTAGACCGGTGCGGTCGGCAGGCCCGGTCGCTCGGGCCAGACCTCGGCCAGCACGTCGAAGTCGGTCTGCAGGCCGATGCCGCCGGCCGAAAGTGCGCTGCGCAGCGCCGCCGCGGCGCCGAGGCCGAGCACGCTGCCGTCGACGCCGACCGTCTCGCCGCGCTTGACGTGGCTCGCGAGCCAGTCGAGGTGCCAGGTCGCGGTGCCGGTCGGGATGCGAACCAGCGCGATGCCGCTGCCGGAGAGCTCGGCCTCGGCCTGCACCCAGTAGCGGCTGTCGGCGAACAGCGCCGCCTCGTCGAGGCCGACCACCAGCGTGCCCATCGAGCCGGTGAACCCGGACAGCCACTGGCGGCCCTGCCAACGCTCGGGCAGGTACTCGGACAGATGCGGATCGCTCGAAGGCACCAGCACGGCGGCCAGGCCGTGGCGGCGCAGCGCGTCGCGGACCTTCTCGATGCGCAGGCGGAACGGTGAGGTGCGGGTGTCCATCGATCGACTCCAGGTCGGGCTGGCAGGGGATGCCGGCGGTGCGCCGTTGCGGCGTATCCGATTCTAGAAGCCGCTGTGCGGTGCCACGGACGGCGGCTCGGCGACGACGCGGGCGCTGCGCTCGTACGTCACGTAGGCCCAGGCCCAGTCGACCATGACCGTCAGCCGATTGCGGAAGCCGATCAGGAAATAGATGTGCGCGAACAGCCAGAACAGCCACGCGGGCAGGCCCGAGAAGCGCAGCGCGCCGAGGCCGGGCACGCCGAGGTCGACGACCGCGGCCTTGCGGCCGACCGTCGCGAGATTGCCGTAGTCGATGTAGCGGAAGGCCTGCGTCGGCTCGCCGCGCAGGCGGCGCAGCAGGTTGCGCGCCGCGGTCCGGCCCATCTGCTTGGCGCCCGGGCTGACGCCCGGCACCGGCTTCGGCTCGCCCTTGCCGTGGCTCATCGCTGCGGCGAGGTCGCCGATCACGGCGATCTCGGGGTGGTCCCGGAGGCTCAGGTCGGGCTCGACGACGACGCGGCCGGCGCGGTCGACTTGTGCGCCGGTTGCCGCGGCGAGGTTGCGGCCGAGCGGCGTGCCGGCGACGCCGGCGGCCCAGATCACCGTCTTCGCGGCGAGCCGGTGGCTCGTCGTCGTCTCGCCGTCGCGCGCTTCGTAGGTCACGCCGTCGGCATCGATGCCGGTCACCTTGCAGCCGGTGCGCACGTCGGCGCCGAGCTTGGCGAGCTGTTCGGCGGCGCGCTGCGACAGCATCGGCACGAAGGTGCCGAGGATGCGGTCGGCGCCCTCGATCAGCACGACGCGCGACTGCTTCGGATCGATGCGGCGGAATTCGCCGCGCAGCGTGTGCTGCGCGATCTCGGTCATCGTGCCGGCCATCTCGACGCCGGTCGGGCCGCCGCCGATCACGACGAAGGTCAGCCACGGATCGCGCGCCGCCGGCTCGGCACAGCGCTCGGCGTGCTCGAACGCGCCGATCACCCTGGCGCGGATCGCGAAGGCGTCGGCGAGCGTCTTCAGCCCCGGCGCATGCGCCTCCCAGTCGGCATGGCCGAAGTAGCTGTGGGTCGAGCCCGACGCGACGATCAGGTGGTCGTAGGCCAGCGAATTGCCGCCCGGGTCGTCGGCGCGGTCGAGGACGACGCGGCGCCGCGCCGCGTCGATCGCGGTGACCTCGCCCTGCAGGATCGTCAGGTTGCCGCGCCGCATCTCCTTGCGCAGTACGTGGCGGATCGGCGCGCTGACCGCCGGTGCGCTGAGGCCCGCGGTCGCGACCTGGTAGAGCAGCGGCTGGAACAGATGGTGATTGGTGCGGTCCACGAGCGTGATCTCGACCGGCGCCTTCGACAACAGGCGTACCGCCTCGAGGCCGCCGAAGCCGCAGCCGATCACGACGACCCGCGGCAGCACGCCGCTCATGCGGCCGCCTCCGGCGCCGCCTTCGACGCGCGCAGGCGGTTGCCGACCATCTGGATGTGCGTGCGCAGCGCGTACAGCTCGTCGGCGTAGCTGAGCGGCACGGTGACACGCTCGACGCGCTGTTCGATCCCCTCCAGCTCGCGCAACAGCTCGGCCGGTGCGCGCGTGCCGATCCCTTCCTCGACGTCGCGCAGCTGTCCGTACCAACGGAAGATGCGCGAGCGGACGCGGAATTCGTAGAGCGGCGGCAGCATGCGCGACAACGGGATCAGCACCGCGATCACCGTCACCAGCACCGGCCACATCCGATCGATCAGGTTGGCGAGCCAGAACGGCAGGTAGCGCTGCAAGAGCGGCGGGCCGTTCTTGTAGTAGCGTTCCGCCTCCTTCGCGAGCGGCCGCTCGGTGTTGGTCGCGCTCGGAAAATCGCCCTTCTTGTGGAACCACCCGGCGCCGCCGTGGATCTTGTCGGCGGCCTGCACGAACAGCTGGATCAGGGCCGGGTGGGTCGAGTCGCGTGCGACGAGGGTGGCGGTCGGCGCGACCAGCCGCACATCCTGCGGCGGGACGTCGCGCGCCAGGTCGACGACACCGCGCGGCAGCACCACCGGGCTCAGGAACGGGAAGCGGCGCGCGTAGGCGTCGGCCTGCGCGAAGCTGAAGAGCTGGATGCCCGGCGTCTGCAGCAGCATCTGGACCATCAGCGATTCGGGCGCCGAGACGAGCACCATCGCATCGACCTCGCCCGCCAGCAGCGCCATCGTCGCGGGGGTCTGCTCGTGGCGAACCAGGGTCAGCGCGCCGCGCTCGATGGCGTTCGCCTCGATCATGCGCAGCATCAGGTTCGGCCCGCCGCTGCCGCGCGCGCCGATGTTGAAGCGCCAGCCTTCGAGCTGCTTCAGGCTCGTCAGGGCTGGCGCGTCGAGCAGGCGTTGCGCCGAGTCGGCACGATAGAACAGCCAGACCGGTTCGTGGAACAGGCTGCCGAGCGAGACCAGTGCGCCGTCGTCGGTCCCTTCGGCAGCGGCCGCCCGGCGCCCTTCGCCGGCGCCGCCCTGCACGAACGCGATGTCGACGCCGGCCTTCGGATCGACGAGCAGGCGCAGGTTCTCGGCCGCGCCGTGCGTGTTGCGCAGCTCGACGGTGATGCCGAACTTCTTCAGCTCCTCGGCATAGCGCTTGCCGAATTCGGCATAGGCCCCTTGCTCGGGGCCGGTCGCGAGGACGACCTTCTTCGGCGGCGTCGGATCGAGCAGCCAGTAGGCGCCGGCGAGCAGGGCGACCGCCAGCACGATGAACGGTCCTGCGGTCGCGAGCAGGTCGCGGAACGACAGCAGGGTGTGGCGCAGCGTGGCGGTCATCGACATCGGCGGGCGGCGAGGGTGCTGACGATAACGCGGCGGCGCGCGTATCCTTTTCCGGATCTGCTCCCACACCGACTACGACGACGCATGCGCCTGCTGCTGGTGGAAGACGACCGCATGATCGGCGAGAGCCTGCGCAGCGCGCTGCGCCTCGAAGGCTACGCGGTCGACTGGGTGCGCGATGCGTCCGCGGCGCACACCACGCTCGCCAGCGAGCGCTTCGACCTGGTGCTGCTCGACCTCGGTCTGCCGCCCGGCGCGGGGCCGGCGAGCGCGCCGCCGCTGCGCGACGGGCTCGACGTCCTGCGGGCGCTGCGCGCGCGCCGCGATGCGACGCCGGTGATCGTGCTGACGGCGCGCGATGCGCGCGGCGACAAGGTCGCGGGGCTCGACGCCGGCGCCGACGACTACCTCGTCAAGCCGTTCGAGCTCGACGAGCTGAACGCCCGCATCCGCGCCGTCGTGCGCCGGCACAGCGGGCGTGCCGAGACGACCTTGGCGCACGGCGGCGTCGTGCTCGACCCGGCGACGCGACAGGTCACGCGCCACGGCGAGCCGGTGCTGCTGTCGGCGCGCGAGTTCGCGGTGCTCGAGGCGCTGATGGCGCGGCCCGGCGCGCTGCTGTCGCGCGCGCAGCTCGAGGACCGCATGTACGGCTGGGGCGAGGAGATCGAGAGCAACGCGGTCTCGGTCTACATTCACCAGCTGCGCAAGAAGCTCGGCGCCGACTTCATCCGCAACGTGCGCGGCGTCGGCTACTGCGTCGGCGCGGCGCCGGCCGAGCCGGCATGAGCTTTCCGCGCTGCCGCCCGGAGGAAGGCTCGCTCCTGCTCGGCGGGAGCGGCCGCAGGCCGAAGGGTGG
>Ga0307411_10000554_pt1 | contig 13289 bp, 11 predicted proteins | sample DK1Ometagenome_2_FD_203712 | JGI IMG/M metagenome (GOLD analysis project Ga0307411, IMG submission 203712) | Maize rhizosphere microbial communities from greenhouse at UC Davis, California, United States - DK15-O-1 | ecosystem: Host-associated > Plants > Roots > Rhizosphere > Soil | place: USA...
CATATTTGTAGAGCCAGTCGAGTTCGTGCTGGCCGAACAGGAAGATGCCGCGAAGGACCAGCTCGGTGACGCGCTCGGGATGCGCCTGGGCATAGGCGAGCGACAGGGTGGAGCCCCAGCTTCCGCCGAATACCATCCACTTGTCGACGCCGCACATCTTCCGAAGCCGCTCGATGTCGTCGACCAGGTGCCAGGTCGTATTGGCGTTGAGGTCGGCGTGGGGCGTCGACTTGCCCGCGCCGCGCTGGTCGAACAGCAGGACGTCATATTTGGCCGGGTCGAACTGACGGCGGTGGTTCGTGCTGATCCCCGATCCGGGCCCGCCATGCAGGAATACGGCCGGCTTGGCCCCCGGCGTCCCGCATCGTTCCCAGTAAAGCGAATGGCCGTCGCCAACGTCGAGCATTCCCGATGCATAGGGCTCGATCTCGGGATAAAGGGTGCGGCGTTTCTCGATCATTGGCGGCGCAGTGCCTCCTGGAGTTGCTTGTAGACGGCGTAAAGGTCGGGCCGCGGATCGACCCCGTACGTGAACAGGAGTGCGCGCCGCATCTCGTCCGACCGGTTGCTTCCGCTGCGGTGCGGGGTGAGCGAGTGGAGGAGGAGCAGGTCTCCGGCCTTCGCCTCGATCATGGTGAAGGGGCCGAGCGTCCTCTCGTCGGGATCGGCGACCGTGCCGGGGTCCGTCAGCAACTCGCCATGACGGCCTGGAACACATTCGATGGCGCCCTTCGCTGCCGTGGCATCGTCCAGGAAAATGACGGCGGTGAGGAAGCACGTGGCGTCGACGCCGAGGCCCGGCCAATAGGCCGCGTCCTGATGCGCCCCATAGCCTGGTGCCCCAGGCGGCTTGGCGATGAACTTGTCCTTCATCAGCTGCGGCTGGCCGCCAAGCGCATTGCCCACAACGCCGAGGAGGCGTCGGTCCCGGGCGAGGTCCGCGAACAATGGCGACACATCGATCACCGGATCGAGCCTGTCGCTGCGGGTCGAAGAATTTGGAACGGCGCCGCGCTGTTCGAACAAGCTTCGGTCGCGGCAAAGCCGATCGGCCTCCTCACCGAGCACCACAATCTCACGGCCGCTCAGGAATTCGGGCAACAACGCCCAGCCATTGGCCGCCCAATCGGCTGGCACGGCAAGCCCAATCTTCGCAGCGACGTTCATTCGCTCGATACTCCCAACGGCCTTGACCATTCGACCACGGTACCCACGGCACGCATCCCGCAAGCGCGATAAAGCCGCTCGCCGGCATTTCCCCTTACGGCAAAGACCGCCTGTTCCAAAATGCCGCTATCCCGGCCCAGGGCGGCCAGCGAATCCAGCATCGCACGTCCCAATCCGCGACGGCGGCGGTCGGGATGGATGAGGATGTTCTTGAAGCGAAGGACGCCGTCGCCTCGGATCGCGCCGATCGCGCCGACCACATTTCCGTCAAGGGTTGCCAGGTAATTTTCCAGGCCATGGGCGGCCTTGCGCCGCTCCAGATCCACCCAGTCGGCGGCCGAGCTTGGATGGCCGTCAGGGGTGCGGTCGGCCTCCCGGTGAAGCCGCGCCTTGAGAGCCCAGGCTTCATCGCTTTCCACCCGTCGCAACTCCACGCCGGCGGACGGCGGTGTCATTGCATGGGCAAAAACCAGCTCGGGGCGCTCGGCATAACCGGCCCGACGCAGCGGCGCGGCAGCGGGGCTTCCTTCTTCGAGATAGATACGGGCGAGCGGCGCCTCCACCGCGGCGAATGCACGCTCGATTTGCGACACCCATGCACCGCCCATCCGCGCCGCCGCCTCCCCGTCGACGCGCTGCACGACCGCGCCTGCGGCAAGGCCCGTGAGGCCGGGCATCCAGGCAAGCACCGCGCCGGGAAGGTCATGGAGCCGAGCCCCCATTTCGAAATAGGCGATGTCGGTCGCGGCCGCCCGCTCGAAGATCGAGCCTGCAATCATTCGGGTTGCACGGCCGGAAGGTCGAGTAGCTCGAACAGCGCCCGCCGCGCCGGAGCTTCGCAGCGCTTCACATATTCGAAGCGCGGGTCCGGAAGGAAAGGAAAGAAGTTCATCGTCGCATTGGCCTCGAACAGGAGGATCCGCCCGTCGGGCAGCAAGCCGAAGTCCATGCCGAAGAAGTCCAGGCCCATATGGTCGCGAACCGCGCGTAGCGTGTCGTGGACGTCGTCCGGGAATGCGCCGTCGGATCGAGCGAAAAGCGCCTTTTCCTCGTCGATCAGGTCGGGGCGCTCGGCCATGATCCGGGCGCGGTCCTTGGCATGCACATTCCACCTGTCGGAGGCGAGCATGTGGCGGAAGACGAGTTGTTTGCCGATGAAGAAGAAACGGTATTTGCGGTAGAGCCCGTCAGCGCTGGCGAAATCGACGAATTCGGTCGCGATATATTCGCCATCGCTTTCGAGGGCGGCAGTGGCGTCGGTGGCGCTGGCGAAGAGCCCGACGATCCTGCCAGTGTGGGTACCGATGCGGCGGACGATGATCGGGAAGCTCAGCCCCGCCTGCTCAATCGCCGTTTTCGCGTGGCCGGGCCTGGCACCCCGCATCCGGATCGCGCGCGGAGCTAGAAGCCCCCCGGTTCCGGCTAACCGCTTCGCAACCTGGTCGCGGGTCGAGCGGCGGACCGCGTCGGGGTGATTGATGACCTTTGCCCGGAGGCCACGGACCAGCTTGCGCAGATTTTCCAGGACGCGCGAATTTTCTTCCGGCTCGGTGATGAGGTTCAGCAGGTGGGTATAGCTCGACAGATCGGCCTGTTTGGCCTGCCGGAAATAATTGGGCGTCACCTGCAGCCGGTGAAAAGGGTGGTTCCGGCCGAGCAGCTTGTAGAGGTCGGTGGTGCCGCCGAGCGAGAAGCGGTTGCCCTCGACCTTCAGCCGTTCGGGCTGGTCGGTCCCGACGATGAACAGCAGCGACGCGTCACCCGCGCTCATCAATCCAGACATTCCAGCTCCGAAGGTGCCGACCGTCGTTGCTGATGGCCGATAAGGCCGACTGCGGCAAGATTGAGGGGGGCGGGGTAGTTTGGCGCCCCGCCCCTCAAGCCGTCAGAACTTGATTCCGGCTTCGACGCCGAAGATGCGCGGCTCGTTGACCATGGCGGTCAAATTGTTGAAGTCGATGCCGCTGACGGCGCTCTCGTCGTTGGTGATGTTGCGGGCGAATGCGGCGATGTCATAGCGGTCGGTCTTGTACCCGATCCGCAGACCGCCCTCGAGCAGTTGGTCGTCGCTGAACTCGACCGACTTGTAGAGGAAGAAGTCGACCTTCGAACGGTGATACCAGTCGGTGAAGATATAGATTGAGCCCGGCCCCATCGGATGCTCGTAGCCGGCGGTGAAGTTGACGGTCCACTTCGGCGCCTGGGGCAGCGAGTTGCCGTCGATCAGGAAAATCCCCGGCGAGCCCGGCTTGGCCGGGTCGAGGACGGTGCAGGGCGCGCCGCAACCCTGAACGCCCAGACCGGGCGAATCGATCTTGGTGTGGTTGTAGCTGAGGCCGGCGGTCAGGGTCAGGCCCGTCACCGGACGCGCCTCCAGTTCGGCTTCGATGCCATAGCCCTTGACGTGGTCCGCATTCAGCAGCGTCGTGAAGTTCGACGCGCCGCCGACGGCGGTCAGCTGCAGGTCCTTGGTGTTGAAGTGATATCCGGTGAGGTTGAAGCGCAGGCGCCGGTCGAGCAGCACCGACTTGATCCCGGCTTCGTACGACATGGTCGTTTCGGAATCGGCGATCGACAGCTCGCTGCCGAACAGCAGCCGGCCCTGGATCGAGGGCGCCCGATATCCCTTGGCGACCCGGGCGTAGACGTTGACGTCGGGGTTGAGTTCGTAGATCGCGCTCGCGTCCCAGGTGAGGACGCTGTCCTTCACGCTGTCCGACACAGGATCGACGGTGAAGCCCGGGAAGAAGGGGCGATCGTCGAGCGGACGAGCCGCGGTCATCCGGCGCTTGTCATGGTTCCAGCGGGCGCCGGCCTGAAGCGTCAGCCCATTGTCGAACTTGTAATTGAGCGAACCGAAAATCCCGAGCGCCTTGCTGACCTGCCGCTGGGTCGCGATGGCCCAAATGTCGGTCGAGTCCGGCGCCGGGAAATCGAACGAGGTGATGTCGAGGTTTTCGTGGAAGTAGAAAACGCCAGCTTGGTAGCCGAGACCGGTCGAATTGTTCGACGCGACGCGGACTTCCTGGGTAAACTGGTCCAGGCTCGGGATGTTGTCGGCGGTGTGGGCCGAGAAGGGGATTTCACCCGGTCCGCCGCCAGGGCAGAATGGGGGCACGGTGCAGCCGAAGCCGCCGTCAATGTCGCCGCGGCTCCGTAGCTTGCCATGCCAATAGCTGGTCACCGAGTAGAGCGTGACCGGGCCGAAATCATATTCGACCGTGCCGGCGACATTCTGGGTTTTCAGGTGCTGGAAGTTGATGCCGTCGGCCCGGACTTCGTCGCGCTCGAAATCGCCTTCGTCCGCGCCATGCAGCTTGTTGCTGCCGGTCCGGAACGTATTGGCCCGGAAAATGCGGGCGTTGCCGTCCATGTCGCGCATCTGGCCGGTCAGACGGATGGTCAGGTCCTCGGTCGGCTTGACCTGGATCTGGGCTCGAAGAGCGATGTCGTCATAGCCTTCAAGGTCGTTGTCGCCGGGCTCGTCGAGGTTGTCGATCCAGTCGTTGCGGTGCTGCCACAGGCCTGACAGGCGAACCGCGATCGTGTCGCTCAGCTCGCCGCCGACCGCGCCCTCGGCGTTGATCGTGCCGTAAGTGCCATAGCTGATCCGGCCATAGTTGCGGCCCTGGCCCGGCTTCACCGTGTCGAACTTGACGATGCCGGCCGGCGTGTTGCGGCCGAACAGCGTGCCCTGCGGCCCGCGAAGCACCTCGATCCGGTCGACGTCGAACGCCGGGAAGCCCTTCAGGATCGGGTTTTCGAGGACGACATCGTCATAGATCAGGCTGACCGGCTGCGACGCATTGAGGTCGAAATCGGTGTTGCCGAGGCCGCGGATGTAGAAGCGCGGGAAGGTCCGGCCGAACGAGCTTTCGATGTTGAGGCTCGGCACCCGGCCCGACAGTCCGCGGATGTCGGCGCCGCCGCTGTTGATCGCCGCGAGCGTCTCGTCGTTCACGGTCGCGACCGACAGTGGAATGTCCTGCAGATTCTCGCTGCGACGGGTCGCGGTGACGACGATGTCGGCAACGCCCTGATCGGGCGAAGCCTGGGTGGCGTCTGCCGCGGGCGTGTCGGTGTCGCCTGTGACTTGCGCGGAGGCGGGGGTTGCGATCAGCGCACAGGCAGTCGCGAGCGCAAGGGCGGATGTCGAGGTCAAGGTGCGGCGCATCGGTTGAGCTTTCTGATAAAGGCCAATGGACGGCCTCTATCGGCGCCGCCCCCCATGCCTTGCGGCCTCTACCCACGCTGACATTGGAGTCAACGCGAACAGCTTGCACCGGTTAAGAATTCACGCCGACTGTGTCGCTTCGATGACTCCGGCGCGCAGGCCCTAAAAGCTATATTCGTCGTAAACGTGGCTGACGTCGCCGTTCCATTCGCCATGATAGCGGTCGAGCAGCCGGTCGGCGAAGGTCTTGCCGCTGGCGACCACATCGCGCAGCGGATCGAGGAAGCCGCCCTCATTGTCGCCGGCCGCATTGAGCTCCGCTCGCTCGGTCAGGCCGGCGGAGGCGATTTCGAGCACTTCGGCGGCCAGGTCGCGAACGGTCCCACCGCCGGGAACGCCGGCATTGAGAGCCTCCTTCGGCACTGCGTGGCGCAGCGCCTCGCGCTCTTCGATCGTCCAATGCTTGACCCGGTCCCAGGCGGCGTCGAGCGCGGATTGCGAGTAAAGCAATCCGACCCACAGCGCCGGCAGCGCGCAAATCCGTCCCCAGCGCCCGCCGTCCGCCCCGCGCATCTCGAGGAAGCTCTTGAGGCGCACTTCCGGGAAGGCGGTCGACAGATGGTCGGTCCAGTCGGCCAGCGTCGGCTTTTCGCCCGGCAGGGCGGACAGGCGGCCGTCAAGGAAATCGCGGAAGCTGAGGCCAGCGGCGTCGATATATTTCCCGTCGCGGAAGACGAAATACATCGGCACGTCGAGCGCATAATCGCAATAGCGCTCGTAGCCGAAACCCTCTTCGAACACGAACGGGAGCATTCCCGTGCGATGCGGATCGGTATCTTCCCAGATGTGGCTGCGGAAACTCTTGTAGCCGTTGGGTTTGCCCTCGGTGAACGGCGAGTTGGCGAACAGGGCGGTGGCCACCGGCTGAAGAGCGAGGCCGACGCGGAACTTCTTCACCATGTCGGCTTCGGACGAATAGTCGAGGTTGACCTGGATGGTGCAGGTCCGGAGCATCATGTCGAGGCCGAGATTGCCGACCCGCGGCATGTGGCGGAGCATGATCTCGTAACGGCCCTTGGGCATGACGGGGAGGTCGCTTCGCGCCTTGTCGGGCCACATGCCGAGGCCAAGGAAACCGAGACCGAGCCGGTCGCCGACCGCCTTCACCTGTTCGAGATGGCGGCCGCTTTCGGCGCAGCTGGCGTGAAGGTCGGTGAGCGGCGCGCCCGACAGCTCGAGCTGTCCGGCCGGCTCCAGGCTGATTGTCCCGTCCGGGCCGGTGAGCGCGATGATCTTGCCGCCCTCCTCCACCGGCCGCCAGCCATATTCAGTAAGGCCGGTCAGAAGATCGCGAATACCGCCGGGCTCGTCCCACGACGGCGCGCGGTGGTCGCTCAGCCGGTAGACAAATTTCTCATGCTCGGTGCCGATCCGCCATGCCTCTCGCGGCTTTTCGCCGCCGGCGAAGACCGAGAGCAGGTCATCGCGGCTCTCGATGAGGGGGCTGGCAGACAGGTCGGTACGCGTGGTCATGAAGGCCCCCTAATCGCCGCGCTTGCCGCGTCAATCCGAATATGGTGGCGATGTGAAACTAGCGCCAGTCTCCGGCGGCGGTCATCCAAGCCGTAATGGCGGCCAGCGCGGCCGTCTCGGCGCGAAGGATTCGCGGACCGAGGCTGATGGCATGCGCGTTGGGCGCCGCGCGGATGGTTGCTGCTTCGTCGGGCGTGAAGCCGCCTTCCGGGCCAATCAGGATAAGTGCCGAATCAGGGTTGAACGCCTTGGCCGTTGACTCACCGCCGGCTTCATCAGCGAAGTACAGGCGACGTCCAGGATCACGGCCCTTCAGGAACGCGTCCAGCTTCACGGGTTCATCGATGGCGGCCAGTGCGGTCCTTCCGCATTGCTCCGCGGCCTCGACGATGTGGGCGCGCATCCGATCGAGGTTTAGTTTATCGACGATCGTCCGCTGCGTGACGACAGGCAGCAACCGTGCCACGCCCAACTCGACGGCCTTTTCAACCAGCCAGTCCACCCGGCCCTTCTTGATTGGCGCAAAGGCCAGCCACAGGTCGGGCACCGCCTCCTGTGGCTTCGTCTGCTCGACAACGGCCAGGGTCATGCGCCGTTTCGCTGCCTCGGCCACCTCGGCAAGCCATTCGCCGGACACACCATCGAATAGCAGCAGGCGGTCGCCCTCCTTCAGCCGCATGACATTGCCGAGATAATTTGCCTGGGCGGCGCCCAGCTCGACCCGCACGCCGGCGCCGAGCGAGGTCTCGACGAACAATCGCGGCAGGCTTCTCGGAGGCCAGGCGGGCGTGGCGGGCATCGGCGAACCCCTATCCGTTCGCCCTGAGCTTGTCGAAGGGCTGCATTTGTTTCTACCGGGGAACAGAAGGGCAGTCCTTCGACAAGCTCAGGACAAACGGATTTTGACAGCGGAAAGCAGCGATCTCGTCCCCGACAGCGAGCGCACCGGCCTGATCGGTGCCTTGCCGCGTACGCTAAGACCCTATGCGTCGCTGATGCGGCTCGACCGGCCGATCGGGACGTGGCTGCTCTACTGGCCCTGCGCATGGGGTGTCGCGCTGGCCGGGGTGGGCGGAGAGTGGCTGCTGTTCGGGTGGCTTTTGATTGGTGCCTTCGTCATGCGGTCGGCCGGTTGCGTGTACAACGATATCGTCGACCGCGACCTCGACCGGCGGGTAGAGCGGACGAGGCTGCGGCCGTTAGCGTCCGGCCGGGTGTCGCTCAACGCCGCATGGGCTTTGGTCGTGGGCTTGTCGCTCATAGGCCTGTTCGTCCTGCTGCAGCTGAAGCCCGCTGCGCAAATCGTCGCCCTGCTCAGCCTCGCGCCTGTCGCCGCTTATCCCTTCATGAAGCGCATCACCTGGTGGCCGCAGGCCTGGCTGGGGCTGGTATTCAGCTGGGGCGCGCTGGTCGGCTGGCCGGCGGTCACCGGGCGGTTCGAACTGCCAGCCCTGCTTCTGTGGCTGGGCAGCATCTTCTGGGTGATCGGTTACGACACGCTCTACGCCATCCAGGATATCGAGGACGATGCGCTGGTCGGCGTGAAATCCAGCGCCCGCGCGCTCGGCGATCGGGCGAAGCTGGGCGTGGGTATCTGCTATACGCTGGCGCTCGCCGGCTGGGCGACGGCGATCTGGGCCGTGCGCCCCGATTGGCTGGCGCTCCTCGCGCTGCTTCCAGCGGCCCTGCATCTTGCGGGACAAATTGCCAGGGCCGATCCCGGTGACGGGCCTGGTGCGCTCGCGCTGTTCCGGTCGAACCGCTTCACCGGCCTGCTTCTATTTTCCGGCTTCCTCGCGGTCGGCTTGTCGTCCGTCGATTGACGTCCTAGGGCCGCGCCATGCTCGAAACCGCCGCCGCACGGGACAAGGCCGCCGCGCTCGTTGAAATGGCGCGCAGGAAGGGGGCGGATGCCGCCGACGCAGCCTATATCGGCGATCGTTCGCAGGGCGTCAGCGTCCGGCTGGGAGCGCTCGAGGACGTCCACCGCAGCGAAGGCGAAGAGATTGGATTGCGCGTCTTCAAGGGCAGCAAGAGCGCCAGCATCGCCTCGTCCGACCTTTCGGACGACGCGCTCGCGGCACTGACCGATCGGGCGCTGGCGATGGCAGCCGAGGCGCCGGAAGATCGTTATGCTGGCCTCGCTCCAGAAGAATTGCTGTTCCGTGGCGAGCCCGCCGATCTCGACCTCGACGACGGCGGCGACCCTGATCCGGCGATGTTGCGAGCGAGGGCGCTAGCCGCAGAGGATGCGGCGCGGGCGGTTGCCGGGGTCAGCAATTCCAATGGCGGCAGCGCTTCCGCCTCCGCTTCGACCTTCGCGTTCGCCACCAGCAGCGGCTTTTCGGGAGCGACCCGGGCGACCGGCTACAGCTGCTCCGCCAGCGTGGTGGCGGGCGAGGGCGCCTCGATGCAGCGCGACTACGGCTGGCATAGCGCCCGCCATCAGTCGGACCTCGAAGCCCCGGAGGAAATCGGCTCCCGCGCCGCCAACCGCGCCGTCGCGCGCCTCGACCCGATCCGGGTCAAGCCTGGCGTCATGCCCGTCCTGTTCGATCCCCGCGTCGCCACGACCCTGCTGGGCCATTTCGTCGGGGCGATCAGCGGCAGCGCGATCGCGCGCAAATCCAGCTTCCTGCTCGATGCGCTGGATACGCCCGTTTTCGGCGAGGCCGTTACCATCCACGACGATCCGCTGCGCAAGCGTGGGCTTCGAAGCCGGGCTTTCGATAGCGAGGGATTGCCGGTTCGACCGATGGACCTGGTGAGCGGCGGGGTGCTCAAGACCTGGCTCGCCGAAAGCGCGTCGGCGCGGCAGCTCGGGATTGCGCCGACCGGTCATGCCGTCCGCGGCGTTTCGGGATCGCCGGGGGCGGGCCCATCCAACCTCTACATCTTGCCAGGCGCTCGCAGCCGCGACGAGATGATCGCCGGCATCGGGCAGGGGATTCTGGTCACCGAGCTGATCGGGCACGGCGTCAACGGAGTGACCGGCGACTATTCCCGGGGCGCGGCGGGGTTCCTCATCAGCAACGGCGAAATCGGCCCGGCGGTGGCGGAGATCACCATCGCCTCAAACCTCAAGCAGGTGTTCGCGAGCCTGGAGCCGGCGAACGACCTCCGCTTCCGGCGGGGCGTCGACAGCCCGACGTTGCTTATACCCGAAATGACGGTCGCTTCGGCCTAGGCCGGCGTCCTACTCGCTTCGTCCTCGCGGTCCTTCGCCGAGCGCCCAGAAGACATGGGTGATCTTCTTGTGGCCCGCGCCGAGGTCCTTCACGAAGACATCGGGCCGGCCGAGTCCGTCGTTATGAATCGCCCGACCCCATTCTGCAGGGCTGTCGCCTGACTCATTGTCCGCAATCGGCGCGGCCGGAGCGCGGCCGCCCGGGGTGCGAATGCCGAAGTCGGTCGCCGCTAGCGCCGAAGCGATCGTTGTCGAGCTGTCGAGATGCCCGTAGATCGTCTGAAGCTGTTCGAAGTCATGACTGTTGGGATGTTCGTTCGAAGGAGGTCCGTCCGGATCATTGGTATAATCCATGCAACTGCCGAGGTTGGCGTTGTTGAACCCCTCGTCCTGGTGATCGAGGCCGAAATCGTGCGCGATTTCCTGGCATGTGACGAGCCTGCGCCACGCCGGCGTATTATATTGCGCCATGCTGTAATAGCTATCGTTGAGCTTGGTCGTCGCCTTGGTAATGTGATCGCCGTTGGCCCAGATACTCGCGATGCCGAGCCAGCCGCGCTGGCCGTAAGCAGCGTTGCAAGCAAGGATCTTGCCGTTAATCGCCGTGCATTTCTTGGCGCTCACGCCAGCGCCGGATTCCTTCGCCAGATTCAGAACCGAAGACGCGCTCCAGTCGCTGATCGCTTCGTTGAGATAAGGATCCCACTGCCCCGATACGGCGTCGACCACTTTTAGAGTGAACGGATTGCTGGTCCGCGCCCAATGGTAGTTGCCCCAGCTGTGATTGGCGATAGCGGGGGTCACCGCAACTGCCGCGCACGATAAAAGCGCGACGCGTACCAGACCTTTTCTCATGACTTGCCCCTTGGCCGAAGACTCGCCCCGCGCACAGCGCTCACCGGCCATCGAGAGCTGCGGCGCGCGAACGCTCTGCCTTCATGACGTCGGAGTCAAGCGATTGGGTTAACGGATATTTTCCGAAATGGGACGGAGTCCGAGGCGCCTGAACTCGATCTTGGGGCATCGATCCATGACGACTTTCAGGCCGGCGGCTTCGGCCCGGGCGGCGGCCGCTTCATCGACGACTCCGAGCTGCGTCCAGATCGCCTTCGCGCCGGCTTCGACCGCTTGATCGACAATCGGGCCGACCGCTTCGCTTTTGCGGAATATGTCGACGATGTCGATCGGCTCCCCGATTTGGGCGAGCTCGCGCCATACATATTCGCCATGGACATGCTCGCCGGTGATGCGCGGGTTGACCGGGATGACCCGATAACCCTGATCCTGAAGAAACTTCATTACCCCGAAGCTCGGCCGATCGGGGCTATCCGACGCGCCGACCAGGGCGATGGTCCTCGCGCTGCGCAGAAGGTCGGCGATATCCTCATCGCGGGTCAGCGGCATCATGTGCTCCTCTTGTCGCTCATAATGCGTCAGCCGCCGACTTTCTCCAGCTGGGCGAGTATTTCCCGGGCGATGGCCGCGAAGGGATCCGCCGCCGGACCGTCCTCGGCCGCCGGCGGGCGGCCGGCATCCGACGCTTCGCGGAGGCTCGCCGAGAGGGGCAATCGGCCGAGGAACGGGATGCCGAGCTTCGCAGCCGATGCTTCCGCCCCGCCCGAGCCGAAGGGATCGCTGCTCTCGCCGCAATGGGGACATATGTACCCCGCCATATTCTCGACGATGCCGAGAACCGGCACGCTCACCTTACCGAACAGGTCGATAGCGCGGGTCGCGTCGATCAGGGAGAGGTCCTGCGGTGTCGACACGATGACCGCCCCCTGCGGCCGGGCCTTCGCGACCAGCGACAGCTGAACGTCTCCGGTGCCCGGCGGCAAGTCGACAAGCAGGATTTCGGAATCGCCCCAATCCGCCTCGATCAGCTGGTTGAGCGCGCTGGTCGCCATCGGGCCGCGCCAGGCAAGTGCGGTGCCGGGCGATACCAGCTGGCCGACCGACAACAGCTTTACTCCCGGCGCGGCATCGACCGGGAACAGCTTCTCCTTCTCCGCCCGCGGCTTGGCGTGGGCGTCGAACAGGGTCGGTTGCGAGGGCCCGTAAATGTCGGCATCGATCAGCCCGACACGCTTCCCCATCCTGGCCATTGCCACCGCCAGATTGGCCGTCAGCGTGGACTTTCCGACCCCGCCCTTGCCCGATCCGACGGCAATTATCGTCCGCTCGGGCTTGGTCGCCGTCAGCGCAATGCGCACTTCGGTCGTCCCCGGCGCGGTCAGGGCCGCTTGCTTCAGCCGAACTTCCAGGGCCGACCGCTCGTCCCTCGACAGGCCGCTCGCATCGGCGACGATCGTCGCGACGCCCCCGCTCAGTTTCCGCGATCGGATTCGAGCGCCGTCGGGATGCTTGTCGAGAAGGTTCAGCGGGTCGTCGGATTGCATGGTCGCGCCCTTAATGCGCTTTTCGACGACCGGCACTGTTTTTCGGCGAAACCCTACCTATTATGGGGCCATGACCGTTTTTTCCGGGTGGGTAGCGCGAGGGCGCGCCTTATTCAGCGACACCAAGGGCCCATGGGGGGCTCCGCCGTCCGGCGGGGGCGATGAGCCGCCCTCCGGCAACGAACCCACCGGGCCGTGGGGCGAGCCGCCCAGGCGGCGAGGCGCTGGCGGCCGAACGCCGGTCTCGTCGCTCGACGATTTCCTCAAGAAGAGCCGCGGCCGCTTCGGGGGCGGGCCGGGAGGCGGAATCGGTTTCGGGGGAGCTCCCGACCGATCGCTCATCGTCTGGGTCGCCATCGCGGTCGCGGCTTTGTGGTTCCTGTTCACCACCATGCACAGCATCTCCGGGCAGGAGCGCGGCGTCGTGACCCGCTTCGGGCGTTACAGCCATACGCTTTCGCCCGGCATCGGCCTGACGCTCCCGGCGCCGGTCGACCGGGTCCAGAAGATCAACGTCGAGGACATTCGCGAGGTCAATCTGGGATCGGCCGCCGAAGAGACGCTGATGCTCACCGGCGACCAGAATCTGATCGACATCGCCTATCAGGTTCGCTGGAACATCCGCGACCCGGAGCAATATCTCTACGAACTCGCCCAGCCCGAGGATACGATCCGCCAGGTCGCCGAAAGCGCGATGCGGCAGATCATCTCGCAGGTCACCCTCAACGACGCGATGGGCGCCGCGCGCGGTGACATCGAGGCGCGGGTGCAGGAGGAAATGCAGCAGACCCTCGACAGCTATCGCTCGGGCGTGGTGATCCAGGGCGTC
>Ga0307411_10000555_pt1 | contig 13286 bp, 11 predicted proteins | sample DK1Ometagenome_2_FD_203712 | JGI IMG/M metagenome (GOLD analysis project Ga0307411, IMG submission 203712) | Maize rhizosphere microbial communities from greenhouse at UC Davis, California, United States - DK15-O-1 | ecosystem: Host-associated > Plants > Roots > Rhizosphere > Soil | place: USA...
GACGCGCACGCCGATCTTCCCGCGCTCGACGAGGCCGTGCTGACGCGGGTGATTTGCGACGTTTACGAGAATCCGCGTCGCTACCCGAGTGCCCGTCCAGATTTCACCTGACCCACGACCCGACGGTGGTGGCCGTTGCCGGCCAGCCCGGCATTTGCCCGCTCCGGCCCTCCGGGTAGATTGCCAGAGCGCGCCCGAACGTCTTCGCAGGGCGCAGGAGGCGCCATGCTCGAGCAACCTGACCTCTCCCGTCGATCATTCGTCGCGCTGGCCGCCGCGGGCGCTCTGGGCCTGGCCGCGCTCGTCACGGCCCGTAGGCCGGCGCTCGCCGCGGCGCCCGCCCACGCGCGAGGGACGGAGGACGACGAGCCCCCGGAGCAGGTGAAGCGCGTGCTCGAGGCGCGCTTCGGCAAGCGCCCGATCCGCAAGGGACACGTCCAGCTCGACATTCCGGAGGACGCGCCGGACGGGCGCGTCGTGCCGCTCTTCATCGAGACCGACCTGCCGATGACGCCGGCCGACTACGTGAAGGGGGTGCACATCATCGTCGACCACAATCCGGACATCTATCTCGCCGGCTTCCAGCTCACCCCGGCGCTTGGCGCGGCGGCGATCGACACGCGGATCAAGATGCGCCGCACGTCCTACGTGCGGGCGATCGCCGAGACCAGCCGCGGCGAGCTGTGGTACGCGGCGACCAAGGTGTTCGTGACCCTCAACGGGTGCGGCTGATGACTGACCGCGAGCACGCGGACGTCGCGGACGTCGGCGACGCCAAGATTCTCCTCCCCGAGGCCATCAAGCGCGACAGCGTGGTGCACGTGCGCGCGCTCCTCTCGCACCCTATGCACACGGGGCTCTTCCGCACGGCGCAGGGTGAGCCGATCCCGGCGTACTTCGTCAAGGACGTGACGGTGACGTACGGCGACGAGCAGGTGGCACGCTTCGAGTGGACGTCCGGGATCAGCCGCGACCCCTACGTCGCCTTCCCGCTCCGGGCGACGCGCGAGGCGCCGCTCACGATCACGTGGACGGACAACAAGGGCGGCGTGTACCGGCAGACGGCGCAGATCACGTTCGCGTGAGATGTGGGAGGCTCAGCGGGCCAGCGGCGAGCGGCGGGCGGTCGACGGAAATGGAGGAAATGGAGGAAATGGAGGGTACGGCGCGGCGGGGGGCCCCCCCGAACATCAAGGTGGGATTGGCGCTGACGTTTCGCGCCACCATTCCACCGCGTGCCGTGGCCAATCGTTGCCGCGCACCGGCCGCCGCCCGCAGCTAGCCCTCGGTACCGCCGCACTACTGGCAGCCGTTTCCTGCGCCCGGCTGCATACCGAGCCCCCCTCCCCGCCACTCGCCATCGAGCGCCTGGCCGACGGCGTGTACGCCGTGCCCGGGGACACGGGGCGCGGCTCCGAGGGGCGGCCGAACGCGGGGTTCGTGGTGACGACCGACGGCGTCGTCGTGATCGACGCGCTCGCCAGCCCGCGCGACGGGGCGCGACTGCTGCGCGCCGTCGCCGGCGTCACCGCCCAGCCGGTGCGCTGGCTGGTGCTCACGCACCACCACCCCGACCACCACTTCGGCGCGGTCGCGCTCGTGCGCGCCGGCGCGCGGGTGGTCGCGCACCCGGACCGCGCCACGCTTGCCGCCGAAAGCGGCGACTCGGCGCTCGCCGCCGCGTGGACGGCGGTCGTGGGCGAGCGCGCCATGCGCGGATTCGCCTTCGCCGACACGCCGGCCGTGCCAGTCGCGCGCGACACGACGCTGCGCGTCGGCGGGCGCGAGATCGTGCTCCTCCAGCCCGGTGCCGCGCACACACCCGGCGACCTCGTGGTGTGGCTGCCGGCGGAGCGCGTCCTGTTCGCCGGCGACCTGCTGATCGAGGACGGCGCCACGATGATGGTCGATGGGAGCTCGCGGGACCTCGTCGCCGCGCTCGCCAGGATGGACGCGCTCGGCGCGCGCGCGGCCGTGCCCGGGCACGGCCGCATCGCGGGCGAGGACGGGCGACGCGCGAGCCCCGCGGCGCTGATCGCCCTGACGCGCTGCTACGTCGAGGGGATGCGGCGGACGATGCGCCGCGCGGTGGCCGAGGGGACGTCGATGAACCGCGTGCTGGCGCAAATGCCGCCGGCCGATGCCGGGCGCCCGACGTCGCGCCGGTCGCGCGACCGCCGCAACGCCGTCCGGGTGTACTTGGAGGCGGAGCGCGAGATGATGCAAGTCGCTGGGGACAGCGCTAGCCCCAGCGCTAGCCCCAGCACTGCCCCCACGGACGCTTCCAAGGGTGCCGCGGCGGAGGAGCCGTGCGCGCCATGACCACGCCGGCCCCCGGTGCGCGCGCCGCGCGGAAGGCTGCTCTCGGCGCTCGGCTGTGGGCCCTCGGCACGGTTGCCGTGATCTCCGTCTCGTACCTGGCCGGCTGTGCTCCGCGCGGCAGCACACGCGGCCTAACGAGCCACGGCGGCACTGGCGGCGCGAGTGCTGGTGACGCGAGTGGCAGTGTCGGCGGGCTCGCCACCCGCCGTCCACCGCCCGCCGCCCCCTCCGTCGCCCGAATCATCGCGACGGACTCGCTGGCGGCCCTGCTCGCGCGCGGGCCGGCGCTCGTCGTGGACGTGCGCACCGACGTCGGCCTCTACCTCCGCGCGCACCTGCCCGGTGCGGTGTACCTGAATACCGAGGCGCTGCGCGCGAGCGCCGGCGGCGTTCCCAACCTCGCGCTTCCGGCCGAGAGCTACCGGTCGCTGCTCGGGCGGCTCGGCGTCCGCGTCGATCGACCCGTCGTCGTCTACTCGTCCGGGGAGGCGCGCAACATCGACGCGACCTTCCTCGCCTGGATCCTCGCCGGCTTCGGCCACCCGGCGGCGTACGTGCTCGACGGCGGCTACGCGAAGTGGGAGGCCGAAGGGCGCCCGACCACTCGCGCGTACCCACAGGTCGACACCACCCCCCTCGCCGCGCCGGCGTTCGCGCTGGAGCGCGCGACGCTGGCGCAGGTGCGCGCGTCGCTCGGCCGCGGTACGGGCGACGCGACCCTCCTGGTGGACGCCCGCGTGCCGGAGCAGTACGCCGGCGAGGCCGGCGCGCAGATGCGACGCGGTCACATCCCGGGCGCCGTCAACCACTACTGGGCCGACGACCTCTCCGCCGGCGGCTTCGGGCGCGTCTGGAAGGACCGGGAGACGCTGCGCTCGAGCTACGCGGCCCAGGGCATCACGCCCGACCGCGACATCGTCGTCTACTGCAATGGCGGCCTCGAGTCGAGCCACGTGTATTTCACCTTGCGCTCCCTGCTCGGCTACCCGCGGGTGCGGGTGTACGACGGTAGTTGGACCGAGTGGGCCGCGCACGAGGAGCTGCCGATGGAGACGGGGGCGGGGAAGAGCGGTTCTCCCTGACCCTCACCCTTCAAAGCGAACCTCTCATCGACGCCGTCCCACCTGGGACGGCGTCGGGCCCGAACGCCCGCTGCAAGGGGTAGAGTCGGGGCCAGTATCAGGAACTGCGCACAGCTTCACTCCGCGCTTCGACCCCGCTCAGCGCGATCGGCCGCCCCCGCATCTCGGGCGGCTGCGGGACGCCGAGCAGATCGTACGCCGTCGGCGCGAGATCCAGAATGTGCGCCCCGTCGAGTGGCGCCTGCCGCACGCCCGGCCCGGCGGCGATGAGGAAGCCCTCGGGGCGGTGGTTGCCGCTCCGGCCGCTCGGGTTCCGGCCCGGCGCCTCCATGTCGATCGCGCCGAAGCGCGGCGAGACGATCCGCCGGTGCGCCGCGAACGGCGTGAACGCCCACTTCACGAGCAGGTCGGGCAGCTCGCTCCGGCGCGCGCCGTCGGGATAGAGCGCGTCGGCGCGGGCGACGTCGTGGACGATCGACTCGCCGGTGTCGGCGTCGACGAAGCTGCGCAGCCCGTCGGCGATCTCCTCGCACAGCCGGTCGTACTCGGCGCCCGGCTCGACGACGCCCTCGGCCTCGCGCCCCCGGAGGTTGATGCGGATGTAGCCCTGCAGGTCGGCGACGAGGCTGAATGCTCGCGTCGCGGACCAGTCGACGCGTCCGATGCGCCAGAATGCCGTCAGCCGGTCCTGCAGCGCCGGCGGGAGCCGCCGCTTCACCGCGTGCCGCCAATGGTTCGGGATGCGCTCGCGCAGCCGCTTCACGAGACTCGGCTTCTTGGCCCCGCTCTCGTCAGGCGCGCGGCCGGAGAGCACGCGCGTCAGCATCTCCGGCAGCAGCTCGGTGCGGCAGGTGTTGGGGCCCATGCCGTGCAGTGAGAACACCATCGTGGTGACGTCCGGGCCCGCCTGCTCGAGCACGCGTGCGATGGCGTCGTCACAGGCGATATAGACCTGGCGCAAGGCGTCGGTCAGCTCGGCGCGCCGGGCTGCCGGCACTTCGCCGGCCACCCCCGTCTCGTCCCAGAGCTTGTGCCCGCCGCGGTGCGTCGCGGCGATGCCGAGGAGGAAGAGGTCCCACGGCTCATCCCGCATCAACGCCGCGGCGAGGGCGCTGACGCGCTCGGCCCCGTGGCTCTGCTCGTCGCGGGTTCGCAGGAGCTGATCGACCGACTGCAGGCCGTACTCCTCGTCGGCGCGGGGCGGAGGACCCGCCCGCTCGACCGCCCATTGGAGGATCGTCGGCGGATGCGCGACCGTCGGGACGAGCGCTTCGTGCGTGGCGTAGTTGGAGATCTCGATCCCGTTGAACGGCTCCGGCTCGTACGTGAGCGGGATGTCGACGGCGATCGCGCGCGGGCCGGCCGCGCTCAGCGCGCGCCAGAACGGGCGCAGCGGCAAGTGGTCTGGGCTCGGCCGCACCGCCGCCATCTCTGCCGCGCGCCACGCCAGGTAGTGATAGAAGCCGTGGTCGCCGGGCGTCGTGCCGGTGTAGAACGTCGGCCACGGCGACCCGACGAGCCAGTCAGCCGAGGAGGCGAGCCGCCCGTACGCACCCGCGTCGCGCAGGCGCTTCAGCGTCGGGAGCGAGCCGTCGTCCGTCCACCGCTCGATCAGGCGAGGCTCCGCGGCGTCGAGCGCGATCATGAGCACGGGGCGCACTGGGCCGCGACGGGATTCAGTCATGCAGGGAGTAGGGAGTAGGGAGTAGGGAGTAGGGAGTAGAACGGCCGGGAGTCGGGAGCCGGAAGTCGGTGGTGCGGTAGCCGAGAGCCGAGGGCCGAGGGCCGAGAGCCGTAGTCTTACAGCGTCACCTCGGCACCGTCGGCAAGCGCGGACGCGCGCGCCGCCTCGACCGCGCGCAGTACCGCGATGCCGTCGGCGACGCTCGCCCGCGGCGCGCTGCCCGAGCGCACGCACTCCACGAAGCCCCGGAGCTGCCGCTCGAAGGAGCGCCGCATGCCCGATCGCCCGCGCGTCAGGCGCCGGCGCACGCCGTCGGCGAGGTCGAGCGCACGCCGCACGCCGCCGCCCTCCGGCGCGACCCGCTCCGAGCCGGTGCGAATGCGGTAGCGCGTGCCGCCGCACGTCACCGAGATCTGCTCCTGCGAGCGGTCGGTCTGCCCCGCGAGGCAGCTCGCGCTCACGCCCCCCTCGAGCCGGACGGTCATGCGGATCTCGAGCGGCGCCGTCCGGCGGGCGGCCACGGACACGATCTCGCGGTCGAACAGGTAGCGGAGCAGGTCGAGCTGATGGGTGCCGAGGTCGTCGAGCGGGTCGCGCACACCGGAGACGGGAGACCACGCGCCGACGTCGCTCGTGATGCACATCTCCACCGTCGCACGCCCCGCGGCGGCGGTCGACGCGCACCCCCGCTCGGCGATGATCGCGCGCAGGCGCTCGGCGGGCGGCCACCAGCGGCGGTTCAGGCCGACGGCGAGCGGTAGCCGCGCCGCGGCCTGCAGCGCCGCGAGCTGCCGCGCCTCGTCCACCGACGTGGCGAGCGGCTTCTCGACGAGCACCGGGACGCCCGCGCACAGCGCCAGGGTGGCCGCCGCGAGGTGCGTCTCCGGCGGCGAGGCGACGATCACGGCGTCGACGTGGGCGTTCTGGAGCAGCGCCTCGGCGGACGCGTAGGCGCGGCAGTCGGCTGTCGCGCCCGCGATCAGCTCGCGGCGCGCCGCCACCGGGTCGAAGGCCGCGACGAGGCGTGCCTCGGGCACGTGCGCCAGTGCCGGGATGTAGAGCCGCTCCGCGGCGCGGCCGCAGCCGAAGATCGCGAGCCGGAGTGGGCCGCTCACGCCACTCATACCGCCCGCTGCCTGGCTGCCAGCAGCCCGCGGCGGAAACCGACCGCCCACGCCAGGAGTCCGGGGACGAGCAGCGGCAGTAGCGCGAGCGCGGCCGGCAGGCGCGCCGGCGCCCACCGCGCGTGGCGCGCGAGAACGTACGCGAGCCGCTTGAGGGCGACGGGCACGATCATGACCGCCAGCACCCCGAGCCGACGGTGCAGGTGGCGCAGGTGCAGGCCGAGCACGCCGCGGCAGAAGCCGAACGCGGCCTGGTGATGGAGGAACGCGCGCACTCCGGTGCGCCCGAGGTGCCGTACGCGCATCGCCTGCGCGAACCGCACGCCGGCCGGCCACCGCGCGAGAACGGCCTCGCAGAACGACGTATCCTCGCCCGCGGGCAGCGGCACGACCGGGAATCCTCCGACGCGGTCGAAGTCCGCGCGGCGGATGGCGAGGTTGCACCCCGGGAAGTACGTGGCCGGCCCGTCGGGGCGCGTGGCGGGAAAGTCGGCGAACTGCAGCAGATTGTCGCTCACGGCCACGGGGTGGAAGGGGAGCGCGTCGAGCACCGGCCCGCCGACGAGCCGCACGCCGGGCGTGAGGGCGGCGAGCGCGGCACCGAGCCACTCGGGGTCCGGAATGCAGTCGGCGTCGGTGAACGCGAGCACGCTCGCCCGGGCGTGGCGCGCGCCGAGGTTTCGCGCCTCGCTCGCGCGGAGCCGCGGGCGAGGCGGCGCCTCGCGCACCACACGCACGCCCGCCACCGAGGCGGCGACCGCCGCCACCTCGGCGTCGCGCCCGCTGTCGACGACGATGACCTCGAAGGGCACGTCGACGCGCTGCCGCTCGAGCGCGCGCAGGCAGCGGCCGAGCGAGCCCGCGTGCCGATAGCACGGGATCACCACCGACAGCGCGGGGCTCGCCCCCTCGGAGGTCGGCGCTGTCACCCGATCCACCGTCGCGCGACGCGCCAGTACGCGTCGAGCGCGCCCGAGAAGAGACGCACGGCGGCCCCCACCGCCCGCGACCGGATCAGACCCGGCGCGAGTGGGAGCGGGCCGCCCACCAGCAGGTCGCGGTCGCGCAGCGTGCGGGCGCGCTGCACGCGCCGGCGGCGCCGCCAAACCGCCGGGGCGTTCGCCACGTGCCACGCCCACGCCCGCACCCACTGCCGGCCGTGCCCCTGCCGCACCGCGAGGGCCAGACTCGCCAGCTCGTAGAGCACCAGCGTCGGGGCGAGCACGACGAGCGTGCGCAGGCGGTAGTGGATGAGTAGCGTGAGCACCCGGTTGCGGATCGTGATGTACGCGCGCCGCGCGGGGTACGCGCCGCGGCCGCGGAAGGCGAGGCCGGGCGTGCCCGCGCCGCGGTCGTGGTAGACGACGGCCGCGGGCTCGCACACCACGTCGTGGCCGAGCGACCGCATGCGCAGGCCGAACTCGTGGTCCTCGAAGTAGAAGAAGTACGCCTCGTCGAAGCCACCGGCCGCGAGCGCGCGGGTCCGGTCGAGCAGCATGCAGGCGCCGATGCACGCGCCCACCGGCGTGGCGGCGGTGGGCAGGTCGGCCGCGGGGCGGTAGGCGTGCCGCAGCACCATCGTCCCGACGAAGTGCGTCTCGGCGCCGTCCGTCTGCACGACGTCGCGCTCGGGGACGAGCCGCACGCGTGGGCAGACGACGGCCGCCCCGTCGTCGCGGTGGCGCTGGACGAGCCGCTCCACGCACTCCGGATCCACGTACACGTCGTGGTCCATCATGAGCACCAGGTCCGTCGCCGCGCGCCGGAGCCCGGCGTTCCGCGCCGCCGGGAGGCCGACGTTCGCGCCCATGTCCACGACCTGCACGCCGGGAAAGCGCTCGCGAATCCGCCGCGGGGTGCCGTCGTCGGAGTGGTTGTCGACGACGATGACGGCCGACAGCGGCACCGCCTGGTCGTGCAGCGCCTGGAGCGTGTTGAGGAGGCGGTCGCCGCCGTTGTAGCTGACGACCACCGCGCTCACCGTGGGCGTCGCGTCGGCGAGCGCGGTGCCACCTGCCGCCGGCCCTGCCCCGAGCGCACTGCGGTCAGCCGGCGATTGCACTCGACCCCACGGGGCGGGTGTCCGCGGCGCGGGGCTGGCGCCGGCCGGTGACGCGCTCGTACACCTGCTCCGTCAGTTCGGCGGCGCGCTCCCAGCTCCGCTCGGCGCGCACGAACGCGCGGGCGTTCTCGCCGAGCGCGCGCGCGAGCGCCTGGTCGTCGAGCAGGCGGCCGATCGCCCCCGCGAACCCGTACACGTCGCCGTCCTCCACCACCAGGCCGAGCCGCTCGTGCGTGAGGTCCTTCGCCGAGCCGGCGAAGGAGACGACCGGCCGGCCGGCGGCCATGTAATTCAGCAGCTTCTGCGGGAGGCCGTCGCAGCTCGTGCGCGGGTGGAGGGCCACCGTCGCCTCGGCGAGGTGGCGCGGGACTTCGTCGAAGCCGCAGGCGACGACGTCGATGGCGCCGCGCACGCCGAGCGCGGCGGTGAGCGAGTCGTACGGGTCGAACGGCGACTCGGAGACGATGCGGAGCCGCACGTCCGTGCGCCGCCGCCGCAGCTCGGCGAACGCGCGGAGCATCAGGTCGATGCCCTGGTACGCCGCCAGGTTGCCGGTGTACACCAGCGTCTTCGCGTCGGTCGCGGGCGGGCGCTGGTCGGCGCGCAGGTCGAACTGCTCGAGCTCCACGCCGCTGGCGATCACCGACGTCCGCCCCACCATCGACGGCGCGAGCGCGAGGAGCCGCCGCTCCACGTCGTCGGTCACCGCAATGACGTGCGCCGCCCGCTTCGGGAGCCACCGGTCGAGCGTTCGGCCGAGCCACGCCTTCGCGCGCCCGCTCACGCCAAGCGGGTAGAACGGGAGCTCGGATTCCAGGATCGTGTGCGCGTCGAACACGACCGGCAGTGACCGCCCCACGCACGCCGCGAGCGCGACGAGCAGGCCCTCGATGTGATGCGCGTGCACTACGTCGATCCGGTGCTTCGACAGCACGCGCGCGAGCTGCACCGCCAAGAGCGAGTCGACGAGCGCGAGCTTCTGCCAGGTCGGCCCGGGGGAGTACTTGCGGTAGGTGCGGACGTTCGGGATGCGGTGCACGGCAAACCGCTCGGCGGGCTCGCTCTCGCCGAGGTGGTACGTCACGACGTGCACGTCGTGCCCGCGGCGGGCGAGCGCGTCCGCCGTGCGAAAGATCCGCACGGGCGTGCCGCGCGGGTACCGGAACGGGCACGCGGCCACCACCGCGACCCGGTAGCGCGTCACGGCTGGCGCTCCTGGGCGCGTGCGCGGGCGCGCCGACCATGCGCCGAGCCGGCGGTGCGGTCAGCCATTGGCCGCGTTGGCCGCGAGGTCGTTGGCCGCGAGGTCGTTGGCCGCGAGGTCGGGCGTGCCGCGCGCCGGCGGGGGCGCGGCGCTCCGGGCGGTCGTCTGCGCCGCACGCAGGCGTCGGACGACGAGCGCCATCACGCCGGCCGTCAACGCGGTCTCGGTGAGCAACGTGCACCACGCGGCGCCGAGCGCGCCCCACCGCGGGATGGCCACCGCGTTGATGGCCACGTTGGCCACGAGGGCGGCCGCCGTCACCAGCACCGCGGCGCGCTCGACGTGAAGGGCGCCGGCGAGGAAGAGCGCCACCGTCCCGACGAACAGCGAGGGGATCGTGAGGGAGAGCACGCGCAGGATCGGGACGGCGTCGGCGTACTGCGCGCCCCACACCAGTGGGACGACGGCGCTCGCCGCCGCGAGCACCGCGGCTGCCGTCACGACGCCCAGCGCGCCGGCCACGCCGACGAGCCGACGGACGAGCGCGGCGATCCCCGTCCACTCGGCGCGTGCCGCCATCGCGGCGGCGATGGGGAAGAAGATCATTACCGCCGGCCGGACGGCGAAGCGCGACACTTCGAGCAGCTTGTAACCCGCCTCGTAGCTCGCGACCGCGACCGGCGACGCCAGCGCGAACAACATGGCCGTGTCCGCCTTGGAGTGCGCGAGGCCGAGCGCCGTGAGCAGGAAGAAGGGCGCGGAGACGCCGGCGACACGCCGCGCGACTCCCGCGTCCCACGCGAGCGGGACGCGGCCGAACTGGCGGCGGACGACGAGCGCGCTCGCCCCGACCGTGAGCGCGCTCGCGGCGACGTAGCCGCCGAGGATCGCGGGCAGCGACAGGCCGAGCGCCACGCCGGCCGCAACGACCGCCACCAGGAGGAGCTGGCCGCCCGCGCCCGTCGCCGCGCGGAGGCCGACGCGCCGCACGCCGAGGAAGAACGCGCCGTAGCTGTAGTACAGGTCACCCACGAGCACGTACGCCGACGTGAGCAGGAACAGCACGCTCAGCTCCGGTCGGAGCGCCAGGACCGCGGCGTTCAGGACGACGAAGGCGGCGGCCAGGAGGGGGATGCGGAGGGCGAGCACCTCACCCAGCCGGGCGAGCGCGCGCGCCGGGCTCCCGGCGACCTCGCGGAGCAGGTAGCGACTCGTCCCCAGCTCGGTTACCGCCGCGGCGAACGTGGCCACCGTCACCGCGAAGAAGAGCTCGCCCATGCGCCCCTTGTCCACGTGCCGGCTGAGGAGCATCAGCACGACGTAGCCGCCGAGCTTCTGGGCCAGCTCCGACGACGTTGCGAGCAGAAGGTCGCCTGTGACCTGCGTCCGCTTCATGGAGGGCGCCACGGTGTGCGTCGACGGGGACGGACGTCATTTGCGCGGGAAACTTCTGGGGAACTTCTAAGGACGGCTCCGCCGGCCGTCCCGTCAAGAGCGGTCCCGACCTGCGGCACGCGCGCCGTTGCGCCACCGCCTCAACGCCGGAGATCCCGCAACAGCCAATTCGCCGCGGAGACCGCAACAAGAGCGGCCGCGGCCATCAGCGGCCGCTCTTGACGTTCGCCTGCGGCTACGGGCCGGTGCTGACGCGGGTCGTCTCGCGACCCCAGCCGACCGGCTTGCCGCGGTTCTGCTGGTCGAGCCACGCCTTGAGCGGGGCGAAGTACTCGAGCATCGCGCCGCCGTCCATGGTGCGCTCGCCCGTCGCCGCGTAGAGCGTCTCCTGCCACGGCCGGCTCTGGCCCGCCTCGAGCATCTTCGCCAGCTTCTCGCCCGCCTCCTTGCTTCCGTAGAACGAGCAGCGGTGGAGTGGGCCGGTGAAGCCGGCCTCGCGGCAGAGCGCGCGGTAGAACTGGAACTGCAGGACGCGCGCGAGGAAGTAGCGCATGTACGGCGTGTTCGCGGGCACGTGGTACTTGGCGCCGGGGTCGAAGTCCGCCTCCGTGCGTGGCAGTGGCGCGCTCACGCCCTGGTACCGGTTGCGGAGCTCCCACCAGGCCTTGTTGTAATCCGCCGGCTTCACCTCGCCCGAGAACACCTTCCACCGCCACTGGTCGACGAGCAGCCCGAAGGGAAGGAAGGCCACCTTGTCGAGCGCCTGACGAAGGAGGAGCAGCGTGTCGTTCGACGCCGGGATGCGGTCGAGCAGCCCGACCTGCTTCAGGTACTCGGGCGTGATCGACAGCGCGACGGCGTCGCCGATGGCCTCGTGGAAGCCGTCGTTGGCGCCGTTCATGAACAGGAACGGCTGGTTCTTGTAGGCGCGTTGGTAGAAGTTGTGCCCGAGCTCGTGGTGCACGGTGGAGAAGTCCTCGGCCGTCACCTCGGTGCACATCTTGATGCGGAGGTCGTCCTTGTTATCGATGTCCCAGGCGCTCGCGTGGCACACGACCTCGCGGTCGCGCGGCTTCACGATCAGCGACCGCTCCCAGAAGGTCTTGGGCAGCGAGTCGAAGCCGAGCGAGGTGAAGAACCGCTCGCCGTAGCGCACCATCGCGAACTGGTCGACCTTCTTCGCCTTGAGCAGCTCGGTCAGGTCGTAGCCCATCCCGCCGCTCTTCGCCGCCGGAGCGACGAGGGGGTAGATGTTTCCCCACTCCTGCGCCCACATGTTGCCGAGCAAGTGCGCGGGAATCATCCCGTCCTGCGGGACGAGCTGCGCGCCGTACTTCTCGCCGAGCTTCGTGCGCACGTACGCGTGCAGCGAGAGGTAGAGGGGGCGCACCTGCTCCCACAGCCGCTCGGTCTCCTTGGTGAACTCGTCGGGCGGCATGTCGTAGTTGGAGCGCCACATGGCGCCCGCGTCCTTGAAGCCCAGCTCCCGCGCCCCCTTGTTCGACAGTTCGGCGAAGCGCGCGTACCGGTCGCGCATCGGGGGCGAGATGGCGTGCCACCCCTTCCATACGTCGAGCAACTCGTTCGGGTCGCGGCTCTCGGCGAGCACGCGTGACAGCGCGGTGATCTGGCGGCAGAGGGTGTCGCCCTTGGCGACGCCGCTCGTCTTCTCGGCCTGCGTCGCCGGCCGGCAGTAGGTGCCCTTGCCGAAGTCCGCCTCCATGCTCGCGCGCACGCGCGTCAACTCCGACGCTTCCGCCGGGTCGGCCGGTGGCGGCGCGGCCAGGGAGAGCTTGAGGAGGGTGAACTTGCGCCGCAGCTCGGGCGGGAGCATCACCTTGTCGAATCGCTTCGCCTCGGTGGCGAGCTGCTGCACCGCGACGCTGAAGTCGCGCTCCGCGTCGGCGGAGAGCGCCTCGGTGTCCTCGGTGATGAAGTTGGCCGCCACCCAGCTCGCCTGGTTGTACTTCACGTTGAGGGCGGCGAGCCGCGCCTCGGCGTCGCGCATGAACGCCGAAGCGTGCGCGACCGTCGGGGCGCGGCTGCCGGCCGGGCGGCGGGTGCTGGGGGCGGACGGCTGCTGCGCGCCGAGGCTGCCCGCCGAGCCCGCCGAGCCCGCGGAGGGCAGCGGCACCAGCAGGGCGGCGGCCAAGCACGCGAAGAGCGCGGAACGTATGGAGCGTGCGGGAAGTGCGAGGAGTGCGGGGAGCATCAGGCTCTTTGGACGAGTCATTGGTCGAGCTCACCACCGGCGAGGGGAGGGGCGCGAGTCTCCGGGAACTGGAACCAGGCGAGCGCGCCGCGGCTCGCCACGGGAAATTAACCGTATCCGTACAGCTTGGCGCCAGCGGCGCGCGAGTCTCCGGACAACGGGGGCCAATCGCACACGAGAGGCGGGGGAGGGCGCGGCGCC
>Ga0307411_10000556_pt1 | contig 13284 bp, 7 predicted proteins | sample DK1Ometagenome_2_FD_203712 | JGI IMG/M metagenome (GOLD analysis project Ga0307411, IMG submission 203712) | Maize rhizosphere microbial communities from greenhouse at UC Davis, California, United States - DK15-O-1 | ecosystem: Host-associated > Plants > Roots > Rhizosphere > Soil | place: USA...
GCCAATTCGACTGCCGGAAACGGTGTGTACGATCTTGCGCAAAATCCTTTCCCATATCTGGCCGTGTATGACGCCGGCGGCAACGACACGTTCGATTTCTCAACCGCGAACAGCGGCGTTTTCATTGACCTCCGTCCGGGAGCTTTCAGCTCTGCGAGCGCCGGCTATCAGACGATGGATCAGGCAAACGCGGCGATTGACGCGTTCAATGCAGTGACGGACGCGGCTCAGGGAGATTTCGCGCACTGGACCCACACGACGGGCGACCCAAACAATTACGAGAGTTGGGTGTCGTTGGTTCAGGCCATCGGCGCCAGCCGGGTTGCCGCCGATACCGGGGTGTCGGGCGTCACTGCGACGTCTCACCGCAACATCTCGATTGCCTACAATACGATCATCGAGAATGCGAACGGCGGTTCGGCCCGCGACTATTTGTTCGGTAACGACGTCTCTAACAGGCTGAACGGCAATGGCGGCAACGATGTGCTCGACGGATCGAAGGGAAACGACGTCTACACCGGCGGCGCCGGCAACGACGAGTTCCGCATCAGCCAGACCGGCTACGCCGACACGATTACCGATTTCAGTGCCGGTGACAGGATTCGCTTAAGCGAAATCGATGCCATCACGACCAACGCCGCGGGCTCGAACGATGCATTCTCCTTCATCGGCAACGCAGCGTTCGGTCACGTGGCGGGTCAGCTACGCTATGACGGCAATGTCGTGCAGGGCGACGTCAACGGCGACGGTGTCGCAGACTTTTCGATTGTGATCCAAAATCACGCAGCACTCGCGACGGGCGACTTCTTCCTTTAATCCAAAAATCTAACAGTGCCTCGCTGGAGCAATCCGGCGGGGCCTGTTGTACCGAGAACTAACTCACTTTCGCCGAAATGAGATGTCCGGTGGAACTGCCCGAATGGCAGCTTTCGACCCAGATCCATTAATGCGACTCAAGCCATGCGCTGCTGCAAGTTAGTATGAGTTCTCGCCTTGAGGCTGGGTCTGAGAAATGCGCTTCGACGATTTGCCGATCCTGCTCCGGCAGCCTTCGCATCAGTTCTGAAACGCTTTTGCATTGTCCCGACCGAGCTAGCTCAAATGCCCGTGCAATCGCTGACCCTTTAGTCATCCCCCTTGCCTAACCCAAGAGATGGGCTTGGTGCACGCGGAATACATGTTCGCCTAATCCAAGTTGAACGGCTGGAAACGCCCCGGCTCTGGGGCGTTTACTTTGCCGCACAAGGGGACTTCATTCAGCTTGCCGGTCTGACACCTGTTGCGAAGCGCTGCGCGCGTTCGGGGATTTCGAAAGGGGAGCAATGAGACACATAGTAGCGATGTTCGCGCTGGCGCCGTTGCTCGTCGCGGTACCGGCGAGCGGTGCGTCGGCGTCCGCTGCACATACGGCCGCCGCAAGCTTGCAAGACCGTGTGCTAGCCCGCCTAAGCCAGGCTGCAACGGGAACGCGTTTCGGCCTGGTTGTGGCAGCGGAAGATGGGCGCGAGTTGGTCGCCATTTCGCCGGACGACCGCTTCATTCCAGCGTCGAACACAAAGATGTTCACGACGGCGGCCGGCATGGCCTTCCTGCCTGGCATCGGTCAGCCTGATGCAGGGGGCGGCGCCGCCGTCAGCCTGGAAAGCAGCAAGCGCGGTGCGACCGACATCGTGCTGATCGGCAATGGCGACGCGCGCCTTTCGAGCACAGCCGAATGCGTTACCGATTGCCTTGCCGCATTGGCTGACGCGGTGGCGGCGAAGACGCGGCGCGTGAACGACATCATCGGGGACGACACGTTGTTTCCAGTCCAGCGCTGGAGCCCGGGCATGAGCTGGAACAACATCCCGTCGGGCGATGGCACTGGGGTGTCTGCGCTGACGCTGGATGACAATCGGGTCGTGCTGCGAATTACGCCGGCGGTGCCCGACGAAGCGCCGAAGGTCGAACTTTCGGCTCCCTATTTTGAGGTCGAGAACCGGGCGGTTACGGTCGCCAGCGGCAAAACCGATCTCGAAGTCACGCGGCTGCCGTTCGAGCGAAAGGTACGCCTGCTCGGCACCATCGTCGCGGGAACGGACTCGGCAATCGAAAATCTCGGAATCGATGACCCAGCGCATTATGCAGCATGGCGGCTCAAGGCGCTGCTCGCGGAGCGCGGCGTGAAGGTCCGGGGCGAAATCCGGACGCGGCATCGTCCATTTGACGTGACCGACGATCCCAAGAAGCGAGACCCCGCCGCTCCAACGGGTCCGGCGGCCGCGGAAGCGGAACCGCTTGCGCGACTGACTCCGCTGCCGCTCGCCGAAGACATCGTGACGATCAACAAGATCAGTCAGAACCTCCATGCGGAGCTGATGCTGCGCCGGGTCGGGCTCGTGCGCGGAACCGGCTCGATCGAGGACGGACAAGCGATGGTGCAGTCGATGCTTGCCAGCGCCGGCGTACCGCGCACCGGGTTCGATTTCTCCGATGGATCGGGAATGTCGACTTACAACCGGGTCGCGCCGCGCGCGGCGGTCAAATTCCTACGCTGGGTCGCGGCGCAGCCTTGGGGCGCGGCCTGGCGCGCCTCGCTGCCGATCGCCGGATTCGATGGAACGCTGCGCAATCGGTTTAAGGGCACGTCGTTACAGGGGCGACTATTCGCCAAGACCGGCACGCTGAATGCGACGCGCGCGCTGTCAGGCTACATGATCGCGAAGAGCGGCCAGACGCTGACCTTTTCGATGTTTGCCAATGACGAGCCTTCGGAAACATCAGCCCGCGACACTATGGACGCGGCACTGGAGCTGGTGGCCAACGAGAACTGACGCGGAGGCTCGCGTGACGGTCGAGCAACGTTCGTCGAAAATATTGCCCGAAGTTAAGCACCGACCCAACGAAACACTGGCGTGTTGCGCGACTGTTGCTAGTCTGTGGCCATCTTGAAGCAATGGCCCGGGGGGATTTGCCATGCGCACCAATGAATCACTGAAGACGACTCTTCTCTGCGGAGGCGCCTGGGTCGCCCTGGCAATGGCTGGAACCGCAAATGCGCAAGCGCCAGCTGAGGCAGCATTGCCACCGCCAGCTAGTCCGGCGACACCCGTGCCGACCACGCAAAATGCCGATGAAAGTGACATTGTGGTCACCGGCACGCGCGTTATCCGCGACGGTTACAAGTCGCCGACGCCGCTCACTGTGGTCACACGCGACGACATTGAGAATACGTCGCCGACGAACAACATCGCCGACCTCGTCAACCAATTGCCTTCACTTGGGGGATCGACGCGTCCGTCCAACTCCCGACTTGAGCTCAGTAGCGGCATCGCCGGCGTCAACCTGCTCAACCTTCGCAACGTCGGTGTAGTACGCACGCTGGTACTGATCGATGGGCGACGTTCAGTGGGTTCGACGGTTCAAGGCCTAGTCGACGTCAACACGATTCCGCAGCTGCTCATAGACCGAGTCGACATCGCCACCGGCGGTGCGTCCGCAGCCTATGGTTCGGACGCCGTTACGGGCGTCGTCAACTTCGTGCTCAATAAGAAGCTCACCGGCCTCAGAGTCGAAGCCGACGTTGGCATCACGGACGAGAATGACGGCTTCAATTACTCGGTGAATGCTGCCGGGGGGATGTCATTCGGCGGTGGCCGTGGACATGTGATCGTCGCCGGCGAGATCGCGCACCGCGATGGCATCTTCGAAGTCGACCGCGAATGGAATCACACCGGCTTCGTCCGCATTCGCAATCCGTTGTGGACTTCGACGAGCACCACCGAGCCGCAGTTCCTGATCCGCAGGCAGGTCGGCCAGGCAAACTCGACGCCGGGTGGCTTAATCACCAATTCGACCGGCGGCACGAACCCCAACCGCCTTTGCGGCACCTATTTCGGCACCGGTGGATCGATCAATCACTACCAATACGGCACCCTAACCGAGCCGTCGCCAGTCTGCTCGCCAACGGCCGTCAGCAGGCCGTCACTGAATCAGGGCGGTGACTGGAGGGTCAACGATTCTGGGCGTCGTATCGGCCTTGATCCGCGCGATGATCGCCGTGGGATATTCGGTCGGCTGAGCTACGAGATTGCGGACAACGTCGAGATCTGGGGCGAAGGTTCGTACAACTGGCAGGAAGTAAAATTCAACGCCGGTCCGAACCTGATGACCGGTCAGGTTTTGAACGCGACGGGATGTTCGACAGCAACGCCGACGTCATCGCCGTCCACCTGCAACGCGTTCCTGTACAACACGCTCGGGCCGGCAGCACTCGCCGGAACTACCGGCGTGGAAATCGCCACGACCGCAGCCGACCTGCCGTTCCGCGCCTCCAATAACATTCGCAAGGTGCAGCGCTGGGCAGCCGGCGCCGACGGGAGTTTCAACCTATTTGGAAAGCCTGCGCGTTGGGATTTCTACGGCCAGTACGGGAAGGCCAAGCTTCACGAAGAACTGCAGAACATCCAGCAGACCGTGTTCCGCGGGCAAGCGCTGAACGCAGTATTCGCACAGGCCGGGAACCCCGGCGGTTATGCGGTGGGATCGATCCAGTGCCTGGTCAATGTGAATGCCAGCACGACCGACGACGACCCGAGCTGCGTGCCGCTGAATCTGCTGGGCATCGGCGTCGCTAACCAAGCAGCGATCGACTACATCCTCGGCAATCCCTACCGCGATGAGACGCTTGAGCAGACGGTCTTCGGTGTAAACCTGTCGATGACCCCGTTCGCGACGTGGGCGGGTGACGTTAGCGTCGCCATCGGCGGCGAATATCGCAAGGAAAAGATTCGCGGTTTCGTGCCGGCCGAATTCCAGCCCATTATCAGCAATGGTGCGACGACGACGCGCTGGTCAGTCGGCAACTTCCTGCCCACCAATGGCAGCTATAACGTCAAGGAAGCCTATCTCGAAACCGTCGTTCCGATCGGATTTGGATTTGAATTGAACGGTGCGATCCGTGCCACCGATTATTCGACGTCAGGAAACGTTACGACCTGGAAAGCGGGTGCAACTTGGCAGCCCGTTGACGACATTCGCTTTCGCCTGACGCGGTCGCGCGACATTCGTGCGCCTAACTTGAATGAACTTTATCAGGGGGGTCAGCAGAACACCGACACAGTTAGCCCCAATCCCTGGTTCCCAGGACCGGGTCCGGGCAACGTCGCCTATCCAAATCCCCTACCTTACCTCGGCACGGTGACCGGCAACCAGAACCTGCGCCCTGAGAAGGCGGATCAGTGGAATGTTGGGTTCGTAGTATCACCTCGGTTCCTGCCCGGTTTCACCGCATCGCTCGATTATTTCCGCATCGACCTCCAGGACGCGATCGACGTGCTGACTGCGAACGAAATCGTGAGGCGTTGTTTTGAGGGCAACCTTCAAACCTGCAACGCTATCGCTCCTGATCCCAGCACGCCGACTCGCGTTCTGATCGCTCGAACCTTTTTCAATTTCGTGAGCATCAAATCGCGGGGCGTCGATCTCGACGCCGCCTACCGGCGACGCGTTGGACCCGGTAATTTCACCCTGCGCGGAGTCGCCACACGGAACATCGCGAACATCGTGAACACAGGCATCGCGAACGCTCCCATCATAGACACCGTGGGTGATGACAGCCTACCGAAATGGTTTTTCCGGGCCAGTGCCAACTACGATACGCCGTCATGGTCGGCGACCGTCGTCGGCCGCGGCGTCAGTTCCAGCGTCTACGACAGGGCTGCGATCGAGTGCGTGTCTAGCTGCCCTGTGTCGACAACGTCGCATCCGACCTATGATAAGCTCGACATCTCTGGTTCGTTCTATGTCGACCTCAACGTGACGAAGAAGTTCAATGCAATGGGCCGAGGCGATGGGGAGCTCTTCGTGAACGTCACCAACGTGTTCGACCGTTGGCCGATCCTCCTCCCAGAGACCGGCCTTGCAGCGCAGACCACTTACAGCGACCTGCTCGGTCGTGCCTTCCGCGTCGGTGTTCGTCTGAAGCTGCGGTAGCCACAACGCGTGGGGGCCTGACTATCGGCCTCCACGCAATCCTTGATCGCTTCCGTTAGGACAGCCGCCCGACCACGCGGCATTCGAGGCCGCTTTCGTTGAAATCCATGTCGACCTTGCCGCGAAGGTCGGCGGCGAGGCTGCGGCGGATGAGGCGCATGCCGAAGCCTTCGGCGGTTGGCGGCTTGACCGGCGGGCCGCCGGCTTCCTGCCACAGTAGCTCGAAATTGCCGTCGAGCGCCTTCCACGTCACCGCGATCGTCCCGCCATCCATGTTGAGCGCACCATATTTTGAGGCGTTGGTCGCGAGCTCATGCACGGCGAGCGCCAGTGTAACCGCGGTTTGCGGCATGATCTTGAGGTCCGGTCCGCTTAAATTGCAGCGGTCCGGCGTGCAGAAGGGCGCAAGCGCACTTTCGACGACCTGCATCATCGATGCGGATTCCCAGCGCTGGCTTGTGAGCAGGTTGTGCGCTGACGCCAAGGCCTGCAGCCGCGCCTCGAACGCGGCGATCGCATCCTTGGGCGAATGGCGGCCGCGGAATGTCTGATGGGCGAGGCTCTGCACAACCGAGAGGGTGTTTTTCACGCGGTGATTGAGCTCACCGATGAGCAGCTGCTGGTGGCGCTCGCTTTGCTCCTTTGCGGCGAAAGATTCCCGCAGCGCGTCGCCGACGGTGTCAATTTCCGTGATGCCGCTGGGTTTCATCGTGCCGCCGTCCGGCCTTGTGGCGCCGACCAGGGCCATGACCGCAGAGTGAAGCCTCGCGCCGAGCAAAGCAGCAAGGAATGTCCCAAACAGCAGCACGGCAATGAAAATAAGCGTGCCGCTGACCAGAGCTTTCCGCGCGCCCGCGCCGAGATCGTTTAGCGGGGAGCCGACGATCACCGACCAGCCTGACAGTTGGGAACGGTCGAAAGCGGAAAGCATTTGGATGCCTTCGAGACTCTTGGTTTCAAGCACGCCGGAATCCGCGCCCGATTTAAGCGCGGCCATCATTGGGCCGGTGGCATCGCGGCCGATGAACTGGTCGGGCTTGATGTTGCGCCAGATGACCTTGCCATCGCGGTCGACGAGACTGGCGATATTGCCCCCCTCTGTGCCTTCTCTCGTCACGGTCGTTTTGAATGAGTCGGGCCGGAACACCATCGACATTGCGAAAGCGGGATTAGCGCCGGTTCCGACCGGTGTGTCGACGCAGACGATGCGCTCTTCCACCATGCCTTTGGCAAGATTGCAGATGCGCGGTTTCCCGGTTGCGATTTCGCGCCACATGTCGGCCGGCGGCTTTCCGGCGGGGAGTCTTGCCCCCTGTGGGAGGCGAGTATTGACGAGTTGCTGGCCTGATCGGTCCTGGACCACGATCCAGCTATCGCGGCCTACCATCGCGGCGCGGGCCTGACGGTCCAGCGTTTGCCAATCTCGATCAACGGCAGCTTCGGAATTGGCCAAGGCGGCGACTACGCCCAGCGCTCTCTCCAGTCGCCCATCGACGGCAAGCGACAGGGCCTTTGCGGTATCCCGCGACTGCGCCTCGATATGCTGGCGGTTGATCGCCGCGACTTGATTCATCACCACGGCGTAAGCGGTCGCGGCAACGACCATGCAAATGACAACAAGCGCCAACAGGTAAACGCGTATCGAGCGCATCTACGAACCCCCAACTGGCGTTGGTGTTAGCAGGCTCCGCCGCTATCGCTAGTCCACCAAAGTGCCAGGAGAGAGTCGATGAAGCTGACACGGACGATCGCGACCCTGGCGTCGATGTGGGTCATCCTGTCGGCACAAACTGCGCCGACAGCGAAAGTCAGCACACACCGCATGTCGGACATCGCGCGCGTGCTCGCGTCGGACGAGTTCCAGGGCCGGTCGATGGGAACCAAGGGCGAGGAACTGACCGTCGCGTACCTGATCGAGCAGTTCAAAACCGCGGGGCTGGAGCCGGGCGGCGAGAATGGTGGGTGGACGCAGGCGGTTCCGATGATCCGCACCAAGCTGCAGCAGTCGATGACCCTGTCGGTGCGGCAGGCGGGTGCGACGATGCCGTTGCGCTTTCCGGAGGACATCTACCTCAGCACCGTGCGCGACGTGAGCCAAGCGCAGATCGACAATGCGCCGATGGTGTTCGTCGGCTTCGGCGTCACGGCGCCGGAGCGCGGTTGGGACGACTTCAAGGGTGCCGATCTTAAAGGCAAGGTCGCGGTCTTCCTGGTCAACGACCCCGACTTCGAAGCGATGACGAACGACGAGGCCGCGGACAGGTTCAACGGCAAGGCGATGACCTATTATGGCCGCTGGACCTATAAGTTCGAGGAAGCGGCGCGGCGCGGCGCGATTGCAGCGCTGGTCGTCCACGAGACGGCGGGGGCCGGCTACGGCTGGAACGTCGTCCAGAGCGCGATGGGCGAGAACTTCAATATCGTGCTCGGGTCAAAGGACCGGCAGCCGGTGCTGCTGCAGGGATGGATCCAGCAGCCGAAGTTCGCCGAGATATTGAAGCGCGCGGGCTACGATTATGACGCAGTAAAGCGGCAGGGGCGGACCAAGGCCTTTCGGCCGATCGACCTCAAGGCGACCTTCTCGGCAAGCGCCGGGGTCGACCTCACTCGGATCCAGAGCAAGAACGTCATCGGCAAGCTGACCGGGTCGAAATATCCGAACGAAACGGTGAGTTATGGCGGGCATTGGGATGCATATGGCGTTGGCGCGCCGGATGCGCAGGGCCGGACCATCCGGCCAGGTGCTTCGGATGATGCATTGGGATTGGCTGCGATGATCGAGATTGCGCGGCTGTTCTCGGCCGGACCGCGGCCTGAGCGCACTTTATTGTTCGCGGCGTGGACTGCGGAGGAGCGCGGCCTGCTGGGCAGCGAATATTATGCGCAGCATCCGCTCTATCCGCACGAGACGATGGCGGCGAACCTGACGCTGGACACGCTACAATGGGCGGGGCCGACGCGGGATACTTTGCTGGTCGGGCGTGGGCAGAGCAATCTTGAGCGCCTACAGGAGGAATATGCCCGGGCGCAGGGCCGCTATGTGACGGTCGAGGGCAATCCGGAGCGCGGGCTGTTCTATCGCGCCGACCATTTCACGCTGGCGAAGCGTGGCGTTCCGGTGCTGCTCAGCATGGCGCTGGCGGGGCCGTATGATTTGGAAACGGGCGGACGGCCGGCGGGCCAGCGCTGGCTCGATGCGTTCACCGGTAATTGCTACCACCAGACCTGCGACCTGTGGTCGCCAAGCTGGGACCTGCGCGGCGCGGCGCAGGAGACGGAGCTTTACTATGCGATCGGCGCGCGGGTCGCCAACAGCCGCGACTGGCCGCAGTGGACTAGTGGCTCCGAGTTTAAGCAGGTCCGCGACAAGAGCGCCGCGCAACGGCCCGGCAGTACGACCACGACGCAACCCGTGCGCGCCCCGAAGAAGGGCGAGCGCGGTTAGCCGAACGGCCCTTCCCGTCTCCGGCGCTCGCGTTAAGAGCTAGGTATGAGCTCCAACGATTTGCCCGCCCCGCCGACCGCTGAACAGCGTCCCTATAGTCATGAACGCCATGGAGTGACGATCGAGGACCCGTGGCACTGGCTGCGCGACCCGAAATATCCCGAGGTCGATGATCCGGAGGTGCTGTCCTACCTCAAGGCGGAGAATGCCTATTTCGAGGGGTGGAAGGCGCAGCATCAGGGGCTGCTCGACCTGCTGTTCGAGGAGCTGAAGGGGCGGATCAAGGAGGATGAGAGCTCCGTCCCGATCCGCGATGGCGAGTGGCTTTACTGGTGGGCGTTCAAGCCGGGCGCACAATATCGGACCTGGTATCGCAAGCCGGTTGGCGGCGGTGACTATGACCAGGTGCTGCTCCACGAGCCGGCCGAAGCGGAAGGTCGCGAATATTTCCGGCTGGGTGCGCTGGAGGTCAGCCCGGACGGGAAGCTGCTGGCAACACTCGCCGATTATGACGGGTCGGAGCGGTTCGAGCTGCGCATCCGTGACATCGCGACGGGCAAGGACCTGGAGACCGTCACCAAGGTCGGGATCGGCCAGCCGGTGTGGGCGAGCGACAGCGCCGGCGTCGTCTTCACCGAGGTCAACGACAATTGGCGCAGCTATCGCGCGCGCTACCATCGATTGGGTGCGCCGGCCGAAGATGCGATCACGCTGTACGAGGAAACCGAGGAGCTCGGATTCACCGTTGGACTCGGCAAGTCGCACGACCGGAGCACGATCTTTATCGCGACCGGCGACAATGCGACGAGCGAAGTGCGGTTCGTCAGTGCGGACGATCCCTCGCAGCCGCTGACCCTGATTTCACGCCGCAAGCCCAATCGCGAATATCATGTCGATGCGGCGCACGGGAAATTGTGGATCCACACCAACGACGACCATGTGAACTTCCGACTCGCGTTCGCTGACCCGGCCAGTCCGGAAACATGGGAGACGGTGATTGCGGGGTCCGATCGCACGTATTTGACTGGCGCGACGGCGTATCGCGATCATCTGGCGATCAGCAGCCGCGTCGATGGCTTAGACCAGCTGATCCTGCGGACGTACGAAGGCAAAGAGACGCGGATCCCGTTCGCGGAAGCGAGCTACAGCGCCTTCTTCCTCGGCAATCCGGAGTTTGCGCCGGACGCCTATCGCGTCGGCTATTCGTCGATGGTCACGCCGACCACGGTCTACGATTATCACCCGGAGACCGGCGCGCTCGAAGTGCTCAAGGTGCAGGAAATCCCGTCGGGGTATGACGCGTCGAAATATCTGACCGAGCGGCTGATGGTCGACGCTCGCGACGGCGTGAAGGTGCCGGTGTCGGTGGTCTATCCGAAGGGCTTCGAAAAGAATGGCGAGGGAAAGCTCTTCCTCTACGCTTACGGCGCTTACGGCCATGCGATCCCGCCGACGTTCAACAGCAACCGGGTCAGCCTGCTCGATCGCGGCTGGGCCTGTGCCATCGCGCACATCCGCGGCGGCGACGACCTTGGCTATCAGTGGTTTCTGGACGGCAAGCTCGCCAAGCGGACCAACACGTTCAACGATTTCGTCGACGTGGCGAAGGGGCTGGTGGCGGAGAAGTTCACCAGGCCGGGGCGGGTCGCGATCAATGGCGGGTCGGCTGGCGGCGAGCTGATGGGCGCGGTGGTCAATTCCGACCCCGATTTATGGGGTGCAGTGGTCGCCGACGTCCCCTTCGTCGACGTGCTCAACACCATGCTCGACGACACGCTGCCGCTGACGCCCGGTGAATGGCCCGAATGGGGCAATCCGATCACCGACCAGGCGGCGTTCGAGACGATCCGCGGTTACTCGCCATACGACAATGTGAAGGCCCAGGCTTATCCGCCGCTGCTGATCACCGGCGGGCTGACCGATCCGCGGGTGACCTATTGGGAGCCGACCAAGTGGGCGGCGAAGCTGCGCGCCAACAAGACCGACCAGAACCGGCTGTTCCTGAAGATCAACATGGGCGCTGGCCACGGCGGCAAGTCGGGCCGGTGGGAGCGGCTACACGAGGTCGCGGAGACCTACGCCTTCATCCTGACCGAGGTGCAATGAATCGGCCGGTCTTTGAAATGACGATGACGGCGTTGCCGGAGCACATCGACGAGCTCGGCCACGTCAACAATGCCGTTTGGGTACAGTGGATCCAGACCGTGGCGGTCGCGCATTGGTATTCAGTCGCCGGCCCGGCGCACAACGACGCGTACTTCTGGGTCGTGGTGCGGCACGAGATCGATTATGTGCGCGCCGCGGTCGAGGGCGACGTGGTGACGGGGCGCACCTGGGTCGGCGACGCGCCGAAGGGCGCGCGGTTCAACCGGCACATGGAATTCGTCGGTGCCGACGGAAAGATGCTGGTCCGCGCCAATACTCAGTGGGCGATTATCGACAAAGCGTTGGGCCGGCCGATCCGGGTACCGGCCGAGGTGATAGCGCCGTTCATGGCCGAAGTGTAAGCGAGCCGGAATGCCCCGCCCCATCCTGTATGACTATTTCCGCTCGTCCGCCGCTTATCGCGTGCGGATCGCCCTCAACCTCAAAGGGGTCGATTACGAGAGTCGCCAGGTCGACTTACGCGCGGGCGACCAGCGTTCCGACGAGTATCGCGCGCTCAATCCGCAGGGCCTCGTGCCGATGCTGGAGATCGACGGTCACCGGCTGACGCAGAGCCTGGCGATCATCAATTATCTCGACCTTCGCTATCCCAACCAACCGCTGATCCCCGCTGCGGCAGCGGACCGCGCGCATGTGGTGGCGATGGCGATGGCGATCGCGTGCGACATCCATCCGCTGAACAATCTGCGTGTGCTCAATTATTTGAAGAATGAGCTCGGCCATTCGCAGGACGAAGCCGACGCCTGGTACGCGCACTGGATCAGCGAAGGGCTGCCGGCGCTGGAGGCGATGGCCAAGCCGCAGGCGGGCAAGTTCCTGTTCGGCGACGCGCCGACGGGCGCGGACGTGCTGCTGGTGCCGCAGCTGTTCAATGCGCGTCGCTTCAACGTCCCGATCGACGATTATCCGACATTGCTCCGCGCCGAAGAGAATGCGAACAAGATGGAAGCGTTCGCCGCCGCACATCCAGACCGACAGCAGGTGCCAGCATGAACCGTGTGGACAGCATCAATCGCGGAATCAGCACCGTGAAGCCGATGCAAAGCGTCGACATCCCGTCGATGGAGGGCAAGGTCAGCGAGGAAGAATGGGCGATCCGCCTCGACCTCGCCTGCGCTTACCGGATGGTCGCGCACTACGGCTGGGACGACCTCATCTTCACGCACCTTTCGGCGCGCATCCCGGGGCCGGAGCATCACTTCCTGCTCAACCCGTACAACCTCATGTTCGAGGAAGTGACGGCAAGTTCGCTGGTAAAGGTCGACGTCAACGGCAATCCGGTCGACCCGACGCCGTTCATTACCAACCCGGCCGGCTTCACCATCCATTCGGCGATCCACATGGCGCGCGAAGATGCGCATGCGGTGATGCATCTCCATACTCCCGCAGGGCAGGCGGTTTCGGCGCACAGCGAGGGGCTGATGCCGCTGACGCAGACCGCGATGCTGATCCGCGGTGAGATCGCCTTTCATGAATATGAGGGCGTTGCCGTGGATCTCGACGAGCGCGAGCGGCTGGTGGCGGATCTCGGTGAAAAGAATGCGATGATCTTGCGCAACCACGGCACGCTCGCGCTCGGCAAGAACGTCGGCGAATGCTTCATCCGGCTCTATTACCTGGAACGCGCATGCCAGGCGCAGATCATGGCTTTGTCCGCCGGAGATAGCCTCAACCGGCCGCCGCAGGGCTCGCCGGAGATT